>Ga0315915_1000292_pt1 | contig 46795 bp, 28 predicted proteins | sample MpolbnodulesMG_FD_207738 | JGI IMG/M metagenome (GOLD analysis project Ga0315915, IMG submission 207738) | Medicago polymorpha root nodule microbial communities from Los Angeles, California, United States - branched nodules | ecosystem: Host-associated > Plants > Roots > Nodule | place: USA... | reverse complement strand
ATGTAGAACCATAATAGAAGAGAAGCGTGGATTGATAGGGAGGAAGACATCTTTGAGCAAAGGCATAGTTTGTGAGTCATCAATTGGAATAGCTAATTCAAGAAAGCCAAAAACATATGAACATATCACAGAGCTGTTGAAATATTGTCCATGTGGACTCACTGGCTCTTGTACTTCTTCATTGAATTTCTCCATTATGCTGTGTTGTGTGCAAGATAATTTATGTAGTACTTCAATTAGACACTTAGCTGCATAAAGCCTGGTGGCACCATAATTTATACAAGTATGGTACTTGAACAACCTTTTAATTTATAGGATAGCCAAAATTATCAAAGCAATAGAGAGAGAAAAAAAATAAGAATACAATAAGAGTATCCGAAAGAGTTATCTTAAAAATTGTTGTACAATTTTTATTTTTTTTAATGGTAAATATTTGTTATACAAATATGATTTCTCTCATTTATACTATACTAGTTGCAACTATTACATACTTGTATATAGTTGCTACTTGCTACCATACTTGTATATGTAAGTAAAGTAATAGTGGTAATTAAAAAGAACTAAGCTATTTTTGCTACTTGTTGGAGATGCCTTAAAAGGAGTTCCACCGTTAAAACATTTGTTTTTGTTAGAAATGTTTTTGAGATTATAGTTTATAGTTTATGTCTTATAAATCCGTATGACCAAGAAAAATATATTTGATAATGTTACTTTCTTACGAGTTTACAGCTTATTTTTATGAGCTTATATCGTTTTCTGGTAAGCTATTCAAGTAATTTATAGCTTAAATCTTATAACTTATCATCTATTGATTAAATATAGTATTTTTATGTCATTTCATATTCATAAATTACTTTAATCGTTTATTTTACCAAACATCAAAATTTCAATTAGATAGCTTATCTATTATAAATATAAACTAGTTTATAAGTCATCCAACCTAAGCTCATCCATTATAAGTTAATTTCTTAGTTTTATGTTATTTTTGATTAAAGATAGTCATAGATTTGTTAGAGCATTTTCAATGGAGACATTTATTTTTGAATACTTACATGGACCACAAGAGTACACATCACTCATTTATAATTTTTTAATAATAGTACTTAATAAATAGTCAATCACTCAAATACAACACCTTTAACAAAAAATTCTAAATGAATCCTCCCAATAATTCTTCATTGTTGCATTTCAATACTAATTTAATGAAAATAATTAATGCAGCCAGCAGTATATTGCAAGAGTGAAGAATTTAATAAAAATAGATTGAGGTGCTTTTTTGAGACATTGTGTCTCATGGGAGTTGAGATCTCCATTTAAGTTCTTTTTCATTTCTTCTATTTAGAAAGATAGAGATATAAAAAAAATTATAAAAAAAAAACATGAATAATTAATGGTTGTGGGATCTACTTATTAATGAGAGTCACTGTTTATTTTTCTCGTATCTATATCTCTTTTTAAATAGCAATTTTCATTTGTTTTTAACAAATGAAGAGCATCCCTACTCGTCTCATGGGATCTCAAGAAAATTTTGAGACCTCCAAACCAATTAAAGATGGTCTTAGAGCATCCACAATAAAGACATCCATTTTTAGGTTCTTAAATGAGTCTCACGTGTACACATCACTTATTTATATTTTTTTAATAGTAGTACTTAATAAGAACTCAATCTCTCCAACTCAGCATCTCAAAAAAAAAAATTAAATGGGACTCACTAATATAAATAACTAAATATCATTACATTTCAATTTTTATATTAAAAAGATAAGTATCCCGCTTAAAAGTGGAGGTCTTAAATAAAACCCCAAGTTTTATAAAACTCTGAAAATGATTCTCTCCAATAAAGTACCTAATAGGTACCGGATCTTAAATAGTTAAGCCTTCTCATTGGAGTCTGGAGATGGACTCATAGACCTTGGAAGATTGAGGCAATTGGTACAAAATGGCAAAAAATTCCGATCTCATTTTCCAGATTCCGATTGACTGACACACGGCGATAAGACTAGACCATGACTTGGTCAAAAAAAGAAAAAAGACTAGACCATGATGGACATACACGTGAAGAGTAAAAGGACCATGCGAGGCTGAGAAGTTTTGGTTATTTCTTTGCTGACTGCTCTGCACTGCTTGTATACAATGCAAAGATAAAGATTTCAAGTACAACCATTAATTTCAAGTAAAGCCATTTCGGACAGGTCACCAACACCCTGAACATGCACAGCTGAAAAGTAGGGATGGACGGGTGGCAATTTTGATCCACAAAATTTATATTCATCCAACTTATTTACTATAAAATATATTTTTATCCCACTCCCCCTTCAAAAATAAATTGATTTGGGCTGAATATAAACTTGATAAAATTGATATAATTGACTTGGACATTTAAATAATTTATTTTAAATAATTAAATAAATTATAATAAAATTTTAAATAAATTAATTGATATTAAAGTTTTAAATAAATTATAATGAAACTAATTTGGACTCCCTTAAAAAATACATTTGGGTTAAATATAAACATTTTATCTAATTGAGTTTAATATAAAAAAATGTTTTAGGCCCAAATAAGAACAAAAAAATGGTCTAATTGTTTTTATGTAGGGTTGGGAATATGTTTGGCCGGAGGCCTACGGTTTAACCTGTTTAGGTCTAGTATGATCTGTTTATTAAAAAGATTAGGTTTAGGCTTTTAAAAAAGAATATTTAAGTAAATATGTCAGATTTAGGCTATCAAAAAGGCATATGAAGTATGATAGGCAGGCATATTTATGCATATTATTAAAACTTATTTTTTATTTATATTAAAACATAATTTATATTAAACATAAAAATCAAGAAACAACTCAACTAATGGACTTTTTAAATAAGTTTTAAGGTCTTATTGTGAAATGTCTATGTGAACTTAGCTCAGTTGGTAAAGACAATGTATAATATATGCAAGGTCCGGAGTTTGAACTCCAGACACCAAAAAAGAAAAAAGAAACAGACTTGTAAGTCTTATATGAATAGACAAGTAGGAATAGATAAGTCTTACGATAAAATAGGTTTTAAGGCTGATTTAACCTATTTAAAAGTACATAAAATAGATTATTTAACGACGTTAATATGATTATTAAACTATCATATTAAAATGACAAATGCATTAATAATAGTAAACCACGTGGATTTTAAGTTTCTCTTAATATTTTCTGTAGAAAAAGAAAAAAAAAAATTGTGCAAAGAATAATAGACATTGATTATAGTTGGAACTTCACGGGTGGATAACATATTTAACAAAACCTGAAAGGTGGTAACAAATTTTCATAAACAAGTCGGTATCTATTTAGTTGGTTTAAGTTTAGAGAATTTGGTAAGTGGGAGAGGGATCATCTAATATGAGGAAGGGGCCGGGTTAAATTGTGTTGCATTCTTTTTATAAATTTCAATTATGAGAATACATGAGAAATTTTTCTTATTTATACTACTAATTAATCCTAGAGGCCAAAGTACAATTTAAATAGTGGCAATAATTATTGCATCAATGGAAACATAAACTTGTAGAAATTGAAAATGCCAAACATAGTTGCTTGCATGGCTTAAAATCCATAATTAGGTGGTGGTAATAGAGAAACTAGCATACTAAGGTGGTGGATATAGAGAGACTTTAGTATTGAATTTAATTTGTATCATTCCATAGCTGCTTTGAATATGATTTCAGCTGCTTTTTCAATGTAGAACTTCAATTTATGTTCATCTATGAACCTCTTTTGGATTTTCATGGCGATTCTTAATATTTTCTCGTAGCTAATAATTGTAATTGTTAGATCCTGCAACCACATACAAGAGGTAATTAAAACATGTTTGAACATTTTGTCTTATCGAACCCAAGTAGATATGAAAGTGTATGTATGCAGGGGCGGAGCCACCCCCAGTTAGCCTGGGCACTAGCCCAGACTCAGCTCCAACTTTCTTTGTACCAAGCCCAGTCATTACTAGAACTTTTAGCTTTTCCTGCGGATTTACCTGCGGAATTTTGTGTAAATTCTGCAGGAAATACATTTCCTGCAGATTTTGCCAAGGATTTAGGTTCCCAGGTGAGGTAATACCATAGGATTTTTCCGTAGGAAAGATATATCCGCATGAAATGTAAAATTATTCGCAGGAAATGTGAAATTATTCACGGGAGGGAAGTAACGTTTTGTGATAAAAATTTTGTCCAGACTCGATAAAATTCCTAGCTCCGCCACTGTATGTATATGTGGCATATATATCATCATTTTATAATCCAATAAATATATAAAATTGTGAGCGTGTTATTTAAATATCAAAATACATACACCCTATATGTTTATATTTATCTCTTTATTACTTTTTATCTTCTACAACTTACATACAAAAATTAAAAAATATTGTACAATTTGATGTCAATGTCCATTTTGCAATAAATAACCACTATATATGTATGTGATGTGAGGTGTGAAGCCAAACTCATTTATCATTCAAAAAGTATTATTACCAAGAAAATGTCGAGGGAAAAAATTTGAAAATATGAGTAAAGAAAAGAAAATTAGTACCATGATTTGATTGATGGTGAGTTTAACTCAACCAAAACATGATATTATCATTTAGCAAAAGTCATACTTTTGAGTTTTAACAAAATCACGGTATTAATGTAATGTTATGAAATTCACTCACGTCAATTCAAATATGAAAAAAACAAAATGCATGCATACCTCAGGTCCACCTGTCGCGGTGAAATATAATCCATTTACTGGATGGTTTGCCAAAGCCATTTTTTCTACCGGTCCTACAAGGTTAGACATAAGAACACTTGAGTTCCCAATAGTGTTGTATATTACTTTAGCTACCGCCTGAAACACAAACCAAATTAAACAAGGAACATTAATAAATCAAAGAGACTCCAAACTAAGAAGAATAATGGTGTTAAAATTTCATGTTTTATCTTTACGCGTAGACTCTTGGCTTTCAAAATTATTAGTTTATGAATGAAAATAAATAAAACATCAAAATTTAAGGCAAGTGGTTAAATATTAATGTGTCACAAACCTCATGCCCGAATAATTTCCTCTCAAAATCCATGAGCAAAGCTATAAGATAAACACTGAAAGAACGTCTCTTTCTCTTGATTAGTTCACGGGAATTCCAAACAAACTCAAGAGGGTTGGAGATATTTGATTGGCTCAGCTTAGGTATAGGTATTTGTAAGAAAGAAATTTGATTCCCCCAAAGACCTTTGGACTCTGGTTTTTGCATTTCCGTCAATGATCGGTAACCTCCAATATTTCTTGTGTTGAGCATTACCACTGCTGTGGAATTTGCTCTTCTTGTTTTCTCATTCATCTCTTCCATGTAAAGCCTAATACCATAGAAGACCATTCCACAAACCACATCGTTTATAGTCTGCACCATTTATACATTCATACTAATTAGTTAATCAAACTTAATCCAAGGATATAATTTTTTGTATAATAATCCAATGATATGATTACTGGTTAAATATACTTACCACTTTAAGTCTTGATTTTATTTCTTTGATTTGATCAAGTGATAGTGATATGGTTGACAATGTAACAGGCTGAGATTCATTTCCTTCATATCCTGACCTTATAGGTGTTTTGTCATCTTCAATCATTGTTGTTTTCAATATGCTTGATCCAAAATCTGATATGGAGCTAAAAAATGATGAGATATCTAAATATAACTTCTTAAACAAACTTTTCTTTGCATATTTTGAATTTAATTGTGGTCTTTGTGAAGGAAAAGATAGAGGAAGAGAAGGATCGTCAGCTCTTTGAAGACAAGAAAGAAGAGCACTAATGAGAGAGTAACCATCACCAAGTGCATGATGAAGTTTGAATATCATGGTTGAAGCAGCATTGGTTGTTGGATAATTGATAATATGAATTTCCCAAAGGGGTTTATCTTGTGGTGTTTTTTCAGCTAGAATACTTGTTACATAGTTACTAACATATTTGTCATATAATTCACATGATGATGTTTTTATGGTTTCAGGAAATATGGGAATCTTTAAATGCTCTTCAGGCTTCACTTCAACCTTTTGCCATCTCATCTTACCCTCTTCATCTTTTATCTGTGCAAATTAATTAATTGTATCAGAATAAAAATAATTAATGATAATGAAAGGTCAATTTTGATTATCATAGAAGACTAGTTTGGATTGACTTATTTTTGAGCTTATAAAAAACAGCTTATGCAAATAAATAAGTTTTTATGTTAATTCATAAGTTTACTAATGAAAATTGTATCTTCATAAGCTGTTTTTTTCATAAACTACCTTGAAAAATTTGTGAAGAATACATAAAAGCTTATTTATTTGCATAAGTTGTTTTGCATAAGATGAAAATCAAGTCAATCCAAACGAGCCTAGATTCAATAGAAATTGACCAGTCGCGTTATATTAATTACTTCATTAAGTCTTGTTTACAAGAAACAATTGACTTTTTAGATACATTGAATAATTAATGTATCTAGTCTCGAATCTAAACTAAATACATAAATTATTGAATGTATCTAAAAAGTTAATTGTTTCTTGTAAATATGACCGAAGTGAGTAAAATTGGGTAGGTAAAATGTACACCTTCTGGTCATTATTATAAGTAAAAATCAACATTTTAAATTCATTCATTAAATAATATACGTGGTTGATAATAAAGATTATATATATCATTAATTAAATAAACATAAAATATAAATTTTTACTTATAATAGTAACTGGATGGTGTAAACGATAGTAGTAATTAATAAATTACGAAAGAGATATAGAACGTAACCATAATTGAGGAGAAGCGTGGATTGATAGGGATGAAGGTATGTTCGATCAAAGGTATAAGTAGTGAATTATCAAATGCAATAGCAAATTCTAGAAAGGCAAAAACATATGAACATATCACAGAGCTGTTGAAGTATTGTCCATGTGGACTCACTGGCTCTTGAACTTCTTCATGGCATTTCTCCATTATGGTGTGATGTGTGTGTGCAAGAGATTTTATGGCACTTCAATTAGACACTTAGCTACATAAAGTCTAAGGTGGCACCATAATTTATAGAGATATGTTACTTCAACAAAAAAAATTAGGCAATAAAAGAGTGCTGAAAAGAGTGGGTGTTAAAGAAAGTATCTAATTAAAGAGTGAGTGTCAGAGATAGCTTTGAAAAGAGATATTAGCTAGCACTCTCGGTAGTAAACACATAATTAATTGTTTTCTTGTGAGCATGACTCAATTAGCCACGACAAAAAAATAATAATTAACACTTTACTAATTATGCATGTTGAGCTTGTTTGCTTTCGCATGTGATCTTCTTAAATATATTAACGTGTTTTGGGTGACAAATCACACGTTACAAAATCCTTTGAGTGATCCTTATGGAAGAAACTGCTGTGGAGATGAAGAAAATAACGTGTTTGTTTGCGGTGAGTGGCGTTGGCATGCATGGTCTACTTCAACTTCAAGCAACCAAAGTAGTATAATAGTACGTATGTGCTGTCTTTCAATGTGTATTAATGTTAATCATAATCTGGAAAATGATATCATGTTTTTGTTACCACGCATGTGCATGCCAGCAGTTGTCTCAAATCTCAATCTTCCAAGCTCTCTAAACAAGTTTATGTTTTGTCGGTGGAAATATTTCTAAAAAACAGAAAATGACACTGGAAATATGTTGGGTTGAGTTTCTAAAACATTTTCAATGATCCTTAAAAAAAACATTTTCAATGAAAATATTTCTAGAAAAAATAGAAAAATTGGAAAACACCGTGGCATAGTAAATATAGTGACGTTGCTCTATGTTTAGGCATGACAATCGGGCGGGGTGGAGACGAGTTTTACCTTCCATGTCCCCATACCCTACTCTCACATACTTACCCTATTACTCTACCCAAATCCAGCAGAGATGAGAAATCGAATCTCATCTCCATCACCGACGGGTTCGGGTATCCCCGCTCATCGTCATCCCCGCAGTGAATATTTTTTTTAATAAAAAGTCTTTTTATCCCCGAGTGCAATGTTGTAGTGCATTATCCAACGAAGAGATGTTGGCGATCGATGACCATAGTGAAGGAGAAGAAAGAAGTCGAGAGTGTGAGATATGGAAGGAGAAAAGAGAAAACTATGATAAGTGACTGTCATCTGAAAGATTGTGACTCTCACTTTGTAAGTGAAATGATTTAGGTTTTGACTTTCTATTTATATAAATGGGATAATAAATTGATTTTTAACATTCGGGACGGTTTTGGATATGGGTTCGGAGTGGGTACCTATATACTTGTAACCCGTCCCGCACCCATGTTTTAATATTCAGAAAAACTCAAACTCATACACAAAATCAATGAAAACGGAAAAAACCTGTCAAATTGAATTTGATTCATTCAGATACTCGCATGTATGGGTTTTGTTGTCATGTTTATTTATGTTTTTCTTCTTTTCATGTTGTAGTTTAGAATTGAACACGATCCTGTACGGCATAAGCTTATCCCGTACTACATGGAGCTATGATATTTTAACAACCTTTCTTTTTCTTTTGAGCAAGATATTTTAACAACCTAAATAAATAAGTTGTTGGTACACCTCAAACTTAATGGCTGATGCCTCAAAATCAAGTGTGACAGATAAATCAGGCACATAAAAAAAAAGTGGAAGAAACGTGTATATGCGATGGACTGACAACTTTTATTTTTTAAAGAACTATATATTCATAACTTGTCAATATATCATTTTTGTACTACACGCTTTGGTAACTTTTATAAAATAAAATAAAAAATCTATATTTTAGACTCATTCGACTAAATATGTATATGATCTTTAAAATCGACCACATATATTATTTAATTAATGAATTTAAAATGGTAATTTTTGTTTATAACAGCAAATGACGGATGTACATGCATGTGAATTGTGATCTATTTTGTTTTGACCAAAATATTATTATTTTTTTAGGTTAAATAAGTTTTTGTTCCTTATAAAATTTCCAAATTCCAACTTCTTACTAAAAAATTTCATCAATTTTTTGTTTTTAAAAAATCATCTGCCACAACTTTTGGTTTCTCGATTTAATTAAACTCATGTGTACAATTTAAGATTTTGAATTATTTTTTGCAGTCATATTTAGTATGCTATAAAAATCTCTCTTGCAAAATTTTATTTGTTTATATCTACTGAAACAAATTTTTATGTACCCATATGAGAAGATCGATATGATAAAATTTTGAAAAACTCATGACTATTTTTAAAATATTAACATTAAAGCAGTGTTTATTTTGCCACGTAGTTTAATAGCTAGAATTCACTATTTAAGGTGAATATGTGACGTGTCTAGAGTTCGAACCCTGACCCCTACATATGTACAATGCATTGTCTCTACCAACTGAGTTATGCTCACATAGATCATTAATGTAGTGTTTCTATTAAATATTTATTTTATTTTATTTTTACTTTAAGACTTTGAGGAGGAGCACACTCCAAAGTCCTAAGTGTAACACCATAAACCTCTTATTCAATAAATCATGCAATTAGTTCAATAAATCAAATAGTTTAGATGTTACGTCAACATTTTCTCAAAACATGCATAATCTGATTTTCGTAAAAATTCGCAACAGAAAACAAACATCATAAATATCTCACCAACGTGTAATAATCTCCAGATACATGAACGACAAAATCCAACACCATGTCTCAGGTCTCAAATACATAACTATAATCTCAACACATAAAATCCAACAACGGATAAATGACAGAAACATAAATGTCTGACACCCTAATCAGAGCCTAACTAGACTTCGAGCAAAAGGTAAAAGGAGGTAGCATCCAAGCTAGTCCTCGAGTACTCACAAGCAAAGTAAACTTAATCTTGCATGTCGTCTACCCATTCATACAAATAGGCAGGCGGTCAACCAAACGACCACTAGGTGTTAGATAATATTCCACATAATAAACATAATCAAATAAAGGTATTCAAGTATTTCAAGTTTAGCACACATACATAGTCATCCTTAGAATACTAACTCTGTGAATATTATCATAATTCAATCATAGCATATCAAGCATATCACTTTCAAGATCAAGTAAATAGAACTCCTAATCAAGTTATCCAACAATGAATCACCACATCAACATTATTTCTCAAGTATACTAGCATAACCAAGCAACATATACAAGTCCACGGCTCCACATATTCACGAAATTCACCAAATCCCATAATCCACATAATTCACTAAGTCACGTAATCAAATATGACACGTTTCACATATCTCTAAGTGCATGTAATGTTCTAGACTCGACTCTACATGTATGTGGTACCATTTGGATGTCGGAGGTAATTTTATCGATTGATCCCTCTACATATTCTCCAAATATAGGACTTATAAATGCATGGATGCCAAGTATTGACTCGATAATGCACAACATAAATTACTCTTCATATTCTCTGCATTTTTCACCACTTTGCATTATCAAACAATACATTCATACATCAACAAACATCAAACACTTAATCATATCTACATAATTATAATCAAGTAATTATCTCCACATATTCATAGTCAACAATCATAAACAATTGTCAAGTAATCATCACCACAAAGAAACAACATTGATTCATAAAACACAATTACATAATAGACGAACAATCGTCCCATCATGATAACTACCAATTATACATCCAACATTCATTGGTACATTCTCATTTCATCATGTTATCATGGATATAAAGTCATTGCAAGTTGTTCGATCATAAACTCTCGTTTTGACAAAGTTCGCCTATTTTCACAAAATCGCCTATTTTCAATTTTCCACAACAAAGATTGGTTTCCATGTTCTTACATGTCATCAAAAGATCCCTAAATATCATCTAACATCTAGGGTAATCAATTGTAGCATAGTCGTTTCACAGAGTTCCTTCATTTCTGAAAATCTATCAAGTTTGTCTCGTTTTCTTCATGTTTTGAAATCACTTCTTTTTTCTTCTCAAAATAGGTCATGTTAATCCAGTCAAATAAGCTCGATTAAACTTTAATTAAGTAGGTTTAGGTGTTAGAAACTCATAGGGATGCATTTGGAACCTTAAAAGTATGAAAGAACGCAATTCCGAACCACCCAGAGAACGCACGGTCTGTGCACTTCCTGATGCAGACCGTGCGTTTTGCTCTGTCAGCAAAATTGTACGTTTTCGTGTTTTTCTCGCACGGGAAGAGTCCGATTTTTTATCCATTTTCGATTATGATTTCACCGAATTCGTTCCAAACACTTAAACAGTCAATACTCACTCCCAAATATAGTTTTCTAACCCAAAACAACTTATTTCGAATCACACAAATTGACTTATTTCGCAAAAGTGCTTAAAACGGCTTTTAGCTCAAAAACCTGATTTTTACCAAAACAATTCCTCACCAAAACACAATAATTCAAAACAGAAATTCTACTCAACCCAATTCATCATAAAAACTCCACTAATCCATTCAAATTCATCAAAATCAAACTTCTCCTTTTTGACCCATTTTCACAAAAATCACCAAAACACAACAACTTAACCAAACATCACATTTATCATCATCAAATTCATGGATTCTCAACACAAACATATATCCAACAACATTCATAGCACATAAATCATGAATTCATTATTAGACAACAACAACATCATCATTTTCACCAATTTAAGCTAAAACCTTAAAGTAATCACTTCAACACTTATCAACAATGAAATTTAAGCATAAATAACAAGTTTCCAACAAATTTCACATACCCAAAATCACTACTTAATTATGAGCACGAAAATTAACATCCAAAATCATTAATTTCATAATTCATTCAAAACAAATATGACCCATGAGTGAAAAACTATATTATAGCTTATTAAGTAGAGCAAACCTATCCCCCTTACCTTGTTTTCCTTAAGCTTAAGCTAATCTCCAAGAATCTTCACTCTCTCCAATGAATCATAACTTTCTCTTCACTTTCCTTCAAATGGGTTCTTCCTCTTTCTCTTCTATTATTCTCTTCTCTCTCAATCCTCTCTGTTGTGTGAAAGTGTGAAATGAGCTAACCCTAATTTCCTCTCATGAGTTATGTATATATACTCCAATAATGGGTTAGGTTACTACAATTCATAATGAGCCTCAAAACTCTTATCACTTAATTCTAAAAAGTTATTACACATTTAACTCATTAAAACATCTCATTAGTTACCATCTCAAAATATTTACCTCAAGTTACTTCTAACTTAGTAAAAATAACTATTCACATCAAAACACTAAAATCTTCCACTTTCTAAAATTACTAGTTTACCCTGACTCCTCAAATGACCAAAAAACTCTTATTCCTAAAAATGACTAAAATATCATTCTCGAGTAAAAATCCTCTAATTTCAAATCAAACATACAAACAAGAAATTAAACACATAAACACATATAATTAATAAATAAAATAATCCTAACGAAAAACGGATTGTTACACTAAACAAAGGATCTTTCCTCTTAGCATAGAGGGAACTCTTAGGTGTCAATTCCAATATAATGTATGTAGCTAAGTGGGGAGCTATTTACAAAGGCTAGTTTATAGAAGAATCAATTGTTTAAGATTATCCACGTCCGAGTGATTGGTTAGATGCAGTTGTGCTCAGTATAGTCTAATTATATTAAAGTATAAGAGATAAGGCATCTGATGTTATTATGTAGTATTGTTTGTTAATTGATAAAGTAGATTATATTTATTTTAGAAAAAAGTATTTTATTGATATGTTTAAATTAGCAATTGTTTTAAGGTAGCATTCTATATTTTATCCTAATTTGGGAATTCATTGAGATCATAGTATTTCCTTCCACTCTATTGATTCTTTTTCAGGTATAAATCATTTTGAAGTTATTCAGAGCTATTCAGAGCCGGATCAGTGTCTAGAGTTAGACCTTCAATTGTATCTAGATTTACTTATTTTGTAAAACTTCATTACTTCTATTTCTAGTCTTTGTAAACGATTTCAAACTTCTCTAAATGTACCATTTTAGTTTTCAAGACCCTGTACTCTATATTAATTCCGTTGTGGATTATTAAACACTTGGTTTTAAAAACTCTGGTCGTTACAAAGAACACTTTGGAGTGATTTTGCCAAAAAAGAGCAAGTACTTTTTGTTTTGTAGAATGAAGTAAACAATTAGCCTTGAAAAAAAATTGCAAGCTAGGAATAATTAGTAGAAAGAGGCACTACAGCATGCAACTTTTTTCAGTTTTATTTAATATTATTTACGATTATATATATTTTTTCCAAAATCTTCGATGAATAATGTAAGTAGAGAATTAATTAAATATCATGATCTTAGAAAATATTGGGGATCAGGCTTCATATTAGATGCTTCAGATAAAAATGACACATCTGTATTACTAGATTACAATGTGAAGACGGTGACTCCAAAAATGGCTTGTACCCTGCCTTTAGGTTGCTGTTATACTCAAAAGAGCCACTGCACTTTTATGTAGCAATTCTCACAGTATTAAGTCCCGTAACAAGCTCATCATCCCTTTACATTATAACTGAAGATATTCAAATTTTGCCATTATTTCTCAGTACCTTCCTACACTTATATTAGGATACATTATGCAACTTAAATATGCACACCGCTGAACTAATTTAATTGAGCTCGTCAGATTTCTCATATGTACGTTTCGCCATCGTCATTTTCTGTTGTGCTTTCCCTTCCTGAAATCATGTTCATCAAGCTCTTTGTTGCTCGGCCAACTGCTCTAGAAGTCTTTCTTGCAGCTCCTACAACAACAGGTTTCAGAGATATTTCGGGCAAATTCGCCCTCTCTTCAATCATGGCTGTATCAAAACAAACAATAATCAGACCAACAATAGAGGATAGACAAGATTGCTTGTACAGTCAATCTGTGTATCTGGGATTTTGGAATGATGCAGTCACCGCAGCAACGGGATCAATACTGTTGGATGAATATCTAATGACTCACATTATAAGTATGTGCTTAAAATCTCATTATTTTCGGAGGTTGAAATATAAGTCATCTGATCTCTATCCAACAACTCCAGTATCATGTTGTAGTGACTGAATCATATTAATATATTATGGCTGCAGTGAACCCAAATCCAAATTTATCGGAGACTCTAATACTAGATATCTTTTTCTTGCTTAAAAAGAAAAACGACTACTAAATAGTTCAATTTTTAATATTAAATGGAACGGCATTCAATGCTCTATATATCAATGTGAAAAATAAGAAAATGAATCTATTGATGTGGCTAGAGGTTGATGTTTGAATGCTATACCGTATACATTTTCATCAAAATATCAGTTTACAAATGAATATATTAAACAAGAAAGTAAAATATAATTTGAAATACGTTACACATATCAGGAGAGAATCTGTTAAAAGTTCCTGGAAGAAACAGGATGAATAAGACTTTCACAATCACTACTAACAATTTCGATTAAACATTATATTATACTTTCATATATTATTTAATTGATACGAATTGATTTCTAACAAAAATCATCCTTCAAAAAACGAAAACAGAACAATCACTAATCAACAATTTCAACTAAATTCTTCAAAAGAAAAAACAATTTTGACTAAACATTATATTATATTTTCATATATTATTTAATTGACACCAATTGACCTCTAATAATTCCAAGGTTTTCCCCAGTTATTTCTTTACTTCTATCTATCTATACATGTCACAGAGCTGCTAAATGCTTTAGAGCGTGTTTGGATTAATTTATTTGAGCTTATATACTATCATAAACATTTGATGGATTGTTTGAAAGAACATATGAAAACAGCTTATAATACGTTCATAAGCTGTTTTCAGCTTGTTTTTATAAGCTCTCCAAGATACCTTATGAAAACAGCTTACAGTTTATACAAAAACAATGTAACTTTTGTTTATCTTTTTTTTTATAGAAACAGCTTATGCACAAGTGCTTATCATGATAATCCCTTACGTTATAAGCTGCAAATTAAATTGTTTATGCAAACAGGGTTTTAGTTGAAAAGCAATTGTAACAACATTATACATACATATCGTTTGTTTTTGTGCCACCGAACCGATATGTCGAATTCCAGTTTCTGCTGCTTGCAAGGCTTGAGCTGACTTGCTGATTCCATCTGTTATTTCCTGGCTAATTGTCAAACAATAAATTATATTAGATTCATCCATATATGCAATGTGGATAATAGAACTATGGCTTTGAAAAATAATTCCCAACAAAAAGGTATCTTTCTTTATTAGCAATTCATATGATTAAAATTTCAAAGTTCACTTTCAAGTTTTTTTTGTTACATTTGTCTTCAAAATTGTCTAGTATAATTCTATTGGATAGTACCAAAAAATCGTGTAGCAGTAATATATAGGGCAAGAAGATATAATCTTCCTTAAGTCTTAAAATCTCTGACGCAGGGATATGTCCTTTTCATCGCCTTGCCATATTTGTGTCGGATACGTTGGGATAAAAGGTATCCGGATGCATCTGTTTGAAAACAAAAAACAAAAAGTTACGGATATGTAGCGAACGAATACACTCTGATACACCGAAACTTGAGGAGACGCGACATAAGTGGCTATCATGTGCCAATAAGAGGTAACATCTTCCTCGTCTTGCTTTGTTGTTGTCGCTTTTTCCAGCCCAAGCCAAGTCTCATGCTCTGTTTTTCCAGCTCAAGCGTAAAGGACTTAGTAAGAAAATTAGCTTCAGCTGGAAACAGATGAGAAAAGGGGGTCTTCATCTTGCTTGTGTGTTGCAATTAACACAACAAAAAACCTCTGTTGAAGAGCCTCTGTTTTTTCGCATGCCTCTTCTACTTGCTTGCATGTAGCAGTTAGCAACTTAATCTGCCTCTGAATTTTGAACCTACAGCCTTTGTGATTAGATTTTTTCACCCACTCATCTACCTCTCTTTTTCCCACTATGGTCATGTTTCAAGAACCTTCTTCTTTTAAAGTTTTATTTTTAATTTCTTTATTGTTTCAATTAATTTTGTTTGTATATTCTTCACTGACTTGATCATTTTCTCCCTATCTAACTAATTTTTCAATATATTTATTTTATCTTCACTGGTACTTGCGAAATTTTTATTTTTGTTTATATGTATCCTAAACGTAGCGTGTCCTATATTTTCTAAGGAACCATGCATCGCTGTATCCGATACTCGTATCAGTGCATCATAGGTTAAAATCCTGCCAATTTAAATTCATATGTCTTGCTGTTCCAAGGCAGCCTTGTAAGAAAAGGGAACAACAGCCTTGCAAGAAAAAATCTCATAAAATTGTTACACTATGTAGCATTGTATCCCCTAGCTTAAAACAATTTAGAAGTCCAAAACTCCAAACCCTGCCAATTTAAACCCATATATCCATGTCTTTCTGTTTCAAGACAACCTTGGTTCATGCTTTATCACAAGTTAGTTACAAGTCATATATAGCTAGAATTTAGAAGCACGTATGGGGATTGCCAAAGAAAACTAAACAGTAAGCATATGCTCTAACAAAAAGTTTTCACCCCCAGCAACCAATACAAAGCACAAATTTAAAAGAAAACAGAAACCGTTATGATACACATGCAAATATTATGTCTCTTCAACTTCTGTTTTATTGATGCTCGGTAAGAATGGGTCGAGTATGGTTTCTTATAAAAGTATAGTGTATATACTGTTACCAATATTACCGATAGCGAATACTAAACAGAACAAATATGTACAGTTAACAATCTCAAAATAACCATCATATAGAAATATGTAACAGAAAATGAAATACAGCAACGACAGATTCATTCAAAGCAAAGTATTTATTGTCACCTTAGATCACTCAATTCTAGTGTCAGATCACTTATTTCCATCCCTGAAAGCCTCATAGCAGCCATGGTGCTCGGAATTTCCTCGCGAGCTGTATCGGCTAGCTTTGAAAATGATATTGCAGCATTTCTCATTGCCTAAGGAAGATATGGAAAAGTAAGTAGATACTAGATATGAAAATCTAGAGTCTGTTTAGGTATAGCAATTAACCTAAGAAGATAAATATGAGGATGACATAAAGTATGTCAAGACCTGAAAAGGAGGTTAACAGTTCGATCTCCCGTCCAACTTTTTTTTTTTGAAGTAATCTCCATGTCCAACTTAAAACTAACAAAACTAATATTTTCCCTTTCAAAAAATAAAATAGGATTGAAGACAACCTTGGATTCCTCTATATCAAAACGCTAATTCAACTTTTGGTAGTTTGTTCGCAGGACTTGTAGATCGGGTCTAGTTAAATGATCAGTGCAAATATTACAAATGATTAAAGAGGAAAGGAAAACTCAGAAAAAATATTAGTAGGAACTTAAATCAAAGTTTAAAGCATGAAATTCTAATACATAAAGCTTTAAAGTCTCAAAAGGAAGAAAAGCAAATGCAACCTACTAAAATCATAACTGACATATTAACATATATGCACACATCTAAATGTACGCATTGTGATAGAAAACTTACAAATAGGGTGGGAACGGCAGCAAAAACAAGGCCAGTGAATGCCACTGAAGTCTGCAGAAACAATAATAAAACATTTCATTCAATTCAAATAGAAAGAGAAATTCAAGGAACTTATATAAAAGATTTTAAACATAACTCTTCAATTAGTTTTTTTAATACCGTAATTAGTTGTTGCTTTAGTCTTTAATGCGACCCTTACATTAATGATTTCTTATTTAAGAAGATTTACAAAGATGATAACCAGCTATACACAATGTAAAAAAAAAAGTTGAAAAATCACATAACAGCTATGTAGTATAGTATGCAAATTCACATTCAGATTTTAATGTTGATAAACAGAAAAGATTTGGCATACCGTGCAGGCGATGAATGCGAGAAGAAAGAAAGCTTGGTCACTGAAGTTAAGCTTAGGAGAATTAAAGGAAGAAACTTGAGGGTTTGTGACTTGTGTGTGAAAGACGTCGTCGTTTTGAAGAAAAGCTTCGTCTGAAGAATTATTGGATCCATTAGAGGAAGAAGATGAAATGAATTGGGGTGATTTGAATTTAGAAGAAATGAAGAGAAAATGGCGTTGTTGTTTGTGAAGGAGATTGAAAGATTTAGTTGTTGAGGTGTGTGGGAAAACACGCAATGAAGAAGTGAGTAAGGAATTCATGGTGAGTTAGGTTTTAGAACAGAGTGAGTAGTTCCGATTTAACTCGTTTCAGCTGAGCAAACGAGTTCCATATTTGAGCGACACGTCCTCTAAGTTCTAATTGTGACTCACTGTTTTCTCTTCTGCACTTCGGAATCTCCTCCAACTCTATCTCATATTCTCATTCATATCAATCAATAAATCAACAGTATAATAATCTTTTTTTTTTAATTAGTTTAGTGACCAAATTCATATATTTAAGTGTGAAAAAATGGACCTTTAAAAAAAAAAAAGTGATGAAAAAATGAAAAGTTGGAATTCTAGTTTAAACATATGCACATAATCCCACTAGCTATCAATTGTACAACATAATAATTTTTTATAATATAATAATAATAAAAGAATCAGTATAAGAGATTTATGACTTTATTTTTATTAGCCATTGAATTTAATTATTTTTACAAATGTATGGTGAAATATAATATAATAGACTATAATAAAATTATATAATAAACTTGGGCTGATGAAACGATTTGGGGAATGTCGAACTTCGATCAACATTTTTTTTTCTTCGAAGGGGTGGTGTATCCGCAAACACTTCAACGGTCAAGTAAAGTTGTGTTGTGAAAAAAAATAGTGTAAGTTGTCTTTGAATCCGATATAAATGGTTCTGATTGACGCATGCAACCCTAATTTAATGTTTTTAAGGTGTGTTCATATTGTGTAACATGTTTGCGCTATTGGCTTAAGGTGACCAAATTGGTTAAGGAAGTGGGTTTTGACCTAGTCAAGAACGAATACTAACAAGACTGTGAAAACCAATTAAAATTGTTGCAAAGATTGCCCAGTTTAAGCTTACTTTTTTTTTTTTTTTTGAAAAAGCTAAAATGGATTTTATTAAAAACGTAATAAATCTTAACCAGCACAAGGAGTGATGATAGGTTAGGAGTCTTAAAGTAGAAATATACAAATGATAGATGGAAAGCCCTCAATGGAAAACCCATACATCCGTGAATCAAAGAAAAATCCAAAAAAACCTATAGAAAACGCCTCCTTACAAAAGGCTATCTCCGAAATCAATAAATAGAAACACCAAAACAAACTTAGTATCTCCCACTTTGAGCTTACTATTTCCTGTATGGTCAAGTTGCAACCCCATAATAAACTTTCTCATTTCATTTACAATTTATATTATTGCTTTGTAACATTTCTAATCCATCTTTCTTGGATTTTGTTTTCCTTCTGCAATATGCAACATAGTTTGCATGAAAGTCATACATTAGTCTACATTGAATATCATATTCATTGTAGCCAGTCACATTTCTTCCTAAAATAGCGTATTTACTCTTATTTCAATTTCATTTGGATGTTAATGTTGTTTTTCATTGTCGTACTAAATTAAATAAGTTTTTAATCTTTGTTGCACACATTATTTTGCTTCCATCATATTAACATATATACGCATATATTGGTCTGTAATTATCTTTACTCATTTGCACAAAATTCAAATGTCAACCCATGCATTGCAATGGTCTATTACTACTAATGCAGACTACTTTTAACATTCAATACAAGTTAAACGATTCAAGGATCCCGCGAGCTTGGATTTAGAGAACAATTAGTCTCTGTTTTGGATCCAGCTCCAGCGTCGAATCAAACTGATAGTGATTGGCAGCCCATATCAAGGAGGCCGATGTCTTGCCTAGGAGACGCATTGTCTTCGTGTATAGTTGTCAAAGGGGGCGAATCTCTTCCTTTGACATGTCCAATGAGAAGCTGCAAAAACTCTCGACATTTTAACCTGACAAATAACATCTCCTTTATTATCTAGTTATCTCAAAACAGCTGAGAAAATTGCAGGCATCAAGAGTATGAAAGATGTAGAAGGAATTAAGAATGCCAAATAAAAATGTCACCATGTGTCATTGATGCCAAATCAAAGGTCTATTTGTATCATCTTTTTCGTTGCCTAGTTTATAAAAGGAATTTTAGCAAGTTGAAATGTCAAATACCCTCTTAAGATAATGTGGTAAGAGGGAGAGGGGTCGTCTAATACATGTTCCTATTTATGTTCCTACAAATAGAGAGATCACCTATCAAAAAGAGCTTTAGAGTTGTCAATCATTTTTCTTCTCTTCTCCCTTTGATTTGTGTTAACGAGTTGTTTTTCTCTTCGTCTAATTTTTATATCCCTTCTTCATAATTAAGAGTGTTCTTAAAACCATGGCTCTTTCTAGATGTAATGTCTCTTTAGAATTAAGAATGATATTAAGAGTATAGTCTCTTCGATAATTTATGTACTTTCAGAATAAAATATATTTTTAACATCATGGTCCCTTTATGAGGTATAATCACTTCGAAATTAAGAATGATCTGTAAAAATATATTCTCCAACAAGCTATTGTTCTATAAATAAAGTTGCTGGGAGGAGATTCCCCAGGCATGAAACTTCTATGGCATAGTGACCTATCATCATATTCAGCTTTCAAAAAGATAATATCATGGTGGCTTCCATGTTATCTTTCTTTTCATATTTAATCAAATGCAAATGTCATGGCAGGCTTGATTTCACCTATTCTTGCGATGTGAAACAAGAATTTATAGATACATAACCAGATTCTTTTTCTATTGGTTAATCGTTTTGACGCAAAATCAAATAAAACTCATTACTTTTATAATAATAGATAGATATACTGCGGGTATTGAGAAAATCTTCATCAAAGGAGAGGAGGAAGTTTGCGAAATTCAATTCATTGTGGAGAACAATAATTGCTTTTGTTAAAGTACAAAAACTAATTCATTGATTTTAATTCGAGATCAAAATTAATTGTTTTGATTGATTATATGATATGCCATTTAGATTTTCAATTTGTCATTTTATTTTTGTTTTAACTAGCAACATTATATTATGAGTAGATAATCTCAAATACACCACCATAAAAAAAAAATTAATCCCAAATACACTCTAAGTTAATCCCCTTATACTATCCAGCAACATTGTATTTTGTACATATACTTTCATAACTAATATGTGCAAGTGAACTCAAACCTACTCACTGCAAGTAACTTGTTACATTTTGTCTTCCTAGATAAGCTAGCTTATGACAGATGACTTATAAACTAGCTTATAGTTGATAGCAGATAAATTAGCTGATTGAATTTGCAGTGTTTGATAAAATTGTATGTAGTTAATATTATTTTTTTAATCAAGATTGCAGGGTAAAATTGAGATAAAAAGTGATAAATTATTAGCTACTTGAATTAACTTTAACACAAACCGCAATAAGCTCATAAAAATAAGTTATACACTCGTGAGAAAGTGAACAGTTACCAAGCCGGTCTTTTTTAGTCAAATGAGCTTATATGACATAAGCTATAAGCTCAAAAACATGTCTTACCAAACAGACCCTACGTTTCTACTCCCCATAATCCATTTCCAATTTTTTGAAAGGTAATCCATTTCCAAATATTTTGTTTGCATATACTATTCATGTTTTGTTGTAATAGTTCTAAGCTTTCTTTCTTTGATTTTGTTTTCTTTCTGCACAATCCAACATCAGTGTACTTATAATTCATACACTAGTCTACATTACTAAGGATGTGGCTTTACTCTTTTGTTTCAATTTCATTTGGATGTCAATGTTGATTTTCATTTGTCGTATAAATACAGGTGATTAACTGTGTATCTATACTGCACACATTATTTCGATTTACATTACCGTATATTGTTCTGTTGTTATCTTTACTCATTGGCATAAAATTCAAATGTCACCCCACTGGTCTATTACTAGTTTCCTACAATTGCAGGCAGTACATTTAACATTCAATACAAGTCCAATGATTCAAGGATCCTGCGAGCCTGGATTTGGAGTGCAGTTAGTCTCTGTTCTGGATCCAGCGTCGAGCCAAATTGACTGGCTGCCCATATCAAGGAGGCTGATGTCTCCCCTAGGAGCCGCCTTGTGTCTTCGTGTATAGATGCCAAAGGAGGTGAATCTCTTCCATTGACATGTCCAATGAGCAATTGCAAAAACTCTCCACATTTTAACCTGAGAAATAAAATATCCTTTATTATCGAGTTATTTCAAAACAGCTGAGAAAATTGCAGGCATCATGAGTATGAAAAATATAGAAGGAATCAAGAATTCCAAATAAAAATGTCATCTGTCATTGATGCCAAATCAGAGGTCTATTTGTCCTATCTTTTTCATTGCCTACTTTATAAAAGGAATTTTAGTGGGTTGAGATACACTGATTAATTAGTAAGTGTAAAGAGTTTAATGGGCATGCACCGACAGCGAAAATAGTTTTACACTGTCATCCAATAAAAAACATCAATCTACCATATCATACAACTAATTTCAAAATATCTTTGTGATTGGCGGGATACAAGATGCTCATTGGATGTCAGTGTAAAACCATTTTACACTGACAGTGCATCTTATATTTTATCATTAGGAAATCATATCATTTAGCATTTATTCTATGTGGTAAAGTTTTCCCTAAGGTGGAACTATTTTACACTGACTGTGTAACAACTTTTCCCCTTTTTGGACGGAATTCTAACTGCTTAATCCTATGGTCTTTGAAAAGTCGTCACTGACATATTGTTTATGTTTCTGAAAGAAAGCAAGTTAAATAATCAACCATCAATGCACCCTAAATTATAAATTCTGATTAGAACAGGTCTCTACATAATATTTTGTATTACTGAGAAGGCAAGCAAATTCAATGTTACATGACTAACAAAACATGGCCAGCATGATGAGAGCAACAAAAGAGTGAAAGACTACTTATCTAAAAAAGAGAGTTGAAGATCTGTCTGACCAGTATATGAGCATTAAAATGAATGAGATTGTATGTAACAAGAAGCAGTACCTGAGATTTTCATCCACTTGTTTGTCTCTTATAAGGTCAGCAACTTCCATAATACCATTACATTTCTCAAAATCCTGATAATACCAAAGAGAAAGAAATTACAAAAAGTAAACTAAGAGTGAATGTTCTTCGGTAGCAAAAATACACAATCTCTGAGCTAAGCCATGACACTTAGAAATCTAAAGCTTCTTAAAACATTTTAAGAGAAAAAAAAGAAGCAAACTAGTATTCAGCAAATCTTCCTTACGAAATCGCAAATAATGAAGAAATGATAACCTCAACTTATAAAGCATAAATAGATGATAAAACAAAATATATGTTAAAACTAGAACGATAGAATAATGAAACACGTTTGTAAATGATGTAAGGGCAAGAGTTAGGTACCATTTGATTGGGTGATGAATCCACCATCAATGAGATCAGAGCATCCAAGCATGCACTTTGCTCAAGAACTCCACGGGTGGATAATATATTCAACAAAACCTGAAAGGTAGCAACAAATTTTCATAAACAAGTTGGTATATGTTTACATGGTTTAAGTTTAGAGACTTTGGTATGCAAGAGGGGGGTCACCTTATACATGTTCCTACTTATGATGTTACTTGTTCTATATGATTGGAGTGCCATGCTCGTATTTAAAGGTAAATTCTTTATTTTCTGTTTAATTTGATATGAGAACAGTACTTTCTATGGCTTATTTTGCGTTTGACTTCTGCCAATGGTATTAAGGGGTCTCATTGCCTAATGTGTGAAGAAATTGGAAGGTTGTTTCATATAAAAAGGAGGGTTAAGATGTAAGTATTACAATGTCTGCCACAGTATATAAGTGTTTTCCCATGAAGCTTTGAAATTGCTGTTGGGAGTTCTCCTAGGCATGGAACTTCTATGGTATGGTTACTTTATCACCGCAATCAGCTTTCAGTCATATAGAGGCCCATAATAGAACCAGAGGCTTGAAAAACAGAAAGCTCTTGTAAATTCTCAATAAGTAACAATACTATACGCAGAATGAAGAAAAAAAACTCCTTGCAACCCAAAAAGCAACAGAGTATATTAAACATGGTGAAAGTACACAAATTTTCCATATGGAAAAATGCATCCTAATGTGAAGCACGAACATGACACATAAAAATTGATAATAACTTGAGAAAACAAAAGTGATTGAATGTAATCACTACTAGTCTGGTCTAGTATCGTTCCGGTGTTGGACAGTAGTCAGGTATTCAATCTAAAGTGTCAATGCTACATACAAATCTCAGACGAGGGAGTGACCTGACAAGCTAGTAAATACAATACTAGAAAAATGAAGCTGACCTGAACAGCATTGTGTTGATGGGCAAGAGTAGTACTATGAGGATGAAGCAAACAACATCCTTCTAAAACTCTAAGAGCAAGCGCAATTTCATCATCTGTGGATGGACTTGTTAACTTCATAGGTTCCACACCAAATATATGACTCATATCTCCTACCCTACTGTAATTGTAATCATTCCCTGTTTCTCTTAACGAGTGCTGAAAGAGAACCGGAACCACTGTAATCAAAGCAACACCACCATAAACGATCAAAACAAACCCAAAAACCAAATAGTAACTAACAATAGCACCGACCACCGACACTGGTAATAATAAAGAAAGAATGAATGCAGAAGAAAAAGAGAGTCTACCTTGGAGATGGGGAATGGATTGGGTAAGGTTAAAAAGGTAAATAGTGGAATCAGAATGAGCAATGGAATTGAGGAAATTGAGAATTGAGCGAAGAGCACGGAGACGAAGAAATGAGAATTCAGCACGTGCATCCCTTAGACCAGTGGTGAGAGCGAGAGTGACTTCACGGTATACCCTTTGTTGCTGTAGTGAATTCACGAGTTCCACAACCGAAGCATTTGGATCTGATGATGATGATGATCCAGTTGAATTTTGTTTCGATGTTTCGATTCCTTCGCTCCAAAGTGGTTTTTTCAAATACATGATTTGAAATTGAATTTGGGGAATTGTTGCTTGCTCCTTCTCCTCCTCTCCTGTGTGTGCTCAGCTCATTCAATTTTCTTTACCTTCGTTAATGAGATGGAAAAGTGTGATATTTTCGTGCCAAGAAAATTAAGGTAATTTTTTTTAGAATTCACATATTTTAAAAATTAAACTCACGGAAATAAATAAAGATAATTTAATTTTTGTGTGACAAGAACTAACTTGATTCGGAAATTTTTTTTTTTTTGTGGTAGTCGAGGTTTGAACCCATACATTACATATATTATGCATTGTCCTTACCAACTAAGTTAAGCTCACAAGTACACTTGACTCGGGAAATAATCCAGCACAGCAGAATGCTAGTCAGAGTCTTTGGATATTGGTTAAATAACCAAAATAGGTAATTTTTTATTTAAAGTTGTGTAATTATTACTTAATCAAAAGTTAAAACTTATATTTTTAAGATAAATTTTAAAATAAAAAATGTGTATTGGAACTTGTACATTTAATATTAAATATAGAACTTTTGAATAAATAATTATTGTTTTTCAAGAAAAAGTTACAACTATTAATTGTTTTAACATGTGCAATGTTGCACATGTTAGACAAACTCATTTTTTATTTATAAATTCCTTAACAATTGTCCGAGGAGCACCGGTTACAAGAACCACATAACATAAGTCAGATTTTGATGTTTGCAAGTGGCACATAAGGAGTTTCGCCGACTTTAAATACAAGTATGTCTTTGTTAGGGATATCATTTTTTATATAATCACATGGACGCCCAAAAAAGAAATGACAAATTTTATAAGATTGAATAAAAAAATTGATTAATCATTTTATAGTGAAGGAGTTGCTATGCTTAGTGTGTGACTCGTTGGTTTTTTTTAAAGTGGTTCAATTTCTACAGGAATTCGTAGAATTAATTACTAAAGAATTAATAACCTACTCATCGCTTACCATTATCTGGATATAAAGAACCGTGGAAAATAGAAAATCAAAATAAAAATCTATGTGGTGATATAATTATAGCAACTGAAATAAAAAAGAATCTGATTATTAGTTGTAAAGCAATAAAAATATACAGATAAATGAAGGGGTGAAAGAAAGATAGAAAAAAAGATATCAATGATATAGAATTCTTCTATGCAAAGGTCTATCGGTCATTTCATAAAAGGTAGTCCGTAAAGAATGAGGTGCATGTAAACTTCCTGTTTAATTCACTAATTTTTTAATTAAAAAAATAAATAAGTGTAATTTAATCCTCTTTTAAAATTAATGTAATTTAATCTTCTCTCAATAAAAAAGAGTGTAGTATACTCTTTTTTTATCTCTAGTAAATTTTCTCCACTAGTCCTATTTGAATCTTAGAAGAGCCCATGCCACTAAATTGAAACCACCTACTCCAACCATTAGACCATTCATTCACAGTCTTATACTCATCTTTTTCTTTTTTTAATTAAGGTAGATAATTACTATACATCAATTTTTATGCCAAAACAAAACTGATGTGGAGAAGTTTGTATTTTGATTTGATATTTAAATAATACAATATTTTATTTATGATAGAGAGAATCATGCAATTTGCCACTTCTTCTACCATATAATTTGTTATTTTATTTCTTGGTTTTAGTCAAGGGTGTGGTGTTTGAGTGAATTATTAGGGAGAAGAGAAAGCAAAGTTTAATATACACATTGATGATAGATAGAAATATAGAATAGAAGAGGAAAGTGGGTTGTTGCATTGCATGCTTCTTCTCCTCTCTCGCTGCCGGCGTGCCCAGGTCATCGTCACTCAAACAAACATCGTTGCCTACCACGTTTTTACATTAACTTTTCTTTGCCATCTCCGTCTTTTGCCGTATGCACAGAATCCCCCCTACAAGAAAGGAGTTAAATATTTTTGGGCTTTCTAATATAAGTAAATTTTTTTATTTTTACCTTTAAAACGAATCATTCATTTTGGTTGGTTAACTTTATCATCATTTTAAATTGTTTTTCTATAGACAAATATCCGTAATTATGTTAGTTTTTAAAGATTAAACCTAAAGCTCTTCTTTCATATATTTTCAACGTTCTTTGATTCTACCTACGCAGCCATAAATTTTAGAGTGTAATATAGCATGGTTTGGTATTTAAGTGTGTTTAATCTAATAACACGGCTGATGAGAAACTAAAATGATTCAGTTCAGGTAAAATTAGAGAATCTTGTCCCATAAGTCATAGTTCAACTGACAAAAATGTCGAAATTGTTAGGCTAGACGTCATGACCAGAGTTCGAACTCCGGTACCTCCATTTTGTATGTGTGAGTTTATGATGACTTTGTCATCTCGTCTATCTACCAAAAAGAGAATAGAGAATCTTATTTTAGAACTAAAATCAAAATTTAATCATTATAGAAACAAAAATATAGATAACCTTATTTTTTTTTGCCTTCTCTATCCTTTGTCATATGCACAAAATTCAACTACAATATTGTTCACTTCTCGCATTTTTTTACATGAAAATTACTTATAACATCTTCTTAAGAAAATATTTATAAGATCTCATTAAGAGTGTGTTTGGATGAGATAATTGAAAATCTTAGAGAAATTATAATTTTAAGCAATTTAAATGATTCATTTGAATTGCATTCGTTTTTAAATGTTTTTGTTTGGATGGAGTAATAAATAATTTCATTGTTATTATTTTTGGGACAATTTTGAAAATTGGAAAATAGGGTCAATTTGAAAATTTTGGAAATTTTGAAGGGTCCATTTGTAATTTTTTATAAAATTAAGTAGACACGTATTTTTTTAAAATTAAGGGGTTAATTTGCATTTTTTTTTGGAAATTAGTTAAGGGTATTTATGTGGATAAGTTGTAAATACATGTGAAAGTTTAATATCAGAAGGCTACAAATGTGTGAAAATTGAATAAAGGAAAATAATTTATGGATAGCCAAACATTCATTCTACACTTTGAGATGGAATGAAATATAGGGAGTGATGTCCGATAGTAATTGGACTCAAGTTTGTTGGGCATTCAAAAAATATCCGCAACAGGTGGAGTAAATATCCAAATTTATGGTTTTGTCCTTGAGCTCGGGAAAATACTCAAGTTTATATATTTGATGTTTTTAGTTGACTAAATACTGCAACTAATAATATGTTTGATGTTGATTTGAAAGATTCTCGATCATATTTTTATTAGAATTGTGTTATTTGAACATCTATTTATATGACAACTAAAATTTTATAAATAAAATAAGGTATTGACACAAAAACCAAAGCAATAGAGAGAGAGTAAAAACATAATGTGAATATAAGAGATAAAGTTGTCACAAAATGGTTGTTCAAATATCATTTCTCTTTTCGTTATGTTGAGATGTCTTTTTGTTAATTTTTTCTTTTGTTAAAGAGCTGTTATGAACACTGGTACGTACACTTTGGTGTTTAGAGGATATGAGGACATACACTAAACTTGTAGTTCACGAAGGAACGAACTCGGATACATATATTTTTTTTTTTACAAACATAGATTTGAGGATGGGTGGTATGGTATCTACCCATAAGATGCTTGTTACGGATGGGGATTCTCTCTAATGAGTTTTTCACCGGATACAATTCAATTCAGTGTCAATCTCCACCAATGAATGGTTATTTAATAATTTTGACTAAGTCAATTGTAGAAAAATGTGGGGTTGTTATTCCACTGCACTCTCCTGTGACTAGAGAGGATCTTCTCCCGCTTGTTACTATCCCTAAATGTGATAGATGTGGGAGACCATGGCTTCGATATGTAATTTAACATGTTATTTAACCTGAGGAAAAATGTAATTTCTCACCATTCAGAAAAATACACGAATAAAAAAAAAGGTTTAAATGGTGATATATCACACTTTACTTTCTCTCATACGTAAATATGTCGGTGATGTAATAATAAGATAGATAAACATAAAATGAAGTGTTGAATAGATGTTAAAGTGTGCAATTACAATTATCATTATCCAACTCCTTTAAAAAAAACACCATTATCCAAAAATAAATAAATGAAGAGGGAGAGATGAATGAAGTAGAGTAAAAAAGAACTTAAAATACATCTGAGGAAAAAACATAGGACGTGTGTTGGTCCATGCCATTAAACTTAAAATACGTTGCGTGCCCCGAACCACTCACGAAAATGGTTGATGTTGAATATTACGCTGTGTAATTTCTAGAATCTGTAAAACTTGAATATAAAGGGTGAACACGTAATTTCACTTTATCCATTCTTCTTCTTCTTCCCTCTTTCCTTATCTTCTGCAATTCCATCCATTCCATCATTGCCATAGCCATAGCCACAACCACTTTCTTTGTGTCTCTTCATAGACACAAAGACACTTAACAAAAAACATCACATTCAATAACAACAACATAACATGTCTCTATCTTTTGTTCGTATCTCTTGTTCCTCTCATTCATTTCCACACTCTTTCCCATCATCTCAATTACCTAATTCCCGCACTGCCCATTTTCTCTTATGCTCTTTTAAACGCAGACACGTGTACGCTTCATCTTCCATTCAGCGTGGTGTCTTCAAAGTTTGTTCTTTTTCAACCTTTGGTGGAGCTTCTGAATTTGAAAGTATGAGTCAAAGAAGCCATGATGAAGAAGAAGATGATGAACAACAAATTAGGACTAGGGCTGGTGATGAAGATGAAGTGGAGGATGATGATGAAGAAGAAGGGTGTGTTAGTTCTTTTGTTTTTCCTGAAAGATGGGATGTTTTAGGTCTTGGGCAAGCTATGGTAATTTCACTTTTCATTTCTCATTCATGTTTGTAGGTAATAACATTGGAAGGAGAAACAATGTACTTGGAAGTTGGCAATGATTTTCAGAATATTTGCGTTGACTTATTTGAGTTTATCTACAGATATAGTTACTTGCAAAATGGTTTGGGAGAGCTTATGAAAACAACTTATAACATCGATAAACTATTTGCATAAGCTCTTCAATATAGCTTATGAAAATGTCTTGAAACTGTTTGATCTTATTTTATCTTTTGTTATATAATTATAAATAGCTCATACTAAAGCACTTGTATGATAAGCGTTTATGCTATAAGCGCTTAATTGAGTTGTTTATCCAAATTCCAAACATGGCCTTGGTATACCGAAGTTCATTCTAACAAACTCTTACACCATATATAACTTTTATTATGATATGTACATTGAAACAATGTTGCCTTTGGATTTATATGCATGCCCTTTACTTGTAAGAATTTAGTCATGTTTTTCTATTTTGTTCGCTTTCCTTCCAACAGTCAACATATTAGAATCCCTCCAATTATCGTTTATTTGCTGGGAAATGTCATGTATACTTTCATTTCATTGTCTTGAAATTAATATAGATACATCAGGCATTTTGATAATAGCAAAGATTCTTAAAGTGTGTTGTTTTTGGACTCTTTTTAGGTAGACTTTTCTGGCACAGTTGATGAGGAGTTCCTGAAGAATTTGGGATTAGAAAAGGGAACAAGGAAACTTGTAAATCATGAGGAAAGAGGTAGAGTTTTGCAAGCCATGGATGGTTGCAGCTATAAAGCCGCAGCTGGTGGATCTCTTTCTAATACTTTAGTTGCCTTGGCAAGGCTTGGAGGTCGCTCTCTTCGAGATCCTGCTATAAATGTGGCAATGGCTGGCAGTGTGGCGAGCGATCTATTGGGTGGCTTCTACAGGTTTGCCCTCATAACTACACTGGTCTCTGATCAAATTGTTATGGCTACTTAAGTTGTGGCTGGTTTTCATATAAGGAAGAAGTTAATTTGGAACTTGTCCTTCTCTGATTTCTTGACAACTATGATTGATAGAATAATCTACAAGTCTTTCGTTTAACCTTTTTATCTTCCATAAGTGAGAAGCATTTCTTTGGTTTGATTTTGCAATATGGTGATTTGCTTACATTTATTTTAAATTTTAGGGAAAAATTACGCCGAGCAAATGTGCAATTTCTTTCTGCACCTATCAAGGATGCGACAACTGGAACAGTTATAGTTCTTACAACACCAGATGCTCAACGCACAATGCTTGCATATCAGGTTCAATATACTTTATATTTCTTCTGCCACTTCCATGTTGCACTTTGAGGATTCTGTGAAAACATCTTTCTTAAGGAAATTTATCAATAACAATTTACATATTGTTCATTCATTTTCCCCATTTCCTCTCTAGTTTAAGCAATACACTTTTATTTATCCGAAAAAACACACACGCATGCTTAAGTTTAACTGACATATTGAATCAATAAACAATAGGAGTTGCTCAAAAGTTTCACAAGTTCTTCTGTTCGTATGTTAGATTGTTTAATTTTTATTTCATTATGAATGGTGAAGAAAATACCTATTTCTTTTTTAACATGTAAGTTCCATCACTGGTATGCTACACAAATATACATTATTTACTATTTAATTTCTTCTTTGAGCATCAATCTATGAGAAATTTGCGTTGTTATGATATATTGACAGAATTTTTTGCTTTCAAATATGTCCAATTGGTATGATTTCCCTAACTTACCGTTTCTGTTATTCTAGAGAATTACCATTTTTAAAATCTTGATGAGCATCGAGTTTTTCCTCCACCTCGGTTATTCTTGTGGAATACAATTGAAGACTTAAAATGCCTTGATTCAACCTGGAAACATTAAACTTTACTTTTGAATTTCGATGGATTGGGTGCCCAGAATATTGTTATTGATTATTCTGTTATGACTCTTCTCTGAAACAATTAATGTTACCTTGCTGACTATACACAATACAGAAGTAGTCAAACTCGTCATTTTAACAAGTAATACTTCATGCTGATTTTTTTCTCACTCGCCCTCTCTTCTGGTTGATTCACTTGTATGCTATTTTAGGAAATTTTAGGCACAGCTTTCAAATTGTATTTACCTTTATAAGGCTAAATTTATGGAATCTCTTCCCTTTTTCAATTTTGCGGTCATTATATGAACTAATGAATGGAAATCACTAATATTTCTGTATTCTGGTGTCAGGGCACATCGTCAACTGTCAACTTCGACACTTCCTTGGCAAGTGCAGTTTCTAAGACCAACATACTTGTTGTTGAAGGTTATTTATTTGAACTTCCTGATACTATTAAAGCAATAACAAAAGCGTGTAAGGAAGCTAGGAGTAACGGTGCTTTGGTTGCAGTAACAGCTTCAGATGTTACCTGCATTGAGAGACATTATGATCATTTCTGGTAAGATTATTACGCGGCTTTGTTTTTTTCACATAATGATTCATTCATTTCCACTTAATGTGAAAATGATTGCATTTTCACATATCAAATTGTATGCAACTTTCATCCTATTAAGCCTGGCCTTGTTCTCTAATAATAATGAATAGTAAATTTGTTAGGGTGAAGTGTAATGGTGTGTAATTATCTAAACATCATACTTTAATTTTCATATATTTTCTGCCGTATTACTTCAAAACAATGACATCTTTTGTTCTAAAACAAACTGCCATATCCCCTAATTTTGATATTTATCTCAGTTTTATAAAATGTGGGAAATAACTATCTAAGAGACCCCGTAAATGTGGTGCGATACTATAATCAATATGTGTGTGATGATAAGTATGGTAGGAGAATCATACTAAATGAATTTCTTAAGTTTTACACTACTTTTTTTATTACAACCTTTCTGTTATTCGCTTTCAATTGCTTCATTTGAGACCTGGTAATAAGAGATAACTAGGTTTTGTGAAGGATGGAAGGGGAAGGAAAGGCGTTCTGCTGATAGCCTAATCAAACTTGTCGGAACCAAATAATTTAACTTGCAACAACTCGGTGCATTGATTTAATCCAGAAATTAAAGATAAAGCATTGCTATTAAGTACGAAGATTGTGTAGTACGATTTACAAGAATACACGGGAGTTCTGCTTTTATTGTATTTAAAATAAATCAAATTTACCATTAATTAAGATCAGAACCTAATCTTACGGTTGTCTCGTGAAAACTCTTTTCGTAACAATTAGTATTTAAGATAAATGATATGCAGGTGTTTAAACTACAGAAATATATGCTTGTAAGTGACTTGTATTTGTCCATTCAACAGGGAAATTGTAGGCAATTATGCAGATTTAATCTTCGCGAATGCTGATGAGGCGAGAGCTCTATGTAATTTTGATGCAAAGGAAAGCACTGTTTCTGTTACAAGGTATCTAAGTCAGTTTGTCCCTCTAGTATCCGTTACCGATGGTCTCCGAGGCTCTTACATAGGCGTAAAAGGTGAAGCAGTATACATCCCTCCTTCTCCATGTGTTCCAGTAGACACTTGTGGGGCTGGTGATGCATATGCATCTGGTATATTGTATGGTGTTTTAAGAGGCGTGTCGGATTTAAGAAATATAGGTACAATAGCAGCTAAGGTTGCAGCCACTGTTGTTGCACAGCAGGGAACAAGGCTTAGAATTTCAGATGCAGTCAAATTGGCCGAATCTTTTGAATTTCAACTTGATACATCCGTTGTTAGGTCCGATATCGGTACTGTTTAATTAGATTGTAACCTTGTATTTAGTTCCAAAATTCTTTCATATGATGAATGAAGAAATGTATTCCTTTGATATGTTTCATAAGTCCTGTAAATACTTTCGTTGTAAAAGAATAGCTATCATGGCAATTAAATTACTTAGGCTTCTGTCCATTCTTCATCACACAATATTATTGTTATTAGGTACATTGATGTATTCTATCTAAATACCTATATGTAATATGAAGTGGGTTGGTCCATGTCATTTTGTATTTGGTCCATGTCATTGAAGTGGGTTGTGGTTAATAAAATATGCAAGGTGCCTATTTTATTCTTTTTTTAATTAGGAATTGTGCTTCGTTAATTGTTCATATTAATTTTGAAAACTTTTTTCTTGTAAAACTGTATGCATAGTCATGGCAAACATCATTTTTTTTTTTTGGTACAACAAACATCATTTTATTTATGATAAAAGTATTCAAACACGCAACTGAAGATATTAATCACTCCAAAGGACTAAGATTCAATTATGTTTTCCATACGCACTAACTACAGATTGAACCCTCAATCACACGATTAAGATTAAGGTACTCAAGTATCTATCACTTGTGTCACACCCATGTTACTAATACTTGGCTTTTATTTTACATTCTTTTTAATCATAAATTTAACTTTAACTGCATTATTTGTATAACAAATTCCAGACATCAAGTTTTAATTCAAGTATATTAAACTTTAATTTACAAAAGTTTGATTAAATTGTTGACAAAAAAAGCAACTAACATACTCCCAAAAAGACAAATTTGAAAGAGAAAAGTATAAAAAAATTACTTCACACCTTGTATCAAATGGACTTGAATTTGTCCCCCAAACTGAAATTTTTCTTTCTTAGGAGCATAATTTTTGTCATGTTACAAAGAAAGAAAAAGGATAAACTGATTTCGTGCAAGCTAGGATTCTCGCAAACTATATAAACTATTTTTCTATCCACATATGACATGATTTTTTCAGGAAGAAAAAAAAAACATAACCAAGGGGATTGTAATCAGTATCAATCAAGGACTTCGGGAAAATTGTGATTGAAGCTTTGCTTTTGCCTCCTCATTTCTTGTTGTTCATCCACCAGTTGATATATCTCTGTAATTCAACCAAGAAAGGACCTAAAAATACGCCTAACCGCTGTGTCACATGCCTATACACAGATGTCTACCAAACAAATCTATCTGGAGGAGCTTGTTCTGGAATCTGTCAAATTAAAAGACACGAAACAGAGAAAAATGTTAGCATATATCTCACAAATTAAGAAAACATCCCCAACACTTGAATTTTAAAATATATAGTCAACAAAAAGTATATTTCTGCCAAATTTTAATGCTTGGAGATGACGAATTGTATATTTCAGCACATGCAAGAACCAAAAGATCCTATTGCAGATTCTATCCAATACTATGACTGTATCACAGGAAATTTTGTCATGGTTTTGTAAATGAAATAAATGTTTTTGAGAAACCTGAATAGACACTTATTCCCAACCTCAACAAGGACAGTAGAAGACTATTACCTCTCCAGGATTCCATTTCTCCTTTAACCAGATACTATCATCCACAGACACATTCTCCACTTGGGACGCATTTCTGCAAGAATATGTAACCATAAGATTCAAGAAAAAGTATTTGTAACTTGCACATGAAGCTGGATTAAAAGCTCTATAAAGATAGCCTCAGAAAGTTAGTGCAGTAACAAAGGTAAAGTTTCCAAGTAGGTTCAATACTAACAAAAGTTGGAGGCTTTGTTCAAAACTAGTAATAATTAAAGCAAACAAAAGACCCGCCTGCTTCCAGCATCTCTACCAACATTAAAATCTTCTTAATCTTTAAACTGTAACATATGGCTATACTGAAACGACTTTATCACTGATATATGCACTCAACTTTGTCCAAATTATAACATTTATAACTGGTGCAATTGGGTCATTTACTTTGTAGGGAAATTAACATGAGTTTTCTCATATTAACAAGAGTATCAATTATGAGTTTCATCATAAAAGTGAATTACGTAAGAGTGTCGGGAGATTTGCTCAAATTGAAAATACATAACTAATTTGAAGATGCAACTATCTGAAAATGCTCAAGGTCAATGGGATGGGTTATGTCGTTATGATCTATATCGTATTAACTGAACTCTGTTTTCTAGAAAGTTGTACAACTATTTTTGGTTGACTATTGAATGAAAATGGATTTGATTAAATTGTCACAGCTACTATTTTAGAACTTTAAACTAGTGTGAGCAGTGACTTACAACTGAACATCTGGTGCTGTCTGAAACATTGTAGTGGAGCTAGTGTTATTGAACCCAAAGGGTGGTTGTTGGAACTGGGAAGTAGAACCTGGAAACCCTGTCAACCCCACTGGTGTAGGAAAGGGGTTGATTTGACCACCTGAGATTCCACTGCCGAATAGATTTCCTGAGTTGGGTGTGAAAAAGTTTCCTACAGTTTATCACAACATCATGGTCAAACAAGAAAAATAGAAGACAAATGTACTCGTAGTGTTTGTCATATAAATTTCACAAAATACATACCTCCACCTCCAATGGAACTAGGCTGCACCGGAGTACTCATTAATGGTGCAGAGGGCCTAACAAGAAAGTTACAAACAGATTACCATATGCCATGAGCAGACATAAAAAAAAATGAGAATATAAAATAAAGGAACAAGATATAAACATTGCATGGGAAGCAAGTTCGAGACCTGTATCCTATCCATTATAGCATACATTGTTTTCTTAGGGGAGACATAAGGTGGTTGAGGTGTGGAAGTACGAGTGGAGGGATAAGGAGGTTGTGGGTTCAACCCCCACCCACAACAACAAACTAACATTAACACCGATTTTGAATCACTCAATGCCAAACAAAAATACACTGATTTTGAATCACTCAATGCCAAACATAAGAAAACCATCATTTTAGGTATGTATTTGGATTTCGGACACCAAACTCTCATGACCTAGGTCATTCAACAGAACTTGCGACAGATATTCAACTAGTATGTATTAACATTTCTGAAACTGTAACCTTAAACCACTATAATAGAAAGATACATGTCTTTCACCACTCTTTTGACAATCACACCATGATCCCAAACAAAAACAAATAGTAGATAGCAGTTCTAGAAAAAGGAATCCCTGTAGAGGTGTGATGCAACCAACTAAATAAAGTAGGTCGCAAACAATCAGGCCTCGTCAATATCACTATACGATTGCAAACCGTATAGCAGTTAAGCTCTTTGCTTTCCCTGTTGGCTAAAATTTGGATATTTCTTGATTTAGGTCATTTTTTGACTCCACACAATTGAAAACGAAGAAAATGTTCTAAAGCATGGCATTGTTACCTTTCAAAGCCAGGGTTCAGTGAAGCACCCAGTTGGCTAAAGCTTGAGACTGATAAAGGACCATTATTTTGAGTGGCAGGTTGAAAGGCATTTGCATTGGCTCCATTGGATTGGAAGTTTTGAGTGGTTGGTTGAAAGGCATTTACATTGGCTCCATTGGATTGGAAGTTTTGAATGTTGAGAGAAGACGTCAGAGGCATTTTGTAGGGTTCAGAAAGTAGTTTGTTAAACTCAACCAACTTGGATTGTAATATGTTTTTCTCTTTCTCAACCTGTAACAATATATATATTTCAAGGTTAAACCATAGACAATTGCATGAACATAACAATCACCTTGTAGTTGCAAACATGAGTACAAAAAACAAATCGAAATAAGACTTTTCTTCAATAGAAAAATAAATTTACTAAAGAAAAATGAATTATAAGTAGGTAGGGCTTAAGGTATCCTCCAGACGGGGGATGGAAAAACAAAAGGGAATAAAAATGCAACAAATCAATACAATCTCTTAACATCACAAATAGGAATTCCGTGAAACTGTATACATATTAGAACAGGTTTCTTACAATTTGTGGCAAACTCATTCCTTTCTTATTATCCTCATAAGCCGCTGCCCGTAATTCTTCATAGCTAATATCTCCAACAATGTCACAAGGAGCACTGGATAAAAAAAAATAAAAAAAAGGTCAAAATCTATCATAATATTTAACTTCCGTATTAGTGCACTAGTTAAGATTCTTTTAAGCTATTTCTCTTTCAAGAGTGGAAAATTGATTAGGATCTCTTTTCAGTATAGAAGTTGGTGCATGAATTCCTTGAGGTGATGTTTTCAGGTTCATTTCAATAGATGGTATATTCCCAATGGGCAATACAGCATTCACTCCGGAACTTTTTTTACTCCTTATTACAAACTGTGAACTGACTGGCTAGTGGCAGAACTCACAAGTAACTAAAGAAGGCTCTATTAAAGTTTGTTGGAATTTGAATGAAAAATATGGTCATGTATTTGAACATTCCAAGCAAATTCCAATCACTTGGCTTTGTAATGCAAATGAAAATGGTCCCCATCAAAACCTCGTTCATCTTTTGGACAGCAACTTCGGAAACGATTTTCAAGGATAAGTAAGGGATTAGCAAGGGCTTGAGGAAATGTATAATGATTGGCGGTTCAATCGGTGTTAAATGTGAAGAATAGATGGAAAACTAGTTGAAATTGACATTCTTTTGAAACATAGTCCACTGCACAACTTTTGAGGAATACGCATCTTTGCCAACATGGTTTGCTAACTGCATTAGGTACTAGACTACTACATAATTACTTCCTCCATGATTAAGCAATATATTATTTATAGTAACAAACAAACTTGATAAATGTTTTCAAACCCTTATGCATAAAAATAATACCCTTTACAGTGACCATAGCATGTAAGAATCCAAAGTGGTTTCTCTTGCTGAAAATCTTCTACAATCTGGTGCTTGCAAGCCTCGGGATCTGTACATCTTCAATAACATAAACCAAGCTTTAGTGAAGTATATAATTTAACTCTTGAAGAAATGAACCCAATGCAAAGTGGAAAAAGAAAAAGTAAAAGGAAAGAGCCACAAACATTGATAAGGAACATGGAAATAAAATCATAATCGACATACTGAGACTTCTTTAATATAGAAAAATAAATATAATTAGATAGGGAGGGGAAACACAAGAGATGGTCATGTTAACCCCGAAAAATGACTACAAATGTGAAGGAAACAAAATAATGACACTAACTTTTATTTTGCTTGTTTGTTTAATTGAGAAAGCAATGTAACACGCGTGTTAGACACTCATTAGCATGCACTTTGGCTGAAACAAAGGTAGTGCATGTGCAGAATATATCATATTTTGTATCTTCACATCAAAGGCAAAACCCGAAGGATCATGAGTCTATAACTCCGTATATGCACAGTGTAGGTGTTTAGGCCTGGCTTTTTATGTTTTCTATTCAGAAGTAAAAGGGCATATATCCAACAATAGGTGGCATTATTTTCATCCATGTTCCCCGTGCTCAGTTGAAACTACACTACATCAACAAAAATGTCTATGTTTGATGAGAGATGGATGATGAATTGATCATTACTTACTTATGATTCACTGTTTGAGATTTGTTATCAGACTGCCGTGGAGTGCCGTTCTGGGGATTGGATGAAGACCGACTCCATTTGTTGTTTTCAAGGGGCTGATTCACCAGAAGTAAACCATCGATAGTAAAACAATTGGTCGCATAATTATATTAACAAGGAAGGTAAAATCAAACACAACAATGAGAACCTCAAAAAAGCTACTCCTTAAATATTGAAGAGCATCAATGATATATGCATGTATTATAAACAATGGCCAACAATTAAAAAAAAAACACTTCACAATCTGTATATACTATGGGATGTATCAAAGAGTTTGTTTAAGCTTATCTAATATGCACATGTATAGATGAGCTCATAACAATAGTTATGATCTGTCATTAGCTGTAGATAACTTCTTATAGACAGATGTTAAGCTATTGGTTATGTTAGTTTCTAGGGTTCGAACCCTAGACCTCCTGCTCAAAACTATTGCCAAAAACAACATATTTTTAATAAGCTGCACAAGCTAACTTATGAAAATAGCTTATGCAGAGTTTACCCTGCTCTCTCTTTGATTCGCAACCCTATTCATCTCCAAGTTCTATTTTAACTTTGAAAACAAAGGTTGACCATGCAAAGAGCTATTCAACATTTTTTTTAAAATGCACAGTTATTCAACATGAATATCCAAACACAAATAGCTAATTAAATTTAATCATCCATGACATAAACTCTCAAGAGTTTATTAAATGGAAAATTAAGTTGCTTAGACTAAGACCCTGTTTGGATAATCAACTTAATTAAATGCTTCTAAAATCAGCGTCTATCATATAAGTGCTTATATATAAGCTATTTCTATAACAAAAAATAAAACAAATTCAAACTGTTGTCATATAAAGCACAAGTTGTTCTCATAAGATAGGTCAAATACCTCCCCAGGTCCTTTAAGTTTTACGTTTGTACCGGATAGGTCCTTTAAGTTTTACGTTTGTACCGGATAGGTCCTTTAAGTTTCTAAAGTTTTAGATTGGTCCTTTAAGTTATTAAAAGCTTACGCCATTACCCTTTCAGTCAACCTCTTTTACAGTAAACCTTCGTTACGCCGTTACTCTTCAGAATGTATCACAGCCAACATGTAATTAAGGGATTCAAGTACATTATAATAACCTAACATGTATGATATCAGTACTGACAGAATGTACCTCTCTTCTTATTCCTCATTTTCTCATTGCAAATAAATTCTGCTTCATACATTACAATGTTTATTCTCATTTTTTCTCAATTAAAACTGCACACAAGTCGCTGTGTATGATATCAGTACTGACAAAACGCAGCATTTTATGCCACATCACGTACTTAACGGACATATCAACTTTATTGTAACGGAGGTTGACTGAAAGGGTAACGGCGTAAGCTTTTAATAACTTAAAGGACCAATCTGAAACTTTAGAAACTTAAAGGACCTATCCGGTACAAACGTGAAACTTAAAGGACCCGGGGAGGTATTTGGCCCATAACATATCATGAAGCTATGTAGCACCAACACTTCTAATCGAAGGTGTGTCTGGTGTCCAACACCGACAATTGTGATTACATTCAATTATGTCATTTTCTCAAATAATTATCGGTGTCAACTAGCCCACCCAAATTGGCACCAGGGAGAATCTAACCTGAGACCTTGAGGAGGAGCACACTCCAAGGCCCCAAGCCAACACCACCAGATCATCCCAAGTGGGTTGTATTAGTATTTCATAGTCATGCAGAGCTTATTGAAATAAAGTAAAAACAACGTATAAACATGTTATAAGTTGTTTCCATAAGCCCTACCAAATAGTCTGCTTATGCCGGTAGATAATCTCAAATACTAAAATCCAAATAGACCCTAAATGACAGTATAGAATTATATGAAAGAGCAACAAGAACCTGTGATTGGTTTGGTTTGAAATCAGAACGAGGAGCCCCATTTGAGTGAGAAGTGTTTTGTGAACCAAAACCAAAAGGGTTGGTCTTTTGTTGGTGGTTGTTAGGGGCAGAGGTAGAGGTGGAACCAAATCCAAAAGGGTTTGTATTTTGTTGTCCTCCTCCACCAAACCCATTATTATTAGATGTTCTCTGTTGTTGCTGTTGATGAATGTTTCTACAAGTATTTCCAAATCTACACCTGAAACATGAACAACAAACGCAAATTCATTCAATTTTTATGCCAAAAACACATAATCGATTATGTTATAAGAAGATAGTATAGAGAAGAGGAATGACCTGCCTCGCAGGAAGTGTTGACAAATCTCTCTCATTGCTTAAATTCAACAAACCACTTCACTTCACACTTCAAACTGCAACACCGTTCTTCTTGTAAGGAATCAACTTCTCACACCAGGTTTCAATTCTTTCTCACCAGTAAAAAACAAGGTATAACAAAATTACCGAACAAAAATTTATACAATTAAGGTTTCAAAGATCGCGTAGATTTTACTGTCAAAAAATCGCTTAGATTTTAAGCAAATATTAGGAGTCGAACTCGTGAAACTATAATTAACTTTAAGTCAAATACATATTTTGTCTTTAAAGTTTGACCATCTTCAATTGGGGTCCTTACTTAACAAGAACCATTTGAAATAAAGAATTAGGAGAAAGAAAAAATGAGTCTTTATTAAGCAACGGACAACTATATAAGGACTCTCTCCCAGACAAATAACGGGCTAATGTTTAAAACAATTAATAAAATATGTACTAGTTGATCTCATTTGCAAATGAAGTAATATTTTAAGTACTTTAAATTGGAGTCCTTATTAGTGGGACCTAATTAAATTAGTGGGACATATTTAAGTATTTTTAATTGGAGTCCTTATTATTGTATTGTCATTCGAGTCATTGAATCCTTAATAGGTACTTTTATTAAAAAATTATAAATAAGTGATGTGTACACGTGAAGTCCGTTTAAGGAGTCTCTATTAATGTACTATCATTGTGGATGCTCTTATAAGTTTTTAAAATTTTAAATAGGTTATTTAAGTTGTTAACTTAATACATCGTTACCTTTTTGGGACTTATTTGAAACTTACAAACTTAAAATAGATGCATTGAATTAATAACTTAAAGGACCTAATTGAAACTTAAAAAACTTAAAGACTAACCGATATTTTTATCAAATTTAAAAGACCAAAAATGATGTTTGGTCTTAGTTCTACATAGCTAAAACAATGGCATTAGTGGTCGTAGAATATGTTGGGCTGAGTTGTCCAGATCTTTTGAAACTCTGATATAAAATATCAACCAATTTAAAAACATATATTTCATATGAACTATGTAAATTAGTAATCTAATTCATGTTTAAAAAGGGTTGACGAACAAATAGATCAATGAGATTAATTTTTTTTTTTTAAACATGAGATTAAATTTCTTTTGAAAGTTTTTTTTGGTGGTGTTATGTTGTAACAAAGCCATCCAAATGTGAATGGTCTTCCATACGGGATGAGCAACAGATGCATTCTGATGTGGCTGTCATGTTGCAGTAATGCGTTGAAAGAGCATTAGAACATGAATATCGGTAGTTTTTCTACCACTCCTTCACCAAAACCAAGGACACATGTGAGAGTATCTTTGATAATTTGCTTTGAAGCTAGTTCCAATTTTCACCACCGCTCATTTGCATTACTATGGTTCGGTATGCTTTTTCTGCATTAAAAAACAAATTAAAAAGAGTATATACAAAGCAACCAAAGACTCTTTTGATATATTGTAGGGTTTAGTGGGCCCATTTTAGAGTTTTAGAGGAGTAGTATGAATATTTAAAAAATTGTAGTTGAGTGGTTTAAATAATTGAGAAGTGTGAAATAATATAATATATTATATTATGTAGGACCCATTTATATCACTCATATGAGTGGTATGGATGTGGATGTTCTTATGTGAACAAAGTCAGATAAAATGTTGTATCTTTTCATAAACTTTTAGCCACCAAATTCATCTAATATCACAATTAGGATCCCAACATCTTTGATGTTGAAGGAGCGAAAAGTAACCACTTGAGCAAGTATAAGTCTCATTGTAGGTTACCAAGTCCACTTATCATTTAGACGAATATCCAAAATTGTAGGAGGTTCAATTTGTTGAATAGCTTGAACAAGATTGGGTGACATCATCGTTGCCAAGCTTTGGAGGTCCCAACCACCATCCTTACACACATCTATCAATTTGAGCTCTGTATCACTATGTTTAAAAAATGTACTTGTTGACATAGAGGGTCTAGTTTGGTCCAATCCTCGTACCAAAAGTAAGTTTCACCAGCCCCTATACGCACCTTATAACCATGAGCAAAAGAACTTCTTTTGAATGTTTAATATGACATTTTAGAGAATTTCATCAACCTTCCTCAAGAATATTGGAGACCCAATATTATCTTTTCTATTGTATCCGGATCAGGCACTCCTCTATCCTTGGACGAGGCTGCGCGAGCAAGAACTAACAGACACTTTGCACATGTTCTAGTTGATGTGGATTTATCGGATTGTTTGCATGAAATAACTCTTTTTGAAAGGGAACGTTTCACTTATTTTGTGGACATTGAATATGGGAGGCTTCCATATTTTTTCTAACAAAGTCAAACCATCGGCCACTCAATAAAAAAATGTAGTTGAGTTGTTGATGAGAACCCTAAGGAGAAAGTTGTACCAAAGAAGGTAATGCCCACATATGAGCCAAAGGCTAGGGACTCAAAAGTGTTGGTCAATAGGTTGGTCTGAATCATAATGAGGAAACATGGCTACCATGACTACCAAAGAACATGGCTACCATAAGGCATAAGGTCGTGATCTAAAAGGAGTCGCAAACAAAAGAAAAAGAACGAGGCTCCTATTCGAGAGTAGTACAATACCTTAGTTTTTGGCTTTGGTGCCTTCTTGTGGGGTTTTACCATTATGTTTTCTGTATTTCTGCTAAAGCAAATTACTTGCATCATTGTCCCCAATTTGGTAACTTCTTGTGATCAGATTGACGTTTTTCAATAATTAAAAAAAATGTTAACATTATAAAGAGTGTTAACAATACACTGTGACAATGTCCCTCCAACATGAATTCTATTATCCAGTAAATTTATTTGAATGCTATTAATTTGTAAGGATCTCATTTATTATGTGGTAGGACCCATGTTCAAAACAATAGATTAATAGTACCACATATTTCTTTTGCCAATAATAAAGAGAGTATCAAAAAGATAGTGTAAAGCCAGATAATGTAGTTAGCACTTAGCATTTATCTTATTATACAAAAAAGACAATCATACGCACTAATACATTATGTGCATTCCTATGTGTATGTAATATTACACGAATCAACTACAAGTATATTGGTTATTAATGTCATAAGAAGTCAAGCTCCAACTCCAAAAGCAGAAAAGAGAAGCAAAGGCCAATAATCAAGCACTTTTAAAGTTTAATCCACTAACTAGTCCACTAGCCAAACAATACTACATATACTACTTTAAACTTCGAAAGGACAAGGACAATGGTCATGTACCAAACCAAGGGAATAACATTAATACACATCAACATAACTTTATTTTATTGCCAAACTAGATGCTAATGCTATACAATTCCTTTCTATAAACCACCAATATATACATTTAGCATCACAAAACCAGTACAATAAATTCCCCACTTATATTATTACCTGCTTTCCAACATTTTTTTATATATATATATTCTTCTCCCTTTTTTTCCTATACAATGTAGAGCAGTAAATCCCTACACCGGCCTCAGGGAACAAGGCTCAGGTGTTACAACTATGCAAAAAACATAAAATCATATTTTCTGAGGACACTGCGTTTTTGGTGTAAATCGGGTGTCTTCTGCGCGAACCTGTAAAGACTAATCCTCAAACCAAATATGACTTTAATGGCTGAGGATATCACTTTCAGAAAGTGATAACAACTGTTGTATATTTTTAGGTATAAACATTGATTGCTAAGTGACATTAAAACCACTATATAACATTATTATTAATTTTAGAATTCTATAATGATTCCTCCTCCCATTGGAGCTCTATGTGGAATTCCTTTTCTCCTCTTAACTGTTCTGTAACTCACTGCTGTTGGAGGTGGTGTTGAAGGTGTAAAACTATGACTTCTGTTTCTGCCACTTCCATTACTAATGCCATTCATTGACTCTTCACCATCAGACCCATCTTTCTGACTCAACATTTTATTCTTCCTCAACTTCTTGGAGGTTCCAACAATCTAACAAGAAAAAAATCAAAAAGTTGAAGAAGTCATTTATAAATCCACCTACTCTCATCATCATTTTCCTTACTTTTTCAAAGGAAACATAAAAAGTACACCTTAATGTTTGCATACTTTATACAGAAAAGAAGTAGGAGGTAGTTACAATTGTTTTACTTTACAGATTACATACAAGTGCAACATTTCTACAAAAACAATATAATAATCAAATTTAGGAAAGTAATAAGCTATATTTTGCTATTGATAATATGATCCAAAAATGCAGTTTGGGGAATCCATTTAACCATTTTAACACTTTACAATAGAAAACTTTCCACACAGGTCAATCAGCTTCAATTAGCTGAAACAATCATTGACCAAACTTTACTTACCCGACTGAATTCCAGAGAGTTAAGACAAAAATGAAGGGATAGAAAGCTATGAAGCACGGACACTCCTCGGATTAGACGTGTTCCGATGTCAGACACGTGTCGTGTCCGACAAGACACCGACACTTGTAATTACACTGAAATATGTGATTTTTTCAAATTATTAGCTGCGTCGGCGTGTCAGTGTCGTGTCGTGTCCATATTCGTACTTCGTAGATAAAAAGCAATTAGATGCATATGAATTTGGTTTAGTTAAAACTATATATTATATACCTTACAACCAAGAGAGCAGAAGCTGAAGGAATCAAGAAGGCTGCGGTCACAGACTTGGCAGGTGTTGGTGACCCCTTTTCCAGGCCTAGGTTGAGGCCTTTCATTCAAAAACACAATCTTTGCACTGTTTATAACATAGGTTTGAACCTCTGCTATGTCCAGAAATTTCTGTATCTCAGAAACCCTTATCACATCATGGTATGAAGACCTCCTTATCTATCAACATTGATAAAAAAAAAAATATCTTCATCAGAGAATTATCAACCACATTATTTATTTTAGCAAAAAACAAAATACCATAATTTAAATAAAAATTATCCATCCATCAAACCAGAACAATCAACAGACAATATAATTGAGTAATAATAATAACAAGCAATTATTCAAATGGTAATTTTTTTTTTTTAATTATTGAATTGGTCAAAGGGAATTATTTGATCATCACAATGCACAGTACACAATCAATTACAAACATCAAGATTATTTTATTATCAAATTTTCAGAGAATTGGGTCAAATTGAGTCATGAATTCCAAACCAAACACAATTAACTGATTTGAAAGCAAAAATTGGTACCTGAATTGTTCTATGTTGTTTGTGAGAAGCAAGACAAACAGAACAAAGGGCTCCATTGTTACAATCCAAGCAATACATATTGCATTCACTCTTGTGTGAATCTGAGTGGACTTTGCATTGAACAAAGAAACTTGTTTGAAGAAGTGGTTGCAACCATGGTGGCCACTTGTTTTCTTCTTCATTGTTACCTCCTCCACCTCCCTAATTCCACACAAAAAATAAAAATCAAATTTTTTCAATTGGGTATACAATTAAAATAAAAAATTACAAACAAACATTAAAAGGGTATTTGTTAATGACACTAACCATGATGATATTGTTGAAATTGGGTTATGCTGATTTTGATGAATAAGAAGAACCAAGTAGTAAATTGGAGGTGTAAAGAAAGAAAAAAAGAG
>Ga0315915_1000290_pt1 | contig 46836 bp, 31 predicted proteins | sample MpolbnodulesMG_FD_207738 | JGI IMG/M metagenome (GOLD analysis project Ga0315915, IMG submission 207738) | Medicago polymorpha root nodule microbial communities from Los Angeles, California, United States - branched nodules | ecosystem: Host-associated > Plants > Roots > Nodule | place: USA... | reverse complement strand
AATTCTATCAGTTACACCAATTGATGCCGCCTATCATTACTTGCATTGTTGCAAAAAGGATTGGAAACAGACTGTCTGATAATCACTGGGAGCTTAGGGATTTCAGTGCTAATCTTGTTGCTTTGATATGCAAAAGGTGTGGACCTTCTTTCAATAGATGATAAGAGTATAAATTATATCAAAGTTCATTCAATTATAATTTAACTTGATAGTCCGAAGAAGAAAAATGAGAAGGTCCACTTTTACTGATGTGCAATCTGGTCAATATTAAATGCTCGCTGTTGAGGCTGTTACTTGTGTGTGTGTCTGGGCAATATTAAATATATCAAAGTTAAAACTATAGAAGAATAAAAAATTACAAGCTTGTATGCATGATTTATATTGAGTTTTTATGCTCCTTGTCTGAATTTTACAGATTTGGGCATATGTATCACAATCTTCAGCCACGTGTGACAAAGACATTTCTTCATACTTTCTTGGACCCTACAAAAGCTCTGCCTCAACATTATGGTGCAATCAAAGGAATAGCAGCTCTTGGATCAAGACTGGTATGTATCTTCTAGCCTCTGTATTTTAATATTAGCAGAGTGGATTGTTAGATAACGACTTGGAGTTGTAAAATTGGTCTCATTAGTTATGTGATGCTCTTTTGACGACAATAACTCAATGAAGATAGCTATGATCAACTTTTTCCTGGATGTGGTGTTACTATCTTAAATCTATGCATCTGTTGTTAACACATGCTACTCTCTACAGCCTTAACTCTTTTTCCTTTGGAATCCATGGGTGATTTTTTTTGCATTGTGGTATAGAACATCGAATTGTGTATTGTAACCAATTTATAGTGCTCATTCATTTGCATAGGTTCGTTTGCTTATACTTCCAAATCTGGAGCCATATTTGCATATTCTTGAGCCTGAAATGCAGCTTGAGAAGCAAAAAAATGAAATAAAGAGGCAAGAAGCATGGCAAGTATACGGAGCCTTGCTGGTGAGTTGTAATTTTTTTTCATTGAGTTTAATATTGACACAATCCAAAAACAAAATACACTGTTATCCAATCATGTGTTGTCACATTCAATTAAACATGTTGTCAATTGTCATTGAAGAATGATGTGGCAACACACCTTGTTTCGATTATGCATGAATCTATTTGTTTTTCTTCTTCTTTTTCTTAATATCTTTTTACCTTATTACTGAAGTCATAAACCTTTCAGTGTGCAGTAGGCCAAAATATGCATGAAAAGGTCAAGAGATTCAGTAGTTTGCTTTCTCCTCCAACTCGTGCTACTTCAAGTGGCAATGGAAAAACGATGATTGCAATGCCAGGTATGACTATTTTGATGCATAACGAATTGTATCGTCTTTGAAGCAATGCTTGTAAAAAAATGGAATACAAACTAAATGGTTAAAAGTTATGGCTAATGGAAACGTTTTCGATAAAACAAGAATATGACCAAAACTTTACATATTAAAACCAATATATATTTTAACTTAACACATGAATAACTAAACCAGATTTATTTCGAAAAAATATTGACTAAAATTTACATTTTAAGGCCAAATCAGTGTAGAATTGCAAACTAAACTACTAGTAAAATTGAGAGTTTACCAATTTTATCAGCTTACTTGAAGTCGTAAAAGTTTAGAAAAAAGAGTTTACATGCTAGTTCACTCATTTTTGTGACCGAGACATTTACGAGTTAACTCAATAGATTGACAACCTTAATTTGCAACAGGTGTTACCGGGGTTGTGGTACCAATGAATTCCATGTCAGTTGACAACATGCAAGGGTCAACAAGTGGACTTCCCACCATGATGGGAGTTTCTAATTCAAGCATCGGCATGTCATCATCAATGGGTCGTCAATTATCCAACGAAAACAACACTTCCTCTTCCATTCTAGCTCAGGCTTGGAAGGATGACATAGATGCAGGACAATTGCTACCTCCAGTGTTTGAATTATTTGGCGAAAGTTTGTTATCATTTATACCAAAACCTCAAGCATTTATTTTTTTGTAAAGCATAATTGTAGTATTTTTATTTTTGCATATGAAAGTTCATGTAACTCGGTCATTGTTTATGTTAGAAGTTAGTATAGAAATTAACCTGTCTTTTATTCTCTTCTAACATTCATAACGTTGAACTTTTTGTCTCAGACATGATTTATTTAGCACAAGGTATATTGTCTTTTGATTATTATAATAATGTAAATTCAAAAGCCTTGATTTTAATTAAAAACCGTACAAGCAAAGAGCTTTTCATTTTTCTTTGCTGCAAAAAAGTACATCACTTGTTTTTCGCCAAACAAAACAACCGAAGAAAACTTAAAAACGGAAAGGTCTCACTTTCTTTGGTCATTATTCATTAAAACTCGATTCAACAATAATAATAATATAATATCCAACATAGCCCTGCGGTAAACATACTTGAACTTAGTTTACCTTAAATATATTTTAACTAAATTTGCATATATGTACTTGAATCGTGTTTGCTGAAACAATACTTAAATTAAGTTTGCATAAAACATGCTTGAACTTGAGTTTGTGTTAGTGTACTTGAATTGAGTTTGCGTAGACATACATGAACTTTAGTTTGTGTAATTGTATTTGAACTATGTCTGTACAAGATTTGAAAATTCAGAGTCTACACGAATTTAAGTAAAAACATACTTGAACTGAGATTGCGTAAATGCACTTGGAACCAAGTTTTTTTTAAACATACTTAGACTCAATTTGTGTAAAAATTGCAGAAAACAAAACACTTTACTTTAAATTGAAGAATAAACATAATCACGCATAATCAACAAAATGAAGTATACATTCATAAATGGAACTCAAATCTTGTAAAAAAAAAGAAGAAGAAGAATGACAATAAAACTTGTTTGAGGTTTTAATTTTGATATTGGAGAAAACATCCTCTTCATAAGACCATGTGCAATGGTGTTGAATGGTGGTGTTGAAAGCAAGGTTCAACACTTGGATGCAATGCAACGGTGTGTTGAATTGGAGGAGAGAGGAGTTGAATTCGTTCAACTCTGTTGAATTCTACCATGCAGACCCGTAACCGCCGTGTGGCAAATTCTGATTGGCTGTTTGGATTTTTCTCATTTTAATAATTTAAACTAAATTATTTCATTGCAAATTGATTTTTAAAATTTTGTTTTTTTACCAAAATTCATGATTTTTTTTGTCTATAAATAGAGACTTGGTTCATTTGATTTGGACACAGAAAAAAATCAAGTTTTTCACTATCTTAATCTTATTATTATCTTTCTATTAGTTTTTCTTTTGAAGTTTTAAACTTCTTTTTAGTGAAATGGATCCCAATCATAATCATTTCAACACCCAAAATTCTTCTAATTACCCATTTAGCTACCAAAATCCCAACATTTATCAAAATAAATTATTTTAATTTATTTGTGTGTCGCGTGTTTAGTTTATTGTATTGCATTTTAAATTAAGAAAATAAAAATAAATTATTTAAATAAATTTTTTTCTTACAAAAAACTAAAAAATAAATTGTTAAGTGTTTACTATTTTAATTTAATTATAATCGATAATTGTAGTTTTATGTAATTATAAAAACAAAAATATAAAATTAAATAAGAATATGAAATAAAAAGTGGTGGGGTAGAGTGTTGAATGAGAGGGTATTTGTTGAATTATTAGGTGGAAGAGAGTGAAAATGATGTGGAGTGTTGGAAATTAAAAATGTGGGTGTTGAATGGTTTTGCCATTGTAAATGGTCTAAGGATGAAATGGTTGCACAAATGAAGTGAAATGACTACGAAATGAAAAAAATAAAGAGATTAACGAAGTGCAATGGAAGAGAAGATAAATGGTCCGCGAGAGGACATAAGACCAAATACAATGGTTGTGTTGAGCGGCAATTTCAACACTTAGTAGTTGTGCAATGGGAAGTTGAAATTTGTTGAGAAATGATGTGGAAGAGAGAGGTGATGAAAACTCTCAACATATTAAATGCAGAAAAGTGGCAGAAAATGCAGGCCACATGACGTTTGCTGGTTGCCTGACTTGATTTATCTTTTCTTAATTATTTGAACTCAATTATTTCAATTTAAGACAATTTCGAATATTTTAGTCATTATGAAGTATAATTGAATTTTTGAGAGTGTTACTTAAAAAATCTTAAAATTACTTTTAATTATTTGATATATATTGGTTTTTACCACGTTTATTTGATATTTTAAAGAAAGAAAAATCTCATTAAAAAAAAGGAACTTTTTTGACAAAAAGAAAAAAGAACAAAATGCTGGAGTGAATAAAAACAATGGTTAAATAAGTTTTTTGTCCCTATAAATATAACGAATTTTAATTTTAATCCCTATAAAATTAAACTGAATGTTTTCATCCTTTTTTATTTTGTTTTTCGTCTTAATGGATATAATTTTGACGTGTTTTTCACATTTTTTGAACATAATATGAATATATAAATGTCGAATATAATAAACAGACATAACATAGATACAATTTGAACAAAAAAAGGATATAATTAAAATGACCTTAAGAACGAAAAACAAAATAAATTTTTTTATAAAGATGAAAACATTCAATTTAATTTTTTAAGGATTAAAATCAAAATTCACTGTAAATCGAAAAACTTCTTTAACCCTAAAAAAAACAAGGAGTCAAGGAGGATTCAAATGAACTCTGAAATGAAAACTCAATTCAATTTTCAAAATCTCATAAACCCCTAAATTCCCAATTCCAATTCCAAAACTCTTATACACAACAAAAAAATGTCAATGTTTTCCCTACAAAATCCCAATAAGCTACTCTCATCCTCTTCAATTCCCACTCCAATTTCTCACACTACTCTTAGAAACTGTATTTCACTAAACCCTAGAAAACCCCTGCGACGTCGTTTAAAGCCAGTTACATGTTCATTCGAATCAATAGACAATGCTAAGATTAAGGTTGTTGGTGTTGGTGGTGGTGGTAACAATGCTGTTAACCGCATGATTGGTTGCGGATTACAGGTTTTTCTTTTTTCTTTCTTTTTTGTAATTGTTGATAAAGTGTTGTTTTTTATTCAATTTTTAGTGTATTTTATTAATGGGTCATTTTGTTTTTTTTTCATTTATGAAAAATGTGCGATTGTGATAACTTTAGTGGGTTTGCTTATTTGAGAAATGGTTTGATTGTGAGGACATTCTATGTGGAATAATGAGTTGGAACCCGGTTCACCACGTTTTCCCATCCCCGTGTGTGTTTATTTAAGCATATGTTGGCCACTAAACCAATAGCAAATTCGTTGTAATTTTCGTGGAATGCAAATTATTTAGTGGATTTCATTTGAATTTCAACAAAAAGAAGACAGAGTATTGAAACTAGAGTGTATTATTATTACTAGCAATCCTCTTGTTTCTGTATTTGGGAGATATTTTTTTATCATATCATGGTTGCATTTTAGTAATTAAAATGATTGTTGTTACGAAGAGAAGGTCGACAAAAAACGCAATGTGGCAACAGGTAACACTTACAAATAATTGTCGCGATGTGTCAACGCACTCAAGAGAGAAATGTTGTGATGTGTCAAATGTTAGTTAGTCCCACATTGAATGGAAGAGTCGAGGTTGAGCAACATATAGGTGAGAGGACCCATAAACCCAATGCCTTAAGGTTTTGGGTGAAGATGTCGTGTCCAACTCACTTTGGGTGATTGCTCTTAGTCCAATGTGATGGTCCAACCATGTGAGGCTCTCCCTCGTGGCCCAACAATAATAACTACCCATGTATGGTTAGTGAGAACATGATTGGTTAAGTCTCCTATTTTTATGCATTTTTCTCTTTCTTGTATAATTTCTTCTAAACAAATAACATTGATCTTTTAGTAATCACCACATTTTCATGCTGAATATAGTATAGCTTTTCAGTAAGCCATCATTGCAAAAGTTGAATTCTGAAACATTTTGTTTTATTCTTTTATTAATCAGGGTGTAGACTTTTATGCTATAAATACTGATGCTCAAGCACTATTGCATTCTGCTGCTGAGAATCCTATAAAAATTGGAGAGCTCCTGACTCGTGGATTAGGTCGGACACTCACCTTTTATGTTATTCCTACTGTGCCCAATTGGAAGTTTCTTATATGTTAGCCATTATATGATTTGTGTGTGTGTGGCTTTAATTCCTATGTCAGCTATCGAATTTAAGTGGAATTCTTAAGAACTTTTGCTACCCTGAATGTTTTTTTGTCTTCCCTCAACGAAAAGAAGGAAAAAAATAGTCAAAAGTAATCAAGTAAATGTCATTTTGGAGTTTTATTGACAACTTGCTTGTGTAGGCGGAGATCCCATATTTCCTGAATCCTTATGTACGTATTACAATTTTTTTTTCTTCAACAAAGATGTGAATTAGGAGGGTTGGTCAACAACATATGAGCAAAATGATGAATCTTGATATATTTCAAACAATTCATTGTTGTTAACGTGAGATATATTAAGAGCTGCAGATGATTTGAATGTGGCATTTGATTCAAATTGTTTGATAGAGATGCAGGTACTGGTGGTAATCCACTTTTGGGGGAACAAGCTGCTGAGGAATCAAAAGAAACTATTGCTAATGCTCTTCATGGCTCAGATTTAGTGTTTGTAACTGCTGGTATGGGTGGAGGCACGGGGTCTGGTGCTGCCCCAGTCGTGGCCAGGATATCAAAAGAAGCCGGTTACTTAACTGTTGGTGTTGTTACCTATCCCTTTAGTTTTGAAGGACGCAAACGATCCTTGCAGGCATGTGCCATTTCTCTTCTTAGTTGAAACTTGAATGAACACTTTGTAGAAGCTCCTAAAACTTTTACTTAACAATACTCCAGTATGCTAGAACAAATTGAAATTTCTTCTTTTTTCCATTCCTACCCAATTTCAGTAATCTTGAGTTATATGCATCTTATGCAAGTGTTGTCAATTGTGGATTGCAGAAAATAGCGATTTGTTCAAATTTCAATGTGTAACATTGCTATAGCGTCGCGATAGCCCCTATTTCACAATATTTGAACTAAATAGTGAATCGCAGAACAAGTGATTTGTTAAAATTCCCTACGCAACAGCGTTATTTCGCCGCTATAGTCACTGTTTAACCACACAGATTGTATGGTTTAACAATGATTCGATGATAATGTATTTGATAAATTGCTTGATGTTTATTTTCTTTCTTCCAAGTTATTATGTTGCTTTGAGGATATTTTTCAGTGTTTGAAATTCAAATATTATGATTCCAGGCTCTAGAAGCCATCGAAAAGCTGCAGCAGAATGTGGACACACTTATAGTGATTCCAAATGACCGTCTGCTTGACATAGCTGATGATCAAACGCCTCTTACGGATGCTTTCAGTCTTGCTGATGATGTTCTACGACAAGGAGTACAGGGAATATCAGACATCATAACAGTGAGTTGATTAACTATTGATATTTCCTATCTGGTCACTGTATGGTGAAAAAGTTTAGTTTAAACAAGTAAGTTGGTAGATTGCAAATAGAAATAGGAGTTATTAAAGACCTAGATCGGTAGATTGCTCCTCCATTGTTACTGAACATTTAATTAACGCAGAGTACATTTTGATGTTATCTTATTGGGAATGATATGGATGATCCCTTCTTTCTACAGATACCTGGTCTTGTAAATGTGGATTTTGCTGATGTAAAAGCTGTGATGAAAGACTCTGGAACTGCAATGCTTGGAGTAGGTGTTTCCTCCGGTAAAAACCGTGCAGAAGAAGCTGCAGAACAAGCTACTTTGGCACCTTTAATTGGATCATCTATTCAGTCAGCTACTGGGATAGTATATAATATTACTGGAGGAAAAGACATAACTCTTCAGGAAGTGAATAGAGTTTCTCAGGTACTTCATTTTATCAGCAATTGTTGAAAGATCATATCGTCATTCCTTTTGCACTAACAGGTCTGACTGGATTAGCTTATTTGAACTTATTTATTGGCATAAGTGCTTGTGAAATTGTTTAAGAGAACTTCTGGAAACAACTTATGACATGTTTGTAAGCCATTTTAAGCTTAGTTCCATAATTACTCCAAAATAGCTTATTAAAACAACTTATAGCTTATATGAAAACATTGACTTTGTCTTATCTTTTGTTATAGAATTAGCTTATACTTAGCACTTAATTAAGTATTTATCCAAACATGATGTATGTTGATATTGTGCATCTGTTGGAAATATATATATCGGTTTTCTAAAATCGGCAATTCTTATAGGTAGTGACAAGTTTAGCCGATCCTTCTGCAAATATCATATTTGGGGCTGTTGTTGACGAGCGCTACAATGGGGAGATTCACGTGACTCTCATCGCCACCGGCTTCTCACAGTCCTTCCAAAAGATGCTACTAACAGATCCAAGGGCTGCAAAGCTTCTTGATAGATTACCTGTGGGCCAAGAAAGCAAACAAACATCAACTCCGCCAAAGGCCTCAAACTTTTCATCGACAGTTGCATCTAAAGCATCCCCACGAAAACTCTTTTTTTAGTTTCTTGGTTCTTTTAACCCTTTTTTTTAATATTAGTTTCGTATCTGTAAAATTCTTTAAGCTTGATTTAGGTATAAGTCTGGTTTGTCCCTCGACTGTGGAGAATGTTTTTTACAAACTCTTCAGAAAAATTACCCATTGGCATGACTTAGTGATTCAGTGTCAGTGTTAACGTTTGCAGCATTTTTGTCAAAGGAATGAGTATGTATATGTATATAAGTTACTTTTTTTTTTTTTTTTTAAATACATGTGTTACATTATCATGTGGAAAAGTATAAACGTACAAGTGCAAGTGCACCTCAAAATTTTTATAAAAATAGAAATTTTCAACAAAACTCAAAATAAAAGATTATTATTTAGATTCACTAAACTCAATTTTAATATATGCACCCCACTGTTTTTCTTGTAAGCGTTGCTAATGCAAGCCCCCTCCGTTTATGATAGGCATGAAAAAACCATTAATTTGGTCCCTAAAGCATCACTCTCTCGTAAATGAATGCAAACAAACCAGTTCTAATTTTAATCATGTTATTTTTGCTCGAGGCTAATCAAGCGGCCTATTATTTAGCTAAGTTTGTAATTACTATATTATCAGATTTTACTTGGATTGAAGAAATCCTTGAGTGCGTTTGGCCCAACTTTTTTGAGGTATAGAAGCTACTTTAAACTTAAAGTTAAAAATATGAGCTTTAGAAATAAAGTTAAAGTTGTTTGGTAAATGCTGCTTTTTATTTCAAAATCTATTTTATGTTCAAGTGTTTGATAATATTTTTATTTAAAATGAATTTATTTTAAGAGCAATTGTTGAATTTATTTTAAGATCATAAGTAGCTTCTTTTAAATTTATTTTATTGGTATAAGTGCTTGTAAAAAAATAATATATATCTGCTCTCTAATTTAGTCAATAAACGATAGAAATATTAAAACCAGTCCATAAACTATTTTTAATTTTTCAAGATACTCCTGAGTATCATTTACTTTCTTTATAAAAAAAAGTCTTGCTAACTTGTGCCCCAAGGGCACAAGATAAGAAACTAAATGTAAAAGTTTAACCTAGGAAATTGTGCATTTATTACCTTAAAATCTTAAAAACTTATCTTTTTAATACAATATTTATTATTTAATTCTATTTTAAGATCTTTATCTTGTGCCCTAAGGGCACAAGTTAACATTTCCCAAAAAAATCATTCACTTCTATTTTTAAAGAGATCGAAGAACTAACAACATGATGAATTGATAATAGTTCAACAACTATTTATTATATTTATACAGCCAGTGAGCAATTTAAAGACCAAATTGATAATTTATTCAAGTAAGTATCATGTTGAGGAAGAAAAAAACATTTTCTAAAAAATATGAGAGGTGTATAAGTAAAAAAGAAAAGTGTAAATAGTTTTTCCATACACTAAAGCCGAATAACCCAAGCAAACAAAATAAAAAACGTGTCTCTGTCTATATGCACGAAAGTGATCAACCGATAGAACCGTGAGATCTCTGCTTCAAAGTTCAGAGGTAAACAAACAAAATCATTGAAATCACATCGTTGTTATTCGTTTTTTCTCGTTAAACCAATTTTGTCTTTCAATTCATTCAAATCACATCGTTGTTTCGATCTTTTCTTTGTTTTAGGAAATCATTTTTCTCTGATCGGAATCTGAAATCAACGAATCGGAATGGGTTTCTTGATAACGACACTGATTTTTGTTGTGGTTGGAATCATCGCGTGTCTCTGTACCAGAATTTGTTGCAACAGAGGACCTTCTGCTAATCTGTAATACTTTTTTCTGATCTTTGTTTCAATTTGTTTTTCTCTGTCTTGTGTTGTTAATTTTTTTATTTCGATTCGATTTTTTAGAGTTTCTGCATTTGATGAATTAGTGTACTTTACACTCAATTTGAAGCATAATACGATGTGATATTTAGAAAACTATGAGTGATATTTAATAGAACAATATGGTGTCATTTGATCGATGTAGCCGACCCCACTTAGTGAGATAAGGCTTGCTTGTTGTTGAAGAGTTCGTTGCTCTGATTTTTGTGGGAGTTTTTATTTTTAAATATATAGAGAAATTGACTAATGCTCAACATTTTTATTTGAGCAATTCAAGGATAATATATAGATTAGTGCATTTTCTTATTTTCTACTATTTGGGTGATCAGATTAGATTAAGGGTGTGTCTGAGAGACATAGATATTGGTGATTGCATACAATCTCTTCTATTTTTCTCAAATTATTACCACCGCATACGCAGGGTCCGGGAAAGGGTCCCACCATTTGGTGTATTGTACGCAGCCTTACCCTGTTTTTACACAAGAGGCTGTTTCCAGGACTTGAACCCATGACCTTTTTGTCACATGACAACAACTTACCAGTTGCGCCAAGGTTACCCCTCCTGTGTTTAATTGTATAAACCTAAAATAAAATGACATATATAGGTAGACATAAGTGAGATGCACTTAGAAGAATCAGACATCTTTATTGTCTTCTTTGGGGATTCATGTTTCTTCATCATCTTTGTTGTTACTTTTATCAACTTTTTATTAAAAGTTGATATGGGGTCTGCTAGGATAAACATCTCAATTAAGCACTTATAAGCATAAACGTTTATCTTATAAATGCTTATGTATAAGCTGTTTATATTGCAAAAGATAAAATACAAGTCAAATTGTTTTCATATAAGCTATGAGTAGTTCTCATTATCTATCTGGGAGAGCTTATGGAAATAAGCTGAAAACAACTTATGGACATGTTACAAACCAAATGAGCCCATGATGTCATCAAATGTTCATTCCAACTTATTGTGTTTTGAAAAGCTCAATATTCAGATTCTTTAGTGATGCCAATAGGCTCTATAACATGCATAATTCCCCTTGACATATTTCTAATATCTTATTTTATTGCAGATTTCACCTAACTCTGGTCATTACTGCGACAATATGCTGCTGGATGATGTAAGTCCCGTTTTCTTTTAGTTTTGTCTCGAGTCAATAAAGGAATTAGAGCAAATAGAAATTGTGCACCTAGGTTTATTTTCCCCGGATAAGGAATTTACCCCTTAGAAAGAAAAAGAAAAAAATAAAATAAATGGCATGCCATTCTTGGATTTCTTGCCCATGAAATAACTTAATGCTTACAGGCTGACATGTACACAGTACTCATAGTTGTTGATGTTGTTCAAGCTGTTTGCTCTCCATAGATGTTCCTTACACTCAGACATGTTGTGTGTTTTTGGTCATATTCTATTCTATGAAGCACGGACACTCCTCGAATTAGGTGTGTCCAAGTGGCGGACACGCGTCGGTGTTTGACACCAACACTACACTTATGATTACACTGAATTATGTCATTTATCCAAATTATTATCTGTGTCGGTGTCCGTGTCAAAGATACTTCATAGGTCATATCAAAGATACTTCATAGTTTTTTTTTAGCTGGGACCTGAACCGTGGTCTTTTAACTCATTAACTTCTTTAACCCTTAGCTCAAACAAGTTGAGCCACCAAAGTGGTTAATAACAGCCCTCGTGAAAACAAATGTAAGTCAAGCCATCATAGATGGATGGGCGCAATATTAGTGCAATTTAGTTTAACATCCTTGAGCGTTGCTATTACATCTCTTCTAAGAAAGGCATTATGCTTTTTAGGCAATCGATTGGGGCATCGCCACTTTGTTCAGTATTTTGATGTTTGTATATAATAACATGTCCAATTGTAATTAGTTTGTGAATCACTAGTTAGTTTGACGATTATGCTTTTCTCTGCTTAAACTACCCATTGCCATTTTAATATGTTGTACTTACATTCTAAATGTGTGGTCTTACTAAATAAACTTATAAATAGATAATACAAAGCGATTTGAGTTTCTGTTAATCATTATGAACATTTCATCATATCGTCAAGGAGCTTGATACAATTTGATGAAAATGTGTATAGGCTATAGATAGGTTTGCCTCATTAAGTGTAAAAACGGGTATGTCTAGAGGCTTTTTTTGGGGAGGAGGAGGTGGAGATTAACTGACATTTTGATGGAATTCTCAGACAAAGGAATTTTTCATTCTAACGTATGTCTAGAGGCTTTTTTTGGGGAGGAGGAGGTGGAGATTAACTGACATTTTGATGGAATTCTCAGACAAAGGAATTTTTCATTCTAACTTGTAATTAGCAATATAATGTCATGTTTGTCATTGTGCTCACGTTGGTCTTTCCTTGTATCAGGTGGGCGATTGTATATCTAGCACAAATGAAACCACTCATAGTACCTATACTAAGTGAAGGCGAATAAGTATGTGAACAGATGTAGCTTCTTGTATGTTAGAGAATATGGATCTCAAATCGGTTGCTGGAGAGAATTTGATATCAGCTCTCATGAGTCATTGATTATTTTCTAAGGGTGGATATGTATGTATTTCTTGTTGGATAATGGCATTTCTGTTGTTGCCTGATGTTGTCGTGTTACAGTTGTATTCAACCCTCATTCATTTCAGATGTTGGTTCAATTTCAAATCATTTGTGAAAAATAACAAATTACACATTAGTTATAAATAAAATAAGAAAATAACTTTATTTTAATCAAGTACTGGAAATGTTATTTGATTATAATTGATATCTCTAATTAGCTCTAATCATCTTAATTTGTTATTTTAAAGCTAAAGAATCCATAGGGAAAATGGGTCTTTACCCAATCCAGAACTCAAATCAAAGAGGCTCTATATAAACAAGTGTTACATTTTCAACTGTTATATCCAAACTGATGTAAAAAATGAAAACAATAGAGAAAAACAAGCTTTTACCTTAAATGGTTCTTCCATTGTAAGTTGACTATAAGGCATATTGAAGATGATGATATTCCTCTCTTCAAACCTATCTTTTTTTTATTGGTCTCGTAACAAACAGAGCGGAATCCTCTCTTCTCTCTCCTCTTTATTCTACTTTTCAATGATCTAACCAACTACTGGTGACGCTCCGGCGGCGTTCCCTTGCTTGTTTTCGCCCCCTTTTCATCGTCTCAAGTGATTTTCTGCCTCTTCTCTATGTTCTACCCTTTTTAAGTGTTCATTTGACTTTGTTTCGTTTTACTTCTGTGAGATCTGTTTTCTTCGATTTGGTTCCAGTTTTGCTCCCTTGTTGTTCGTTATCCCCACAGACGGCGCCACCGATCGTACATGATCAGAAGGTGACTACTGATGCTCTTAAATGCGGTGGTGGAAATGCATCAGTTTCTGCAATGGTACGATAGGGGGGTGTACCTGCAGGCACTTCGACGCTCAAGTCAGTAGAAGTAAAAAATGGGGGGATGGGTTAAGAGATGAGAGAGATTCTACCTTAGGGACTGCGAGGAGTCCCCTTTATATAGAGGTGGGTGTTTGTAGAGCCGCTGTAAGGTACACGTGTGCCTGACGGTTACGAAATCGTGGAAAGTGTAACCGTCGAGGAGAGAATCGTGGGAACGAGGGGAGAAACGTTATAGTTCGTTTGAACTGGTCTCAGTTGCTCCGCGCACCCCCTCACGTGGAATGGGTGTGTTGCGAGTAATATTGCCAAACATGGTATTTGGGCTGTAATTGTTATTGGGCCTTAGGTCTTTGATAGGTCCAGAACAACAATATTGTAATTTTGATGGTCATTAAGTTTCATAATTAGAATATAGAAGTGAAATGGCTACCTGACCAAAAAAAAAAAGTATAGAAGTGAAATAATTAATGAATATGATTAAAAGTATTATATTTTTTATTTTTTTTAAATTGAAAGGATGATTGAAAGTATTATATGTAGATTGTTGAGATATTTTTGCTACATAAAATATTAGGAATTCAATAAAACAAATTAAATAAAATATTTAATGAATAAGCTGAAAAGTTTGTTGAGATATTCATGTCAAATCAAATATTTGTTTTAAAAAATAGAAAAATAATATAATATAAATATTGAGAATAAATTTGGAAGTTAACACAAATATTGCAACGCATAATTTCTTCTTTATTTGTTTTTTCTCAAATGCATTAATCTTTTTGTCTGTAGCAATCAGATTCAAAGGATTATTGCGTGCTTTTTCCGGAACTACTCAATCGGTATGTTTATTTTTGAAACCCAGTTTAACGGTTCGGTTTTTTTGTTTATTTTAAAAAAAAAGTCCTAATTTTCGACTTGCTTGGATTTTTTTATCTCTATTCATGGTTCGGTTTTTCTGAACTATGTAAACAGATATTTATATTGTGTCCTTGTATTGTAACCACACCAATTTTATTATAGTTTGATTTGACTATGGAAAATGCAAATGCAAAGGCAAATATTTCAGTTTGGTGGGACATTGAAACCTGTCAAATTCCAACCAATAATTTTGATGACATTTACTACATTGCTAAGAATATTCGCTTAGCTCTCTCCAATGCCAACCTTCATGGCAAACTATCCATTTCTGCTTATGGAAACACAAATCTCATCGTCAGTTGGGTTCAACATGCACTTTCCACCGCAGACATCCCCCTTATGTCACGTCCCCACTGGAGGTATTTACTTATTCATTCATTCATAATCACATTTTATGAACTTCTCCGTATTTATAATGGTGTTTTTATTTAGATGTGTACAAAGACATCATGTTTGATATGTTAAAGTGGGTTTCTGAAAATCCTGCCCCTGCAAGTATTATGTTGATTTCTAGTGATCATAGTTTCTCGAGACTTCTTTATGATCTTTCTGTAAGAAGGTATAACATTCTTCTTTCTGCACCTTCAAAAGTTGGTGCATCACTCACCTCCACTGCCAATGTCATTTGGCTGTGGTCAACACTCATTTCTGGTGGGAGTCCTCTAAAAACTGCTGAACAGGTAACCTTCAAGATCAAAACCCTATCAGCTAGTTTTAATTTTGCTTGTTCTAACCGTGGTCGCTTTCTGGTGTGCAGTTGTCTACATCATTGCTAGACCAAGTCCAGGATGGGGAAAGCAACATCTAGTGATGCTTGATCATAGAAAACATTGGTAAACTAAAGAGGTACCTTTTTCCAAGCTACTTCATGTAGGAAAACTGGAAATTGACATTAGGAATGTTGTTAGTTAAATCTGTTGGGGAGTTAGTTGATTCGTTTTTTTTTCTTCTCTTCTTTTTCTGTCAGAAGCATTTTTTAGCTTTCAAATTTTCAAGATGACATGTTGGTATAATGGTATGTTACAAGATCTTCTTTTAAGGGGGCAGAACAAACCTCAAGTGTGCATAAATTAATATGTTTTTTCATCATAGAACAACGCAAGAAAGAATGATACGACCCGATTCGAGTAGGGATCACACTCCAGTGATTAGAGAGATTTTAGAAAGGAAAACTAAATATAACGTGTTACTCTAAAAAAAAAACCAACAATCCCTAATTATAATCCTTCATCGCTCCTTATTTTAAGTATTCTATCACTACCGACCCCTTCAAGATCAACCTTGTCCTCAAAGTTGTAAAACACTGCTTCAACAATAAATTTCCCAGCTTAAGTGTATTTTTAGCCCTCTTAACTTTCACAATGTTGTGATTTTGATCCCTATTAAAAAAAATGACAAATTTATTCCCCTATGATTTAGCTCCGTTGCAAACCTACTTAGGTTGGTTTGGTGGTATTGGCTTGGGACCTGGGAATGTGCTCATCTTCAAGGTCTCAGGTTTGATTCTCCCCGGCGCCAATTTGAGTGGGCTAATTTAGCTTATTAAAAATAAAAAAAGATTTAGCTCATTTGCAATAGTCGTCCTTTTTTCCAAGTTTGACTAAGTCAAAGCTGACTGGCATTGAAACATCCTATCTTCTCTATGAAATTTTTAAAAAATTATTCTACTCAAGGCGGGAACTTGTTTCAAAATGGCTCAAAATAGATATTTAAACTTTGAGAGAAAATGAACATTTTAGTAAGAATCTTGAAAAATATTTACCATAAGGTTGAATTTAAATCGTTACAATATTTCAATCTTATACTCTTGACAATTGACGCAATCCGGCTCTGACTCAATACACTGGATGGCTAACGAGTTATTATATACTCCTCAACTTTCCAACAAAATCTGTTAGACCTGAAAACATCACCCCAAAACATAGTGAGTAAAACTCAGTAACATAGAATTCGTATAAAAAAAATAAGTTGATGCTTTCAGCCATTCCGGTGTTCTAAGCATGGAAAATCCTCTTAGAAATAATCATAATAAAAGATACTTACTTTTATTAAACATATAATCAATTTGATTATAAATCTTGTATACAAGGTTCATATTGCTAGATATAAAATTGCATACTTCATTTTAGTTTAACACTCAGGATTTGCCTTTCTAACGGAGGTACAAAGTTATCCAGGTTTGCCCTGCAACGTCTAACTATCTAACATACATATCCAAGTCGCTACGTGTGAGGGGGACCCAACGACTTGAATCTACTCAACTTGTTGGTGCTTCCTTTTTATATAGCCAACTTGATGAGACATACCTAACATATGGTAAGACCGGGCAACATAATGAGATAACTATAACAACTATAAAATAGCAAGGATAGTTATATTAGCCACCATCATCTTAGCCACTTTAGATTTTCCTTTTTCCCTGAAATAATTTTCGGTACAAAGGATCCACCAATAGGCATCTTCGTTCCCATCAAAAAGTGAAAGCTCCATAACTGACCTTAACTCGCGGGAATATGAGATCAAGAATCAAAGTATCAAATGTACGACCCAATTCGAGTAGGGATCACACTCCAGAAATTAGAGAGAATATAGAAAGGAAAACTTGATTATTCTTCATTGATTCTAATCATGAGTGGTACAAAGCATGCATACTCATAATGAGATAATTATAACAACTATAAAATAGCAAGGATATTTATATTAGAATTCCTAAATAACTTGCTACTAAAAGATAAAAGGATAAAACATGATTAAACTAATCTCCTAGACTTACTCCATCCAAATTTATTCTAAAACTAAATATAACGTGTTACCCTAAAAAAACTAACAATCCCTAATTATAATCCATCATCGCTCCTTATTTTAAGTATCCTATCAGTTGCCTCTTTAAAAATTAGTTTCCCTGTCCAATGACTAGTAATTATTATGACTTGTACAACACTATAACAAATTCTTTGTAGGAAACTCCATTAATGGAAATATAGGTGAAGAAGTGTTCTATTTTATGTAATTAGATTCACTGCAAAAGTCCTTTTTCTTTGATATATGGAAAAGGTTTAGGTTGATATTTGACATTTGCTAGTAGTTACATTGTAGCTAGTATTCATAGATTATGATTAAAACAAGTGTTAAATCTTTACAATCATGAACATGCATCACATAAAGGTATCAGGATTTAGTACCTACAGTAAGATAAAAGGATAAAACATGATTAAACTAATCTCCTGTTGGATTATCGTCATAACACAAACGCATGTTTGTGTATACTGCATAAACTTGTGACCACTTTAATTTCTTAAATGTTGCTTGATTTTGAAAATAATTCTAAAACTGGTTTTATCGACTCAAAAGCTATAACTTGTTTAATGCTGAGTTAGTTGGCAATTCAGAATATGGTTTAAATAACCTCCATGTTAGTTCATTTTTGTAGCAGGCTGCCATTGGTTAAGCTGTCAAGATATATTTTGTGTGTGTCTTCAACTTTGAATCACAATATCTTGCAAGCCGAATAGCTAGCTTTTGCTATCACTTTTCTACCACACTCCTATCATATTTTCTGTTTCCGGCACTATAATAAATAGAGAAGTGGAACATGTATGAACAATGTAGCAAAGATTATAAATACACAATGTAGTTGAACTCTCCGAATTACATTCTCCCTCTCTTTTTCTTTCTTTATTTTGCTAATTTCCCTCTCCTTTTCTTTCATTATTTTGCCAAAAATATAAGGGCGAATATGACAATAAGTGTTTAAAACCAAGTATTAAAATAAATACAAAAATAATGATAGTTTGGAACTGAATAAATATCTCAGCAACATGTAATCATCCTCAAGTACATGAATAAAAATATCTCAACGCCATGTCTCAGATCTCAAATACATAACAACAATCTCGGCAAATAAATCCAACAACAGATAAATAACATAAAATGCATAAGTCCCGACACTCCTAATCAGAGCCTAATCTAGACTACAAGCAAAAGCATAAAGAGGTAGCTCCAAAGCTAATCCTCGAGCACTCACAAGCAATGCAAACTCAAACCTGCACGTCGTGGACATCATTATAAAAATGGCAAGGCAGTCAACCAAACGACCACTGGTGGGTGGGATAATATTCCACATAATAAAATATAATCAAAGAAATAACATTCAAGGATTTCAAATACCACATATATACATGCGAATATTATCATAAATAAATCATCACATCATTCATAAATTAGCAACATCAACTCAAGTGTACACGCATCACCAATCAAATATGAAATTTTGGCGGGCTAGCTTTCAGATGTTTTATACGATGTTTCAACATGAGATACGAACAGAATGTCGAGTAAGATGTTTTAACATCGAGCTAGCATAAAACAAACAGAACAAGGAAAATATAACAGATGTTGAAAAGCTAGCGCGTTAGTCAGAAGATGTTCTATGTGATGTTTCAACACCAGAAACACATAAAACAAATGTTGCGTTTAATGTTCCAGCATCATGCTAACAAACATAAAATATGCTAGAAAATAAATGACAAGAATGTAAAAGGCACAGAGAGTTTGTTAACCCAGTTCGGCACAACTCACCTACATCTGGGGGCTACCAAACCAAGAAGGAAATCCACTAGTGTAGTCCTTATTCTAAGTTATCAGCAAACTCCTCGTTTACAACTCTAGACCTAGGACCTACCCTAACTTCAACCTAGGAACTCATAGATCTGAGATCCCATCTCACTATCCTACAATCAATCACAGCCCCTGTGATTATTAGATTAAAACATAAAATGATGAAGTTACCTTCAAACACAAACTACAACCTTGCTTCAAAGCTTTGGTGTAGCACACGAGTTACAACTCAATAAACAGTCCTTAACATGTATCAAGATGATACAAGAAAGGCTTACAATAAACAAACACTTCTAGATTTGCATCAAAACGATACAAGAGAAGAACACACAAAGAACAAGGACACAAAACCCTAATATTGACTCTTATATAAAACGATGGTTTTGATCCATTACAACTCAACTAAAGGTCCTGCTCAACGTATCAATATGATACAAAGAGAGGCTCACAAATAAAGCACAAGTCGAAACCCTAAAAGACTCAATTCAATATTATTGAATTGGTGAATATAACTAGGGTATGAGTCTTCCTTATATAGCCATTCAGCAGCATGGGCATTTTTGTCATAGACTAAAAATATATTTGTATCAAATATTCTTTTCAGAAATATATTGAAACAAATATTCTTCTGAAATATATCTTCCAAAATCTCTTTTGAAAATATATTCCACAAATAACAATATCCATCTGAAAATTATCTTTCTTCTAGAAACATATATTTGAATCAAATCTTCTTTTCATAAATATATTGAACCAAATATTCTTCAGAAATATCTTCCAAAATCTCTTTTGAAAATATATTTCACAAATAAAAATATTCATATGAAAAATATCTTTCTTCTGGAAACACAAGTCTCTTGGACCACAAGTCACATGAATAAAATCTTCATAGAATCTTCAATGATCTCACGTAACAAATTAGAAACAAATATAGCAACTTCTAAAAAGTAGGAACATCTTTAGGAACCGCCAAACAACATCACCAAGGAACCCTAAAATATTGTCTATACTTTAGGAACAAATCTTCCAGCTGATTCTGGACAAAAATACGTTACTTGGTGAACAAGAAATACGCCGTGGTTTCCTTAAAAAGATAAAGTTCGTGAAAACCAAATCACACAAACAGGGCACACTGAACCGTGCCAAGATGTTGGAACATCGTATCCAACATCATACATGAGTATTTGTTTTAGCAAAAATGAAGCCAATACTCAAATACCCAACAAAATATACTTCAAGTGCAGAACTCCACATTATTCACCAATCACATAATTCGTCAAATCACCAATTTCACCAAACCATGATTCACATAATTCACATAGCTCATATGTATGTAATGCTCTAAACGCGAACCTACATGCATGTGGTACCATTTGGATATCGGAGATGATTTTACTGATTGACCCCTCATCATTGTCAAATATGTTATGAATGCATGTAATGCAAGTATTGACACGACAATGCATAACTCTACAACTCATCATTATCAATTCTCATCATGGTTACTCTCATCATTATTAAATCTCATCATTTGCATTGCCACGAAAATACATCCACACATTACAACAAATTAATTATCAAGCATCATATATTTCACATCATAATCATTATGAATCATCATCAACAAGTGTTCACAACAAAGAAGTAAAAATCACTTCATAAGGCACAATATTGCACAATAGACGAACGATCGTTCACATCATGATTACCAACATATTATTCACATATCAATCATTGATTCACTCTTATTTCATTATACTATCATGAATACAAAGTCATTTGTAAGTTAACAAATCATAATTCAACATTTTGCCAAAGTTCGTCTATTTTCAAATAATTCACCAAAATAAGGCATTCATGCTCAAACACATCAACAAACAATTCTTAGATGTCATATAACATCAAAGTAGTTCAAACAGAGCATCGTCATTTTACAAATCCGTTTATTTCTCAAAATTGACAAAGTTCGTCTCATTTTCTTCATTTCTCAAATCAATTCATTTTCAAAGCAAATCCAAGTTATATGGCCACATACATCCTGACATGATTATTCTAAGTTCATTGTTACATAAAACAAGTCATAACCTCATCATTTCATTTGAGAAAAACCATGTTTTGAAAATTCTAAGTTCATATTCATTTTTCAAACCAAGTTCGTCTCAAATCCATAAAACCAATTTAAATGATGTTCCAGCAAATTTATTAAGCAAAACAACTTCAAAACACATCAAAAGGAACACTTAGGTATGTCCGGAAACAACCCCAAAGGCCTGAAACGCACATAATTGCACAAACTTCACTAACAGTTAACATACATCAAAGGAACAATCAAAACACATTAATCATGGATTCATGACATCAATTCACAAAGTTTTCAAAATAATGATCATTTTTCACCAAAACTCCAAAATTTCACAATTCAAACCAAGACTCATAAACACCACCAACAATTCATAACCCATCAACATACAAACATACTCAATCATTCAACAAGTGATTTTAAACATGTTTGAACAATAATCAACAACAAATTCATGGTTTTCACACAATTAAGCAAAAATTCTCAAAATAACTTATTTTAAACACCAACCATGCACTTGAACACATAAACAACTCAATTCCAAAAATTTCAACATACCCATAATTACCACTCAATTACAAGCACGAATTTCATCATATAAAATCATCAATTTCACAAATCAACATGAACAAACATGACCCAAAAGCTAAAACATAATTATAGATTATTATGAAAGAACAAACCTATCCCCCTTACCTCAAATCTCCTTAAGCTTAAGTTAATTCGTCAAAATCTTCACTCCCCTCTTGAATCTTAGCTTTTCTCTTCTCTTTTCTTCAGTTTGTTCTTCCTTGCTTTTCTATCTTCTCTTCTCTCTCAATTCTCTCTAATATTCTCTCTAGCCACTTTATGTGTGAATGTATGAAATGAAAAGTTCAACCCTAATTTTCACTAATGTTATCCTTATTCCAACTAATGGTATAAGTCGTCTCATCTCATATTGGGCCTAGTGTCTCTTACCACTCAATTAAAAAGTTACTAGTCACTTAACTCATTAAAACATCTCATTTATTACCATCTCAAAATAATTACCTCAAGTTACTAATAATCTTAGTAAAAATATCTCTACACACTAAAATTACTACAATAACCTTCATTCTAAAATTACATATTTACCCTCGCTCATAAAATTATCAAAACACCCTTAGTCCTTAAAATGACAAAAATACCCCTCTCATAAAAAAATCCACTAATCCTAAATCAAACACACAAATAAGCAAATAAACACATATAATAAATAAACAAAATAATCCTAACGAAAAACAGGCTTTATAACTCTCCCTAGTTAAAGAATTTTTTTCCTAAAAAAATTACCTGAAGAAAACAACTCCGAAAACAGTTCCTTCATCTGACTTTCTGATTCCCAAGTTATGCTCTCACCGGTTGGTCCAAACCAAATAAGCTTTACCAAAACGATCTCTTTACCTTTTAACCTTTTCACCTCTCGATCTTCAATCCTCACTGGCCAAGTCTCAATGGTCAAATTATCCCTTATTTTCCAAATCACCAACTTAATACACATGTGATAGGTCAAAACCATACTTCCGCAGTTGAGACACATGAAACACACTATGTCGATTCGACAACGACGGCGGTAGCACAATCCGATACACTACTGCTCCAACCTTCTCAATAATCTTAAATGGACCAACAAAACGCGGTGTCAACTTCCTACACTTCAAAGCATGTCCGACACCGATTACGGGGTTCAGTCTCAAAACCACATGATCTCCAAAAAACACTTGATGGTCTTCCCCATTTCAGCTATCCAAGTTGAATACAATGATTTACATATGCTTTTATTTCTTCGTCATTTTCTACTATGAACCAATGAACTTAAGCTATTTAAACTGTGTAACTTGTATGATATGATCTCCAACTTTCACCTCTAAGGTCGAACTACTTCGTCTTTAGCTGAAATTACGTTACATATACTATGTCTTGCTTCTACCCAAACGAAAGTCTTACGCTTCTAAGACCTCTCTCCAAGTCTCCAGTATCCCATTCAATTCCTCCCTCGACTCTCAAATTAAGACTACATCATCTACAAAACTGATACATTTTGGTGCTAGCTATTGGATGTATTTTGTAACTACATCCAAAACTATTGAAAAAAGATAATGGATTAGGGTTGACACTTGGTCCAATCCTGGTTATGAAAAAATCATTAATAAGGATTAGGGTTGACCCTTGGTCCAATCCTTGTTATGAAAAAAAATCATTGATAATGCTTCCAAAAGACAAATAATAAAAGCCCAGAAGTAATTTAGACTTCAATAACATTTTTTGCTCCAAAAAGTTGTGTAAGAGACTTAAGATATTTTATAAATAAGATAAGATACGCGATCATTTTCTAAAAATACAAAGAAGCAATTAAAAATTAGGAAAGAAAAGTGCAACAACTTTTTTGCCTCAAAAAAGTTGTCAAAGAGACTTAAGAACTTTTATAAATAAGATACACGATCATTTTCTAAAAATATAAAGAACAACAAAAAAAATTAAAAAGGAAATTTGCAACAAATTGTTTTGCTCTAAAATTTTGTCTAAGACTTAAGAACTTTTATAAATAAGATACGCGATCTTTTTTTCCAAAAATATAAAGAACAACAAAAAATTAGGAAGGAAATTTGCAACAACTTTTTTGGCTCCAAAAAGTTGTCTAAGAGACTTAAGAACTTCTATAAATAAGATAAGACACGTGATCATTTTCTAAAAATATAAAGAAACAACAAAAAATTAGGATGAAAATGTGCAACAACTTTTTTGGCTACAAAAAGTTGTCTAAGAGACTTAAAAACTTTTATAAATAAGATATGCGATCATTTTCTAAAAATATAAAGAAATAGAAAAAAAAATTAGGAAGGAAATGTGCAACAACTTTTTTGGCTTAAAAAAGTTTTCGAAGAGACTTAAGAACTTTTATAAATAAGACTAATATTTGGACCCGTGCGATGCATGGGAAGTTGATTATCTCAATGACTAATAAATGTGATAGTTGATCATTGAATGAAATAATAGTTGTTGTTGAGCATGAGTCAATGCTTCCAAAAGACGACGACAACAACAACCAAACATTATCCCACTCATTAATTAATAAATCAGTCATAATAGTTTCTCTTATAGTTCTTCAAGGTCTTCCTATACCTCTTGTAATATGACTATCCTCTGTTTGATCTACTCTTGTTACTATAGAATCTACAAGTTTCTCTCTGCACGTCCAAACCATATAAACCTATTTTCCACAATATTTATACTATAGGTGCTACCCCAACTATCTCTACAATGTTGCCTTTTCTAATCTTATCACATCTAGTCTTACCACACATCCAACACAACATTCTCATCTCCGCACACTTACTTTATTCTCGTGTTGGTTCTTAACCTCTAATACTTTGTTCCATAAAACATCGTTGTTCTGACAACTGTCTGATACTTTTTTCACTTTAACTTAAATGGCACGTTTGTATCACAAAAAACACCTAAGACTCTTCTCCATTGTATTTTGAACCCAAGGTTTTTTTCGTTGAAAGAATGAACCCAAGATATTTAAATTGTGTAACTTGTATGATATGATCTCCAACTTTCACCTCTAAGGTCGAACTATGCCTTTTGTTGAAATTACATTATATATACTATTTCTTGCTTCTACTCAAACAAAATTCATACACTTCTAACACTTGTCTCAAAGTCTCCTACATCCCATTCAAATCCTCACTCAACTCTCTAATTAAAACTACATCACCTACAAAACTCTATTGGATGTGTTTTGTAATTACATCCAAAACTAATGCAAAAAGATAAGGGATTAGGTTAGACCCTTGGTCCAATCCTTGTTATGAAAAAGTCATTGATAGGGATTAGGTTTAACCACTCGTCCAATCCTTGTTATGAAAAAAATCATTGATATGCTTCCAAAAGACAAATAATAAAACACCCGAAGTAATTTAGAGTTTAACAACATTTTTGTCTCCAAAAAATTGTCTATGAGACTTGAGAACTTTTATAAATAAGATACACGATAATTTTCTAAAAATATAAAGAAACAACAAAAATTAAGAAGCAAATGTGCAACACTTTTTTTTTCTCCAAAAAGTTGTGTAAGAGACTTAAGAACTTTTATAAATAAGATACACGATCATTTTCTAAATATATAAAAAACAACAAAAAATTAGGATGCAAATGTGTAACAACTTTTTTCGCTCCAAAAAGTTGTTTAAGAGATTTAAGAACTTTTATAAATAAGATACGCGGCCATTATTATAAAGAATTAAAGAAACAACAAAAAATAAGGAAGGAAATTTGCAGTGGAATTGTCGTTGAACCGTGCGGAATAAGTAGTTGACCCAACGTGTCCGTTGGAGTGGAATTGCCCGCCACCTTGTCAGGTCGTGAAGGGCCATAAGACCATTTACAATGGTTTCAACTTTCAACACACCATTTTTCTTTTCCCAACACTCTACATCATTTTCTCTCTCTTCCACCTAATAATTCAACACTCATTCAACTTTTACACTCTCTAATGGTTTTTTCAAAAACATTCAACACTCTATCCCATCACTTTTTATTTCATATTCTTATCTAATTTTACAATTATCAATTATAATTATCGATTATAATTAAATTAAAATAATAAACACTTAAAAATTTATCTTTTAGATTTTTTTAAAAACAACATTTATTTAAATAATTTTTTTTTCAACAACATTCAACACACCATTGTAAATGGTCTAATGGGGTTGCTCTTGCACGTGGGCCACTGGCTGGGAAATCATTGGTGAGTTTCCTCGTCTGACGCGCCAAACTTTGCCATGGAGGCGCATAATGGCTCTGTTGTCAGATATGGTTTTTAATTTGGAAGCTTTGGTTTTTTGTATGTAAAGAACGGGGATTGCTTGTACCTAGTGTTCTGGTGGTTTGTTGAAGATGATATGCCCTTGGAATTTTTTAGCACCACTTGAAGCAGTGGCACAGGTGAAATCCTCAAAGACCTTTGCGTAAGCAGTCTCTTCTACTTGTGATATGCAATCGCATGAAATTCCTCCAAAAGTGGTTGTTGGAGACACTGTTCGCATCAAGATTTCACAGGATGGTTATGGTCACGACCTTGAGGATTGCAATAGAAATCTACACGGCAAGGTTACTCTACAGAAACATGATTCCCCTTTAACTGCTACGGTTCTGAAGACGAAATTGATGGATCTTTGGTCCAAATGGAGTTCTTTGTCAGTTACACCTTTGGGAAGAGGCTGCTATGAGTTACAACTCAAGTCCATAGAAGAAATGAGGAAAGCTTTGGCTCAAGGTATTGTCAATCTAAAGCCTAAAATTTTGCAGTTTTTTTTGTTGGTCAAAAGATTTCAATCCACAAAATCAGATGCACAAACATGCCCAGGGTTGGATTCGATTAATGCATCTCCCACATGAATATTGGAGGGAGAAGACTTTATTTGAGATTGCTTCTGGTATAGGCACCCCTCTGACCATTGATGATGCTACTAGAGCTAGGTTATTTGGTTTATACACTAGGGTGCTTGTGGATGTTGATATGTCAGGACAACTTTTTGACTCGGTTATAGTGGAAAGGGAGGGTTATGCGTTTTATGTGTATGTGCCGTATGAAAGGCAACCTCCTTTTTGCTCACATTGCAAGTTCCTTGCCCACACTATTCAGTAATGTAAGAAGACTGGATCAGCTCATGTTCATGGACTTGGGATGGAAGAAGCCTTACGCTGCCAAGCAGGTTCATCATAAGCAGATTGGTAATACTGTGCATGAAGCTTATATGCTAAATAAACACACTCACTCGCAGGCTACTAACAAAATATATCCTAATACTTTATCATAATACTTTGCTTCAAAGGAACTCTCAGACTCAACCTTAAGTAAGCCAGAATAAGAAGGTATTGGGGGGTAATCTGCATGTTTCATGATCAGATAAATTCCTGCAAAGATCCACCTTAAATTTTTCCACATGCACCTTTTTCTATCACTGTTGCTGCTGATAGTTCACACCAAACCTGTGTTCCTGGTGATGCTTCTTTTAATGTTGTGGACATCAGCTGATATGACCCTGCTAAGTTTAGAGGATATGATTTCTTGGAGGACCAAAATCTTTTCCTACACAATTCTTTCACCATTTTGAAATCTAAACCTGACTAGGTGCAAGGAGATACTTCGGCTAATGATATGAAAGACATTGATGGCTTTTTAACAAGATTTTAGTTGATATTGAGCCACTCAATGCTCATTATGGTGAGGAAGTTTCTTTGATTTATAACACCAGGTTAGAGGACATTGTTTATAAGGAAATAATCCCTATCAAGCACGTGTCTCATGATACCTCAAATTTTATGAAGTCTTATGACATTGGGAGGTTGTCCTTCCCCAATTCAGCTTCAACTTCACTTGGTCAAGGTGGCATACCTGGGAGGCGGTCATTCGCCAGGGTCACTTCTGTTTCATCAGACAAAGCTAGGGACCCTTTTATCACTCCTATGCCGCAACCTGTAACTACCAGGTTTGCTAGTTTGACAAGTGACAAGCTCCCTTCAAGCTAAACCTTGGTTCCTGCTTTCAAACCCCTTTATCATGCAGCCCTAAAGAGTGTGCAGGTTCTTTCCAAATTTTGGGGGATGAGGCAGAAGAGGGCTAACACACCGGTGTCTTCAAACAAGAATGTGGATTCAAAGGGTTTTCAAAAGTGGGCTAACACACCGGTGCTCACTCCTATGGCTGTGCCGGTCACATAAGAGGACCATGTTGAAGCCATTGTATCAGACTTTAAGCAACACTATCCAAGCCTATCTAAAAGCACTAAGGAAGAGAAAAAGAAGAAGAAGCGTGTGAGCAAATGAAGTCTGCTAGCTTTAACTCAGCAAGAATGAAGACCTGTTCCCGAAAGGGTACCTCCAAAATTAACTTGGCAGCTAACGAATAGTTTTTTTTTTTGAGTAGCTAGAAATGTCAATCATTTTAAACAAACTTTCATAGGGACGATAGTCTTGTAACATTTGGTATGGCCAATAATGATCATAAACTGCCTACTTTTCGTTTTATAGGTTCTCCTCTTTGTGACTCTATTCTATTGGTTCATGCATCTTCTATCTTTTATATTTGAGAAGTTTGATAAAAAAATCTTGTTATTTCTAAATTAATATTCACATCCTTTCATAAGGGTTTTTAGCCACATGTTTTGCATTAATTTAAATTTAAACTTAAACTTGACTCTTGGCCCTATAAACAGAGCAACTTCTTTCCATATATACACACACAAACAAATTACTACATTATTATTTATTATCAACCATTTCTATATCATCACCAAGAAGTGACATGGCTTACTCAATATCATATTTGTTTCTTGGTCTTAATCTTTTTGTTTTTCTCTCTTCTCAAGCTTTAGCTGATATTCATGTTCCACCAATGCTTACTGTTGGTGAGTCATTCTAGCCTATAATTTTTTTTGGTATGCCAAACGCATATATGTAAAGAATTTAATATTAATCTATGGTCAAGTTAAACAAGTTTTGCATGTGCATATAATTATCACCCTATTATGCTTCTTTTTTTATTTCCTAAACAAATATACCAAAATGATTCAATTTGTGAATGTATCGTAGAAAATTCTGAGTAAATCTTGAGCATGGATCATATTGCGCCTACTAACAATCATAATTATGGTGATTGGAGATTAGCTAAAGCTATTTTGCCTCATTGATCAGAAAGAAATCTCATAAATTAATCAACGACCCAAATAAGGATCTTTTTAATTCTACCAGTACTTTATGCGATAGAACAAGAAGTCTCAAGGTCTTGGGGTTGTCATGGAGGGATAAAAGGGTTGGTGGCCGGTGGGAGATGGAAGAGAAGAGAAGAGAAAGGAGTATGACAACAAATTTAATATAGCTAGAGTGAAACATATAACTTAAAAATGAAAAATATGCATGATCCTTTTTTAACATAATGATGGCGTTCGACAATAACAACCGTCGAAATGTAAGTTAGGGGTACATGTAAATATTTCGACATTCAAATCAGTATGAGTGCAAAAAATGAGAGTTTTAAGTATACGTTGCGTGTACTTTGCTTTTGTGCTGAAGGGACCCTTTTATACAGAGTAACAAACCATCAATGTCGAGCTCTATTACGTGTCATGAGGTGTTATAGAGTAAATGGATTTTTCACTTTACACACACTTGTATTGCACCATTTCGATATTTGTGTAGTTATTTTAGGAAATGGATTTTTCACATCACACATACAAATCATTCTCATCTTCTCTTTTCACTTTTGCAGAACCCAGTCTTCCTTCAATGACCGATCAACTCAATGACAAGCAAATATCAAAGATAATGGCGTATTTCAGCCTCATCGATAAGGATGAAGATGGTTTTATTGATAATGAAAATTTTATGGCAGTTTTCCATATGTGTGACAAGGATCAGAATGGTTTTGTCTCTACATCTGAGTTGTATTATTTCTTGACATATATCGGCCAAAAGGTGACATATGAAGATGTGGACGAATTTGTTCGTGAGGCTGATGTTGATGGTGATGGACAAATAAACTTGGAGGAGTTTGTCAAAGATTTGACCTTATGATTGTGCATGTTAAGTTCTACAACTTAGCTATTATGATGTTGTTGTCATTAGGATGCAAATTATATATATAGCTTCATATTAGTTTTTTTATTTATTTTGCTTTTTCCATATATGTTTTTTTTTGTAATTCTTTCGTTTCTCCGATCCCCTTCTTATTTTTTTCCCTTTCTATTTGGAGACTATAGCCATAATAGGAAAACTATTATGGCTAAAATTACTCTTTCAATTTCTAAGTGCTAGAAATTATAATGGATTAAATAACGTTTAGTCCTTACAGAACTAGACTGATGATATATTTTAATATAATATTCTAGGTATCGTTACAACAATAATTTAAAATTTTAAAAGTTGAAGCAACATCGACTATTTATATAAATAGAGATATTTTGAATGACTAAAACATGCAGTGCTTTTACGGAAAAAAATTTAAAATTTTGTTGGACAAAAAACTATGCACCTCCTAACCCAAGGACATAAAACGAAGGGACCAACCAAAAATTTGAAAAAGTACATGAATATATAAAATTGACAAGTTAAACGAGTTTTGATGAGAACTGTTGTCCTATTTCTATTATTAGATGTTTTATTTGGGGTCATTAGTTTTTTTGTTGGTTGGCTTGTTTGCTTTAATTATTGCTACTACTGATTATTAGTTCTCTACTTGTTTTCTCTGCCCCTTTGTTTAAGTAGTCTGAGTGACTTTTGTCTCACCATCCATTTGTACTTCACTTTTCACTTTTATTTTTTTTACTTTAAAGTTATATAGTTTAGGAATTATTGTTTACATTGAAATCAAATATATATTTAGTCTTTGAAAATAAAACTTTCTTCCCTCTTTTTAAATAACAAATATATATATTGAATGAATAGACTCCTCCTTATGTTGAAAAATACGACTGTTTCTCTCTTTCCAGATAACATAAACAACTGCTAACCAAATCATCTTGAAAGCTAAACAAATGTTTTTCAAAAAACCTCACAAGCCACGGAAGTGTTGAAGATGCAAAAAATACGTATGTTTATTAATGACTTTTTTATTTTCATGAAACAAGTTCCATTAGATGATAGTTTTAAGAATGTTATATTATTTATGAAACCAACAAAATAATTGATAGAACAAAAATTTTGAATTTAGGTATTTTTTGTTTATAATTGAGATTAGAGAGAGTATTGTGATCAAGTAAAAAAAAATTAATTTTATTAAGAGTGGAAAATTAAAACATAGGTAATCATATTTGTTTGATATATTGAATGACTGATAAACCAACCCTAATATAAACTCTTACTAATTAGTTAACTTTTTAAGAATATATAATTATTTATAGTTTTTTTATTTTTTAGGCTTAATTGTATTTTTTTTCAACTATTTTATCACTCTCATAAAAATAGTCATCTCTTTATAAAATTTAACTTTTTGATCTCAATATGAAAATAAAATTTATTGTTTCAATTTTAAATATGAAGATAAAATACCACATACCGTCAATGGATGACAAGAAACACCAACAATGATATTTGAAAAACCTGTTAATATGTAAAATTTGTTAAAGAATATTAAATAAAATGTAGGCGTTACACTAGTAACAATACAAAAAAGAGTAAAACTAATGGAAAAAAAAAAACTACAAAAAAGTCAGAGAAACTAAAGAGACCAAAACGAAGTCCAACCAAAACTCTGAACCAACGGACAACAACAAAGAAGCCCAAACAAAAGCACACACAAGAAGAGTTCCATCCTCCATCCAGAGTATAGACAAGGACGTTCAGAAGAATTACCAAAAACTATTTTCAAGAAGAGACACAAATTTTATGATATATTTAGTTGAATTTTATGATACAATAGTAAGACATCATGTTGCCCGTTACACCACTTGAAATCACATCAATTTTGATTGAAAACAAAAAATTAGTAGGCCTGTAAGTTCATTAAACCAAAATATATGATGTAAAAAAAAAATTATGAGAGTATTTAATTTTATGAGTGCATAACTCTAATTGTACGATGCTTGTTTTTAAAAAATTGATCCGAGGACAAAGAAAAATGGAGGACAGTTGATTGAAGAACAATATAAGTTCTTGTCTCTCATTACTTTTAGAACTATGTGCTATCTAATATCATGATACTTGCTTGGACACAAGCCAAAATAAATGTATTTGGGCACATACACAAAATCATAAAATAAATAATAGAGAATAAAATTGAATATGTCAATTGATATGACTAAATTCTTTTTCTTTAATTTTTTTCATTTGGGTTAATAGTGTTTTACCCCTGTAATATAGGTCATTTCCGGATTTAGCCCCTGTAAAATTTTTGTTTTGGTTTTCATCCTTGAAAAAATATTTTTTTTCCAGAATACCCCCTAATAGGCCATACAAAAACCAAAATTTGTGGGAAAAAAATTCTGAAAATGGTCTATTAAGGGGGTATTCTAGAAAAAAATAATTTTACAAGGACGAAAACCAAAACAAATTTTTTACAGAGGGTAAACCCGAAAATGACATATATTATAAGGGTGTAAAGTACTATTAACCCTTTTCATTACATGTGAGGGTGTGCCTAACACTATTAATTTGTGATTGTGTCCATAAAAGTATTTTTCTTATTTCTTAGTCAAATAAGATGCACGGCTGACAAGACGGCACAAAGTCCAGCTAACGTGGGCGTCCCACCATACAATTATACATAGACAAGCAGGTGACTACCAAGACTTATGCTTTGCCACTATTTAGACTCTGTTTGAAAGTTTTTAGTAGAGAATTTTAGGAGAGAGTAGTTTTGTAGAGAATTGTAAATAAATACTTACGATTAATGTATTTCAACTTTAAAGTATCATAACAATGTAGATTAGATTTGAAAAACTTATCTAAATCCCCCGAAATCCTCCTTCAATATAAATTTTTAGTTCCCCCAAATTAAGGGATTTTGTATTATGAAGAAAACTAAACCCCTCAAAGTCTTCCACTCTCATAGCTCTCCATTCTTTCCACTTCTTCCTTCCTTTTTTTATAAACCCTTCATTCCTCTTCCCTCAAAAGTCCCAACCAGAGCCTTAGTGGCTTCTTTCTTATTGAAAGTCACTAAAATCACCTCACACCGTCAGTGGTGGTAGAAGCTTCGTTGAATCCATAGAGGTCGTATCCATTGTATGGTAGTAGGTCATTCTCTAAGATATCGAAGGAGTAAAACAAATTGGCATACATGATATCACATGAGATCCCCAAATCTATTAATACATGACGAACATCAAAGTATGCCATCACGACCCTAATTAGCAACGGACATGTTGTTTAGAAACTCCGTTAAGAAAACCTAAATCATAAAATGAGATAAAGGGACAATTCTTATTTTTGGGGATGTTGACTTTGTTCCTTTCCGTTGGGGAAATCATCACCTTAAGTTTTTGTTTGATAGAATTTCATGACGCCTCCAAAAATGGCATTTGCGGATGGGAAGCTTTCCCACTTTTGAGTAATGGCTCGTCGATGTGTTAGGGGATGTCTGAAAGAATGGTCCACTAAGACTCGAAAATAATTCTTACCATCGGTGTGGTGTTATGCTCTGAAGTGATTGAAGTATTTTCAAAAATGCTAATTTTCTCCTTTTGAAGGCTCTCAGTCGAGAAATGCATTTTTAAGGGGCAATTTGTTAGCCTACAATTTCGACAGGCTCATTTAATATGGTCAACATTTAGTTGACTTTTGTCTTTGCACGAATCGAAGGCCACCTCATTTCAAATTAAGGGTTTCAACAAGACACAAGCCTAGCGTGAAGGGTTCAGAGTTCGACAAGACAAGGCCAAAGGCGCAATAACGTCGAAGTTAAGCAAAGGCGATCGAAGCGAGAAGATTCAAATCCAAGCCAAAGACGGTTTCTTCAAGTGGAAACGTGGGGACAAGAGGTTGTCCAAGATGGAGGAGGTGCTGATCATGAGATTAGGTTTTGTCCAGTTATTTTTTCTATGTATAAATAAGAGTTTCCTAGTCGGAAAACGGGTCGCAAATCATTTATAGAAATTCTACAACACTCAAACTACCGGCGCATAGGGAAACGTGTTATACAGAATGTATGTAAATTGATTTGTCGGACCATTTTACTTTTTATGCAATGCATTTTACCTTTGCTTTAAGTTTATGCGTTTAAACTGTTAGCTTTCGTTATGCACTTCTGCATGTATTTTCAAACCTGTCGAGAGACAGTGTCTTTTTCACTTTAAAACCCGTTTTGCTCTCTAAGTAACCTAAGCGCATTTCGTGGCCTTTTTCAAACTGTTTTCCTCAAAACCTTTGCATAACATGTCAATGGATTTCTAGTTCGGCCTCGCTTGTAATAATCAGAACTAGCCCGTAGTTTGCCGAAAACACCGATAAACAGTGACATAGATTTGAATGTTGAGATTACTCTTTTATCAGATTTAAATATTGATGTTGAAACATCATTATCAAAACATTACTACTCATCTTATTTATAGAATTTTGACTATTCATAACCCAAGTTGGGTTGACCTAGTGGTATTGAATTGGGACCTAGGAGTGTGCTCCTTCTCAAGGTCTCAGGTTCGATTCTCTCTGGTGCCAATTTAAGGGGATTAGTTTAGCTTCTTCAAAAAAAAAAAAAAGAAATTTTGACTATTCATGGAACCATTATTATAGGTAACAAAATTTTGTTTAAATATGAAGATGACAAGAAAGAAATTTTGTTTAAAAAAAAAAAAACGAATTTTGTTTCAAAAAAGCAAACTTTAGTTTTTCAAATATATAACACTAATTAGTCTTATTGAAAAAGATAGTAATCGACAAATCATACCTAAAATATCAAAACGACACTTAAATAAAAATATGTTAAATCCGTACTCAAACTTAAAAAGAAACCGAGGGAAGTAATATTCACGTCCTTTCAGAAGGTTTTTTAGCTACATGTTTTGTATTTATTTAAATTTAAACTACAACTTGACTCTTGGCCTATAAACACAGCTACTTCTTTCCATATATATATATACACACACACAGAAACAAATTACTACATTTTTATTTTATTATCAACCATTGCAATATCATCACCAAGAAGTCATATGGCTTACTCAAAATCATATTTGTTTCTTGGTCTTAATCTTTGGGTTCATCTCTCTTCTCTAGTTTTAGCTGATATTCATGTTCTACCAACACTTATTGTCGGTGAGTCATTCTAGCCTAGAATTTATTTTTGTATGTCAAATGCATATATGTAAAGAATTTAATTTTAATCTATGGTCAAGTTAAACAAGTTTTACATGTGCATATAATTATAATTTATAACACTATTATGCTTCTTTTTTTCCCTATTAAAAAATGGATTTTCATCGGAAAAGTTCCAGCTACAGCATCAATGTAGATATACTCTACACATGTTTGAGAAAAAAAGATATACTCTAGACGACTACCCACCTTACTAAAGTGTATTAGGAGAGTCTATTTTGAGTATAATTTCTCACCGCTTTTTCTTTCATTTAAAAAATTATTACAGATAAATATTATTTACTAAAAGTGTTAACAGGATAAAATTTAATGTTTTATTATTTTTTTTACTAAAATAATGAATATTTAATTTTTTTACGACAAAATCTTAAAAATTACTGTAATGCTTATAAACAATGAAATACTGTTTTTATTTTTTTATGAAATGATCTTTCCTAAATTACCTAAGTCGATAAATAATTCTTTAATTTATAAAAAATGATATTTCCTAAAAAACAAATATACTAAATGATTCAATTTATAAATCTATCGTAAAAACTTCTATGTAAATTTTGGACATGGATCATATTGCGCCTACTAACAATGATGGTTCTGGTGATTGGAAGGACTAGTGGAACATTAGCTAAAGCTATTTTGCATCATTGATTAGAAAGAAATCTCATAAATCAATCAACGACCCACATAAGGATCTTTTTAATCCTACCAACACTTTAAGCGATAGAAACAAGAAGTCTCAAGGTCTTGGGGTTGTCATATAGGGGTAGTAGGGTTGGTGGCCGGTGGGAGATGGAAGAGAAGATAAAGGAGTAGGACAACATATTTAATATAGCTAAAGTGAAACATATAACTTAAAAAAGAAAAATATGCATGATCTTTTTTGACCATAATGATGGCGTCGGACAATAACCAATCGTCGAAATGTGAGTTAGAGGTACATGTAAATACTTCGACATTCAAGTCAGTATGAGTGCAAAAACGAGATGTTTAGTATACATTGTGTGTAGTTTGCTTTTTTTTTAGGACACACTTATATTGCACCATTTACATATTTGTGTAGTTATTTTAGGAAATGGATTTTCACATTACACATACAAATCGTTCTCATCTTCTCTTTTCACTTTTGCAGATTCCAGTCTTCCTCCAATGGTTGATAAACTCAATGACAAACAAATCTCAGAGGCAAAGGCGTATTTCAGCTCCTTTGATAAGGATGGAGATGGTTCCATTAATAACAAAGAACTTGAGACTCTAATACAGTCGTATGGCCTGAACCCAACTGATTTCGATTTGATGGACTTAATGAATAAGTTTGACGCTGACGGAAATGGTACCATTGATTTCCCCGAATTCCTCAACTATATGGCACGGAAGATTACAGACAAAGAGCTTAAGATGGCTTTCGATATGTTTGACAAGGATCATAATGGTTTTGTCTCTGCATCTGAGGTGCGTTATCTCATAACAAATCTCGGCCAAAAGCTGACCGATGAAGAAGTTGACGAGTTTGTGCGTGAGGCTGATGTTGATGGTGATGGACAGATAAACTTCGAGGAGTTTGTCGAACTTCTACATAGAAACTCTTTAAATTAATACTAGGTAAATTAATAAACTCTCTAAAATAATAAATTTATCTGGTCCCGGCTTGCGCCAATGTAAAAAACTCGATAAAATAATAAGATAATAATTTGTCGGGAGATCCCTTTATAGTTTTCGGTCCCAAGAAAATCATAAATTAATAATTCATAGAAACTGAAAAAAAAAAATATTACACTCTATTGAAATATGATTCAATAGTTGTCTGTTTTCCTTTAAAGTTCAATTCTGTTTGGAGCTCATCTCTAACTTTTCTTATTGCATCCAATAGCTCAGGTGTTGTATTTTTGTATTGTATTTTTCCAATGCATACGAACACAGTAGTTACTAATTTACGTTGAGTCTCAAGGTTCGCTGCAACGTAATTCTAAGAGGCATAGACTAATTTGCCTTTTCGTTTGGTATGTACTGTATAATTACTTGAAAACCCTTTAAATTAATAATTATTAATTTATCGATAAATTAATAACTCTCTAAATTAATAAATTTCTCCGATCCTGACATTATTAATTTACAGAGTTTCTACTCTATATTAAATTAAATGGAGTTTTGATGAGAATTATTGTTTTATTTCTATTATTAGCTGTTTTATTTGGGTTCATTAGTTTTTTGTTCGTTGGTTTGTTTGCTTTAATTATTGGTACTATTGATTATTTGTTCTCTACTTGTTTGCTCTACCCCTTTGATTAAATAGTCTGAGTGACAGTATCCATATGTACTTCACTTTTCATTTTTTTTTTACTTAAAAGTTATATAGTTTAGGAAATATTGTTTACATTGAAATCAAATATATATTTAAACTTTGAAAAATATTTTTCTTCCCTCTTTTTGAATAATAAATAGGGTTAAATATATTTTTGATTCCTATAAATATACCAACTTTTTGTTTTAGTCGCTATAAAATTTTTCTTCAACTTTTAGTCCATATAAAATTTTCAATCACTACTTTCGGTCCCTATTTTAAATTTAATTTTTGTATTTTTTTTAATGAAATTGTGCATAAATGAGTTAAATATTCTAAAAAAATTCCCAAAAAGAAATAGAATTTTTGAAAAAAACACAAATTAAATATGAATTTATAACCTTAAAAAATATCAAAATTTATATTAAATTCATGTTTTGTTAAAAAACTCTAATTTTTTTAGGGAGAGATTCTTATAATATTATGAATATTTGTGCAAAATTTTATTCAAAAATATGAATTCTACATATGAGTTTACTTTAAAAGAGGGACCAAAAGTGTATATGAAAAAAAAATTAGGCACTAAAAGTTGAAGAAAATATTTAGAGGGACTAAAACGAAAAGTTGACATATTTATAGGGACCAAAAATATATTTAATCCTAACAAATATATATAAGAGAAGGTAACAAGCTGGAGAAACCAAAGAGACCAAAACGAAGTCCAACCAAAGCTTTGTACCAACCAACAACAACAAAGACTCCTAAACAAGAGCACACGCTAAAAGAGGAAAATTACAACAAGGCATCCTGCCCCCAACACATCACAAGAACATGCAGGGCCGTTCCTATAAAATTAAATACCCGGCTCTAAAAGTAAATATAGGCCCTTAGAAGGAAAAACACAAATGTTTTTAAAGAGAAAAAAAAAGTTGTTTTATTTTATATTATGAGAGAATAATTATAATTTTTGTTGTTAGAGCTTTGTTATTTCATACCACAAGTAAGGGCCAAAAATTGCAAGAACTGTCGTAAAAATTAAGAAGAAAAAAAATAGTTATTTTGTGTGATGTAAATAAGAAGATAATAATAATAAAGCAAACCATTCCTCTTGGGTTTTGAACTTAGGATAATGGAGGCAGAAGCGCGGACAAATACCACTGGGCCATCTGAATATATGAGAAATCTTTACGCGCAGTAGCGATCTTGACTTAAATTGTTGGGGATGTCAAACTTATATAGAATATATATTAAATGGTTTCAAGAAGAAGCAATAATTAATAACTGGCCTAGTGGTATGAATTGTTTGAAAGTAGCAAGATATTGTGAGTTTGAATTCCGTCAAAAACATTTTTTTTAAAACAGTTTGTAAAAGTAAAAGATAAATAAGTAAAAAAAGAAGCCATGGAGGTGTCAAACCCACGATCTTTAGCATATTGTGGCACCCCCTATCCATTGCAACAGCTAGAATTTGATTGATAAAACACATCTAATATAGTATATAAGCAAAACCTGGGGGATGCCGTGGCCCCTGCCGGTCTCTGAAGAGATCCGCCTCTTTTTAGGCCATTTACTTGTATATATACATTTCTAAGAGAAAAATGTTTTTCTAACATATGTTTTTTCCTAAAAATACATGGAAAATAAGTTTTTGCCTTCAATGGTAGTTAACTATCTTCTAGTCTTTCCGACTGTAGTTAACTACTGCTTAAGTTCGGTTCCTGGCAGAACATCAATTGGGATTTTGCGCGTTTGGGTCAAAAAAATATAAAAATAAATAGTGACTTATTTGAAATGCTACAGAACTTTGTTAATCCTCTATATATACTTTTATAGAGGTGTCTGTAAATTTTCGTAGCATTCCGACTAAGTTTCAATTTATTTTGATTTTTTGACCGAACTGTACAAAATCGTAATTTTTTTCCAAGTGCGAATCGGGAAAAGTGACTTAGAGGTTGAATTTTTTCACGATATTTTGCACCCTTGTTTAGGACAAAAAAATAACATCTCTCACAAAAAATTTGAATTTTTCGACAAGAGACGAATTAAATAGGAATTTTTAACGCGCCTAAAACTCAGGACTCCAAAACATCAACTTAGATATCGAATTTTGAGATGTTTTTTTGCAGACAGCTCTATTGAGGATCTGAATATTTACATAGTATTTTGACTAAGCCTCAATTTATTTTGATTTTTTTTACCGAAACGCGTAAAATTGCAATTATTTTCCCAACTGCGTTTCGAAAAAGTTACATAAATGTTGATTTTTTTCATTATTTTCTATACACATGTTAAGGACATAAAAAAAAACATTTCCCACAAAAGATTAGAATTTTCCGACAACGGACGGATTAAATATGAATTTTTAATGCGCCAAAAAATCAAGAAATTAAAACATCGATTTAGAAATCGAATTTTAAGCTGTCTTTTTTTTGCAGACACCTATATAGAATACATATAGAGAGGATCTATAAAGTTTCGTAGCATTCCAAATAAGTCTCGATTTATTTTGATTTTTTGACCAAAACGCGTAGAGGAACTGCACTTAAGTGCAGCAAAGCCAGCTGTAGTTAACTGCAACTGGGAGTCAGCGGTAGTTAACTACCGCCGGGGGAAAAATGTATTTTCCATTTGTGTTTAGGAAAAAACACATGTTAGAAAAGCAATTATCATTCTAAGATGCATTATATTTTTATTTTTTTTAGTAACAAGATGCATTATATTATATATAGGGCATATCAAATGAGAGGACCTTTTAAAATAAGAGATAGAGGGTTAAATCACAGCCCTTAGATTAATCTTTACTGTATTACCTAATTATTAAAACTGCAACCTATAATCAATTCACCCCTTATGACTCTTCTCTCACCGTCTTCTGGCCTGGTACTGTTGCAGTGAATTTTCCAGATCTTGGGTAAGCCAATTTTGATTTATCACACGAAAGAGAAGTTATATATTTTGGGCCTAAAATTTTGGAAGGTCAATTTGTTGAGCTGTTTGTAACCTCCAAAGAACGGCCTTGAGTATATGCCTAATCCTTCTCACACAACGCTAATGATCTTAGCACAAAAAAATTCCACCATCCATCCATAGTATATACAAGGATGTCTCAAAGAGACAATAGTTTTAGAGAAATTCTTACGTGAATTCTTACCCAACACATCATTCCTACACCCAACCAAATAAAATCTAACACCTTATTAAAATAATAAAAAGAATTAATATCAGAATTTTTTCTCATTATTTTTAATATTTCTCTCTCCTTTTTCCACTTTCTTTAACCGACAAGAACCACCCACCACCATTTATGTTTCCATTTCCTTAATTAAATTAAACTTTTTTTTAAAGTTAATAACATGTGTCATTTTTTTATTGGTTGGGTGTAAGAATGATGTGTTGGGTGAGAGTTTATGCAAAAATATCTCATAGTTTTATGACATATTTGGTCGAATTTTATGATCTAATAGTAAAATATCTTGTTGCCCGTTTCACCAATTGAAATCACATCAATTTAAGATTGAAAACAAAAAATTAGTAGGTATGTAAGTTCATTAAACCAAAATCTTTAAAGTAAAAAATAATTATGAGTGCATTTAATTTTCTAAAAAATAAGATATTAAAGTATAACTTATGAATGCATAACTCTAATTGTACGATGCTTGTTTTTTAAAAATTGATCTGAGGACAAGGAAAAATGGAGGACATTGGATTGAACAACAATATAAGTTCTTGTCTATCCCTACTTAGGACTAAACTCTTTATCAAAATATCATGATAAAAGTATTTCGTAGTCAAATGAGATGCCTGATTGACGAGACGACACAAAGTCCGGCTAATTTGGGCGTCCCACCATACAAGTATACATATAGGCAAACAATTGACTACCAAGACTTGGGCTGTGCCGCTCTCCATGGCTTGTTTCTTATTGAAAGTCACCAAAATCACCCCATACCCTCGGTGGTGGTAGAACCTTCGTTGAGTCCCTGGAGGTCATATCCATTGTATGACAGTAGGTCATTCTCTAAGAGACTGAAGGAGTAAAACAAACTGGCATACATGATATCGCATGAGATCTCCAGATCCATCAATACATGACGAACATCAAAGTGTGCCATCACGACCCTAATTTGTTCACTTTACAGTATAGTCACTCTAGACTAGAGTATCCAAATCCCAAATAGTCCAATAGTGAAATTTACGCAGCAAACTTACTGCAGTGCAGAGGGATATTGTGGGTTCAATCCCATGTCCCACCATGTTCACTATTTTGATGTTTGTATATGATGATATGTTGTAAATAGTTTGTCATTTTAATATGTTGTACTTACTTTCTAAATGTATGGTTTTACTAAATAAAATTATAAAGAGATATTATGTAGCTATTTGAGTTTTTGTTCATCCTTATGCTCATTTCATCATATTCTCATGGAGCTTGGTACAATTTGATGAACATGTGTAAAGAGGTTTGCCTCATTACGTGTAAAAACAGTATGTCCAAAGCTTTTTTTTTTGGGAGGGGGAGGAGAAGATTAACTGACGCTTAAGATCTGCAGTCGCATAAAATTTCTCCAAAACTGGTTGGGTAAGACAATGTTCGCATGAAGATTTCACAGGATAGTTATGCTCACAACCTTGAAGATTACAGCAGAAATCTACACGACATGGTTATTTTACAGAAGCATGATTCCCCTTAATCTGCTAAGGTTCTGAAGACGAAATTGATGGAACTTTGGCCCAATTTGAGTTCTCTGTCAGTTGCACCTTTAGGAAGAGACTGCTATGAGTTCCAATTCCATTCCATAGAAGAAATGAGGAAATCTTTGGCTCAAGGTATTGAACATACATGCCCAGATTTGGATTCGGTTAATGCATCTCCCACAGGAATATTGGAGGGAGAAGACTTTATTTGAGATTGGTTCTGGTATAGACACCCCTCTGATCATTGATGATGCCGCTAGAGCAAGGTTATTTGGTCTCTACGCTAGGGTGCTTGTGGATGTTGACATGTTAGGACAACTTTTTGACTCGGTTATAGTGGAAACGGAGGGTTATGCGTTTTCTGTGTCCGTGCAGTATGAAAGGCAACCTCCTTTTGGCTCATATTTCAAGTTTCTTGGTCATACTATTCAGCAATGTAAGAAGATTGGAGCAGCTCATGTGGCTGAAGGCTTGGACTTGGGATGGAATAAGCCTCACGTTGCGAAGCAGGTTCATCATAAGCAGATTGTTCATAATGTGCCTGAAGCTCATCTGCTAAATAAACACACTCACTCGCAGGCTACTAACAAAACATATCCTAATACCTGGTCAGGTAATACTTTGCTTCACAGGAACTCTCAGACTCAACCTTTGGTAAGCTTGAATAAGAAAGTATCGGGGGATAATCTGCAGGTTTCATGCTCAGATGCACCAAATAGCTCTTCGGTGGCAAATTTAGAGAATACATTACAGATAAATACATGCAAAGATCCAGCTGAAACCGTTCTGCGTGCACCTTTTTCCATCATTGTTGTTGCTGATAGTTCACACCAGACCTCTTTTCCTAGTGATGCTTCTTTTAATCTTATGGACAACAATTGACATGACCCTACTAAGTTTAGAGGATAGAATTGCTTGGAGGACCAATATCTTGTCCTGCACAATTCTTTCACTATTTTGAATTCTGAACCTGACATGGTGCAAGGAGAAGCTTTGGTTGATGATATGAAAGACATTAATGTCTCTTTTAACAAGCATTTAGCTGATATTGAGCCACTCAATGCTCATTATGGTGAGGAAGTTTCTTTGATTCATAACACCAGGTTAAAGGACACTGTTGTTTCTAAGGAAATAATCCCCATCAAACTTGTGTCTCATGATACCTCAGATCTTACGAAGTCATCTGCCATTGGGAGTATGTCATTCCCCAATTCAGCTTCAACTTCACTTGGTCAGGGTGGCATACCTGGGAGGCGGTCATTCCCTAGGGTCACTTATGTTTCATAAGACAAAGCTTGGGACCCTTATATCACTCCTATGCGACAACTTGTAACCACCAGATTTGCTAGTTTGACAAGTGACAAACTCCCTTCAAGCCAAACCTTGGTTTCTGCTTCCAAACCCCTTTATGATGCAACCCTAAAGAGTGTGCAGATTCTTTCCAAATTTTGGAGGGATGAGGTAGAAGAGGGTGATGATCACATCTCAGAGGCACCAATGTCTTCTAACAAGAATGTGGATCCAAAGGGTTTTTCAAAAGTGGGCTAACACTCCGGTATCCATTGTATCATACTTTGAGCATCACTATCCAAGCCTATCTAAGAGCACCAAGGAAGAGAAAAATGAGAAGAAGTATGTGAGCAAAGTGAAGTCTGCTAGCTTTAACTCAGTCGGAATGAGGACCCGTGCTCAAAAGGGTACCTCCAAAATTGGCTTGGCAGCTATAGAATAGTTGGTTTTTTGTTTGTTTTTGCAATAGAATAGCTAGAAATGTCAATCATTTTAAAGAAACTTTGGGATGGTAGTCTTGTAGCAGTTGGTGTGGCCAATAATGGTCATAAACTCCCTAGTTTTCGTTTCGTAGGTTCTCCTCTTTGTGACTCTGTTGTACTGGTTCAGGCATCTCCTTTCTCTTATATTTTAGTGCTTTGATAATAAAAAAATTGTTATTTCTAAATTAATATTCACATCCTTTCGAAAGGTTTTTTAGCCACATGTTTTGCATTAACTTCAACTTGACTCTTGGCCCTATAGGCAGAGCAACTTCTTTCCATATATATACACACACAAACAAATTACTACATTATTATTTATTATAAACCATTGCAATATCATCACCAAGACGTGACATGGCTTACTCAAAATCATATTTGTTTTTTGGTCTTAATCTTTTTGTTTTTCTCTCTTCACAAGTTTTAGCTGATATTCATGTTCCACAGACGCTTACAGTCGGTGAGTCATTCTAGCCTATAATTTATTTTTGTATATCAAATGTATATATGTAAAGAATTTAATATTAATCTATGGTCAAGTTAAACAAGTTTTACATGTGAATATAATTATCACACTATTATGCTTCTTTTTTATTTCCTAAAAAGAAATACCAAAATGATTCAATTCGTGAATGTATCGTAGAAACTTCTATGAAAATTTTGCGCATGGATCATATTGCGCCTACTAACAATCATAATTCTGGTGATTAGCTAAAACTGTTTTGCCTCATTGATTAGAAAGAAATATCATAAATCAATCAATGACCCACATAAGGATCTCTTTAATTATACCATCACTTTAAGCGATAGAAACAAGAGAGGGTCGGTGGGTGGTGGGAGATGTAAGAGAAGAGAAAGGAGTAGGAAAACAAATTTAATATTAGCTATATATAGTGAAACATATAACTTAAAAAAGAAAAATATGCATGATCTTTTTTTACCATAATGATGGTGTCCGACAATAACAACCGTCGAAATGTGAGTTAGGGGGTACATGTAAATATTTCGACATTCAAGTAAATATGAGTGCAAAAAATGAGAGTTTTTAGTATACACTGTATACTTTGCTTTTGTGCTGAAGGGGCCCTTTTATATGCTTGGTTACAGAGTAACAAACCATCAATGTCGAGCTCTATTACGTGTCATGAGGTGTTATAGAGTAAATGGATTTTTCACTTTACACACACTTGTATTGCACCATTTACATATTTGTGTAGTTATTTTAGGAAATGGATTTTTCACATTACACATATAAATCATTATCATCTTCTCTTTGCACTTTTGCAGAAGCCAATCTTCCTTCAATGACCGATCAACTTAATGACAAACAAATCTCAAAGAAAAAGGCGTATTTTAGCCTCATTGACCAGGATGGAGATGATTCTATTGATAATGAAGAACTTGAGACTCTAATATGGTCGGCGAGCCTAAACCCAACTAATTTCGACTTGATGGTAGCGATGAATAAGTCTGACGTTGGTGGAAATGGTACCATTGATTTCACCGCAGAAGAGCTTCTCATAGCTTTCTATATGCCTGACATGGATCATAATGGTTTTATCTCTGCATCTGAGTTGCATTATTACTTGACAAATCAAGGCATCAAGACGACCCACGAAAAAGTGAACGAGTTTGTTCGTGAGGCTGATACCGATGGTGATGGATATATAAGCTTTAAGGAGTTTGTCAGAGTTGGCAAATTCATTTTGGAATGAAGGTTTGCACCTGCCTATGAAGCCTGAATACGTAGTACGAGTACAATACGATACGGGTATGCAGATACACGATAGTTTTAAAATTCTGGATACAATACAGCTAAGATACATTAACAAAATATTTTTTTTCCCGCACTTTGAAACCTTTATTAAGGTTATAGATATATTAATGATGATATATATATTAATATAATATTCTAGATATAGTTACAAAAGTTATTTAAAATTCTAAAAGTTGCAGCAACATCGACTATTTATGTTAATAGAGATATTTTGGATGAATAAAATGTGTGATGTCTTTACGGAGAAAAAATTAAAATTTTGTTGGACAAAAAAGTATACACCCATAGATTTAGGGTCGTGGATACGCCATGTGACGATAAAGTGAAGGGACCAACAAATTTTTTGAAAAGGCACATGAACGTATAATGTTGAATAAGTGACTTCAAACACACAAGAGGGGATGAATTGTGTTCTTTAAAAAATGATTTAAAACAAGCACTTAAAAAAAAGATTTTAACCAAATAAAATAAAGTGCTTATAAAGGGCTTTAATAAAGATGAAAACTAGAGATTTTGCGCTAAAATAAATAACAAATAAAGTAAAAGAGATAAAGGGATGAGAGAAAATGACACAAGAAGTTTATCCTAGTTCGGCCTAAAACACCAAGGCCTATGTCTAGTCCCCAAGGAAAAGCCCCTTGAGATTTTGTTGTATATTGGCTTCAAATTGGATTTGCAGGAAACCTAAAATCGCGGCACGATTTCAGGCACCGTGGCACGATTTCATTGGCAGGGAGCAAGGATCTTTGAGATGGAAAATCGTGCCACGATTTGGGAAATCGTGACACGATTTGACAATTTCCTCACCAAGTTTCCCTTGAAAGGGACTAGTCACAACGGCTGTTCAGTCAAAATCGTGGCGCGATTTCTCAGAGCCGTGACGCGATTTTAGACTGTTGTGACTAATATTTAAGTGGTTCTGCAGAATTTTTTTGAAGAGAGCTGAAGCTAGAGGCCTAGGGTTCACAAAGGGGGGAACTTGAGAGTTGAGTACCTTTGTAGGGAGAGTCTCTAGGGTTGGGATAAACATTGTAAACACCTTGGGTAGTGAGATTGAATCATTGGAAGGATCCAAAGCTTCCTTTGTGTATTCACTAGAGTAAGTTCATATGAGAGTGGTGAGGGAAACAAAGG
>Ga0315915_1000289_pt1 | contig 46911 bp, 21 predicted proteins | sample MpolbnodulesMG_FD_207738 | JGI IMG/M metagenome (GOLD analysis project Ga0315915, IMG submission 207738) | Medicago polymorpha root nodule microbial communities from Los Angeles, California, United States - branched nodules | ecosystem: Host-associated > Plants > Roots > Nodule | place: USA... | reverse complement strand
ACCTTTTTTTTTTTTAACCGAACACTTCTTGTTTTCATATCCAATATTTTCACGAATCTAAATATATATCATTTGGCCATTATTATAATATACATCACATACATTATTTTTTTAATAAATCTAAAAAGTAAATTTTTGTTTAAATAATTGTGACCGGAGACACTTGAATATATAAAAGTTGATGCGAATTCTTATATGTGCAAATTATTTACGTGGAAAGATAATGATACACCACGAAAAAGTCGTATGAATCCGTAGAAATTGACGTAGCAATAATTGAAAAAAGTTGGGCAATATTTTTGCTACATATTTCACTCCGTTGAAATTCATTGGTTGTCAATCCAACTCAATGAACATGGGTTGCTAGATATTGTTTGTACTTTGACCTCTCATCCAACCTCTATTATTGCCAATCAAAATGTTTCCGATAGAATAACTTCAGAATTAATAATGTAATTTAAAAAATGATATATAGAGATTTAGCGGAACATTTTATATACGGCCAAGCAGAACTATTGACTATTGATCTAAAGAACTATTGAATATTTATGATAAAATCTATCTGTAACGAGTTAAAATTCTCTTATTTTTTTACTCTCTCCATCTTTTCTACAACAAAGTTTTGAAAATATAAATATAATCATGTGATATTTGGTGAGACAAATTATTTAATATACATTTTCCTCCAAATTTTTTTATTTAATATACATTTAATTAAAATCTCTTTAATACTATAATAATGGAGAAAACAATAAAGAGAGAAAGTAGAGAGGATCCTGACTCGTCTACAAGGTAACAAAAAAAAACTCATCTATAATGTATTAACAAATATATTCTATGTTTAAGTGACTGATTTAACACATTCAATCTTCAAACTGCATGAACCAATTTTAACGAAAATTAAAATCTCCTAAGAAACATACAAATTAGCTCATAACTTACGAGGTTTTTGGGTGTGTAAAGTATATATTAGTAATATTTTGGATGCCAAAACTATTTAAAAATCTTTTTTTTCCGTGGCCCCTACATCAACCAATACAATACAGTTAATCAAAGTAGGTTTTAGGCCTCAATTTCTCATAACCATTAACACTTCTTTCTTAAAGAGGAAGGATGTTTCCCTGTTTCTAAAGAAATGTTCATGTTCATAAGAATATAAGACCGTAAATCCAATTTGATATATTGCATTGATTGATATGGAGGCCAAGAAAAAATATGATTTTGACCTGGTTGTGAAGTTTACTTGATGAATTGATTACCCACAACTTGGTGACATATAAAATTACGTACAATTCACTTCTCTATCGTTATGTCTCAAAGGACTTGTAAGAAGTGATAGAAAATATGTTTAGGGAGCTGGATAAAAAGGGGAGGGTTAGGACGTATTTATACACACTTCAACATGCAGTGTAAGATATATTTAATCAAGTCAAATGTAATTTCTTTTCACACAATATTGATTAATTAAAAGTAGTAATAGTCAAACTTTTTTTTATATATACACATATATACAATAATAAACAATTATTCTAAATATTTTTCATGATTTATAAAAAAAATAAAAAATTGTACGACTGTCAAAAGTTTTAATATTTTTAATGCATTTATTTGATGAAAATAATAAACAATTTTTATCGTTCAAAAAAATGTGTTAATATTGTTTTGAACAAGAAGTAAGAATATAGTCAAGTCAACTATAATTAAATTTTCTTACAAATGAATATTTAATCAATTCTTTGTAAAAAAATACATTTTGGTCAATTCAAGGAAACAACCAAATTAAATATAATGATAATAGTAATACTTGATGTTTCCCAGTTTTAAATATAATCGAAATGGAAATAAAAAGATATTAAACAAAACTATACTATAGAACAAAAATATATTATTTTATGTTCTTATAAGTTACAACGTATTTAAGTTGTTAAAAAAATAACATTATTCAATGAATAATATATACAAGTTACAACATTTAAGTTGTAAAAAAATAACATTCAATGAATATTATATTTTGACCGGTAATGAATTTGTTTTAGACAAGTTGTAAAAATGGTGTTACACTTTCATTAAGAGAATTAAGATATTTCTTTTTCTCTTCCGTAATTTTAATTTCATAGAAAGATTAATCAAGTGGTTGGTCTCAAGATATGGTGGCCATCTTACCCATACCCCCAAGAAGGGAGTACTCACATTGATCCCTATAACACAACTCTTTGTAAAATTTATGTGAAGCTCTGAAGTTAGCTCAAAGCACATGAGAATCATCTTAAAAGTCCATAGATTCTCCAATATTGCTTCACCCGAAAAAAGAGTTGCTTCTGTATATTGAAGGTGTGAAACCACGAGACCAAATATCTCCCCACCTTGAACCCTGAAAACAAATCAAGTGCCTCCTCATCTCAACACTCGGCTCCTTAACCATCAAGAGAAATAAGAAATATGTCGGATGATCACATTGTTTAAGTTGTTTTATTTATTGTTATGTTGAATAACAGTAACTTTTTTTTTTTTTTTTTTTGCATATTTACTCCATTGAAATCACTCCCTCCACTTATGGAACCAAACATAAATTTCTTAAAATATCTCCACTTTACCTCTCCCACGATTAAAATTTATACTCCCATCTCTCCATCGTTGAACAAAATAGAAATTTAAGTTATAGGGTCATGCTAACATATACCAACAGGGCACATGTTAGAGATTTTATAAATAGTAACTATCTATTAAGAAAAAGAATTAAAAAAAAAATTAACTCAATTTTCGATACATAAATTTTACTCCCTCCGTCTCACAAATATTGTCTCTTTAACATTTTTTTTATTTTTCTCAAAATAATTGTCACTTTACAACTAATGCAACATTTATTATTTTTCCCCACTATTATACCCTTATTTATTGAATTTCATTCAACTTAACTACTTTATTAACTACAATTAATAAGGGTGTTTTAGTAAATGCCACTAATTTTACCATTGAAATCAACACAATTAATCATTTCCTTAATAATCGAGCGCAAACATTAAACGACTAATATTGTGAAACGGAGGGAGTATCTTTTGTGGACACATGTTAGCGCTTTCCTAACTTCTAATTCTATTATCCCTTAGCCTTTGTTTGGTATGAGAGAAATAGAGGAGAGAGAGATAGAGAAGAGAAGTTGAAGATTTCTCTTGTTTGGCAAGAAGAGAAATTGAGAAGAGAGAAGAATAAATGGTGGGCCCCATACCTTTTTTGTTTCTCTTCAAAAGTGAGAAGAAAGAGGGAAGAAGACAAAAAAGTCTATTATGTCATTGTTTTTTAATTAATCATAAATTATACTGTTGTTTTATCAAGGATATTTTTGTCTTTTTAAAAATAATAACATTTTTTTCTCTTCTATTTCTCTCTTCTTTCTCTTATACCAAACAATACATCAAATCTTCTCTATTTCTCATCCTTTTCTCTCTTCACAAACTCTCTCTTACCTATTTCTCTATTTCCAACTTCTCTTCCGAACCAAACATACCCTTAGAAGGTGTAGTAGTAGACTCAATTTAAAAATGCACATAAATTTATGTGATGATTTCATTGTTGTCATATTACGAGTGATTTATGCTAATTTAGTCAAATTATTGAGAGCCCCGATAACAGTTTGGGAAAGATTCTGATGATACAATATAGTAACTTCCATGCAACCATATGTGTCCTTTTGTAAATTTTAATTTTTCTTTGATATTTGTAAAATGTCGTCCTAAAGCATAGAGAAATGATATTTGAACATCCATTTTGTGACAACTTTCTCTTTCATACTCATATTACTTTTTACTTTATCTCTCTATTGCTTTGGTTTTCGTGCAAATATTTACTTTTCCCTTGTAAATTGTGGTTGTACCAAAAGTTGTCAACCAAATGGTTGTTTAAATAACACTCCTCAAAGCATATTAGAACTTTTTTCAATCGCTCACAAACTTTATAATAAAAAGCAAAGAAGGATGAACTTGAAGAAGATAAAAGAAGAAAGAGAAAGTGTGACCACCATGTAAACAGAGTCAAACTAGCCTACCCTTTTTGGATGCATATTTGTTTTAAGGCTTTCAAGAGTCCACATGTTTCCTCTCCAAAAGAAAAAAATGTGAGTCCACATGTTTACGTAAATATATTTATCTCTACTTTTTTGTCTCTCCCTTTCTCCTTAATCAATCACTTCAATTTATCATCTAAATCTTCTCTCTATACATGCAATTTTATTAACGGAATGTGGATGAGTGGATCTATTGTATATCTCTCAAGAAATAGATGATTGGATTCATTCAACTGACCTCAAATAAACAGTTGAGATCTTTTAGCACGTGAAATTAATTTAGCATTCGTATCGTCTAATTTTTAAATTTATAGTCAAGATTTGCTACGCGTAAAAACGTTACACTAAAGGATTTGAATCCCAAAAATAGAGTGTTATCTCTTTTTATTTGATTCAACATTTTAATTAGTTCCATGTTTTCATGGATTAGAATACTTTTTCTTAGGAAAGGTTAGAATACTCTTGTTTTATATCTTTTGTTTGCTAAAAAAATAAACTCAAACACTTATGTTGTCTAATAAATTATTTAACTTATCATTTAATTGAAACAAAAGCAAATATTATCTTTATATTTTATGAGAGTTGTGTTATTGGAACATAGAAAGTGACAACTCGGTTCGACGGTGTATGCATCAGGTGGACCATGCAAATGCAACACATCCCTTTATGGCGTTATGCATCCTAAGGGAAAGGATTAAAAAAAAATCCAACCGACCACATAAAATACAATGTTGGTGTCGGATTGTTGTGTTTATTTATCTTCATTTTATAATCCCTCTTTTGTACACAAACATTGGTAATTAAGTTTATTAATTACCATAGTAATTAAGAGTTTCTTAATTACTTGAAAATTTCGTAATTAAGATTTTTTTCTTTATTTTCTTCTCACATAAATCATAGTATTTTTTTTATTCATCTTATCCTTGTCTCTCTCTTGTTTTCTATCTATTATATATATAATTATTTGTTCTTGGCTTCAAAAAGGTTTGTTTTTTATCGTACACCCAAGTATATAAGGCTGATTCTAAACAACCCAATTCATTTCTAAAGAAACCATTTAGTTTGGAAATTCTAGGATAAGAAGAACCAATACAAAAAAAAAAAACACTCACAAAGCTGAATCACTAGTAACAATAACACCCTACCTATGTATGAAGAACCTTTTGTGCTGCTTGATTAAAAGCAAAAGATTTCTACTTTGATGAGTTTTGGTGACAATAAGTAGAATAATGCCTTCTAGTGCAATCTCACAACCTCGTTTATCAACTCCTACTTTGGTTAAATCCATGTTCAACTCATCTGGTCTATCTTTAGCACTTGTAAGAGATTATTTTCTTTTCATACTAATATGATTTTATACTTTTACTTCAAACTATTTATTTATGTTCTTTTTGTTTGGGAAATATTGAATATTACAGCAAACAAATATAGAAGCACAAGGTGGTGATATGAAGAGATTAATGGCTGAGAATTTTCATCAAACAAACAATGGTTTGAGAAGGAATAGAGAAGAAGAAGAACATGAAAGCTGCAGATCTGGTAGTGATAACATGGATGGTATTTCTGGTGATGATTTTGATGCTGCCGACAATCCACCAAGAAAAAAACGTTATCACCGACACACTCCTCAACAAATTCAAGAACTTGAATCGTATGTATCATAATTTCCTTCATAAAAAAAATTCATCTTTTTTATGAAGTTCATAAAAAATAATTGTTGGGTTTAATTTTTTTTTTTGTCTTTTATAATTTGTAGGATGTTTAAAGAGTGTCCTCATCCTGATGAAAAACAAAGACTTGAACTTAGCAAAAGGCTTTGTTTGGAAACAAGACAAGTTAAGTTTTGGTTCCAAAATAGAAGAACACAAATGAAGGTAACCTAAAGAACACTTTCCAAAAGTCTTTGTATTCACATGGAATAGTATCTTTTTCTTTTGGGGAACAATATTTTGATACGGCTCCTAGAAAGAAAAGTTGAAATATAGCAACATAAGTTTAGAGCCAAAAAATGGCAAAAACCCGTCTAATTTTATTTTTTCTGTCTCTAATTTTTGTCGTTATTTCAACTTTTTCTAATTTTGTCGCTAATTTTATCTTTTGTTGATTATTTCAGACTCAATTGGAACGTCATGAGAATTCACTACTTAGGCAAGCAAATGATAAACTAAGAGCTGAAAACATGTCAATAAGAGAAGCAATGAGGAATCCCATGTGTTCAAGTTGTGGAGGACCAGCAATTATTAGTGAAATTTCACTTGAAGAACAACATCTAAGAATTGAGAATACAAGATTAAAAGATGAATTAGACCGAGTTTATACACTCGCCGGCAAGTTTTTAGGCCGTCCAATTACTTCGTTACCAAACTCGAGTTTAGAAATTGGTTTTGTTGGTTTGAACAATAGTTTGCCTTCAACATTGCCTTTAGGTCAAGATTTTGGCATGGTGTCAATGTCACCACCTTCAATTACAAGAGGAACAAATATGGTAACAAATACCAATAGCAATGGTTTTGATAGATCAATGGAGAGGTCTATGTTTCTTGAACTTGCTTTGGCTGCAATGGATGAGTTAGTGAAGATGGCACAAACTAATGAGCCTCTTTGGATTAGAAATGTTGAAAGTGGAAATGAAATTTTTAATCATGAGGAATATACAAGGATTATTAGTACTCCTTGTATTGGTTTGAAACCAAATGGTTTTGTTTCTGAGGCTTCTAGAGAAAGTGGTGTTGTTATCATAAACAGCTTGGCTCTTGTTGAAACTTTAATGGATTCAGTAAGCCTTTTTCAACTACTTCATTCAATTTTCTCCAACTTCTCTTCTTAGCCTTTCAATTATTCTTGGCTTAGGATGATTTATTTATTTTTCATTTTACATGGATGAATATATTTAGTACTATACTAGAATTTATTTGTTAGCAAGTCCTAACTCAACTGGCAAAATGCCGAAATTGTTAGGCTGGACGTCTTGGCCGGGGTTCGAACCCCGGCAACTTCACTTGTGTGTGTGAGTTTATAATGGCTTTGTCATTTCGTCTATCTACCAAAAAAAAAAGGAATTTATTTAGAAAAAATGAAGAAATGAAAATTATTATTAATACTGTTGACACTAATGACTACTCCATTAATTTGTCAAAAACAAAAAGACTAATGACTCCTCCAATTTTTACAATTATCTTATGTTTAATTTGAACTATGTCATGGAGGTTAATAATCAAGCTATTTTTTTGAAGAAAAATAATCAAGCTATTATTTACTACTAGTTTACTACTACAAAATATTTTAGAAACTAGAAAGCAATTTGTTTGATGATAAAATTATCATAGACAAATTTCATATTTTGTCTTAATAAATTTATGTTGCAAATATAATTTTTTGTGGTGATTTATTAATAATAATATATATTAAATTGTTGTACTTGAAACTGATTTTGTTTCTGTTGCATAACAGAATCGATGGTCAGAGATGTTCCCTTGTGTGATTGCAAGAAGCTCTACAACTGAAGTGATATCTAGTGGAATAAATGGAACCAGAAATGGTGCTCTACAACTGGTATATAAATTATATAGTACATAAACATAAATTGTTACCTTCCATCATTAATGCCATAATGATTTTATTTTTTTGACAAATTAATACTATAATGTTTTAGTTACTCTTTATTTTCATCTCTTTGATAAATACCTCTATATATTTTTGTTTTAACACATGAAATTTATTTGTTAACAGATGCAAGCTGAACTTCAAGTGCTTTCTCCATTGGTTCCTGTTCGTGAGGTGAGTTTTCTAAGGTTTTGCAAGCAGCATGCAGAAGGGGTATGGGCAGTGGTAGATGTGTCCATAGATACCATCAGAGAAACTTCAGCTGGTGCACCCACTTTTCTTAACTGTAGGAGGCTTCCTTCTGGTTGTGTGGTTCAAGATATGCCAAATGGTTACTCTAAGGTAAAAAAGAAAAAAATTAAATATCTTCACATATATTTACATGAACATGCATGCAACATCGTTAAAACTCGCTACACAACTGCGTATGGAGGATACCTGGTTTGAAGAAGAAAAAAAACAAACTAAAATTGAAATAGTGACAGAAATTTCAATAATGACATAAAGTTAGTAACACAAAAATGCAAAAGCAACCTCAAACATTGGCATACACGTTAGGGACATCAAATTTATTTTATGTTTTAGTTAATTTACTGCATTTTTACCTTCCCAAATTCCAAAAAGTTAAAAAGGATTCACAATGTGTCAAAAGTTGTATCCTGATTATTTTTGTAATCTATGTAAAGGACACCTATAGTAAACCGTACTACTATCTCAACTGTTTTTTTTTTCATCACATTTATTTATTTAAAGTTGGTGTACAAGTAATTGAAACATGGTAGCTGAATTGAGCAATATTTTAAAGTTGTGGAGGGGGAAAACACAAAGCTAAGGAATCATGGAGCTTTTGCTTTCCCTAGCAACTTAGAAAGCTCATGGTTCAAAGTAATATTTCAGCTTGTTTAGTGAGTATTCACAATAGAACCACTCTGTCAGTGATGGTTCCCATGTTATTGATTTTCTAATTATTTGATCACATATATTATTTGAGTGATAAACACATCAATGTAGGTGAAATCTAGGTGAATCCATTAATTTATTCATGGAAGTCTCCATCACTTAAATTTTGGTAGCTGCATGAACACATTAATTACAAACCCTTTTAACTAATTAATTTGTTGTTTTTTAACTTTATCACATTCTATAAAAAATTCATATGATGTTTCTATTCCAATCTTTCATGCTGGTTGTTCCCTATAAGAATATTATTTTAATTCATGAAATTGTGTGTGACCTGGTTTTTGAACCCTATAAAAACATATAGGTCAGTTATATAATATATTCAATGTGGACCCTTTGAGTCAAGATAATAGACTGAATATTTTGTCTTTTTGCTATAAGTGTTTGGGATGAGTTCACCACACTGCAAAATATAGCAAATCTCGATGAATCTAATTTTATATTGCACGTAGCTTCTCTAAAATCCCGGATGATGACTTTATCTAGTAGTACCATTATTTTATGTATGTACTTGCTCGATCTCCATAAGATAGATACCTTGGTCTGTCGTTGAGTCAACTTGCCAGGCTTTCTCCAAGATTTTCTGTTCATACTTGTACATCATGGTCCATGAATCATGATCATAATCAATCAGCAGCTTCATTCCTGTTCAATATGTGTGAATGATGGCAGCTTAAATACATCGTGAGAACGATAAAATTACCGTGAATAATCGTGATTTTGTCAAATTATAGTATATATGAGCTTTAATAAAATGACAATGTCACCGTGATTTTGTGAAACAACTGTGATTTCAAACGTAACTATTTCAGGAAAATTTAATAACTCAATTATTTAGAACGATGCGTCCAACCATTATTAAAACTTAGACTTTGAATTTCGTAAAGAACTTGGATATTATATGGTAGTTGTAGAATCATTAATTCTTAATGTAAGATTCTACAATAATTACTTACATTTAGATCTAATAGCTAACAACTATGTTGTGGTGAAGCTGTTGTAGATAAAAAATATATATATTTACAATAAACTTTGCAAAGTTGGAATTTCATGAATATGGTAGGAAATTATGAGCATGGTAATGGTATAACCAAAAAAAGTGGTTGATTAACATGAACATATATGATGCAGGTGACATGGGTGGAGCATGCAGAATATGAAGAAAGCCAAGTTCACCAGCTCTATAGACCCTTGTTAAGCTTAGGCATGGGTTTTGGCGCACAACGTTGGGTTGCAACCCTCCAACGCCAATGCGAATGTCTAGCCATCTTAATGTCATCATCACTCCCCTCTAGAGAACAATCAGGTATATCCAACACGTACCAACGTGGATCCTCAACTTACAGCTACATTATGATGTTGTAGCTGTAGAGAGGATTCAAACACCATATATACACACACATTTAACAAAATGCATTTGTCCACAATAACCCACGGTGTTATGTTCCTATATGTAGCAATAAGTGTGGGAGGAAGGCGTAGCATGCTAAAGCTAGCGCATCGAATGACAAACAACTTTTGTGCTGGAGTTTGTGCATCAACGGTGCACAAATGGAACAAATTGAATGCAGGGAACGTGGGTGAGGACGTTAGGGTGATGACAAGGAAGAGTGTGGATGATCCAGGTGAGCCACCGGGGATTGTGCTTAGTGCAGCAACCTCTGTTTGGCTACCCGCTTCACCACAAAAAGTATTTGATTTCCTCCGCAACGAGAAGCTTAGAAGTGAATGGGACATACTCTCCAACGGTGGTCCAATGCAAGAGATGGCTCACATTGCCAAAGGACATGACCATGGCAACTGTGTCTCCCTCCTACGAGCTAGCGTATGAATATCTCTTCCATCCTAAATGCCAATTTTTTAATCATATTGAGTTTGAAATTATATTTTAAAATGAGCACCACTATACATTGCGAGAACTCCTTTCAGGAAATTTCACGACATATACATGTCTAACGTCTAAAGAAAGAGAGTAGCATATAGTCCTGTTTTTCATGGAATACATGGGGGTTTATGGGTTGACCGGCCAATAGCACACATTCATGATGCACTCGGGATGAAGTTTCTCGCGATCAGTAGCCTTTTAGAAGAATTCGTTTAGTTTTTTTTGTCTTTATTTTCCACATTAATACCATAATTAAGTGTTTTAAAAAATGGTAGACATGATTAGAAGATTATAAAAAGACCAATTTTATTTAGAATTTAACTACCATATATTACTAAAAAAAATTGTATAAACGACAAATATTTAGAGACAAAAAACTTAAAAGTTGTATAAAAATAAATTTTCATCTATATATTTTATGTAAATATTTTATAAAACCATATTATTGCCGACATTACCATAGTGAAATATAATTCAATTTGAGCTACTTATTTATATTTATATATGATCAATCTTTCTAAATTGAAATTTAGAAATGAATGGTGTACATTTTACTATTCTTGATTTGATTGTTGTATGACGAGATAACGTTTTCAAGAGAAGAAGAAACGTGAATCTTGTTTTGTCGTGTAGTCATTGGATGAAAAGGTGAAATTGAGAAGGACAGGGTTGAAAATATTTGGAAGCATCTATCAAGACAATTTGTAACAGAAATAGGGCAGCAAATTTTTCCAAAAAGTCAAAATCTGAAACTTTTGTCAACTTTCTATTTTTCTAACTTCTATGTTCTGACCTCATTCTTTTAAGCTAAATTTTGAAGTTTAGAAAAAGAAAACAAAAAAAGTGGTACCAAGGTTTGACTTATTGACTACCTCCAAACCCTAAAACTTAACGAAAAAGACAACACAAAAAATATAAATATTAATTTCAAAAAAATTCTTATATCATGAAATTTTGTTGGATATTTATTTTATCATTCAATTATTTATTTAATGTCATATCATCTTATAATATTTAATTATTTCAAACTAAATTAAAATTTGAATCAATTTTAGTTACAAACCAAAAAAACTTTGAAAATCAAATAATTTAAATTTTTCATTTTCTTAACGTTGTTTTTTCTTGTTGCAGGCTATTAATTCAAGTCAAAGTAGCATGTTAATTCTACAAGAAACAAGCACAGACGCATCGGGGTCGCTTGTTGTGTATGCTCCGGTGGATATTCCTGCAATGCATGTAGTAATGAACGGCGGCGATTCAGCTTATGTTGCGCTTCTTCCGTCGGGTTTTGCCGTGTTACCAGATGAACATAGCAATGGGACTGGTAATCACGGTGACACGTCACAGCCGAGAGTGAGTGGATCACTTTTGACGGTAGCATTTCAGATACTTGTGAATAGCCTTCCGACGGCAAAGCTCACGGTGGAATCAGTGGAAACGGTGAACAATCTCATTTCATGTACTATTCAAAAGATAAAAGTAGCACTTCAATGTGAGAGTTAATGTCACATGACACATCAACTCTCATTTGACTCCACTTTGAGTTGTTTGTATTTTGTAACAAGTTTTTTTAGATGATGTGTCGCAACTAGCAAATATTTGAAGTCATGTGTCGTTGATTATTCGATCAAGATTAGACAGCCACCATTATCACAACCAAGGAAAAATGTCGATTGTAGGAAATTCAATTTCGTAGTTATTAGGTGAAATTTAGTTTGTGAAATCTATTTCAAATTGTTATATATTTCTTACATGAATTTCACCTCAATAACTATAAGAGTGATGTGTAGTGCTATTACTAATATTTTAATTACTATATTATTTAATTTGAAATATTGAAAGTGGCGCGTGGGAAGGATACGAGGGGTGTGGAGTCAAGAAGGAACCGCGCGTGAAAAAAACTCCTTGAATGGTGGTGAGGATCCAAGACTTGGTTGGGTTCGGATCTTTAACACAAAGGAAAGGGTGGTGGTTCGGGTATTGACTCGGGTTGACCCATTGTACTAGCAGAAAACATGTAAGAACAAAGTTGTTTCTCTAGTTTGTATTACTAGTTTAATTTGTAAGAATTGGATCTAGTTTGTTGTGATGAGACTGTGAATTTATTTTCTTTGCCATTGGTTGATTCTTTTTACATTTCTTATTTTTGCTTAAATGTTATTCTTAAATTGCTATATTTATCCTTTCAATTTTTATTTTTTTACCTATTTTAAAAAAGATATTAGTCCCAAAAAATTGTCAATTTAATTTTTAATTAGTGATATTAATTATATTGTTTCAACTCACTTTTGTTTCAAAATAATAATAATAATATTTACCAATAACAAATATTTGTCCAGTTTTTTTTTATATTTATTAGTGACAAATATTTATCTCATTTTTTTGAGGGATAGTGACAAATATTTATCTCATGTTTTTGCATATATCAATGATAAATATTTTTCTTCTATTTTTTATGTATCAATTACTAATATTTGTCTTATATATATATATCAATGATAAGTATGTGTCGCATGTTTTCTTTATATTTATCGGTGATGAATGTTAGACTCAAGTTTTGTTATGCGTCAATGATATTTTTTTATGTATTAAAGATAAATATGTTTCCCGTGCTTTTGATATTTATTAGTAGAAAATATTTGTTTTGTGTTTTTGTATATATTGATTACGAAGATTTTTCTTGTGTTTTTTTTTATATATTCTTTACCGATAAATAGTCGGTACATGTTTTATTTATTTTTTTAGAGAAACACATTTTATTTATGTATAGGTGACAAAAAGTTGTCGCATTTTTTTAATATTTATCGACAATAAATATTTGTCTCATATTTTAGTGAAATTCGTTGTTATTTTTATTAATTACTAGACTCTTGACCCATGCTACCGCACGGGTCATACCACGTAGAAGTTAATCAAATCAGTCTCAAAAATGTAAACATATATATAGTTAATAGAAGTTTTATAACAACTTAAAAATATGTTCCCTTCTAATTAAGACAACAATAGCAACAAAATGAAATGGTAGCATACATGACAAAAATGTTTGAACATTGGACATCAAGATACATTACGAAAGACTTTGTGATAAACAACATTTGAGGTCGTATTAGTGTTCTCTCCATCTCCATCAACAATTAGTATTTTCAAACCTTGTTTTGAAGTGACTCTGGAAATTGCAACGTACAACTGACCATGCGAGAACACATGACTCGGCAAATAAATTTCAACATTTTTAAGTGATTACCATTGACTCTTGTTGATTGTCATAGCAAATGAAACAGATATTGAAAATTGTCTTCTTTGAAATTTGAAAGGAATTTTAACATCAGACAGTGAAAGAGATAACTTGGGTATGAAAACTTTTTTGCCGATGTTACTTCCAGATATAACATTTGCTTCAAGCACGAATTTTCTCATTCTAGTTATGATTAACCTTGTTCCATTGCATAATCCTAACTTTAGGTCAATATTTCTCAAAAGCATAATTGGAACTCAATTCTTCAATCTTATCTTGTGATGTGGGAGTCCTGAAGCATTTATTGTGTTGAAATTCTAGAGTGTGGACATCATCAACACCATCACAATTTCCATTCTGTGTCAATGGAATATCATAGCTCAAATATGTCTTCCCTTCACCGGGCATCAAATCTAACATGTAATCGTTGATCTGAAGTTTCGATTGTCGTCAATATTTTTCGCAAATCATTAAGTTCCATCAATATTTTTCGCAAATCATTAAATTGCACTCATAGAAATTAATTGAATTTTCGCATATCATTAAGTTGAATTTTCGCATATCATTAAGCTCCATAAATATTAAGTTGAATTTTTGCATATCATTAAGTCTTAACCTAAAGTTTCGATTGCCATCAATATTTTTTTAACCATTTGATATCCTTATTTGAAATGTCCTTCATAGCATGATTTTCGTTACCTATACAATTATTTTTTCTAAATGCTAGTTAAAACTAATAGTGTATTAAACATTTTAAAACCACGATTTTGGCTCCATGAAGGATTATGATACAATATTAATTGTTGGTAAACAATCATCTATAAATTACATTTAAGCTCAATAGTCATACGAAAAAACATTTTAAAACCATAAATTGCATTCAATATAAAAGAGAGCACATTAAATTAGAAAGATATTACTTTTTATTGCATTGAAATCAAAATAGAGCACATTAAACTGGAAAGATAAACCATAAATTGCATTAAAATGTAAAGAAAATTCAAAAACATCAAAATGGATCTAAAAACATAAATCCTAAAAACTGAACTCCATCAATTGCACTGCAGACATCAAACTCTCACGACAGCTGGGCGCTTGACTTGGATCTTATGGAGCTGAAAAAGATCAAAGATTCAAAGAAATTAATGCAAGTTGAAAAATATATATGGAACAAAACATAAGAGATCAAGAAAGAAGATGAAACATGGTTAGATTTTGCGGTGTTATTTGTACCCTTCAAGTAGTGCAAGGTTAAGAGAGTTTGTGCATCACTTTGATCCATTGTTAAGTTTAAACTGTTTTGACGTAAAAAGGATGGCAGGAGAGGATAATGGGAATGCATTCGTTAATATACATGGAAGGTTATGAGATCTACGGCTGAGATGTAGGGGGTGGTTGACTCAAATCATGGAACGTTAATACATGAAAGGTTATGAGATCTACGGCTGAGATGAAGGAAGTGGTTGACTGAGTTGATTAACACTAATTACGTATTAGTGAGGAAAAAAGATGATGATTAGCACTGTTTTCAATTGCCATTATGACGTTTCTGTATGAGAGATAAAATGAGGAGTTTGAAAATAGAGTTTGAATCAACGGCTGTGATTAAGTGTGTGGTTGGGAGATTAGATTAGCAATAATTACATGCTTATGAGGGAAAAATGCAAGGGATTAGGGCAAACATGCTAGCTCATCAAATCTAACTTTTATAATAAAGGATTCAATGGAGTAAATCATCTTAGAGTTGTTTGTGGATTTAATGTATTCAAAATTATTATGCAAAACCGTAGAGTATGAAAACTACTTGATGATTGTTAGGAAAATTGTAGTTTGTAAAAAATAAAATGGGGGCAAATAGTAGTTCACCCTTAAAAATTGTATTATGATTCGATTTTATTTAATTGTGACTTAAATGCCAATCTGAATGCAATTTGAATGTCACATTGTTAAAAATAAGTCAACCAAATTTGAATTGCTTATTTTAAGAAAGAAATATTTTTTTGATTGAATGGTTTGCAAAGAGGAGGACACGTGGCAATTGCTTTGCTAGAAGTATTCTTGAATGTCATGTGGATTGGCTCGTTTGAACATATTCAAATGTATGTATATAAGAGATAAGAGATAGGAGATTATCAGTGATTTTGCATCTAGCAATAAATACTCTAAAATTGTTTTGTATGAGCATCTCAATTGCATAAATTTCAAATGCAATTGAAAAACATCGGTGATTTAATTTATTTTTGTGTGTCGATCCGGATGAAACGCTGAATCGATGCCCCATCTGGTTTACTTAATTACTATAGTTATAAGTACGTACTATAAATTTTGTACAGTTTCAACTTTGGAAGATTATACACTTATTTTCTAACTGGGAAAGTGACCAATGCTTCAACGAGCAGATGTCCTACTCATATCTTATATGACAATTACACTTCATATTCAAAATAGCTTCTTGAGAACCATCAAATAATGTGAAAATATAAAACCTCATATTCCAACGTACCAAAACATGTAACCAGTTTTTTTTTTCTTTCTTAAAGCAAATCTAAAAAAAATACTGATCCAAGCAGAAGCTGTGCAAGAATCAGAAGAAGAAAAATATACAACACCAATTAATAATTCAATCATCTCTTTACTATTGAAAAATATGCATGCATGGTACTTCTCTCTTTAGTTTAGAATATAACAACAACAATTGCTCTAAAATAAAATAAAATATAATAAACAACAAGAACAAAATATCATATCGATTAAGAATAATAATATAGAAAATTTTACCAACTATGAAATTGGCTAAACACTACATCATCAAAAAAGTTTGAATCACGACCGAAAAAAGTATTAATATTTAGTGTATGACCTGTCTCGAATAGAATTACATCCAATAATAAATGAAATATACGGAGAAATAAGCTTATTTTCTCTGATAAGTCGGTGACTGCTGAACAACCAATAGATAGAATAAAATGAGTGGGAGGCTTAAACTTGTTATGTGCTGGGGCCGAAAATGATTTGTGGGGTTGTCCCTGGTGGATCTTTGTGTGCTTAGTTTGTGGTTTGCCCGATTTCTACTGCTCTTCACGAGAGCTCTTGCCTCTAATCTTCTTGCTTGGATTGATTTGGGGGGCTAGCTAGGATCATTAGTGTACCCCTTCCATCCACTACCACTTTTTCCTGCTATGTGTGTATTTCTGGTACTATTTTAGTCAAGAAGTCTAATGACTATAAATTCAATCCTTAAATTAAGGGTTTTGGTAACCAGTGCCTTCAGGACAATGGTTAAGAAAACTAAAAGTAGTAGTTTTGTATTGGAAATTACAACTTTTTGATTTTTAGAAAATTGAATTCAATATTTTTTACCATTTTTCAACAAATTATTTCTATTTATGTTCTCTTAACCAATATCCAAAAGGCACTCTTTAGCATTTCCCTTACAGTAAATAAGTAGAGAATTTAAGGTTCAAACTCCGATCCTTGTCTATTGCAATATCCTTACCCACTAACTTATACTCACAGAGACGTATCTCGAGTACTTTTAGTACTCTCTATAATAGACTATGTCATTTTTAACTAGGTATATTTTAGCAACCAATATCTTTTCACTTAGACAAAGAAACCCATTTTTTTTAAAATTTTTTAACAAATTAAAACTAAAAGACACAAATGTAATTAACTTTTTTCTTTTCTTTTTTACCATCCCTTCATATCTCCTTATTCTCTTTCTTACCTCTCTTTTGTTCTCCCTGATTGTCTTTTGTTATTGCCGCTTAAATTGAATCAATGAATTGATGATGTGCTATAACCTTAGCTTGCTTCCATTCACTTGAAATCCTATGCCACAATTGTTTTATTGAAGAAAAGGTATCACATTTAGTATTGTTTTTGTATACTTTTTCAACGTTATTTTTTTTCCTCTTGTTTAGTTTAAGTTATGTAGCAGTTGCTATATTATTTGGTTTTCTCCCTTTTCATTTGATTCAAAAAGTTCATATTATTTCTTCTCTTTTTCACTAATTTATAATTGTTCTTGTCAACAATTATTTGTTTGATTAAATACTATTATTCATATTTGAACTGAGATGATTTTGTCCACTAAAGGAATAAATGAGGCCATTGATTGGTCCTAGGACCTTCTTAAAGATAATAATTTAGAATATGAAGATGATTCCCTCAAGCCAATCACATTGATGAGAGAGATTTTAACAATATGATGACGTGGCTTAAAACAACTTTTATGAAGGGAGGGTATTTAACAATATGATGACGTGGCTTAAAATTTTACCGTTTGTTTGCACGAAAAAATAGTTTTTGAATTAGATGTCATTATGTTTATAAATAAAGAATCAATCAGATGATAATTCATTACGTATTTATAAAAGAGAATTTGTTTGTCATCCTACAATGTATCATTAACTCAGATAAACAAATTGGAAGGTCAATGAAACGGAAGTCGTCAAGATGTAATTGTTGTGTTAAATTATTGGTGAAAAAACAACAATTAACTTTGAGAAAAAGTGGGCGGCGAAATATTTCAATAATAATCATAATCATGAGTTATTAGATGATAATGAGGTTCAATTTCTTCTCTGCTTATCAAAACATTTCAATTATTGATCGCATCTTTTTGTTGTCAAAAGCTGGTTAAGTTTGATAATAAGAGAGTTTGGAGTGTGTTCCTCTTCGAGGTCTCAGGTTCGACTCTCTCTGATTATTGATCAAGATCGCATCTTCTTGTTGTCAAAAGCTCGTTAAGTTTGATAATAAGAGAGCTTAGACTGTGCTCCTCCTCAAGGTTTCAGATTCAACTCTCTCCGGTGTCAATTTAGGTGGGTTAATTTTGCTTCTTAAAAGAAAAAAGTTTGATAATAACATAACTTGAGTTAGAGAAATGAGTAGATGCAGAAAATCTACCATGTTTTGAGAAGATATTAGAAATTTTATTTAATCTCAAAATGGTATTGGTAAAGAGAGTTTGATGCTTCAAAATTTCTCAAATTATGTTAGACACAGATAATGTCTCAATATTGTTCTCTTTTTGTTACATTATTACATGGCAAGTTGCTCTTGATTGCTAAGAGGTGTGATTGTGTGAATGTGTGATTTCTTTAGAGTTCATACTGGAGTCTCAATCACGTCGTCCCGTTGTGTGGAGCCCCTTCCAACAAAAACCTAATGATATGCTTTTTGGACTTTAGACCCATCATATTCTATAATCCATTCATGAATCAAATATTGACGAGAAAAAAGTATTAATTGTACAGATATATGTAAGTATCCAAAAAGAAATGGTAAAATTTGGATTCAATATGAATAGTAGAGAAAAAAGTTGAACCCCCAAACGAGTAACCATCCAAATTTGTATTTTTGTCATTCATTTATTGAAAGTGAAGGACCCACTTTTGAATTTACAACACAAAGTACCAAATCAGCCATTGAGTATTCACGTCAAAATGTTGGACTTATGCATCTTTTTTAGAGTTTAATTGCCATACACATAAAAAAAATATGTACATTATCCACTACAATCAGTCGTGTGTGAGATTTGAACAGTAATTGTAAGAGAAGTCAAAGATTTATAAATTATAATGATATGAAGTTATGATCGATTGATATTGTAAAGAAGTAAAAGTTCTTGTTGCAAAATACTTCTAGTGGATAACAGTAATTGCAAAATACTTAGTCAAAATAGATAAGCTTTGAGTTCTTTATTCTATGTTATATTTAGAGTTATGTATATTTGTGATGATATTTCTTTATGATTTATTATAATGAGATAATTTCATGTCTGATTTTTTCAACATAGTTACTTCCATAATTGAGTCTAACTCCTTTCCCTATCTATCTAATTACTCGTGACTAATGAACGCATGCATGTACATACACTCAAAGATACACATGAGGATCACAAGAATTAACCTAAGAATCTCTCAAATCCTAAAACATGAGTTGTTGAGGAAGGTAATAAAGTCAAGAAAATGAAAGGTTATCCATATTATGGGCCTATTTCTTCCTTATATATTGTGTTGTGGTGTCTTCACTACTACCTTGCTTCCTACACATGATAGTGGGATCCATGATTCCCCACATCCTTCTTGAAGCATTGCATTAAGAGTTCAGACAATGATGGCCAAATTTGGAGGGATTAGATAACTACATCTAAGAAATTATTACAAACCACTCTAATATTCCAATTTCAGACCCATTTCTTTCGAGAAAAAGATGTTATAAATGTGACCTTCATGGATTGTTCTACATGTTTAACTAGAAAAACTTTATCCATTAATTATGATCACCTTTTTAGGTGATCCATTTATAAGAAAAAGGTTTTTTTTAATAGTCAAATCGGCATGATGTTATTTTTGGGTACAAAAATAACTGATATTTCTTTTTATAAATAATGAGTACCTCTTTAGATTCAACAGCATAATTTTTTCATTAAATAATAAAGAAAATTATAAGCTAAACTAATAATCAATTTATAATTACTTGTTAGCTTGTAAAATAGATATTTGAATAAATAATTTTTTTTTGTCAAGGTCACAAATATATTTTAATTAGATTAAATATGGTAAAAGATTTTTTGTTCCCCGTTCTATTCAATCTTTTTTGGGTCAAATAGCCTAGTGGCTGGAGCTCACACATGTTAAATATGGAGAAGTGGGGTGTCTAGGGTTCGAACTACAGCCTTACATATATTATGCAATGTCCTACCAACTGAGCTAAGCTCACGGAGACCTCGACCTATTCAATCTATTAAAAGAACCATTTCATTCATCCATTAATATGAGTAAGATACAATCTACTCCATCCATTTCAAAATAATAGTCATTTAAGATTTGTGCATGATTTTTAAGAAAATGATCAATTATGTTGATTACAATGGTAAAATTAGTATCTTTGTCAACAAATGGTAACATTAGTGTTATTTATTAAATTAACCTTATTAATTGTAGTTAGTAGAGTAGTTAAGTTGGATGAAATTCAATAAATAAGGGTACAATAGTTGGATGATATTCGAAAGTGACAATTAGATTGAGATAGAAAAAATGATAAAGAGACAATTATTTTAAGACGGAAGAAATATCATTTTGTGCATTATAAAAAAACACTCTCAATTTTTTTTAGCAATTAATTTTTTCCCATACTCTCCTCTCACGCGTCACTCTCCTCTCACGCGTCCTATTTATTTATGAAAATATCTTTGTTTGAATTATAATCTGATTACTTTTATAGGAATTTTCGTATTATATAATATGAAAACGTGTTTTAACCAAATTTCCAACGAGCTTTTCAAAACAACAATGGACATATCATGTCTTGCATCTTGGCAACACAACCACTAAAAGAGAAGTGGTTGGCATTACTAAATATAGGTTACATTATGTCAACTTGCTACAATAAAATTGCAATTGAGTTGAAAAAACATGAAAATGGTATTTATGAAACTTTTTTCCCAATTAGAGGTCATCCATCACATAACCCAAATTCTCACATTATGTACATTGGATTAATCCTCAATCATTTTGTTCATGCAATTACGAAGGATGAGTATCCATTACCTCCCTCATGTACGAAGTGAAAACTATACAAAAAAGATAAAGCCGAGTCATTGGGAAGATACATTTGTGGAGAGACAATTTTGCTTTAGGAACTCGTGGATATTGAAAGAGGAGACCAACCACCCAAAAAAGAAACAAATGAAGAGTAAAATCTGATTCCGGTGGATAGTAAAGATGAAGAAGAAATTTCACTAGATAGGATATGACATGTATATGATATAATATTATAGTGCACCGACACTTTTTTGGGGGTTCATACCTTTTTACATGGTCGATAATGCACTGTTAATTTTATGTGCCTAATATATCACTAACATTATATAAATATGTCTTTTTATGTTTTATGTTGTGCACAATTCACTAACAATCTACGTGGATAACAAAAACACACACACACACAATGTGTGTGTCTAGTGAATCTACATTTCATTTTATCATTTCTTTCATTTCATCGTTTTTTGATATTTTCTCTTGTGTCTACATCTCTCAAATTAATCACGTATCAAGCAGATCAAGTGGAAGTTCGTGTCAAATACGAAGCATTGAAGAAGACAATTAAGATTTCTTCTTCACTGACAAGTTGTATGAGTTGAAGTCGCAACTTAACCATACATAGATATGGCGGATAATAACGACAAATGAGCTATCATTTTATCATTTTGAGATTCTTAAGGATGACAACGACGTACAATTCATGTTTTCTTGGATGTCTTATTCATATGGTGTACTTTATATCACATAATTGGACAATGCATGGTCCAGTGGTAGATAGTCCTTTATCTATAGTAATGACCATGGTTCAACTCCCAACACCACCGATTTTAACTTTTTTTTAAGGAGAAAATCATCAAAAGGGTGGTGGATGTAACAAACTTGCTTTAGCCACTTCGCTATAGTGCTTTTTCTGTCTAATTTTCGCATTACTAATATATATATCGTATTATAAATCAAATGTATACTAAAAAATTTCTTTTGTAATTTTGCCAAACCAAACCATCATGTCTAGATCCGCCCCTGATTGTGTCGTCAATTTTCATAATGTTAAACTATTGTTGAGTTTAATCTTTGGTGTAATGTTCTTGAGATATGATTGATGATGTATTGTGGTTGGATTATGAGCCACTTAATTGTTGTTGGAAAAATTACCGATTTTAAATTGTTCATGTGTTGCAAGTCGTTTTATGTCCTAGTTTTGCATTTCAGTTCTGATATACATTTATTCTTGTAAGAGCATCCTAACTCTCGTTCCTGGGAATAGTTTGTAACCACCGTTCCTAGGGAACAGTTTGTAAATACCGTTCAGCAGCAAATTGTAGTTAATTGCCATTTGGAGTATTTTTGAAAATTTAAGGTGCTTGTGAACAATTCTTGTGTGTCTAAAGAGTAATTTTCATAAAAAAAAAAAAAAAAAAATCTATTAAAAAACAATAAAAATATAGGATTTGGCCCATCAGTCGAATCCATGTTCTCATTAGTAAAGTGGCCAATTACAAATTCAATATATTTTGCTTTGTTTCTAATGCAACCACACAATAGCAGTGTTGCACCCCTACCCGTTTTTCCAGCTTCTGATTTCTTCACTTTTAGACACCAATTTTCTCCATTTTTGTATTCCATCAAAGCTTGGCTACTTCTCTAGTTTCCTAAAAAAAAAAAAAACATTCTAAAGCCAGATCCATATTTCCACTTTCTTTTCTAATGTTGCAATCACATATCCATATATCTGATTTCAATTTTATTTTTCTCAAATGCTTGCTGGATTGCTTCAAAAAAAAAAATGCTTGCAGGATTAATCAAGGACCTAAGTTTGTTGATTTTATTTATTTTTCAAATGCTTGCAGGACTAAACCTCATTTTCGTCCCAGTATCATTGTAGAATTCCAGATTTCACAGGATTAAGAGTCATGTTTCGAGTTATTTTGTTACAATAGAAAATAATTTTTTTTTTATAAGGCCAGAGCAAAATGACATAAAAAAGAATAGTGGCCAATTAAGTTGGAACCCTACTCTAATCTAAATGCCAATTGCTCATAAATATTATTAAAAAAAGGAAAAAATTACATAAAAATTGGGAGGACATAAAACCTAACCCAATAAACAGCCCAAGCAGGCAAAACAAAAAAATAAGAAAATAAAAAATCCACAAAATGAATCCAACCCTAAAAATTAAAGCAAACGATGAATACCAAGAGGGTCTAACTTAGTGTAGTGGACTCGACCGGCAACACGGTAATTTGCAAATCCACTCGCACCAACCGTTTGCTGCGATCAATCAACCATTTCTGGCCCACAACAAGCGATCATACAAGCACAACTAGGCAAGCACAAACAAGCACCAACATGAACCAGCAACTCCATGTAGCAAATAGTGAATGGAGAAGCTAAACCGGCGTATGAATCATCTGCCAGCACATAAGCGATTCAAGATCTTGCAACTCCCTGCCAAACAACAGGAAGCTATACTTGCCCTTTCGAGCCAAACAATCTGCAAATCCAGTAAAAGACGATGCCAGTGCACAACGAAAGAACCAACCGCCAACACAGATAGATTCAAGAACCAACAGCCCTTTCAAGCCAAAATTCAAAGCGATGAAATCTCCCATCATTGTAAATTGGTTCTCTGATCATTGCGGCCGCATCAATGATGTTTAACCAAACATCTCAGATTACGACAAAATCAACCATAAACGTCAACGCGATCAACAACCGCGAACCACCTATAACAGCATATTGAAAATCCGGCAGCGGTAAACAACCACTGTAAATAAGGAACCAGACACCGATTCACCTTCCGATTCACGATAGGATAGATACACGGTATGACCACAAAGCAACAACATCGTCGTAAACCTCATCCCCCGACCTAATCAGCGCAAATCAACGTGTCACAAACGCAAAACCAAGATTGGACCAGAGAACAATACCGCAAAAACGCGAGGGCAACAAGAAGCCACCGCATCGGAGCTGATACCGGGACAACCCTTTTGGAGCAAGACCCATCTGGGTCTGTAGGTGGTGACGCGAGCCAAAGAACTCGATCGCACCACCAAAAACCATGGTCTACATCGTGGCGGCTGGAATTAAGGTGCGGCGGAGGGTTGCGGCTGTGGAGGTTTGTTAGAGAGAGACAATATGAAAATGCATTTGGTTATAGAGATTAATTGGTAAATAACCTACAAAACATGTTTCTTAATAATAAAAAAAAACCTACAGAACATGTATTAAAATGAAATGTGAAGTATAAAAAAGCTTTTTTGCTTATTCTTCGAGGAAAACCCACTAGATTCAGTTAAATTTAGCTACAAACACAATGGTGTACCCTAATTTATAATTTTATAGTCATGTATTGATGTTAATTATAACTTCCTATGGGAAAAATATGTAAATATGACATATGAGGTCTTGAAAGAAGGTCAATATATAAATAGTTTTTTTGAAAGAAGGTCAATATATAAATAGTTGTTTTTTAAGTATAGATGGAAATATTTGTTGTTATTATTTCTACCTTAGTCACTAATTACAAGTCCCTTTTGAGAAATTTTTTTGTCCCTTTTTATAAGACCTATTTGGTATTTTCAAGTACATTAGTTATTTCTTTACTAACATACATTTATTTATTTTGCATCTTTTTCTTTAATCAACAATAAATATTATGTTGAAAACATAAATTAACTCTCTCTCTTAAGAATAAAATTGTAAAAACAATAGTAATTATAATACAAATTTAATACTACAACTAACTTTCTTAATCTCCGTAATTTTTGTAAAAAACTCTTATATTTAAGGATGGAGGTAGTATTATTTAATACAATAGACAACTTACAAAATCCAGTTTTATTTGAACTCATCCACCATAGAAGACATGCTTCACCCTCCCATCCTAAATGGTGCCAAGGAAGAAAGGGTTGCCCACTCTTTCCATAGCAACATTTTTTGAGAAAGAATGACCCAATTTTTTTTTTCATCGGAAGAGAAAGAAACAAAAAAATTTACCCACCATAGGGGTTTTCTTTTTATTTTAGAGTCTTGTTAACGAGTGCTCCCGTGACACTCTTTAAAGATTCTAAAAGAAAAAATTATTTTATAACAAAGTCAAATATTTTAATTTCCAATGCATTGGTTACACATATTTTCATGATAAGTTACCATTTAAAGACCTTAACTAGTGTCCTTAGGGCACTGGTTAACATCTATTGACAAAAAAGAAATTAATAAAGAGAATTTTTTTGTCATCACAATTAATAAGGAGTGAGGATTAGTTTCCTACCCATATAATTAATTATACTTTAATATAAAAAATGGGTTTTTTTTTTTTTATCAATCCAATATATTCATATTTATAGAGCATGGAAATGGAAGGCTGACATATAACAAGATGCACTACTAAAATTATTTTTTATTAACACAATATTCATGGAATTAGAAAAAAGAACATTGTTATGTAGAACCCTTTGTACTTTACGTAGAAGGTCAACTATCTCTGGTGTTAGAAAGTCAAAAACGTCAAACATAAATTTGTATTTAAAAACATGTTGAATGTCATAACACACTTTCTCATGTTTGGTCAATTTGTTTGACGCGAATTTGAGGGTTGTCTGTCCCATCGTAAATGTCTCAGTCTGTAATCTCATAAATGGTGAAACCACAATCAAGTTCACACATGCATGTCTCCCTCTTACCCGTTAGCCTAAGTGTCGATCTTCCATCTTGTGGGTCACACAAGAAATTCACATGCGCCTACTTCTTCACAGATACTTCAGTCCGCCTAATTATATGAAAAAAGACATCCTTAACAAAATCATATTTGTATTTGGTCCAAATAAAAATGTTGAAGATACTACAATACACTTTCATAAAATTGAGTAAGTGAATATATATTAGTTTTCGAGAGATTCAAATAAGATCAATTCAAGGAAATCAAATCCTCTCATGCCTTTCCTTCATGTTTTTCGTCCTGCTATTAATATGAACCATCCATCAACTTATGTGTGTTGTTGACTTGCCTGTGGTTGCTAAAATCAACGGTCTAAATCGCACAAAACCATCGCAGTGGCGGTTCTAAGGCTCAGCGAGCCCGGGCTCCGGCCAAATTTTTTTTCAATTTCTTATGTAAATCCCCATAAATTTCTTATATAAACCCCTATAAATTGGGTAATTTCTTTAGATTTTTGATTATTTGCTTGCAATTTCTTATGTAAACCCCTATAAATGTGTTGCAAATTTTCTTTTGCCCAGACTTTATAATAATCCTGGCTCCGCCACTGATCATACGACATTAGAGGATCCCGATCCTAATTCAACCCTAGAGAACCAAACCTTTTATATATATATAAAAAAATAGAATCCACCACCTATCACATATCATATCACAAAAAACATTCTATTCAAAATTTCAAATTTTGGGACATTAATTACAATTACAATGAAAATTGTAACGGTGAAGAGTAATCTCATGCCAGCTAAACTCATGCACCTTTGTTTGTTGCATGTATTACCTCAAAATATACATATACTAAAACCAATTTGTTTCTGTTTTACGTAAAGTATATACGTAAATTACGTTCAACGTTATCTTATTATTTTTGTTAGATAAAACGTTATCCATTGTTATCCTAAAATATCGCATGTAGGAACATGTTACTTTAAACCCCCCGAATATTCCGTTTATATTTCACATCTTTGTCCAAAAACTACCAACTTTTTCTTTGAAAACAAGAACATCTTGACCATTCATTCTCCATCATTTCAATCAACGGTCAAAATCTTTCCTTTGACTGAGGTACAAACTTTGAAGCTTGGAATGATTGGAATTGATGGATGTTTGACCATTCAAAATCTTAACTAACACCTGTCACTCATTTTTTAGAAAGAGAGAGAAAAAAAAGGGTTCATTAGATTTGTTTTGTTTCATTTGTTTGAAGAAAACAACTGAAACAGGAGGAAGAAGAAAAACAGAGAGAGACAAGAGAGAGAAACAAGAGAGAGAGAGTTTCTTTCTCTCATTTTTGTGTTTCTCTCTTTTGTTTTTGATAAAAAAATAGTTTTTTTTTGAGGTTTGATTTGTGGGTATTTAGATTTTTGAGTGTGTTTGGGGTTGGTATCAAGAAATATGAATATGATGAGAAGGTTGAAAAGCATTGCTTCTGGAAGAACCTCAGTTTCATCAGATCCTGTAAGTTTGTTATCATCTTACCATCTAAAAAATTCTATCTTTTTTCATATTAATTTTTTAAAAATGTTGCTTTTTGTTGTTGTTGTTGTTGTTGTTGTTGTTGTTGTTGTTTTGTTTGGTAGCTGAAAAATATAATGTTTTTCATGAAATGATAATGTTTACTAGGGAAGATAGAATGGATTTATATTATATGCATTACATTTAATTTCTTCTTTTATTTATTTTTTGATGATCTTGTTGTGTTTTTTTAATTTAAATAATTCCTTAATTTGTCTATGGGAACTTGTGGTTTTTTTGAGTTGTGACCACTATTTTTTTGTTTTGTTTTTGAGATTTGGATGTTTTTATTCAAAATGTTTTATGATCTTACAAATTTATGTTCTGCTTCCTAGATTCAGATTGTCTCATTTTCTGTTTTATTTGTTTATTTATTTATGCACTTGTGAATTGAAGACACTGATTTTCTAAGCCATTGAACATTAGCTTTGTGTGATTTGCATGATTGTGTTGCTGAAAGTGTAGCCTTGTTAAAATAAGATGATAATATTCAAGAAACATATGTGTTGTGACTAATATGATTGGATATTGTATACTAGGTTTAATTGGCATTGCACTCCTAGTTTAATTATGGCAAGAGCTAAATATGGTAAACTGAATTAAGTGGACAAGCTAGGAAATTTTATGTACATGAGATATGGTTTTCTTATTTCACATGCATACATGTACAAGATGTATCTATTAGTTAAACAAATTTCAAACTGTTACTTTTCAGGGAGGGGATTCTACAACAAAAAGAGCCAAATTTGATCAAGAAACTGAAGGAAAGGAAAATGAAGAAACAAACCGTGTTGAGAGGGGCGGAAATAACCAGGATAAGTATGTAGATGCCTCACAAGAAGAGACATCTAGTTCTTGTAATTCTAATGTTTCTGCGGTGGCTAAAACCGAGAAGTCAGGTTTTGATCAGCTTCCAAAAGAATTACACGAAATGAAAATTAAAGATGATAAAAGCAAAAAAAACAACAATGAAAAGGTATTTATTGGAGTTCATTTTTTCTATGTTAGTCATAAACATGATTTAGAGAGAGAGTGGGGGTAGCACCTATAGTAGAAAAGTTGGTAGAAAATAGGCTTAGATGGTTTGGGCATGTAGAGAGAAGACCCGTTGCCGTGGTAAGAAGAGTAGATCAAATGGAGGAGAGTCAAGTTAAAAGAGGTAGAGGTAGACCTAGGAAAACTATTAGAGAAACCATTAGAAAGGATTTAGAGGTCAATGAGTTGGATCCAAATCTGGTTTATGATAGAACACTATGGCGTCATTTGATCCATGTAGCCGACCCCACTTAGTGGGATAAGGCTTGGTTGTTGTTGTTGTTGTAGTCATAAACATGATATTTCTAAAACTGCAAACTAATTCTAATTGATTTGTTGTGTGCAGGATATGGAGGCAACTGTTGTGAACGGAAATGGAACGGAAACTGGTCAAGTAATTACAACTTCTATTGGTGGTCGAGATGGACAACCAAAGAGGGTATTGTTCTGACAAGCTCCTTAATTGCTATACAACTCTCCACTCTTAAATCTCATTTCAAGAATTTATTTCTTAGAATCCATATTTTTTTAACAGTATTTATGCATTGTACTACTAGGTATTCTTAAGAACATTTTTCTTACTATGTCATCATAGATACATAACAAATCATATTGATAAGCTGGCTGCAAAATATTTTGCATTCAATGACTTCATTTTTGCCTGCCTCAGATAATCTCATACATGGCAGAACGTGTCGTTGGTACCGGTTCTTTTGGCGTTGTTTATCAGGTATTTATATTAGTTTTGGCAGTATTTCTTTCAATGTAAAAGGATTGATATCCTTTGTTACACTGTTGCATGAAATTGTCAAGTTACTGACTTTGCTTATCCAAAATGGCTTGAATATACTGTAGGCTAAGTGCGTTGAAACAGGTGAATCTGTTGCAATAAAGAAAGTCTTACAAGACAAGAGATATAAAAACAGGGAACTCCAAGTTATGCGTATGCTTGAACATACTAATGTTCTTAAACTAAAGCACTGTTTCTACTCGACGGCTGAAAAAGATGAGGTGTACCTTAACTTAGTTTTGGAGTTTGTACCTGAAACTGTCTACAGAGTTTCGAAGCACTATGTCAGGATGCACCAACACATGCCTATAATTTATGTGCAACTATATACATATCAGGTAATCTAGAAATTGAGTCAATTTTCATTATTGTTATTTTGGTTATGAATTTCCTTGATAATATTTGAGTTTTCCTGCAGATATGCCGCGGTTTAAATTATTTGCATCATGTGGTTGGAGTCTGTCACCGTGACATCAAACCTCAGAATCTATTGGTATGAATTTATTTTTTTCCCTTACGAATTTCCTTGTTTGTGAACCATATTTTATTTTGGGAGATGCTAAACAAGTATTAAACTGACATGTGATTGTGCATCACAGGTTAATCCTGCGTGTCATCAGTTAAAGATATGTGATTTTGGGAGTGCAAAAATGTTGGTACGTTCCGTTTTGTTTTTTCTTTATCAATTTGAAAATTGTGTGATTGAATGTACCTAATCTTATGATATTATTGAACTTTTAGTTGCCCGGTGAACCCAACATATCGTACATATGCTCGCGGTATTATAGAGCTCCTGAACTTATATTTGGTGCAACGGAATACACAACCGCTATTGATGTTTGGTCTGCTGGCTGTGTTTTGGCTGAGCTTCTTCTAGGACAGGTGAGAAGTTATTGATGAAGTTGAAAAATTATTTGATAGCAATCAACATTTTCTTGAAGTTCATTGTGTGAGAGAATTCTTAATTGATTTTGCATTTCTTATGTGTTATGCAGACATTAATTTATTTAATGTTCCACAGTTTTAGATTGATTCTTATATAAGTATGCTATGTTATTTGCAGCCATTGTTTCCTGGAGAGAGTGGGGTTGATCAGTTGGTAGAGATCATTAAGGTAAAATTTCTTGTGTCTGTGTCCTTTTGCTTTATTAGGTTCTTCTTGAAAATTGCTTTATATTGGTTTTTGGATCTACAATCTGAGTGTAATTATGTACTATAGATCTTGGGAACACCTACCAGAGAAGAAATAAAGTGCATGAATCCAAATTACAGTGAATTTAAGTTTCCACAGATTAAAGCTCACCCATGGCACAAGGTTAGTAGTTCTTCATTACTTCCTACTTGCCCCTGAGGCTTATAAATTTTGTAATTGATAAATATAAATATTAATACTTGTGTAATATCCAGATCTTTCACAAGAGCATGCCTTCTGAAGCAGTGGATCTTGTGTCGAGGATGCTTCAATATTCTCCAAATCTACGCTGCACAGCTGTAAGAAAATTAATTTGATTTTTTTAATGATACCAGTTGTAACTTTATTGTATATTCAGTCACATACATTTGTTTTAGTTATTGCGTTGTACAAAAGTGATGATTATATTTTGTTTTACAGTTGGATGCATGTGCACATTCCTTCTTTGATGACCTTCGGGACCCAAACGCCCGCTTACCGAATGGACAAGAACTTCCTCCTTTGTTTGATTTCACAGCCCAAGGTAAACATGCTGATAAACTAAATATGATCAATCAAATGAAATCTTGTTTCGTTGCTTACATAAATTAAAAACTTTGCAGAGTTAGCAGGCGCACCTGATGAGTTGCGTCGACGTCTAATTCCCGAGCATGCAAGGAGTTGATTTTTTGGTTTGGGCATTGCAAAATTGGTCTTGGGATGAATAGATAACCAGACCAGCAATGCTACCTTCCCTAACAGTTCAGGTCTCTGCGGTCCAACCTCCACAATTATGACTATACAACTCATTTGAACCTCAAAAAACCATGCAACCTCTGTATCAAGGACCTGCAGATGATAATCACATGGATGATGTAGGAGTGTGCCATTTTTTAAGTAGTTTATCATTGATGTATGCCTCAGTTTTAAAAGATAATGAGTTCATATAATTCTTTTACTCATGTTTCATATAGTTCCAGCTCGTTTGTTCCTCAAAGTGGTCTATGTGGAATCATCAATCAAATGAATAGGCATCTTTTTTTAATTTCTCACAAGCATTTTTCCACCATATAAATTGATGACCATATAAATCACCATATGGTCACCATATAAATTGATCACCTGTAAGCATTTTTTTTCTTAACATTCTCAGTGACATGATTTACATATTGAAAATGAATCATTTTCCAGTTCTTTAAAGCCACCAAAGAACACTAAGTGATCTGTGAGTTATTTTCCACCTATTCATTTCATGCCATAAAAGACCACGGGTACTCAATAGTTAAGACAAACTATTAGTATTTTTTTTGTTTTTTTATACCAGAATGTTTATTTTCATGGTCAAGATAACAATCTCTGCTAATTGATACACTGGTTATGTTATGCTGTATATATCAGCAGCAAGTTACTCTGAGCAGAAAGAAACATTCATTGGACACCAAACATTTCTGCGTCCCTTATTTATTTGCAAAATCCCTCAGTCATGCAATATTTAAAGAAATAGACTATCACTGATCTATAATCTTACATGTTATTATTTTACAGCTCATAATGTACAATTTCAAATAAAAAAGAATGTAGCCTAGCATCCTCCTCCATCTCAAAACAATTTGTTTCAAGCATAAGTTCTTAATATTCTGGAATAATGTTAATTTATCTTATCTATGTTTATTTTAACATTAAAAAAAGAATTTAACCTTGAAAGTGGTACAACAGAAGCAGCAAACATTGTGTAATCAAGCCCCAAAAACTTGAAAGTATCATGTGGGATGAATTCCCCTTGAAACTGGAGTTGGTATCAATTGTTTTCAAGAAAAAAATCCTACCAGACTACCAGTAATCCCCACAAGAACATTCTCCTTCTCTAAAATGATGAAAACAATTTGAATCCCTCAAGATGATGTGACGAGTGAAAGCTCTTGATATAAATTTCATAGCAGAATGACAATCTCCACAAACTCGGAGATTCTTAAATATCCTGATTGGTGCACTTGGTGGAGCAGCTAGTAATCCAAAAGCAACAGCCAATTTCTCACTGTGATAAGCAAGACCAGCTTCCTTTCCTTCTTTATCCATGTCTTGCAAAGAAAAACTCATATCTGGTACATAACCAGCTTCCTTAATTCTCAATATAATTTCATCAATCTTGGTATAAATCTCAGCTTCCCTTGGATGTCCTCTATCATCAGAAATGAATGTATGTACCCTGCTGTTTATCTCTAACCAACTGCATCCAGGCTCCTTTACTATTCCTTTTGATTTCATCAACTTTCGAATTTTCGCAACGTCGTTCCATTTATGGGATGCAGAATACATGTTAGAGAGCATAACATAGGGCATAGCATTCTTAGGTTCCAACTCAAAAAGATTTGTAGCTGCTCTTTCTGCCAACTCTAAGTTTCCATGCACTCTACATGCAGAAAGAAGTGATTTCCATACAGTTGCATCTGGTTTCACATCCATTTGGTCAAGTAATTCCTTCGCCTCATCAAGTTTTCCTGATCGCCCGAAAAGGTCAATCATGCAGGCATAGTGTTCAGGGCCAGGTTTTATTCCATAAACCTTGTTCATTTGTTGAAAGTATTTGCGACCTTCATCCACAAGACCGGCATGACTACAAGCAAATAATAATCCTATAAATGTGATAAAGTCTGGTCTTGTGCCACTTGAAACCATGGCATCATAAAATCTTAAGGAGTCTATTCCCTTACCATTCTGTGCATAACCTACAATAATAGCTGTCCAAGTAATTACATCTTTCACTTGCATTGAAACAAAAATGGCATCAGCATCATCTAGGCATCCACATTTTGCATACATGGCTACAAGAGAATTATACACCGACTGCGACCACCTAAGCCCTGATTTAATAAAGTCTAAATGCACTTGTTTACCGAATTCTAGCAGAGTCAGTTCTGCACAGGCACTCAAAATACTTGCTACAATAAACTGGTCTGGATTTACACCTGTGACTCTCATGTCACAAAATATCTTAAGCGATTCTTCATGGGAGTCGTTTTGTGCATAACCAGTGACAAGGGAGGTCCATGAGATAACATCTTTCTCAAGCATCTTTTCAAACACTCTGTATGCACAATCCATGTCCCCAGTTTTGGCATACATGTCAACAAGAGCATTGCTAACAAGCTTATAATTCTCAAATCCAGTTTTGATTATCAAACCGTGAACAGATTTCGGATTTATACTGCCTACTACACAACAATTCAAGACTGAAGGGAATGTATAATCATCAATCTTCATATTTCTTCCATGCATATTTTTAAACAAGAGTAGAGCTTCCTCTTCAAACCCATGTCTTACAAACCCAACCATCAATGAGTTCCACGAAACAACATCGTCATCCTCCATAGTTTCTAACATATTCTTTGCATTGTTTAAATCTCCACATTTTGCATACATGTCAACCAACGCACTTTGAACATATACATTGCTTCCAAAACCACTTCTTACAATACAACCATGCACCTGTTCACCAAAAGAACGAGCTAAAACAGAAGAACACGCTGTCAATACAGTTGGAAAGGTATACTGATTGCACTCAACCCCTTGGGAATGCATGTAACGAAAAAACTCAACCGCCTTATAACCATCACCGTTTTGAGCATAACCAGTAACCATAGCAGTCCACAGTACATGATTTTTCCTATCAAACTCCAACCCTTTGAAAAGAAACTCAGCCTCTAAAACACACTTACACTTCGCATACATATCAACAAGTCCAGTAACAACAAACACATTACCCTCAAAGCCATTCTTCACAACAAACCCATGAATCATTTCCCCTGTCTGAAGCAAACCCAACGACGAACACACTCTCAAAACACTCCCTAAAGTAAACTGACTAGCTTTCAATCCCTCCAACCTCATTGACCTAAACAAATCAAAAGCTTCAACTTTACATCCAAACTTAGAATACCCAGATATAATCGACGACCATGTGATGGAACTCTTACAAGAAAACCCATCAAAAAGCTCTCTTGCTTCAACTAACTTTCCTACATTAACATAGCTAGATAACATGGTGTTCCATGAATATTCATCTTTTTGAGGCATTTTGTCGAACAGTTTACGTGCATCATTGACTCGGCCGGATTTTGATAACTGGTTAAGGAGTTGATTGGTTTGGTAGATGGGTTCATAAGAAGCGGCAATGGTAGTGTGGATGGAACGGAGAAATGACATGACTTTACATGGGTTGTGAGGAAAGGATAGAACTTTTGAGCTCAACATGTGCATAACAACTTGTTGCACCGTTCTTTCATCGGTGATTTTGTTCAACCACGGCAAAAGGTTGCAATAGAAGAAAGCATGTAACCCTTACAATTGAGTTACTTGAGTTCCTTGCATTTAGAACCAAAAAAAAATACATTTTGGAAAAGCTTTTGAAATAGATTTTCATTTTGAGGTTAAAAATGATTTTTTTTAGCAAAATAGTTTTTTTAAAAATCTAAAACCAACACAACAAAAATTTAAAAAGTGATCTTTTTTTACTTAAACAAATAGATTTTTTTTCAAAAAATCCAAAACAAACGGGCCCAATATCACTATGAATTTCTACTATTTCTTAAGAATCAGTCTCATAACGTTGTACGTGTTTGTTGAGACTAATTCTCAAGTCAATAGTAAAATATCTTTTATTGAAGTTTAACCACAAACGTTAAGATATCGGGTAATATGACAAATTTTTATAAATTTTAGAAATTAAAATAATATACTTTAAAATTAATTTTATTTTGTAGACATTACAATCTTAGTTGGATAGATATTAATACTTAGAGCCCTAAATTAAAACTTTATTCCTTAAACAAAAGGTGAATATTTGTAAAACAAAAAGTGAGTAGAAAAATAGGACTATTTAGAGTATTTCCAAGGAGGTTTCCTATTTAACAAAACCATTTTTCATTAAGGACCTCCTACCGGAGGAAGAAAAAATGAGTCTATATTAAGCAATAGACAACTATATAAGAATTCTCTCTCTCCTAAGCAACTAACATGCTCACGTGTAAAAAAAGTAATAAAATATGTACTGGTTGGTCCCACTTGCAAAAGAATTATAAATTTTTTTTTTATAATGATGTAAACTTAGTGTGATCGATTTAAGTACTTTTTATTGGAGTCCTTATTAATGTATTGTCATTAAAGTTATTAAATCCTTAATAAATACTTTCATTAAAAAATTATATATAATTTATGTGTACACATAAGGTCTATTTAAGAAGTCACTATTAATGGACTACCATTCTGAATTCTCTTAGAAGAGCAGAAGCAAATTTGGACTCAACTAATGTTGCAGTAGCCCTCAATAATACTAGCACACCTAATATCCTAATATAATACTCATGCAGCACACCTATTTGGGAGCAATTGTGGTGGAGTGCAAATTTTTTATTTTATTTATTTTGTTGTTGTTGAGAGTGCAAAATTTATTTATTTTAACTTTAACAATGTTGTTTTCTCACATGTTTGGGATGAAGAAACTCCCCCTTACGTTAATGTTGTAGTGACTTTTTATTTGTGGTCACAACTTGATTAATGAGTATTAGTTTCTTGAAATGCTAACCACACACGTTTAAAATACATTTTTCAACACACTCTCTTTAGTTAGTTAAAATTCATATAGGTTCCACCAAATTTATATGGATCCCGCATGATTTGGTGGAACTCATGTGAGTTTTAACCAATCAAAAAGAATGTGTTAAAAAATGTGTGTTGTTAGTATTCCTCTAAAATAAATAAATGTAATTATGTTAATGTTAGAACAACAATGGCTAATAGAAGAAAAACAAAACTAAAATCGCAATTCTATCACTTTTTTTACTTGTACAAAAATTGGTTAAATATGTTTTGATTCGTATAAATATTATGCTTTTCGTTTTAATCTTTCTAAAAAAATTCTTTGATCTTTATTCCAAAATTTTAATGTTAATTTTTGTTCTTATAATATTTTAGTTTGTAAAAATAGTCTCTATTTTGAAAACTCTTTACAAAAAGTTGTTACTTTTAGTCTTTTAAAATAGTCTCTATAAAATACAAATAAAGACTAAAAGTGAATAATTTTTTAGGGACTAACTTGAAAGTTTATAATTTTTTAAGGGCTAAAAACATATTTAAGACAAGAATCTATTTCAAAAGTTGATAATTAATAAGTTTATATAGGAACAAAGGTAAGTATTATTTTCTAATTGATATTTTTTTGTCAAGTAGCCTAGTGGCTAAAACTCACACATTTTAAATATGGAGGAGCGGGGTGTCCGGGTTCTAACTGGTTTTATATTGAGGATATTAATGTTTTTTAACCAATTATGTTTACACTAGTATTTTCCCCTAAAAAAATGTTTATATTAGTATTTTTTTATTATGAAAGTAGTATTATTTTTTAGTGACTTTCATACACATTTTATTATTGCATTGGTCAAAATAATGTAAAAAAAAAAAAGTTTTGTAAGAATATACTAAAATTATTGCATTGGTCAAATCTTTTCAAAAGAATATTTTGGTCAAGAAAAACGTTCTACAAGAAAACCAACGTTTCTTCTTTATCATTCTAAAACCCCCAAAATATTCATCACAACAACTCATTCATTTCACTCTTCTTTTCTTGATTTTATCAAAGATAAAAGAAAAATGGACACTTCAAATCCAACTCTTGATTCCACCGCCGGCGACACCGAACCATTCCTCCGCCGCACCCTCCGCCGCACCATCCACCACACACCACCACTCCGCACCGCCACTCATTTCTTCCGTCGCGCTAGCTCACACCGCATGATGCTCCGCGAACCATCAGTCCGTGTCCGAGAAAGAGCAGCAACGGAGGTAGAAAACCGGCAGAGAGAGTGGGCTTATTCAAAACCCGTTGTAGCACTTGATATAGCGTGGAACTTGTCATTTCTTGTTGTTAGTGTTGTCGTTTTGGGGTTGAGTAGTGAAGAGGAACCGTGTGTGCCTCTTAGGGTGTGGATTTTGGGTTACTTGTTGCAGGGGTTGGTTCATTCGGTGTGTGTTGTTTTGGAATTCAGAAGAAGGAGAAGGGATAATCATTTGGAAGATGATGATGATTCTGTTTTGGAGAGTGGTTTACGGTGGCGTTTTAGTTCTGAGAGTGAATCTGATTTTGCTTCTCAGCATGAGAGTGAGGAAAATAGGTACATACAACTCTTTCAATTTCAATCTCCTTTTTTTCGTATGATTGAATATATTTTTAGTTATATATAATATTGAAAATATGTCAATTCTTATCTTGATAAAAATGTTATATTATTTATATTTATATTAGTATACACTATTAGTGTAAGCGTAGTGGAGATGCGGATGTTGCGTTGGATGTGTTGTAAGATCAGACGAGAAATTAGAAATTTCAACATTAGAGAGAGATTCGGGGTAGCATCTATAGTAAAAAAGAATGTGGAAAATAGAATGCACATGCACAGAGAAGACATGCAGATTTTGTAGTAAGAAGAGTAGATCAGATAGAGAATAGTCAGATTACAAGAGGTAGAGGAAGACCTAGAAAAAATATAAGAGAAACTATTATGAAAGATTTAGAGGTTAATGATTTGGATCCAAATATGGTTTATGATAGAACATTATAGTGTAATTTGATCCATGTAGCCGACCCCATTCGAGCGTGAAGTGATGTGCCCGTCTATCTGTTTTTCTCGAATGTAGACCTTAGTTGGCCTTAATCATGGCAAAAGTTACACTTGAAATTGTGGACACAATTCTATCATTTATTATTGTTATGTTTATTTTCATTCAAATTTCAATTAGGATTACTTCAGATTTGATTTGCTAAGATTAATTTAAGCATTAGAGTAGATTTGATTTAAAATTTAAACTAGGATTAAGATTATTTTTGATTCAGTAAAGAAGGGTAAAATTGTAGATAAAAGAATGTGGAGAAAAATGAATATCAGTGTTTCAAAATCAAACTTCAATTTGTTTTATGTTGTTTTTGTCAAATCAACACATTAACCATGTCACTATCTCAATCATAAGGACATGGAGGACCTTGAACTTTACGTAAAGTTTGCAGGCCATTCATTCTTAAAGTTTTGAACGATTTCCAAGCATTGATCGGTCTATCGTAGATCACATGAGACACCACTCTAGCAAACACCATTTTTATATTTTATATGGACATAAAACTTTTGTAACTAAATTAAGTTGGAGTAATGTTGCATGCACTTCCGTTCACATTACTTCGCATCTTTTTAGTTTCCATCGCTACTTGAACAGTGCTGGTTTGACCTTGTTTTCTGCTTACTCTGTTCTAATTTTAACACCTATCTTTATTTGAGGAGCTGTACGCCATAGTGATATGTGAGAAGTGTTATTCTGGAGTACACATGAGTGAATTACAATGGATGGAAGCAGTACAGAGGATAGTATAACTGAATTTTAAATTTCAATCATTCAATATTTGCACTGCATCATTTCTGTGCAGTTCAGATTTTCATTACCTACTGAATTCTGTTCATAATTCAGAGTATCTTGTTTGGAATGTGGCTTAGCTTTGCTGTATTTAGCTTTGTTTTTTGGCCTTATCAAGTTTGTAACCTGTATTTTTTATTAAACTATCAGTATCATCAAGCACATAGAGTCTGCAAATACCATTCTATCATTCATATGGTGGATTCTTGGGTTCTACTGGGTAACTGTAGGTGGTCAGAGTTTGACAAAGGATTCACCTCAGCTTTACTGGTTAGTTACAACTTGGAACAATATCTCTTTATGCATTAGTACCATGTTTCTTCCTTGCAATTTTGTAACCATCGTGCATGTTGTGTTTTGCAGGCTATGTATTACATTTCTTGCTTTTGATGTTGTCATTGTAGTGATTTGTGTTGCTGTTGCATGTCTCATTGGAATTGCTGTTTGCTGTTGTCTTCCATGCATACTTGCTATTTTGTATGCAGTGGCTGATCAGGTAAATAGTTTTTTCCTTATTTTATTGTTTGTCGTATAGGTTATCTTGAGATTACTAAATTTTTGTAGCTATTCATTTGAAAAATGAGAACAGTGAATTTGGAGTATGTGTCATCAGCCTTACGTCAGTAGTTAGTAAAAACCGGTTCAGTTTCAATAGGGCTGGTGAAGGGGATGTTTTGAACAATCATAAAATTTTTTATAAACTTTTATCATTCCATTTCTCGCATTTCATCGTCTTTTTCAACTTTATCAGACTTAATTTGACCTCAAATGTTGCAACAGGGAGCAACCATGGAAGAGATTGATCAGTTGCCAAAATATAAGTTTAGAATGATAAAGGAATCTAAGGAAGAAGGGGATGCCCAAGAATCATCCAGAGGAGTGATGACGGAATGTGACAGTGATACAGCTTCTGAGCATGTTATTGCCTTAGAAGATGCAGTAAGTTTCTAGTTATTAAATATGGATTTTCTTTTTATTAAAAAGTGTTAAAAAAATATATAATTTTTTGTAATATCTTACAATTATTCCATGTTTGGTGCTAAAGCCTTGCTGGTTTATTCCATGTTTGGTGCTAAAGTCTTGCTGGCTTATTCCATGTTTGGTGCTAAAGCCTTGCTGGCTTATGAAAATTTATTTACATCATGTTGTTACCTATTTAACGCCTGCAAAATCATATCTAAATAGTGACATGGTAAACAATGTAAATTACAGTATTTTTGGCTGTAGATTTAACTTTTGTTTTAAAGGTTTAGGACATTTTACCTGTTTTTACATTTAATGCATCTGATTGATGGTAAATTACAGGAATGCTGTATCTGCCTTTCTGCCTATGATGATGGGGCTGAACTTAGAGAACTTCCTTGCAACCACCATTTTCATTATACATGCATAGACAAATGGCTGCTAATCTGTGCTACCTGCCCTCTCTGCAAATTTGACATTTTGAGCACTGATAACCCCAATCAAGAAGTTTGAACTATTTAGTTGTTGCATTGACAAGGTCGGCATAACCCTTTTCACAACAATCTCATATTCACTTTGTTGCAAGTACATTACCAGAGTCACTGACAAAAATTTGAGGTGAAAAAAATGGAATTCAATTTTAATTTCCATCGCTAAATGTTATAGACGCAAAACTCGAAAACTGGTTTCATTTCTTCGTCTCTAATTTTTGTCGGTAACAACTTGCTTCATCATGTTGTCTATAATCAGCAGGTTCAACCAAACCATATAGGGAACAATTTGTTTCCATTGGTATATATGAAGAATTTGAGTCCTTTAACTTTAGCTCATAACTTGACTAGATACAAAAGAAATCACATTTCTTGTTTAAGGTCCCACCTTTTTTTTTTATTTTTTTTTTACAGTATATCTCTTAAATGACAAGGTCATAAAGCTAGAAGAAAAATATGTTGCTTTATATGGCAAATGAGTGAATAGGTGTTGTGGACTAGGGAAGTATTTTTTACAGTTGATTAGTACTTGATTTTGTGCATGTTTGTTTTAATGTTTCTCCTATGTTTCAAAGTAGAAAACACATTAACATAATAAATAATTTGAATAATTTAGTGTAGAGTGAAAAAGGAGTAGGAGTGGTCCTGTATTTAAGCGTTCTCAAATGATTCATTGGTGTTTACTTTCTAATAATCATATACCACTAAAACATTTGACTTGATGAAAATTGTAAAATTTATGAAAAGCTCCCAGTATCATGTGTTTCTACTTTCTATGTTGAATAAAGATCAGGCAACTTGTATTTTAATTTCTTTGAATCAATTTTAAAATATAATTGACGGGTCATTTATCTAATTATTGAAATCGACAACAGTGTGTGATTGTGTCACTGCAAAAAAATTGAGAAAATTCAATTTTGTTATTCCATATGATTGATGATAGCACAAATTAAAAGTATACCTATTTCTATTTTTGGGCGGAAATTAATATCACAACATTTAGCTGTAGCAAAGAGGCTATATTAGAGTTGAACAAATTATGATTTATAAATACTTGCCTCTGTTGTCATTTTCATTTTAGTGATTATTTGGTTTTGCTCTTTATTATGCCTGTTCCAAGGGAGTCAAATCAGAAAATACATGGTCTTTTTCTTTGTTGCTCCATTTTCAGGATAACATCTACAATTTGAGTTTTACCAAAACTTTGTTGTGATACCAAACATATACTAATACTACTAGCAAATTAACAATCCCTTCGAATGTTGCTTACCCAAACTGGAATCCCTCTTACAACCCCAGTGGAACCATCATCATCAGCCACCGGAATTCCGGTCACCGGATAAGAATATTCCATCACTTTTACTGTCACTGAAATATTGATAACACCATTTCTCCTAACCCTATTGTCCCATAACCTGTAACTGAAAAATTGCACCTGATCATCTTGTAAAAACAAATCTGACACTGGTATCCTGGCCATTCCAACACTTTTAATATTCCCCCATGATGTTTTGCATTTCACGTCAGCTATTATATACCTTGCATTCAATGGCACCTCCATCACAAGCTTCTCATTCCATAAAAGACAGCTTCCTCCACCACATTCTTCTGTATTATCTTTTGTGGAGTAACAAGTTTCATTGCTTGAATCACACTTAAGAGAAACAAATGCATTTTTCTTTATGGAGTTTTTATTCATGTGGAGGTTTTCTGCATTCAAAATGATTATTTCTAGAATGTGAGACATCGCCTCTATGATAACTAGCAACGTTTACGATTCTGATGACAACTGTGACACGATTTTTGATATCATAGAGAATCACAGTCAAATATGACTGATATGAGTTCAAAGATATAAAAAAGTTTGATTTGGTGACTTAAATTGATCGCGGTATAGTAGACCTCTTTTAAAACCCATGTAGCTAATTTGCTCCAAAACGTTGAAAACAATGTATAGGGTACTTTTGGGGCAGAGGAATCTTGGGAAGTGAAGGGTTGATGGAAAAATGAAACGGGAAAGAAGTGGAGGGTTATAAATGTGTGTTTTGGAAGGAAATGTGAGGGAAAGAGGAGAGAAAGATAGAGGTTGTTTCTTTATGTTGATTTTAATTGTGTTTTGGAAACGTTTGAGAAGAATGGATTTAAGTAATGTCAATTTGTGAAGGACCATGGAAAATGCATGTTGACATTTTGAACTGTGGCTAGGGGTTAGAAAAATGAGCTATATATGTGGTTGTTTGGACTAGTTGGTTGCTGAAGTTACTCGGAAATTTCATTTCTGCTGGGAGTAGTATTCAAAGTGGTGCCTAGGAAATGGTTGCAAATCTGTTCCAAAATCCCAATGCTAAGTAAGTTCCATTTGGAAAGAAATTCAAATCCAAAATTTGTATAACCAAGTCAACTTTAGAATTTGGAATTCTCAAAATCATGTTGGTCCAAAATTTGTGTTGTATCCGCATCCTCTAAACCATGCTAACTAAGTGCTATAAATTTTAATTAAAGAACTAATGAAAACATAAATAACATATTTTAAATTTTAATAACAATTGTTTTCTCTCATATTCTCATGTATTAAATATGACTCTTGGAGTCATGCATACTAATAATCAAGATCACCACCAAACAACTACATGTATGACACTGTCAATAGATTGTAAATTTAAATAAAAAATAAATAAATTTCAAATATTAATGCATCATACACATTTGATTTTTCATCATTCTCATTTATTTAATATTTCTCTTTGAGTTATGCATATCAATCACAAGAACACTGCCAACAAACTAAATCCATAACACCACTGTTTTTAAAAAAATCAATTCCCTATAATTCTTCATGTATTAAGTGACTCTTGGAGTCATATATTATATACATTATAAATACAAGATAATTGTAAAGTTGAACCTTTATTAAATTTATGTATTGTGTGTCTGTTATTTATCAAATAACTGTGTTTTTAATAATCATATTAAATTTTGTAAGATTCAATTTTTTTTATTAATTAGGAATTCGAGCACTTGAACTTATATGAGAAACCTCTTAAGCATTACTAATGTCTTTGATCTGTTATTAATTTCTCTACATATACTTCTTTGGATTTTCCTCTTTTCTTTTATTTCATCTTTTTGCACTGATATGTAAAAATAAAAGATACGCGTGTGTGTTCTCGTAAGCTTAACTCAATTGGTTGAAATAATGTATAATATATGCAAGGTCTGAGGTTAAACCTGGAACACCACAAAAAAAAAAAATACACGTCTGCAAACTCACAAATATCGTGATAGTAAAAAAACAAAAATGAGTATTTATCTAACTATTTACATATACCAGTAAAATAATTGTCATACTTTTATTTTATTTTACAAAATTAAATTATTAGTAAAGGTATTTTACAAAATCGTAGGAACAATTGTTTGCTCAGAATCAGGTCCATGAACTTTTTTGTTTCTCATATTTATAGAGAAGGAAATCAATGTGTTGATTCCCTAACCACTTTTGGTTTAGTTGTTTCTCATTTTATGGTGGTATATATTTTGGTACACTAGTACAAAATATACAAAAGAATTATTGGTATTATACCTATTTTACTAAAAAGAGGTGTGAAATATAATTAAGGTGGCAATTTTGTAAATATACTGAAAATTTTGTTTTAGTAAGTCTGTGTTTGATTGCCCGGTTAAAACACTCAAACGTGCTTCCTATTCACGAAAAGTGATTTCAACGTGTTTGGTTTTCCACCAACACCTTGCCGCCGCCGCAAGTTATCATCTCCAAAATCAATTCTTAGAGAAGCTGCTTCCATAGCTTCTTGAAATCAAGTCTCTCTAACATGAAAGTACACAATACCATTTGTCTCATTTACCCTTGATCTTGTCACTTCCTTTCACGTACCTTTTAATGTTTGACAGATCCATTCACTTTCTTAAAAAATATGTTACTCTATCTCACTATTGATTGTTGTCTGCGTTTTTTTTTTTGTTCCTGTGAAGTTTTTTTATTTTTTGGTGTTGCAGAGAACTCAAGGAAGAAGAAGAAACTGCTTTTTTAGGATAGAAAACACTGTTGTAAACAACGGTGTTTTTTGGTGTGAAGAAACACGTTTCTCTTGCATACTAACAACGGTGTTTTTTTAGAAGAAGAAACACGTTTCTCTTGCATACTAACAATTTTTTTTAGCAAAACACTTTCTCCTTGTTATAGTACTTGTTAAATACCCTTTCTTTTATGCACTTTTTGAGAACAAAGGTGAGAAAAGCTAAGGCCACAATGACCTCTGCTTCAAAGCATTCTTTACTCTTGTGATTTTGATATTGATCCCTAACAACAACTTCTTTGCTATCATACATTAAATGACTGTGTTGTCTTTTGTAGGTGTTTTTTTTTTTTCTTTGTTGCTAAAGTTGTTAAAGTCCTGTGAGTGAGTGCATACATCTGAATGATCTGATGACAGACTGTCATATCACATTTTTAGAATCTTTTTAATTAAGTTTTAATTCTATTTTTATTAATTTAGTACTTAATTTAGAGTCATTTTGAATAAATTATCATTTTTTATTTATTGAGTCAAAAAGGTTTCATCAGCTATTATTACTACTAGTTTGTGGCTATATGTCTATGGATATACTTGATGGGTAATTTGAGAAGGAACATGTAGCACAAGGAAAGAAATGAAAGCAAGAGAAAACATGATTATATAAAAGAGCCACATGAACAAGAACAAGGAGGTGTCGAACAAGAACAAGGAGGTGTCAAAGAGCAATGGATTTAAGAATTCATATTAATTTATTGGCTTATGTTTGATCTAAGAGAGAAAAACGTAACATGTAAAACTTAGGGAACTAGGTTACAAGGATATAAAAAAGGAACAACCGCACCACACAAAGACAATCACGTTTTGGCAGAAGCAAGAAAAAGCCATACGTTTTGGAGGGTTTCGGGAGAAAGAAAACGGCAGACGCACACATGAGTAGAGCAGTCAAAAAAGCCCCATTTACAAAAGCCCCATCAGCTGAGAGCCCTAAACTTTCTGGCCCCATGTTCAATAAGTTAATTTTTGGCCCCAGCCCACTATGTCATGTTTTTTTGTTGGGCTTAATTGAGGGGGCTTAGGGGCCCAATTTTACTCCTTCCATTTTTCACTTTTGCAATTGCTGCGCCTCCTTGATGAGGATCATGTGGAAGAACCACAACCTCGACAACCACCATGACGATGCAATCGCAACGGTACCACAACCTCGACAACCACCACTTTTGCGATTATGAGTTTTTCTTCAATTCCCAAAATATGAGTGAACCCTAAATTCCAAAAATCAATTGGAACTCTAAATCGAACCTTCCACTTCTTCTGCGATTCTACAATTTCTGTCTCTACTCTCTCATCATCTCCGACACGATTATGTGTTCCTTTTCCCTGCGTAAGCCTTCAACCAATATAGCTACTTCTGTTTATAGCTTTTGTTTACTGCTTATGCTTATGGATGCTGCTTATTAGTTTTGGATGACAGAATACTCTGTCGTGAAAGCATGGCAAATTATTTATTTTTTTTTGGAAAAGACATAGCAATGTTATTTACTTTATTGGAGTTTCAAGTATCCTAGTTTCAAGATGAATGAATCATGAGGCACTGCATGAAAGTTACATATAGCAGCACCCACAGAGAAGAAAATATTTAAGATGTGAATGACGAAGATAAATACAAGAAATTTACCTTTGAAGAACAGTTATGGATAAGAGAAGAATACACACAATAACAGTTTGATATTGCTATAGCAGTTTAAGACTGGTTTGTAAATAAGGATGTGAGTTCGATGCTTATGTTGTGAGGCTTTATATACCAATTGAAAGACCTATTGTGGGGGACATTAATGTCTCTTTCCTTTCCCTGGTAGTCTTCCAATGGTTTTCACTTGGGATTCTACATCTATACATTGCTTAAAAGATGTGGATAAAAATTTATTGCTACTGTTTCTCTTGTTATTATTAGAAATGGTGGGAAAGTTGGGTAAATAGTGCATATTTACACGTTTTGTTCCATCTAGTCTTTTTTCCCCCATCTTTAAGTGATTCCTATGCATTATTGAGGGGAACATATCCAGGGGGAACAAGGCTATATGAGGGGTAGTTGTTATGTGGTATACTGCAAATTTCCAATAGAATCCACCTTCAACCCCACCTATGGTTTAACAACAACACAAGTTTAACAGTTATCCAATCCTTTTGTAGTAGGCTTATACATAACAGTATTTGATGGCGTCATTGCATTAGATTAGGAATTACTGTGAGTAAAAAATTGAGTGAGCACTTATCATGGTTTAAAAAAATTGTTGAAAAAAATGTGCATATCATGTTTAAAAAAAAATGTTGAAAAAAAAAGTTTAGGAAAAATATTGAGGAAAAAAAATTGGAAAGAAAAAATTAAGGGAAATGGGGCCAATTTTAGGCCCCCTTAATATGTAGGGCTTGCTATTTTGGGGC
>Ga0315915_1000288_pt1 | contig 46915 bp, 25 predicted proteins | sample MpolbnodulesMG_FD_207738 | JGI IMG/M metagenome (GOLD analysis project Ga0315915, IMG submission 207738) | Medicago polymorpha root nodule microbial communities from Los Angeles, California, United States - branched nodules | ecosystem: Host-associated > Plants > Roots > Nodule | place: USA... | reverse complement strand
AAACAAGACCGAGTTAGATTCAACAAGACATATGTTAAATATTCTTAAACCTCTTAATTAAACTCCTAATACTTCTATTTTTGAAGTTTGGAAACAAACCATTGACTTTGGGTTGACTTAGAAATAGCTATGCTAAATTTTCATAAAGTTTTACTAAGACCCACTTGGAGTATTTTCGCCATAACTCAAAATCCAAACATCATTTTCAAGTCAAACATAAACCATTGGAAATTTAACACAATTATCTAAAACTTTCATGTTTACACCAAATGCCAATTCAAAACAGAAACGTGTGAAAAAGACATAAGAATGCGAAGCAAGGAATGCTGTCTGAGAGCATTTCGCTTGAGCGAAGGATTTTTCGCTTAAGCGAATTACTTCCAGTAGCTGTTCGCTTACAACTCGCTTCCGTCTCGCTTAAGCAAACAGTCATCAGTTCTGCACAATTTTTCACCCCAAAACCCAAATTTTGATCCCCCAACATCTCAATTCGTTTCAAAAAGTTGTTTACAGGTTCATATACTCAAAAGGGCTTTCAAAAACACATCAAACATGAAATCAAATATCGTTTCAACATAATTCATCAAATCAACCCATTTTTATAAAAATCTTCGACAACAACTCAATTCATACTACAAATCCGAAATTATGAACACCCAAGGTACAAATCATCAACAACAACATCTCATAATAATAACAACATCGATTAAACATGAATTCATCAACAATCCAACAACAACCACATCATTCTTCATCAATTTTGAGCAAAACACAAAGTATAACCATATATACATTTCAAGCATGCAAATTCAACATCAACAACACAATTATCATCAAATTCACATACTTAAACATTGCATCAAACATAAGCACGAATTTCACCAATTAAATTCACAATAATCACTTTTCACAAATAAGCACTTTTGCAAAGAATTAGAGAAGAGATTACAACTAAGAGATTATGAATGAAATCTAACCCCCTTACCTTAATTCTTCACGATTCTAAGCTAAGACTTCACTTTAGCTCCAATCCCTTGATTCTCTACCCTCTTTTTGCACTCCTTGTTCTTCTCTCTTCAAAACCATTTTCTTCTCTTCTAGCATCTTCTCTCTCTACCTCTCTCAAAAACTTATGAAATGATTGTTTAACCCTATTTTCTTTAATGACTAATGCTTATATAGTCTCTACACAATTGGGTTTAACCCTCTTAATGGGCTCACAACACTTATAAACTAACTCCCAAAGTTTCTATCCACTAACGGTTAAAAGTTATCGCATAATTACCGGTTCAAAACTAATTACCATCACCAAATAGTAACTCAGTAAAATAAATGGTTCTCACTTGAAACACTAAAATAACCCTCACCATGAAATCACTAATTTACCCTTGCTCACAAAATGACCAAAATACCCCCTGGGTCCAAAATGACTAAAATACCCTTCTAACACCGAATTCTAATAATCCCAACCAAAATACACACATAGGCAATTAATCACATATAAGCACATATCAACACGTATTAAAACAATTAAAAATAAATCTAGCGAAAATCGAGCTGTTACACTCACCATTTTCAATTTTTTTCAACATATTCAGTAAACTTCCATTACTCGTGTATTCATACACAAGGTAATCACCATCTGGTCTAGAAATATGCGCCAAAAGAGGCAAAAGATTGCGATGTCTAATCTTACCAACTGTGTCAATCTTTGACTTCATTTGTTGCGCAAGCATACAATTTTTTTTAGCCGACTCATCTCCCTCTTTCCGAAAAAAAAATCTTCTTTATAACAATCATTTTGCTATCGCATCTTGGTAATTTGGCCTTATAAACTTCCCCACATCCACCCTTTCCTATTATTTCCAACGAAGCCAAAGCTTCTTCTTTCTCCAAGAAAGATAAATCATCAGTTTTCTTAATCATAGAACTATAAATGGTAGTTCCCTTTCTATCTCTATTTCCTTTTCCTTTTCCTTTAAGAAAAAACAAAGCCAACCTTATTAACTGTACAAACACAATACCGAAAAGTATCCCGGGGAATGCTCCGGAAACAAGCCCAACCGTCAATCCAACTAGCTTCCTCGTGCTCTTCGAAATAATTGTGGGTAGCCTCTGTTTGTATTAGTTCTTGTCTAAGGAACACCTTATGCTCTTGAAGAAAATTATGCTATTGTCTAAGAAACACCTTATGCTCTTGTGTAAGGAGCACCATCAATCCAACTAGCTTCCTCATGCTCTTCCATTTGCCTCTCACACGATTAGGGTGTGCCACCATAACTAAAATTATGAATAATCTAGGAAAAAATCAACACGTTGAAGAAAATTCTGAGATCAATCAAAATATGAGCATATTCTGGATTTTAGAAACCCAAATTTTGAACAATGCATTTCATATTATAAAATTCAAAATTAACCAATATCCAAAAGAAAAAAATGAACTTAAAAATATTCAATAAAATTCGAACTAACCTTTTTTTAGTGGTGGAAAAGGTCTACAAAATGATGGATTCGAGTTACTTGACTTAAAAATTGGCACAATGTAACAAGATTCAAATTTTGACAAGTAAATGGATGAAGGATGATGGGCAAGAATTTTATATTGAAATGGTTCAAATCATATAATCAAAGTGTATTTTAAATTTCGGATTATATAATTCAAACAAACACAAAATTACCGAAAGAGACGACGCAAGAGAAACATGGAGTGTGGTATAAGAAAATCTAATAATGAGTAGACGTGTAAACTATTAGTCCAAAAGCTCATTAAAACCCTAAGCCCATTAAGTTTTTTTTTGACTGAGCGTTTATTTATTCTTCTTCTCTACTATTGCCCAATTGGCCACTGTAAGTTATTTAACCAGCTGCTGCTTGCCGCCGGGAACCGCCACTAGAAACAGTGAGCAACTCCACCTTTTTCTTTTCCTTCTGTTTCTTGTCGATGGCAGTGTAAAATTATTTTACACTGTTGGTGCGTATCCTAATTTGTCCAACTTAATTTATTATAACTTATTATTCTCATGTTAAAAGTAAACCCTAGTTTGTGTCTCATTAATTAATTTCTCTATATTATGATGCAGCATAATGGAATCCCCTGAGCCAAAATCCAAGAAGAAAGTTAAAACCAAGAAGAAAATGGTTACTGAACCACCACCTGAACCGGTTCATCATGAACAGGTTCAAGCTAAGATTGAAGTTGTCAGTTCTGATCCAACCAAAATGCCTCCATTTATTGGTTATTTTACTTCTGGATTTGATCCTGTTAAGAGCTCTTCCGGTACCGATGTTCGAGTGTATCGAAACAAGGTTATGCATAAGAGGACTGAGCTAGTTGTCAGCCCAGCTGGGTCCTCGGTTCAATTCGTTGGAACGAGTTATGAGGGTGAAGCTGCAGCCGCGGCTAGAAACCCCGCGACTTATATGCTTGGTGTCTTTGATAAGGAAACTCAGACACTTAAGATTGTGCCTATTGGTGGTAATAAGGTAAATTGTGAAGAAATGAAAAGGAAATAGGTGTTTTGATGATTTGGTATCACGGTGGGTGTGCCAGAATCATGGTTATCCGACCGTGATTTTACAGAAGCTACAAAGTGTAGCTTTTGGAAAATCACGGTGGATTGCCATGATTCTTACATACCTACCGTGATACCAAACATACACTTAGTGTGTTTGTGTTGATTTGTTGGTGTTGTGTAGATATTCAGATTGGAACCAAGAGTTAAAGGCGTGGAATATAAGGAGCCGCCTCCGACTCCGATTAAGATGGTGAAAGAGATGACTGCAGAGCAGTGGACAGAGAAAAAGCGAAAGGCTGATGCTGCTTTCGGAACAAAGAGGTCAAATAAGATGGTATGTTTAGATTCATGTTTAACCCTTATTTGCTTGCTGTGCTAATACGTAATTACATGACAACATCCTTATTTCAATGTGATTTATTTTATTTTATTTTTGAAAATTTAGAAAGTGATGCGTGAATCTCAGCTTAGAGGTGAAAGTATATACAATACAAGTTTATGGTTGGATTGGAAAAACACTTTAAACTTTGAAGTCATTGGACTTAACTTTCAACATTGCCAACCAATTGTTTATTTTATGATTTGACCTGCCCATTTTGATCACAGCAAAATACACCCTTTGTAGGATAAGAGTCTACAACTTAATGATGTATATTCGGTCTTCAAATTGGGCTTTAGGTCTAACTCAATCTCGAGATTTAGCTCAAGAATTGCAAGGATTAATTTGGCCATATCTCTAATTTATGTGGGATCTCAACATTAAGAATTTGTTCTACTATTGAGCTTGTTCTGTTTTAGTTGCAATTTAATATCCTCCTAGCAGCTTTGTTAAACTATCCGTTTTTTCCCTTGAAAGAGTTGCATTCCAACTTTTACAAGCCACTAGAATCAGGCCAAATTGGCTTCTACATCTCAAGTTTTGTTGCGTTGAAGATAAGCTGTCCAAAACTAAACTATAGGAAATCTTACTAATTTTAACTCAAGAGTGTACCACCTCTTAGCTTAATTGAAACTGACTCGTTATATAACACAATTCATTTGCATGAATTCTACAACTCAAACTTTGGGCAACAGCTGTCAGTTATGGTTTTCTCCTTATATCATTTCTTTGATAAAGAAACCATGCTAGAATACATATTTTATCTTGTGATTATTAGAAGGGGTCAGAATACATGACTGAACAGAAAAATAGGAGACATATATTATGCAATGTCACACATTAGCTGAAAAATGGAAACCATAAGGTAAGATTTATAATTTATAAACATGTTCATGCAGCAAAGCTAAGGTTTAATGTATCAGATGGGTACACTCCCAGTCTTGTTAGGACCATAACCATGTTTTGTATAAGAACAATATACCCTACATCAGTGTTGTCAAATATCAGCCATGGCGGATATTGGTGGCGGATTTTTGGAAAACTGCCACGACCTATTTGTGAAGGATGGCAGTGGCATGGCGCTATATGTTGGATATGTCGAGTTTTGGCTTTCCACTGGTCCGACATCGATAACACTGCCCTACATTCTCATGGTGAATTATAATTCACTAAACCCTATTTACACTTACATTCTCACGGCGAATTATAATTCACTAAACCTTATTTACACTTACAATTCCCAAATTATAATCCCACCAAAACCATTCTCTTAGCAACAATAGCTAATCAGCAGCCACAATGGTCAAAACTAATTCTCAAGCAAAACATTGAAAGGTGCCAAAGTAGTATGGCACTTGATTATTAACTTTCTAGAAGAAATCAGAACAAATAAACCCTGAAATGAAACTCCCAAATTCTTGTCAATATGGAAATCATAAATTTCCATGAGAAAAAGACATCCAAGGAAAAAAGTGGGAAATGAATTTAAATCATGAATATAGTTTGTTTGTATAATCACTATATGAAGACATAGGTTTATGTTCTATAAGAAAAATTATTACTGGTTTGTGAGGAGAATCATAGATGAAAGATATAGTAATCATATTTATAAAATGGATATAAACTTAAAGTTTTGTTGAACAACATGGTGTCAAGACTTGTCGGTCTTGTTTTAGTAAATCGTTTGTTACAAAATATAAAGAAACTTGTCTTGTTTTATCTACCCTAACCAACCCTACCTACCTTTATTCTCATAAAACCTGATTTCCATACACATAAAATAATATAATAAACTAAATTTATTAATTTAGGGCTAAATCATGACCAAAAAAAAAATCAAAGTGGCTCTAAAGTTTCAGAAAGAAAGAGACACATACCCAAGTCATAGTAAAGGCGGCACATTCAAGATCAAATTTGGTCTTGAGAAGAGTCTGATGATCCTCTTTCTCTGAATAATATTATTGATTTTGAGATTGTTATCAACAACCGTGGGAGAAATTAAAGGCGAAGAACAAAGTTTTACAGTATTTGTCCCTTCATCAGTTTCCTTTAGAAACCGTTGAAAATCTAATTCTAAATCATTCCAATTCATCTTTGTTTCTCCTTCGTTCCCCACATCCAACATCAACCAATATTGTTCTATTATTTCATCCATTGATGACATTGTTTTCACCTTTCTACAAAAGAATAGCTTGCAACATAAACATAGAGAGAAAGAAAGGTGAAAAGAATGTCATCAATGGGTGAAATAATAGAACAATATTGGTTGATGTTGGATGCGGGGAGCGAAGGAGAAACAAAGATGAATTAGAATGATTCAGAATTAGATTTTCAACTGTTTCTAAAGGAAACTGATGAAGGGACAAATACTGTAAAACTTTGTTCTTCACCTTTAATTTCTTCCACCGTTGTTGACAACAATCTCAAAATCAATAATAATATTATTCTTTCAGAGAAAGAGGATCATCAGACTCTTCTCAAGACCAAACTTGATCTTGAATGTGCCGCCTTTACTATGACTTGGGTATGTGTCTCTTTTTCTTTCTGAAACTTTAGAGCCACTTTGATTTTTTTTTTTTGGTCATGATTTAGCCCTAAGTTAATAAATTTAGTTTATTATATATTATTTTGTGTATGGAAATCAGGTTTTATGAGAATAAAGGTAGGTAGGGTTGGTTAGGGTAGATGAAAAAAGATAAGTTTCTTTATATTTTGTAACAAACGATTTACTAAAACAAGTCTGTTGCCTTTTTTACTCTTGTGAGTGGAGTTTCAGGTTGAAGGAAATGAACTAAAGATAAAAAAAATAAAATAATTACAGTTCCTACCCCAAGACTGACAGTGTGCAGTTTTTGAGTTTTCATATTTTCACCCTGCCTCTTTCTCACAGTTCCTCTGTTGAAAGTTTTAGTTGTGTGTGTGTGTGTGTGTTGAACTGAGCCGTGTAAAGGCATTTTAAGAAGCCTTTAACTTGCCTTAGTTGTCACCAACATGATTTTCTTTGGTTACCTGTGTTTCTGGAGCATGTAGAGCTCTGCTCTGTATCGTGGATTAATTAATGGTATATCATTGGGTCTCTCCATGGGGTTCTGCATTGATGCTACTATGCTAGTTCATACTTTGTGGCCATCTAGTGAGTAGTGATTATAGTCTATGTCATCCCGCTGCGCTTAGTGATTGTTTTCTTATTTCACTCAGAAGCTACAATTTTGGTAAACCATTTAAGATGCTTTTTCTATAATTTGTACATACTGTGTTATCTTAAAACAATAAACCTGAGGACAGGTACTGATTTGCCCATTTCATATTTTGTCCATTATTTTATTATTATGAAAATTTATTACTTAACCTATTTTAAATAACCTTTTAGCTAGTATTTATAGGTAAGGATAGTACTGTTGAATTTAAGTGATAGAGTCTTCTTTTAATTATCATTCAACTAGGTATACCTGATATTTATTGGAATTGTTCTAACCTAATCTTTGAATTTGTATTATTCTGCAGTTAACCATACTTGATGACATGAAAAGAGATGAAGAACCTGAAGCTAAAAAGAATTTGGATGAGAAAATGAAAAATGTTGAAGTAAAAGAAACTGCTCTTGCAAATACAGAAGCTCACGTTACTCGCCATATACCACCATATAATTCTTCTGCAACTACACCTCAGGAGGCTTATGTATTGGACAAAATCATCCTTGCAGAAGAATGGAATTACCTTCAAGACATTTATTATAGTTTGCAAAAGGAAGAAGCAGCAGACTTCAGTCTTTATCCATCTTTTATTCGCAACAGGATAAACAGATTAAAGAAGATTGAGGTACTTAGACATATATAGCCTTTTTGCTTAAAATATAGCTGTAGAGTTCGTAATTATTGGCCATTTGGAACCCTCAGAGTTGAAAAGAATAGTTTTGCTAACTATACTTGCATATATTAATATGTTATGGTAAGAAATGTTTTGACCTCTGCTCATTCAATATTTATTACAAGAATATATTTTATCATCAACATTTCTTGAATTTAGGAGATGTTGTCTAAAATATTTGGTGACCCCCACCCACCCCACCCCAAGGGGATTGTCTGTTGTAGTTAGCCAATTAATTAAACTGTTATAGTAGTTTCTGGACCTGTTATTATTTTATTCTATATTTCGTTTTATCAATACTTTGAAAGTAAAGGAAGCTTGGACACTTCAAAATGGCAACCATATCTTGTCATTTCTGTATCATACATGCATTCATGACAGTTCATGAACTGTATGCCTTTTGTATTTTTTTCATTTCCTATTTTTGTAAAACTTTCATGTGGATATGAATGGAAATGCACAATATAGAAGTTTAGAAACAATCTTCTGTCAATAATAAGGTGGAGTCTGTTGAGGAAGTAGTTGACAAAATTAAGGTGTTGGCTTGGCGTTGGTATCTTGGTAGGTTGACAAAGAATCCTTTGCTTCTATTACAAATGTTTGTGGGATCCATTGATTTGTCTGTAAAAGGTAGAAAATTTGCTGTTTCGAATTCCTGGGACAGGTGTATTGTGGGTTTGTTAAGTTCTGATCAGATTGCCTCAACGGTTTCGATTTTGCCTACTGTTTGGTCATTCTGTTTTGCTGTGCTGAACAGTTAATTTGGCGACTGCTGTGTTGGGACTGGGGTGATTTTGCGGCTATTTTTCTTTTATCACCACAGTAGTAGTCAATCATGTAATCTGAATTTGTGTTGCTATTATTCCTGCTTCAGGATGCCACGGTTTTGGTGTTTAGTGGTTTGTTGTGCCATGGTTTTATTTTTCTTGGCAGATATGGTCCTTATTGTTTATCTATCTGTTTGGAGCTGGTGGTTGGTGTTTGACAGTGATAGGGGACTGATTTTTTGCGGGGTTGGGGTCTGTTTCTGCTGTTATTATCTGGCTGCACTTTTATTTTATTAGTAGGCTTGAGTTGAGTTATGTTTTTTTGGATGTGTATTGGTTTTGGTTTCTTTCCTAAAATAAAGTTCTCTCTGAGATTTGTTGTCGCTGATTAAATTATGATATCCGTTGTGTATTTTTTCTATTTACAGGATGATTCCAAAAAGAAGAAGCTTTCTTGCATACTTTCATTCATCAATTATCTTGTCAAGTTCAAAGATCAGCACTCCATGGATGGTATTTCCTCTTCAAAGTTCGAGAAACTTCCCTACACTCTGCATCATAGATTTACAGAAATGTTTGATGTTACTGAATCAAGAAGGCTGCCACCTGAAAAGATGAATCTTCTCATTTCTTATGTTTTGGTGCTCACACTTTTCTCCGACGATTTCCGCACCGACTACAGAGATATAGCAAAAGATCTAAGGATGGCCACGCTAACGCTGAGACAAATCTTTGAGCATTTGGGCTGCAAATTTATATCCTCTGAGAAGGTTTCCTATGCCACACTTCCTATCCCACTTACATTTCCTCAGATAAGGAAAAGGAAGAAGAACAAGAACAAGTTATGATCACTTTCTTAGTCTGTTTTTGTTACTATTGACTGTTGCAAATCAAGTTGTTTGTCAGTAACTTTGGTGCAGTGATGTCAAGTTTTGCTATCCAACCTTAGCACTTTTTCGATACTTCAGTTTTTCTCTTATCTGCACGTACATTTGAACCATGTTGCTGCTTTGTCTTTTGATGATTTTGAATTAAACTTTAATGGTGGGATAATCAAAGAAGTTACCTTTTGTAAAATTTCAACATGAACGGATTGATGCAGACATTTGCTTATGTTGAGCACTATGATTTCTTTGATTTTCATAAGATGCAAGGTGTTCAAAATGAATTTCATAATCACTTAAATTTAAAAATGATTTTATAGCATACTATATTTTTGCAACTCGACCTATTAGGGTGCTCTTAGTAACACCCGACATTTGAACAACCACACCCCAACATACCTATACACTATCCAAATTGTTCCTAATCACTTTCAGAAATGTGCTTTCGAAAATAATTTATGAAACAAAAAAGTGCAATAATGAATAACTAATAAGTATCCTAAGAGTACATGTTGAGGAATAAAAAAAAATAGAAATATTATCGTGGTCATGAGTTAAAAAATCTTATATAATAGGAAGCTTACGGTAAAATATATTTTGTTTAACAAGTTATAGGTGCAAAGCAACCACACACGACCTAATCTCCATCGAAAATTTCTTTGGTACACAATGCAAATAATTTTGGGTTAATAGGTCTTTACCCCCTGTAATATAGGTCATTTTCGGTTTTCCTCCCTGTAAAATTTTTATTTTGATTCACTCCCCTGTAATTTTTTTTTTGATTTACCCCTCTAATAGGCCAAACAAAAACCAATTTTTTTTTTTTTAAGAAATTTTTTCGTTTTTATTTCGCCTATTAGGGGGTAAATCAAAACAATTTTTTTTTTACAGGGGGTAAATAATTTTTTTTTTTACAGGGTGTAAAACCGGAAATGACCTATATTACAGGAGGTAATTAACCCAATATTTTTCTCCCTCGATAGCATTTTCTTCATATATAATAGTCAATGCTTAAATCGTTGTCTACGTACGTAAGATGTATGAATCTCTTACTACATAAATCAATCCTATATTGGTATAATAGTGTGTTTGGAGTTCTAAAACACATTTAATTTCAAAGCGATAGTAGTTGTCCTGGACTTAATGAACGCAATCAGGAGAAAGCTTCAATCACACAATAGATTAAAAATAATATGTTTTACCTTTTGTTGGATATTCATGCATTCAAGATTAATTCTTTTCATGAGAGAATGATTTCATGAACTTTTGCCCTTTTCCTTTATATTCTTTTAGTGTACTAAATTTCCCCCTTTTAAGTTATGGTTTGGTCGTCAAATAGTTTAGTTCGATTGATAAGAGGCTCAAACACTTTATGCTGATTCATGAGACCTATTGTTGGAAAAAAAAAATGGTTTGACTTAGTGTTTTAATATATTCTTCAATTTTCATAGATGCACCCAAAAATGGCTTGTAAAAGGATTAAATTGGTTTGAAGATATACTTGTTGCATATTCACATAAGCACATCCATATAAACATTTATTTTACTACTCAAATATCACGGGCGATAGTAATAGTATTATATAATTTGTTTGGTTCCTTGTTAATTGGGTTTGTTGATTTTGATAGGAAATTTGAAGTGGGGAGATTTTGATGGTTTTCTGTGTGTGTGGTTATAATAAGGCTGTGTTTGGTAAAATGTAGTGGAAGAGGATAAACTAATGGCCGATGAGTATATATTATTACATAATAGATAAGTTCATAGGAGATATGTTAGATGATTAAAATTGAAATGTTTCATAAATTAACGATTGAATTGACTCATATAATATGACATAAAAATATATTTTTAGTTAATATTTAAATTTTTTCAATTAAGGCAATGAAGGTAAAAATAAGAAAAAAATATGATACAATATAAATGATAAGTTGAAACACTATAGTGATTTGTCTCATGAAGATCGAGAAAATAACATGGTTGTGTTTGGTGCTCTGTTGGGGTGGAGGTTGATCCTTTATGTTGGTCTTCACGACAGAGGAGAATTGTGTCTGCAAGTACGTTAGCACTTCGACGCTCAAGTCACTATGAGAATGAAGTGAATATGTGCGAAATGAGGTAAAAGTGAATCATATCTTGGGGGTGACGCTATGCCACCCTTTTTTTTTGGTCAAGTAGCCTAATGGTTAAAGCTCACACAATTAAATGTGGAGAATTGGGGTGCTCGGGGTTCGAACCCCGACCCCTGCATATAACATGCAACATCCCTACCAACTGAGCTAAGCTCACGGGGATCGCTATGTCGCCCTTATATAGGCGTGTAGGAGAATAATCGTCTTCGTAAAATGTGGCGTCTCTTTAGGAGGCGGTTAGAGATGACCTCAATGACTCAGATGAATGGACTGTGGTGAGCTCCAGTGCGGTGCGACATATGGAGCTTAACCTGTTCTGTCGCCGTCGCATGCCAATCCTTATTGGGCCTTAATTGATTGGCCTTGGCTTTTCGGGTCTTGGAGCCGGTCCGAAACATATAGCATCTCAAAAAATATTATAATGAAAAAAATACTATACTCGCAAAGTAAAACTCTTATTAAATATCTCTTTTTTCATCGTACGAACTTACAACCTTCAAATTATATGCTATAAACCGACGGTTTGACAATGCTAATCAAATTCTAAGCGGGGATTTCAATTATGATAGATAGTGGAGAATAACGTTAAACAATGATAAAATGAAATCTTCAACTTTCTATTTTTACTTTACAAAGATTCTTTCAACTAGAATAATGAAATTCAGAGCCCACAAAACAGTTTGGTAGATTTCTTCACCCCAAATCTCAAATCACAGACCAAATTCAAAAGTACTAATATTCGAAGTAGTAACCTATTAGGGACTAAAGTGAATTGCACCGTCAAATTAGAACTTAGAAGAATTCAGAAAAATTCAATAGTGAACAAAATCATGTCTCAAAAAGATCCTTGAAGATGGTAAAAAAAGACAATACGTGAGATTACATAATGTGATTATGTACCCTTGTAGCACCAAAAGGTATGGTGCATTTGTCACATTTGACAACCACCGTTATGTCTGTATTATAAAGATGAAGATTAATGTGAGTGCATGTCATATTCAAGAGATTGGGTCCTATTACACATGGGAAACTATAAAGTGTCATAAAAGGTCAAAAATGTATCAATCAATAATAGTGATTGCTCATTGCAGTTTCCAATTTTGCATTTATTTTGTTAATCATAATGCTTTGAATCCCTTTTTTTTGTTGTTTCAATAATGCTTTGAATTTTAATCATTCGTAATAGTTTTCTTTGTTAGACAGAAAATATTATAATTTAAAGCGGCTAGAAAGTTGAAAGATTTTTTCCACCTTTTATTTCCCTACCTCTTTCTTTTTGGACTTTAGCACATTGTCAAATATCATGGAAAGAAAATAATCGAGCTTAATGTGAATAATAAAGATGATCTACAATCGTTTTGAGTGCAAAGCAAAGTAGATAGTCAAAATCATAAAATTATTCGAGATAATTCAAGTTCGATTTTTGGATAGAACAATTAATTGACCAAGTTATACTTATCTCACGACCAAATTCTAGATTATCATGACTCATTTCCTCTAAGAACTGAAAGGTTAATACAAAAGAAAATGGATAGACAAAATCGTTGGGTGTAAGATATGAGAAATTTTTCGGAGTAAACATTAGAAAGACACAAGTCTAATACCACACATTCTTAGGACTATATATATATATATATATATATATATAAACCTCACATCACCACCTATCAATGTATGCGTCATTCTAAACCTCAAACTTATTAAAAAAAAAAACGTTCAAGTGTTGCAAATACACCCCATCATTGGACACCATCTCGACCATGAATTTCGTTCAGACGCCACCCTTTGGAGAGTATTTCTTCTACTTGTCCGTCATCAGCACTTTAAATATAGAATTTGTTCAAACCAAATATCCATTAGTTTGCCTGCTTAACATTAGTTTATATTAGTATGGATACACATTGTTCTCCAATAAACTAATGTTAAACATCTAAGCTAAATGGATAGAACTCAAAAGCTTTCCTTGGTGAAAATATTTATCCACGTGATTTGAGTGCATAAGATTTATAAGGTATTTTGTTTTATTTGATCAAATATAATAAGATTTCATATTTAAACAACTAGATGGAAAAAAAACCACTCTTTCAAATCACAGTACGAATACAAACATGGCTCAGAAATTAGCATAATAGTATACCTTCGCAAGATAAAAAAAAACTTGAGCACATGAGAGACATAAGACATTGATAAACTATAAAGTTAAAAATAATCCCCCATTACTAATTCTCTTTTCTAACAATAATTTTCTCAGGTGATTAAGTTGAAAAAGAGACTCAATTTCATAACATTTCATCTCTATAATACTCAAAAGAGTGTCCAACTAATTAAAATTGTATAAAAACATTATAAAAATGATAGATAAAGGAAATTGGTTAAAATAAGTAAATATTTGATTCGTTGATTATGTGTATGAAAAATAATATTTACAACTACTTTTTATAGACTTGGAGTACCTAAGAAACATACACTAATATTGTTTGTGTTCCGGACCGGCTAGAAGCCCGCGAAATTACGTAGGACCCAAAGGGCTACACCTAAAGGAGTCAGAAGTAACATGGCGAGGGAGCACGCTAAGCTTGATACGGACCACCACATAGACACATGCCCCAACTCCATCTTGACCATCCATATCATCTTCAACGGACTCCCCAATTCGCGCCACATTTCATGAAGTCAGTTATGCTCCTTCGCGCCTATATAAGGGTGATTCCTCATCATCCTCGAGGTACGATTCACTTTTACCATATTCCGCATATAACCACCTCTTTCAGATTTTGACTTAAGCGTTGAAGTGCTAAAATGCCTGCAGGCACCTTCCACTTTCACCTTGAAGACTCGGCCTCCGCCACACCGGAGCACCATAGACAACCATCCAGATTCATCGATCGTCATCACACCGATTGGTTTGAATGTTGTTCTTGATCCATTAATACCTATTTTAATGTATATCATACTAGGCCACGACTAACAATACAAATATAGGTAACTATATATTGTTTCAAAATTTGTAAAAAAAATAAAAATATTGTTTCAAAAAAAAAAAACGTAACTATATATATTCAGCTTAGTTACAACTCAATATCACGGCTCATTGATTGAATACTTCATGTTCTCTAGATCCCTATCTTTATGAGAGAGTCGAGTTCTTTCACGTCTTAGACTTGGTCCATTTATATCTTGCGTAATCAACTATATTGTTGGTTAAAATTCACTATTGTAGGTAACAACTCAACAATGATCTTCACGTCCATATTTTTATACGTTTTGTTTTGGTCTGCTTATAAATTGTCATTGATTTAAGCTGTATAATTTTAACTTTTGGTTTCTTAAAAAAAGTATAATTTTAACTTTATTTTCTTCAACCTTTCCTCAAATATCTAGTAGAGATGTTAAATTGGCACACAAAACTGATAACAATACGGTGTATATATCTATGTGTTTTTGTGTATTTTTTTTTTGAAGGACTGTTTTTGTGTATTTTTGTAATTCATATAAGTTGTATAATATAAAAATAAATAAAATAAAGATGAAACTATGGTGTATAAAATTTTGTGTTTAAAGTGATTGCCTTATATTTTGATTGGTTTGGTCTTTGTCATAGTCTTTTTTGAGTTTTTATTCAAGATTACCACAAGTGGTCAATACATGATAGAAACAACAAATTTTTTATGTTAATAAAGCCATAACTATAACCTTAGTTTCCAATCCATTCAACCTTTTTTTTCAAATTCAAGAGTATAAAGGAATGATTGTGAGAGCAGTTATAAAGACTTCTGATGATTCTGATCATTCTTTAAATTTTGTTTTGCTCAGAGAAAATATATGACTTTCGGTTGATTTGGTACTTTCGGTTAAAAACAGTTAAATTTTGATGAGGGAATTTGATAGAATAAAGTGTGTTTGGTTACAAATCACGTTTTCGATCAAATATTAAAAGAGATTAGATATCACACGGTTTATCGATTAAAATACAAGTTTTTTTTAAATAAAGATATAAATAAAAGATTAGGCAGCACATACATAGCATATTGTGGGGAGTTGATCCCGTTCATGTAACTATATTTAAGATCTGTGGAATACGTTTAATGAAATGCTATAAACAACTTTCTTTAAAAAAAAAAGAAGATGTGTGGAACACTAAACATAAATATTTTTCTCAACAAAAATTCAAATTTTAATGTATCACGTTATGACTTATGAGAGTCTAACTCTCTTTTAGGTAGGCTCAAATTTTGTTGTGACTAAACCCTACTTTATTTGACAACATATGTTTTTTTTTGGGAAACAATTTCTTTTTTGTTTTGTTTTAAAGAGTCTAATAGTGAACCTCCTAAACAATATATGTCATTAATTATATCATTTTATCATTTGAGTTATACTTCTTAAAAAGTCATTTATACCATAATTAGACCCTTTATTTTGACTTTCATTGAACCTTAATTTACAAATGAGGATTCTGGTGTAAGTTTTTTTTTTTTTTTTTACAAAATGTTCAAATTTTCTCAGCTAAGATTTCCTAGTTATTTATGGTTTTTGAATTGTTTATATCACTTTTTTGTTTTTTTATTACAAATTTAACTATTCTGTTTTAAACCTCCACTATATTTTGGTACTGTATGTGTGGATTTTACTTGTAAATATATATAGTAAAATATGATTGGATTAGTGTTCTATTTTAAAATTTAGGTTGATGTTAACTTATCGTTCAAAATCAGTTTGTAAAGTAAGGATTCTTCATCACTTGAAATTAAATTTTCAAATTAAGGATTTAACATCTGAAGTGTGAATCATCAAATGACCTTATTATAGCGAAAAAGTTGATAATCGATGACCTAATAAATTTTGGATATACAAACCCTAATACAATATTAAAATTTGGGTAAGAATTTAACTCAATCATTCAAATTTTGCTTGTAATTAAGGCGAGTACTTAGACCATATTATATATCATTCAATTCAATGTGAGAATATTAACATTCTATTCCCCTGCAAAATTTACAAGACACCACACGTGGTGCTATAGTGTATAATTGAGCATGAAGACAGGGCTGGTGGGTCTGCCGTACATGTGGAAGCATATAATATAACAAAGCATCCAAAGCTCATTTCAATTGTACCAAAATCATTTCTGTTTCTATGATCCCATATTCAGAGCATACTATCGCTATCTCAGTTCCCTACACTTCCATCAAAATAATTTTGTACATTTTGTAAGATTGTGGAATCATCCTCACTGATTAAGATGCATTTGATAGTGATTTGTTGAAAATGAAAGTTCTTCTCTTACTTATTGTCACGCGATTTATGGAAGTTGTGTGCAACTATTTTTCTTATCAAAATAGTATCTACTAATTCAAATTCCTTGTTTTTTAAGAAGTATTTTTTTATAATATTATAAAATAATTGATCAATGACAATAATTTATACATAACTGAAGGTAAACATGCAACAAGTTGCACCATTAATCATTTATAGATAGAAAACTCAATCCTTTTAAATACAACGTCCATAGACCTAAAGATACGACATTATTATGCATGATTCTTTAAACTTTTGTAGAAGGTTAACAACATCTGTTTTTAGGAAGTCAAAAATATCAAACACAAACAAACAAAAAACATGTCGATTATCATAACACGCTAAGATTATAAAGTGTTGATGGTGCATGGTCTTTTTTATGTTGAATACATTGATTTTTGTAGGCTCCATTTGAGGTGAGCAACCTACTCAAACTTGTCGTTAGGAGAAAACATTTACCACCGTCCAAGTGAGAAAGTTCTATATTATAGGATAGGATAATCTACATCGATTGTCCACACCAAAATTATGGCATGCCCCTCTTCGTCTCTCACTTTCCAATTACGAGGAGAATACCCAAGGAGTTACAAAGATATTGTTTTCGCTAAAAAGGTGAAATATATATGGTCATGGTTTGAAAAAAAATGAAAATAAATATTCATTGCAATTAGGATATTCTGAATTCATGCAGCTAATACATGGATGACAATTGGATCAAGATATCACCAATGATTTGAAAAATATGTTAATTTTGATTTTTTTATTTTATAAAATACAAAAAAAAAAACTTAGCTTGAATCATGATCTAATAAATAAAACTATTTTTCCTTAGCACCCCTATTTAACTCCAACAAAAGGCTTCGTGGAAATTTCAGGAAAAAGAATTCGCTGCATACAACAACATTTTTTTTCTTCACAAAGAATGTTTTCACTTAAAGCGTGGATCCTTTTATAAGTTGATATTAGGGTTAGCTGTTGTGATCAGTTGAGACCATTGAGAGAATCACGGTGCATTGTTGTGATCACTTAGAGTCGTTACTTGGAATTGTCCAACTGGGGTCGTGTTTAGGAAATTTGAGGCCCTTTATTAAGAGCATTATTAATATTATTAAAAAAATTAGTTTTTTTTTTGTGTGAAGTAAAGATGTTTATAGCATTTCATTGATAATATGAATATCAATACACTGAGGTACATAAGAATAAGTGGTGGAACAAGCTGATGATATGGAAACCCCGACAAGAGTATGAGCTAACATATTTGTTTTCTCCTAGTAAACTCAACATGAGAGTTTGTAAGATGAGTAGAAAAAAATGTCTACAAGTTGTGGTGACATGGCCAAATTCCCATGACATTGATACACTTGTTGTGAAAAGCATCCACCGTCACTTTAGAATCCAACACAAAATCAACATTGTCAGATTTTGTATCACTTAGCCATTGCAAAGAATAGAATAATCCCAAAGCTTCTCCCACAACCACGGTGCAAATGGGAGTAATACACATAGTCTTCACCAACACAAAATTGCCCTCTTTATCCCGTAAGCACATTCCAACACCTTTCTTATTATGTTGGTTGGAAAAAGGAGCATCAACATTACATTTGAGGCGACAACGTTGTGGTCGCTGCCATCTAATTGGAGGAATACATGTTGTTAATGTATGACAGTGTCCATTATCCCTTCTGGCATAGTTGTTGTTCCCTGCATGTTTTGCACCGAATTCACGTGATTAGCATCACATCGAACAGTGTAAGGATTGTCGTTTGCCGTTTTATAGTCCTCCATTAAACGATGTGCTCATTTAATGACATGTTCACTTGTTTTTGATACATCTTGCCATAATTTGAGATTCTGATGCTTCCATAAATTCCACGTAATGGTAGCCAAACGTTGTAAAAGCAAGAATAAGGCATCAAATATTGTCATAGTTTTGAGACAAGCTTGATGAATATCTTCCCAAATGCCAGTCAACCTCCAAATCTGAATCGAAAAAGGACAATTTAAAACAAACGTAAGCAAGGTCTTCATGAGAACAATCGTAGCTGACACAATTTGTATGGCATTGCACACCTTTATCCGCGAGGCGAACTCCAGTAGGTAAACAACCATGACGCATACGCCAAAGTAAATTCTTAAATTTTAACGACACTTTTAGTCACCAAATACCACCCCAGTAACTTGTGCGACGTAAATGGGATGTATTCATCAACTCTTCCACATAAAGTTGGTATTCATTCTTATTATAGTACAACCCATTTTTTCCTATATTCCATATCATTTTATCTTCCAGAACCTATTCAAGTAACGAGGTTCGCAAAATAGTGTCTGGTTATTTTAGCGCTAAAGACCTATTGAACCACATCTTGGTTCCACCTCTTATGCAATGGATCATCAATCAAACTATTCACAGAAAATTACTCATACAGTATGCCCCTAAGCTATTACCATCAATACAACCCCCATTTGGACGTCACGGTTCATCAAGAATAGGAATTGAAGTACCTGGCTCGATGCACCAACTCGCCCCACTGTTGACAAAAAATCGGGGCCCGCAAGATGCTTCTTCATACGTAACTTGGGTTGTGTCCCAAATTGGCCGATAGGAAACTACAAGAGGGAAACTACAAGCTTTGAAAATACGAGAATCTAAAGAATTTAGTTCTGTTTGAAATTTCCATCCTTGTTTGCCTAACATAGCCAGGTTGAAAGCAGTAAGATCCTCAAAACCCACTCCACCGTAGTTTTTGTGCATGGAAAACTTCTCCCAAGACATCCAATGTATCCCATTGTCGTTGGCTCCCCCATGTCCCCACCAAAATGAGTTCATCATCCTTTTAATAGTTTTAATCAAGTAGGTAAGTAGTAGAAAAATACTCATTACATACGAAGGAATGGTTTGCAAAATCGATTTTATCATAATCCCGCACCCTACTTTGGATAGACACTTACAACTCCAAGAGTTGATTTTTTTTCAAACTCGATCTTTGATATAATAAAAAGTTGTTGCTTAATCCCTAACAATCAAGGAAGGAAGACCCAAGTATTTCCTAGTGTCAAGCACATACTGAACCCCCATGATATTCGTGATGGAATTCTCGAGTTTGTCACGGAAGTTCCTGCTACAATATATTTCAGACTTAGGAAGATTAATAGCTTGCCCATAACTACCCCATACACGATGATAATATTTTTCATTACTTGTGCATGTTGCTTCTCCGCTTTGAAAAAGAGAAAACAATCGTCGACAAACAATCAATGGGAAATTGAAGGAGCACCTTTGCATATAGAAGTACCATGAAGATCGCCTCTCGACTCGACGCGTCAGATAAGAGAGGAAATACCCTCACCCTCCACAAAAATAATAAAGAGATATGGTGAGAGGGGATCCTATTCCCGCAACCCACATTCTGGTATTACAGGACCATCCGCTTCTTTGTTTATAAGGATTGAATAATCAATTGATTCCACACATATTGTCATCCAATAAATCCATTGATTGTTGAAACTCATCTTGATCATGACATCACTCATGTAATCCCAATTCATTTTGTCATACGACTTGCTGATGTCAAGCTTACGGGACACACATCCATCCTTACCCTGGTCTTTGTTTTCATGAAGTGAATGACCTCTATAGCCACCATGGCATTATCGAGTATTGAATGACCAGGCACAAATGCAGATTGGGTGTCTGAAATACACTTAGGGAGAACGACTTTCAAATAACTAACAAGTACTTTCGAATCACCTTTCAAAAAAAAAAAGTACTTTCGAGTCAGTTTATACAAGATATTACAGAGAGCAACAAATCAACAATCCTTCATTGTGGTTTTACTCTCAAATCAATATGAAAAAAATTAGTCATACATTTATCTTCTAATTTTTGGACCCGCAAAATCGTTTTATCAAAATTTTATAATCTATAATTGTTGCATTTTACTCTCCATCTGTACCAAATTTATCAAGAGCACAACACATATATTGAATTGATTTTATATCACTGTAAAGTATAAGAATAATTTTAAATAATAACAACAATAAATAAAATAATTTAACAAGTAAAATGTAAAATGATGAAATAAAAAAAACCCAAATTTTGTGCTCGTGAATTTAGCTCAGTTGGTAGGAACAATACATAATATATGCAAGGTTTGTGATTCAAACTCCAGCCATCAGGAAAAAAAACTCAAATTTTCAAGAAACTACTTGTTGATAGCCGTCAATGGAAAGAAATTGCATGTTGATAGTATCTACCACCGGTGTGTAATAGTTCGATATCAATTTATTTTTTAAGGAAGTTTGATATCAACTATTACTTCAACAATTTAACAATTCAACAATCCGGTCCTCATATTTTGCACTCACTCTCAAGTATAGTTTTGATATATGTAGCTGACTTCAATTAGTGAGATAATATTTGGTTGTTGTTATTGTCGTCGACGTCTCCGAATAGATCCCTAAATTTTAAAATTACCCAATTTTGTTCTTTTCTCATACTACTTTTGAACTAAAAGAAAATGATGATGACATATTTTAAATGACGTGTCATACGATTTGATAATGTAGAATGACGAACAACCATAAAATTACAACCAAAAAACCATAAAAACTTCAATTTAAATTTGATATATCACCACTTTCAAGTTAAAAAAATCTGAATGAGAAATCAAAACTATATAAAAACGAGGGAAGGGGGACTACAAGAATGTGAAAATGAAAAGAAGATGAGAGAAAAGTGGGAGAATTGCAAACAAGATGGAGTAAAAATGTTAAGATTTTATATGTATTCACAATAGTGATTATATGAGTCATGCTAACAAGTGTGTTAAGAGCATCAGAATGTAATTCCTTTGAGGTGATATGACCCCATGAATCACAATAGAAACCTACGTAACAAATTGAGACACAAGTAATTGAAGATCCTTTAATGCACCTAGCCTCCACAAATTGCTACGCTTCAATTACTAATTTTTTAAGAATGACAAATGTTAATAGGTTAATTGTTATGTTAGTCTTTTCTTCTTGTCATCCTAAACCTCCAACCCCTTAACCTTTAACACAAACTAACTAAGCTACTCAACCCTATCAATGAAAGAGAGAGTTTAAAGAAAAGAAATTAAGGTCGACTGCGTTTATTGAAGATGAATTTATAAACCCTTTATTTATGAACATTCATTCAACATCTTATTTTATTTTTGCTTTATCTCTTTCTCTTAAAGTGTGTGTGTATATATATATCCGCCAAACATTTTCTAGTAAATATTCTTGCTTACGAATCCTAGTAAAAATACTTTAATATGTGGTGCATGATATTCTCCGGTGATAGGTCTTTAACCTAACCATAATAAACTCTACTAGTTAGTCACATGAAGAATAAGGAAAAACAGCTCAATACAGCAATCTACTTTAATAGGGTGGAAAGTGTCATTACTACTAGTCCAACGAGATGAAATTAATTAATTATAGTCTTTATTGTCTCATTTTTTTGGGTACACTACCGAACAATGTGTAATTAAGAGTTATAATGAGTTTGCATGAGATGTGGAGAAAACTTTTTGCTTCCTTCGTTTTAAAACAAGTGTCATTTTAGAAAGAAATAATGATTTAAAATGAATGTTATTTTCAGTTTTCAATGCAATAACTTTTTTTTCTTTCAATTATACCTTTTGTTTAATGATCTATGGGTCTACCGGAGCAATATATAGTATAATTCAATTGACAATTCATAATTTCTCTATTACGTCAAATAGCAATAGACAAAATCAAAAGGTGACCCCGATGTTCCAATTCCAAACCCATGTTTATCATTCTTTCTCTCTCAACAAATAATCAATTGCCTTTTATTAAAAAATAAAGTTAATAACAGTCAATTGCTTTTGTAAAAGAAATTATAAAATAGCTTATGACTTTATGGGCACCATAGACACAAATATAGTTTATGACTATTCTAAACCTTTTTTTTTTTTACAAAAAGTTAAAATAGTTTTTGACTATTCTAAACTTGTGTATTTTGCGCTTATGAGTCAAATGAGACAAACTATGTCAATTAAACTCGGTTTTTAAGTCAAACTCATCTGGCTTATATACGGTCTTTATCTTTGTTTGCATAAAAATATTAGATTTAAAACTTCAAAATTCATATGAAAATAGACCAAAATGACAAAATTGAAATGAAAAAAAAAATGAAGGACCAAACTATTACCTGAAATTAAGTTAAGGGACTAAACATGTAATTTTTCCTTTTTTAATTTAGTCTCTGTAGTTTTTGTTTTGACTTTTTGTCCTTAAAAGATTTTCATCACCACTTTTATTTCCTGTTTTTAAGTCAACTCTTGTGAGTATCTTTTAGTCCATGATTTTAAGTCAATCATATATATCTTTTAGTCCCTATTTTTAAGTCAACTCATGTGTATCAATTGGAATTTTGATTTTTTTTTTTGCAGTCATGATTAGTACATTATAAATTCTCTCTTTGCAAAATTTAAATATTAACTTTTATGTTTTTGTAACTTAAAAATTCATATTTAATTTAGTTTTTGCTAAACAATTCAAATATTTTTGGGAGATAGTTTTATAATATTCTAAACATTCATACAAAAAATTATTCAAAAATATGAAGAGTACACATGACATGAATTTAAAGTTGGGTCCAAAAATATGGCGGAAAACTTTTGAGGGACTAAAAGTCAGAAGAAATTTTTAGAGAGATTAAAACAAAAAGTTAAAATATTCAAAAGGACAAAAAAATATATTTAACCCACAAATTAAATACACAAACATGCATATGGTTAATCATGCATAATTTGTATTTTGATGTTTAAATAACACAATTATATTTGCTATACTTAATTTTTTTTTAATTTCACAAGAGAGTGATAGTGTGGATTATATATATATAAAAATTTAATCATTGATTAATTAATTAATCGATAAATTTGTTTATCATAAACTCATAAATATGAAGAAAAAAAAAGTTGTTTTTTGCTTTTTTTATTTTAGCAGTGTAAACATTTATGTACATGTCAAGCACTAAAATTAGAGATATAATAGTTTGATATTATATTGTTGTCAAATAAGATGTCTTTTGTTTTTTTTTTTTTACTAAATAAGATGTCTTTTGTTTTTATGCGTATTTGAGAAATTTGTGTAAGGTGTAGAAAATAAAAGGTGAAAAAAGAGATAGAAGATAAAAATATTGCCACATACAATATTTGTATTTCGATGTTTAAATAACATTATTTCTAAAATCAATACATGATTAGTGTATCAGAGTGAAGTTCGCAGGTTTCCATCATTCCCCCTCTCCATATAAGTCGTGTAAATGAGTGTGTATGACTACTTGATCACTCTTTTTATTTTGTCTCCATATGAGTCGTGTGAGTGAGTGTGTATGACTACTCGATCACTCTTTTTTTTTTTTGAGAGAAAAAGGATTTGTTGTATTTCATTAATCAAAATATGTTCAATGTTGTCTAGTATATTTACTAGGACTTGGAAACTAGCTAACAATGGGGCTGTCTTTGCTAACTTTTGAGCATCCTCATTTGCTTGTCTCCTCACAAATTCAATGCTGAAATTTTCATAATTTTGTCTATAATGTGTTTTACATTTTTTTTATTATAGCCCGAAACTCTGGAACATCTTGTTTTGGGGATAAAAAACTATCAACATATAGATCATGAACCCATCCTAAAGCTTATAGAAGACAAATAGCTTCACTAATATATATGAACATCACACATTGGACTAAACCATTCAGTTTTGGCTAGCACAAAAGTACGTGTCTCGTCTCTTCTACACATACCTACCCTAACTTCATTATACTATTTAGAAAAGGATGCATCAATGTTGCAATTGAAATCTTCTACTTCTGGTCTCTTCCATTGTGTATCCCCCACATTTTGTAGGAGCTGGTGATGGATGGATTTTGCGAGCTACTAGCCAATCTTATAACATTGTCTTTGCGCGATCGAAAACAAAGGATTGGGCATCAACAACATCATTCCAATTTTTTTTATTCATTTGTTTCCAAATGCTCCATAGAATACTACAAAACATGGCCACTTCTTCACCTGTTAGTACTTGTAAAATTTTAAAAATCGTACTTGCAATGTCATGTCCTTAATTTATGAGGTTACCAATGATAACTTTTACATTCCATACATTGTAGCTACTCACACATTGAAAAAAAAATCAATAAATGGTAGTTGTCCTCATCTTTTGAACTACATAGCACACAATTTCTATACAAAGTCTATACAAGTTTTTCAGTTCTGGGGGCATCTTAATTTTCCAAATCAAATCCTAGACTCCGTGCACTTTAAAACGGTGGTGTTAAGTAGCTCTTGCATGCATAAATTGTATGCATCATGCATCGAATACTCACCATAATCTTCCTTTTTCTATATTTGACGATCCTCTTGTACCGAAGAGTACAAAAGTGTATTAACAATATGATTGACAACTTATGGATTAAGAAGTGGCATATTCCAAACCTTTGGTATTGTACCATACAACCAAATGCACATAGATTAGATAGGAGCAACTCACCATCAAATGGTGGGGAAAGAATGATATCATTTGCAATCTAATTGTTATGCCACACAGGAATAGATGAACCATCTCCTATACTTCATATGCTACCATGCTTAAGAATAAATTTAGAATTGCAAATACTTCTCCTCACAAAATTAGGTTTATGTCCTAAAGTGGATTCAAAGAAATTGCATCGGGGGTAGAATTTTTCCTTATAAAGTCTAGCAATGAGTGAATATGGGGTTTATCATAATTCTCCAACCCTACTTACCTAACATAACAAGATTAAAGGGTTTATAAATTTGTAAAACTCATGCCTCCTTCTTTTTCATGCATAGCTTGCTTATCCCAAGAAAGCCAACAAATACATTTGTTTTGAGCCCCTGAATGTCCCCATCAAAAAGAGTTCATCGTTTTCTCAATTTCTTCACAAATTGATGACGGGAGAGTAAACAAACTTATAAAATAGATTGGAACGAATTGAAGGACAAGTTTGATTAAAAACTCACACCCTGCTCCAAGAATTAATCTTCTTCCACACTCAGTTTTTTTATAAAATTAAAAGTTGCTTTTTAGCTTCTCCATATCATATACGGTAATCCTAAGTACTTTCTGGTACCTAGCACAACATTACCGCAAGAATGTTTGTGATGTTATTATGTTCTATCATCAAAACATTCTTGCTACAAAATATCTATGACTTTTGAAGATTGATAGCTTGACCTTACGCTTTCTCATAAGTGGTTAAAATATTTTTCAATTTCTAGCCTCTGCCTTCCGAATAAGAGCATATAATCCTTCAACACTTATGATAAGCGAGTAGGGAAAAAAAGATCTCTCTGTCACAAACCTCTTCCCGAAATAATGGGGCCAATAATATCACCATTAACAATAACTGAATAATCCACAATTACAACACACATCATAATCTAAAAAAACAAAAACAAAACATAATCCACTGATGTGAAAACCCAATTTTCATCATTACTCCTCTAAGATATTTCTGATCAATTCTTTCATAAGCTTTTCTAATATCAAGTTTAAAAGCCTCATCACCCCATTCGCCTTAAACTTTGGACTTCATGTAGTGAATAATTTCTATAGCAACCATAACATTATCCAAAATGGACCGACCAATAACAAATGTGATTGGTTATTTAAAATGCATTTATCTAATACATCTTTTAACTGATTTGCTTAAACTTTATCACAACTTTGTACACCACATTACCAAAAATAATTTTACTTATGTCTCATAGACCTAACTACCGTTAATTTTTATTTTGATAATAAACCGTAATTAACTAGCAATAAATGCATACTTTTTAGTTAAAAAAAAAAAAGTGCAAGAGATGTATACCTAGCAACTAAATAAAATAGTAGATAGGCTAAAAAATTATTTTTCTTGACACTTACATAGGGTAAAGAATTCATTAAACCTATTTTTGTTTTTGTATCATTGTGGCAAATCTATATGGTCCTACCTACTTTACTAGAATATCGGCAAAACGTATTGAGATATATAGTACGAGACTACGAGAGCATATTGCCTATTTTTTTCCTATACTTTTTCTTTAGCAAAAGGCAACAGAATGTCATTTCATTAATAATTAGAGGTATAAATAAGAGGAATTGCACTTGAGTGATATTAATTTTTGTTGATGTTGATGGCATTGTTCCTTTTTTTCTGTCTCTCTTTTAATCATTCTCATTTAAATAATTTATTTTAATTATTTATCCACCATTCTTTCTCGTCTAAAATGTATTAGTGTCATTAAAAGCAATGTCACTCAAGTAAAATCCAAATAAGAGGGTGCATCATGAGGACTAGGACGATATAAAGATTCTCTAACTATAAAATGAGTAACCTTATACGCTTGCCTCATAACATAATCGACAACAAAATTATTGCAAGATGATAATAGATATTTACAGTGACATCTAATTATAATATCTACGGTCTCATTTTGGAGCATTGAAGCAGAATTAATGACGGAAAGATTGACTCGAATAAGATAATGATAATCTAAAAAGGTGACATCATTAAATGATTTGATTGCCTGCACGCGTAAAAAAACTTTATAATTGTGTGTTTGTTTCAAGGATTAAATTTACAATCATGGGAATAACATTCTATGGAACATTATTCCTAGGAATCTTAATCCTATCAAAGTGTTTGTTAATTAATTTAGTTTTCCAGAAATGTTTTTAAATATATTTAATTTATAATTTAAAAAAATAATAAAAGAGTTAAAATAGTGTGATAGTAGGAAGTTATGGGTGGTTACCACTTATTCCCATGAGAATAAAGGATTCCCCTACTTTAACATGAGAATAACAAATGGAAAAGTCATGCGTAAATTTTATTCCTAGCAATAAAATATACCTAGGCATAATTTATAATAACTTGAAACAAACATAGGAACCAAAGATTCCTAATGTCACATTCCTGAGAATAAATTTGCAATCCATGAAACAAACACCCCCTAAGAGTTTAATTTATAGGGTCATGCTAACTTGTGTACTAAGACACATGTCGAACAACTCAAAAGTAGTTCTCTTAAATTTTATGCCTTCAATTAATCAAAATTAAAAAAATTAAATTCAAATGCATTGATTATAATAGGGTGGTACTAAAGTATGTGTACCAGTTAAAATTTAAAAAAGAGAGTAATATCAAAAGTCTTGCAACGCATTGGAAAAACTCAATCTAAACGGGGCCTTAATCTAACATATTTAAATTAATTGGCTTTCTAAAAAGCCCGAGCCTAACATATTTACTAAACAAGTTATGCCAAATCAAACTTTAAGCAGGTGAGACCATAAATGAATATGCCAAGTCATACGGTATGAGTATGACAATGAATATGTCACAGTAATCACGATGACTCACAATGATTATTAGAGTGGGATATCGATGACATATCCGCGATGATGCCAAACATACACAAATTAAACTTAAAAAGTAATAATGGAGAGTGTTGTATTATTATTAGCAAACAAATATAAAAGAGTCCCTCCACCATCTCTCAACAACCTCTCTCACTCACTCATTCATTCACTCTAGTATACTACACTCACCATCTATGGCAACCAAGTAAAGCTAAACCGTTAGATCTCCGATGAGTGAGTAAACTATACCCAACCCCATTTCATTTCATTTCATTTCAATGGCGTACATGTGAATCAAACCAACCTTAAGCATTAACGATCATATAGTAGCTACCTTTTTCTTTTCATAATAATAAAACGATTTTCTTCTCCTTTTCTTCTATCCCACGATTCTTTACTTCCACTTCTTCTCATCTCCTTTATTCTCTTCTTTCTTCATTTATCTTCATACTTCTCCATTTCTTCATTGCTACATGTAACTCCGATCCAATCCTCACTGGTAAATTAATCATATTCTATAACTTTTGCTTATTAACTAACTAACTAACTTTATTTTCTTCATTCATCTCTGCTTAACAATGTTTATGCTTGTTAATTCATCAGATTTATCATGATGATATTCATCAACATCATTGTTAATAATCTATGAAACACAGACATACACGACACTGACACGACACTGACACTGACACGACACTCTACACTGTTAGCCTTCAGTTAAGGCTGAATCTATCTGGAGTACTAAGTTTGATCTCTTATAAAAGTAATCTTTGACTAGATTTTACTTAGTATTTTCACCAACTCTAATTGTATCTATAGTTACTTTTAATTTTCATTGTGAATGCTACTAGTCTGTTTGGTTAAACAACTTATTTTTTTCAGCTTATTGCATAAGTGCTTATGAAAAAGCTGTTTTTATATCTCAAGATAAAATAAAGTCAAACTGTTTTTTGTATAATTAATCTTTAAGGTATTTTCATGAGTTATCTTGGAGAACTTATGTAAATAAGCTGAAGACAGCTTATGGACATGTCATAAGTTGTTCTCATATGTTCTCTCAAACAAGCCAATCCAAACAAGCTTGTTTGTGCAGGTAGATAAGCCAATCCAAAGAAGCTTGAAGACATGTTTGATGTTGACACTGTCACACATGGTTATATTCAATTGCTTCTATTTTTATTTAATTATTATCCGTGTTGACGTGTCATTATCTTGTAAGGTCTAAATGTGAGTGCTTGATTGATAGATTTATCTTCACCAAGAGTCTGTTTATAAGCGCTTATTCAATAAGTTGTTTATCCAAACAAGGCCCAATTTGTTTTTATTTGATGTTACTCAAATCATAGTGGTATCTTAATACCAGAATGAGACAAAGGAGATTCTATAGCACTCTCAGAAACAATATTGGAAAAAGCAAGCATTTTATGTTTTTTTAATTAATTTATAGTTTTTTTTTTAATAATAAATTAATATTATATTATTTCTATGTGGAGTATCAAAATGTGTAACTGTGTGCTATGTAAATGATGAAACAGATCTCAAACACTATTGAGGTTGGTGCTACATTAGTGAGACATGAAGTTGTTGGTGGAGTTTGGTTGTGTATTTATGATTCTATTCTCCATTGTGTTATATGGCAAGGCAGAGGTTTATATAGTAACTGTTGAAGGTGAGCCAATTATAAGTTATACTGGTGGTGTTGATGGGTTTGAAGCCACTGCTGTGGAATCTGATGAGAAGATGGATACCTCAAGGTATATTTTTCTCAATTTTTTAAGTTTTTTCGAGTTTTAGTAAAGGTACTTTAATTTGTTAAGGGGTTTACATTTTGACTGGTGGTGAATTTAGACACTAGAAATTAAGAATTATCATATCAGGTTTAAATAGCGACCGCAGTAAAGGTTGCGGTTGTGTTGTAATCCTTAATGTTGCGGAGAATTGAGGTCAAATGTGAGCTCCATTGCGGTTTCTGTAACATAAAACACTATTATGTCGCGGCCCAGATCAAAATCGCAGACATTTATATATAACCCTGCATATCACAATGAATTTAGACGCCCTGCATAGTTTTCTAATTGGTTATTACTATGAGTTGATGCTAACTATTACTCAGATAAGTTAAAATTTTAAATAGAAGTGTTTTTGTTTATAAAAAGCAATGCTAAGTGTATGCTAAATTGGGAACACTGGATATTGATTTGTGTTGTTGTTGAAATTTTCATGTTTCTTTGAACTTTCTTTCAGCGAGTTGGTCACTTCTTATGCTCGCCACCTTGAGAAGAGACATGATATGCTTCTGGGTATGCTGTTTGAAAGTGGGACATATACAAAACTCTACAGCTACAGGCATCTTATAAATGGGTTCGCAGTTCATCTTTCCCCAGAACAGGTGATGTTTTTGTCTTTGCCATCTTTCATTACTATTACGCTGTTGAAAATAGTGAGTTTTGAGTTTTTGAAATCCATTTCTGCACTCTGATTTCCTTACATTATACAATCTTGTATTAGTAGGTAGAAACTCTTAGACATGCTCCTGGCGTGAAATCTGTTGAGAGGGACTGGAAAGTGCGGAGACTTACAACACATACTCCACAATTTTTGGGGCTTCCAACCAGTGTTTGGCCAACAGGAGGAGGCTGTGATAGGGCTGGGGAGGACATTGTAATTGGATTTGTGGACTCTGGGATAGATCCTCACCACCCGAGTTTTACGACTCATAATACCGAACCATATGGACCACTGGCAAAATATAGAGGAAAGTGTGAAGTTGATCCCAAGACTAAAAGAAGTTTCTGTAATGGAAAGATTATTGGAGCACAACATTTTGCTCAAGCTGCAATAGCTTCTGGAAATTTTAATCCTTCAATTGATTTTGCGTCTCCTCTGGATGGAGATGGCCATGGAAGGTGAGTTCCTTTTTCCACTTTATTAACCTCGTCACTTCAAATCACCAGGATGCCCTCTTTATAGTGGGTCCCATGCTCGACGCAAAAGAGTGATCAGTGTCTATGTTTAATGAGATTTCTGAAACTTAAACACCTAGATGCTTAAATGTAAGATGTATCCTCAGAATTCAGAACTGATGAGAAGGAGCTAACATTATCAATTTGATATGTACAGATCCTTCTCCAATTATGTTAGCAAATTGGGTAGTATCGGTAGTTGCGGTTGAAGACATATCTTCTTATTTGGTTAGAGCCATTCTTTTAATTTTTCCACTGTTCTTATTGTATCTTCATCTGGCAGTCATACAGCCTCTATTGCAGCTGGAAGAAATGGAATACCTGTGAGGTTGTATGGACATGAATTTGGGAAAGCAAGTGGGATGGCTCCCCGTGCCAGGTTAGGAATAATGCCCTATAACTGTTCGTTCCTTGACTCAGATCTTTGTCTTAAGTTTTAACACTTGATGTATCTGTCTACTTTTCAGGATTGCTGTGTACAAAGCCCTCTATAGACTATTTGGAGGGTTTGTTGCAGATGTAGTTGCTGCACTTGATCAGGTACATAATTGTATATGCCGGTGTTTCATCTCAAATGTTTTATTACACGACATCATATTTATGTCAAAGATGTCTTGTACTATTTTTGGCTCATCGACTCCAGATGAAGAACTCTAATGTTTTAGTCCTTCTTCGTTGATCTTTAGGTCATGTACTGAATTGCTTAAAAAAACTTGCTCCAACTCAACATGATCATAAAATTGAACCATCAGTTATACAGTCATATTTTTTAACTGTCATTGATATATTGCAAGATGTCTAATTATTTAAACTTGTGAGTCAACAGGCTGTACACGATGGAGTGGATATACTCAGCCTTTCAGTTGGACCAAATGGTCCGCCAGCAGCCACCAAAACCACGTTTTTGAATCCTTTTGATGCCACACTTCTTGGGGCTGTGAAAGCTGGTGTGTTTGTCGCACAAGCTGCGGGAAATGGTGGCCCTTTTCCTAAGTCATTAGTTTCATATAGTCCGTGGATAGTATCTGTAGCAGCTGCAATTGATGATCGTAGATATAAAAACCATCTGACCCTTGGAAATGGGAAAATCTTAGCAGGACTTGGGTTGTCACGTGAGTTTCCAATTTCATACTATATTTCTTCAAATTTATTTTTCTTGACCATATTCTTGTTCTATGAGACATTGCTTTGATGATTTTGGTGAAAATTTACTTGTTGCTGATGAAAATATGGAAATAAATCTCTATTCAAGTAAAACGAAAATAATTACAAAAGAAAGTACTTGGAGATATGTATTTTAATTTTAATGCTTTACTTGATTCTTTCAATATTTGTGCCACTTGAAGAAAATTAAAACGGAAAGTAAGAGAAAACGGTCACGATTTTTTCTTCTGCAGATTACATCAATTAGTTCTGAGTGTAGATTATCATCATTTTTTTTTTACCAAGACATGGAAAAATATCTTTATTTCATATCATTTCGTTATTGTTTGTAGTAGTTGGCAAAGAGCACATACTAGTACTAGCTAAAATCGTACCAATTTGATGTATATTACTCAATTGATGCTTCTAGTGGTCTTCTGTATAGTTGTTTGCAGTGTTATCAAGCATACTCCATTGCATTGTTCTGAAATGATTGTCTATTTTAAGCTATAGATATTTTGTGTTTTCTAAGATTGAAGATAGACTGTATGGGTGAAACTAGTAGCTAAAGATCATTGTGTGCAGACAATGTTTTTTTACGATACAGAAGTTACTTTTAATGTTTTCTAAATTAGTGATCCTCTAAAATATGATGAACTGGATTATCTGCAGAGTTGGCGAGCCAACAACATTTTATATGATATAAAGAGTTGTCTTTAAAAAAGTTAAGAATAACCCTGCACAAAATGTTCAAGATCATTCTCTTAAACATTTAAATTTCGTTGTTCTTAATATAAAGAATGAAGGTAGAAAGTTTGAGTGTCTATCAAAAATACCCAACTAATATAGTCATAAAAAGTTAAGAACAAATCCACTGCTCCCGTGCTTTACCACTTAGGTTTTTTTTTTTGTCAAATTAGAGTTCAGCTATGAATGCTATGCTGCTCGTGACAAAACAAGTTCGTTAGTTCATTATAGAATGAACGTGGCTCCGGATTTCTTTAAATTTCATGCATTTGCACCATGACATATTTAATGTACCAACCATTATTTTGTTGTCTTCTAGCTTCCCTCGCATGCTAATTTTTGTTGTTAGTGGTTTTGTGCAGCTTCTACACATTTAAACGGAACATATACATTGGTTGCTGCAAATGACGTGCTGCTAGATTCTTCAGTTATGAAATACAGCCCAACAGATTGCCAGAGACCAGAAGTTTTGAACAAGAAATTGATAAAGGGAAAAATTCTTCTCTGTGGCTATTCTTACAACTTTGTTGTGGGTACAGCATCGATGAAGAAAGTCTCAGAAACAGCAAAGGCCCTTGGAGCTGTTGGATTTGTTCTCTGTGTAGAAAATGTTTCTCCTGGAACGAAGTTTGATCCAGTCCCTGTTGGTCTTCCTGGGATTCTAATCACAGATGTCAGAAAATCAAAGGTACTTGACCTGCTTTTGATTGTTTCCATATGCTTACTTAAAGCCTAGCTATTGTTTTAATCTTCTTTTTCTATGTTTTCATGTGTACATTTTTATGATTGCAAAGTATGTGCTATTAACAAATGATGTGTAACTTTCAAATCCTAAATTTTCAGGAACTGATAGATTATTATAATATCTCCACGGCAAGAGACTGGACTGGAAGAGTGAAGAGTTTCAAAGGTACAGGTAAAATCGGGGATGGTTTGAAGCCTATTCTCTATAAATCCGCACCACAAGTGGCATTATTCTCTGCTAGAGGGCCAAATATAAAGGACTTCAGCTTCCAAGAGGCGGATCTTCTAAAACCAGATATATTAGCTCCGGGTTCATTGATTTGGGGTGCTTGGTCTCGAAATGGAACTGATGAGCCAAATTATGATGGTAAGTAATGGTTTGATTAAGTTGTTTCTTAATTGTTGAGTTTGAACATGTCAAATCTGTTCATAGGAAAAAGTACTTCCCTCACAAAATAGAGTCAACCTAGTACTTTGAGTATGCATAAGAAAGTTTGTACAGTTCTTTCACATTACATGACTCTGATATCCTCTTGAGTACAAGACGAGGATTCAAATCATTGGTGCTACTTTATAAATGATTTCTTTTCTTTTGATAAATTGAATAATACGAAGATTCATCAATAGTAAAACCAACAAACTTGACACGGGATATTCTCCTAGCAGATAAAACTTGTAAACTTTATTAATGTTTGATAAATTTGAATCAGAATCTTAAATTTCTGGTATTGTAGACACACATGGGAAAAAGTACCACCGTTCCTGGTATTATTGGAAAATTTATTGCATGTTTGATGTGAGAAGGGAAGGGTAGAAGATTAACATGAAAAAGAAGATACCAATATATTATAATTGATTTATTTAAGCAATTTTTCTTACTCGAGCAGGAGAAGGATTTGCCATGGTATCTGGAACTAGCATGGCTGCTCCACACGTTGCTGGAATTGCTGCTCTTATAAAGCAGAAACATCCACGTTGGAGCCCTGCTGCCATTAAATCAGCCTTGCTTACAACAGCAACAACTCTAGACAGAGCAGGAAACCCAATTCTATCTCAGCAATATTCCGAAACAGAAGCTATGAAGCTCGTCAAAGCCACTCCTTTTGATTATGGGAATGGACACGTGAATCCAAGAGCAGCCCTGGACCCTGGGCTCATCTTTGATGCAGGTTCATTTTCTTTCCACCTCTAACATAACTTTTATGCTTGTCTTAGCAATAGTTACTTGGAATAGTGTGTGATTTTTTACCTTTTACTTTATTGTCACAAGAAGGCAAGGCGGGTAGATAACACACCGTGTGTGAGAGACAGCGTTAACTAGAAAAAATGAATTTGTTTTAAACCCAAAGGATGGTGGGGGGAATGAAGTACTGATATAGCTTAAACATTCACTATCATGACAACTCGAATAAAATCAATCTGCATCTGACTAGCAGAATAACAGATAGATGTAATCAACAGATAATATGAAAGAAAAATATTTTAAAAGTGGTTACTTTGTAAACTGTAGATTAAAGCTCAAGTATGTTTCTGGTCCAAGTAATATTAAACAAACACGACCAAAATAAAAAAATGGTATATATTCCAAGGACCATTTCCAATAAAAAAAATATAGGGCTTGAAACGTAAATATTAATGTTATGAGTACCAAAAACATATTTAGGTGTTGTGTATGACTCATTTACTCATAAGTGGTTAGTCCCTCAAGCAGAGCGAGTGGAGTTGAAAGCACAACCAACAGAGCATTTAAACTTAAGATTGTAATATGTAACCCTAATGAGTGATTAATAGAAATCACACCATTTACTCTGCTATTGAAGTCGTAGGCACAATTGTTCTATATCCTCTTATATCTCTCTGTCTGCATAGTCCACTTCGTCATAACTTCCATCTAATTTTGCTTCGTCTAATGATGCTAAGTACTAGCTGAGGCATAGTCTACTGTGTTGTGTCTTATATTTCAACACTGATACGATGGATACATGTGTCTAATAAGATAGAAGCAAATATCTGTAGACCATAGAATGGTGTTAGTTATTCTAACTGTCGCTCCTCCCTATTAGCTCTCTTCCATGTATTTGGTTGTCCAATACAAGGAGGTCTTTATTCTGAGTTCAAAAAACAAGAAAATGTGGGTGAGTAATCACTTTTGAGAAGGGAGAACCTATCTGATAGGCTCACACATAACAAATTCATGCACTGCTTGGACTTGCACAATATTGAATGTTGGAAATAAGATACGAATGGTAGAATGGGTAGTTCTGGGTGAGCATCAAGTATCATGAGAGGCTTCAATCCAAGAGGAAAAAAACTGAATCGAATTTGTCTTGAACTCTCTCCACATTTGTGTGTGCCTTGCATCGTCTTATATCTCTCTCTGGCCAACTTGAATTTTTCTTAACTACAAAGTTTCAATTGTTTCTCAAACACTGAGATGATGAATACATGTATTTGATAAGATAGAAGAAAAAATGTAAAGACCCTTGGTTGTTGGTAGATATTCTAATAGTGACATCTCTATGGTAGCACTTTTTTCGTGTATTTGGGACTCTTATATAACGAGGTCTTTAGTTTTAATTCAAAATACAAGAAAACATGAGAGAAAACTTACGAGAGAAATGTCTGAAGGTCTGTTCTTGAGAAACTTGGACAAAATGTGTGAGTGTTCTTCGGTAAACTATATCTATAATTTGCAAGATCATAATAAAATCTGTTTCATCATATGATTATGGACATAGCCGTTGATTCTAAGGTGAACCACATTAATTAACTTTATTGATTTCTTATGTGTTTTGTTTTTTCTTTCTTCTGTCTCGTTAGTCATCCACATTTTTCATGATCATCCACAATAGATTATAACGTTTCAAAGTTGCGCAAGTTCTGTTTTCATTTTTGTGCTGTGACTGCATAATTTACTAAAAGGATGCGTTAGGGAAATAATTTTGTGAAAAAAAGACCAAAATATTTTAAAATTTAAACTTAATTAGTTTTGCTTATCATTTTGCAGGATACAAGGATTACTTAGGGTTCTTGTGCACAACACCTGGCATTGATGTTCATGAGATAAAGAAGTACACAAACTCACCATGTAACAGAACCATGGGCCACCCATATAATTTAAACACTCCATCAATTACAGTTTCACATCTTGTGAGAACTCAAACTATAACCCGAAAAGTCACAAATGTTGCAAAGGAAGAGACATACGTGATGACAGCTAGAATGCAACCAGCAGTTGCCATTGAAGTCACCCCACCAGCAATGACCATCAGAGCTGGTGCATCACGTAGGTTTACCGTGACACTTACTGTTCGCTCAGTGACGGGAACATACAGTTTTGGAGAGGTTTTAATGAAGGGAAGCAGAGGACATAAAGTGAGGATTCCTGTTCAGGCCAATGGATACTCAAGATAGCCTAGTTTGGCCATTGTAATATTCTTTGTAACTTGTGGGAATAAGGTATGTTTTGGTAGATTTATTCATTAATATATGTGATGTTAATTATATGTAAAGGTATATAGGTGTAAGGAGGGAATCCTTGTTTATTCCACATTTTAAATTTTGCTAAGATCATCTAGTGATATGTTAAATTTCTTCTTCTTACAGAAGTTTTTCATGTATCTTCTGTCTCCCTTCTCCCACATTTACTTGATTACAGCAGGTTGTAACTTGTACTACACGAAAATAATTAAGAATATATGGTATCTATTTGTAGAGAGACATCTTAGTATCTTACTAATGGTTTGTTGATTCTTCTCATAAGATTCACTTCTTTCTTCTCGCTTCTGTCTTTATTTTTATTTTGTTGATAAATTTGCTGAATTGAAGAAGGAAATTATCACAGTATGAATAATCAAATATACTTAATAAATAGATAAACTAGAGTTTGCTCAAAAAATATAAACTAGAGTTTATAGGTTGGTTAGTTAGTTAGGGAGTTATTTACTCAAAGTCACTCTATAAATAAGCTACACCATTGTGCTCAATTCTCATTCTTTTATCAATCTTATTCATTCTATAATGAATATCTATGAGCATTTCCCACATTAATACTCCTAAGCTTGCTTTCTTGTTGATCATTATGATCTTCTTCCCTGAAACTCCCATAATTCATAAGAGAAATTAAAGTATTGATATTTATTACTACTATCAATGGGGTTTGACACAGATGATTGGACATCTATTTTCAGTATATGTAATTTGACTTTGAATTTATACCCACCGTATTGTTAGAATTCCATCAAACCCTCTTGTTGAGGTTGTGATTTTCCCTAACTTCACATGTGTGCCTCTTTGAATTAAAATTTTTATCTAACAAAAATCAATTTTATCTTAAGAGACCTCACATTCTTAGTTTACAATTAGGGACACAGTCTCCATCTTTCATATTTCCTTCCATTGCATTTCATGTTATCCCACAACATAAATGTTGACCCAGCTTTTAACTATGACAAAATGGGTCTGCTACATAAAAGGACTTAATATTAGACTATTGTATACGATTATACTTAATTAGTATTAGACTATGGTATTCAAATGTACACGAATAATCATAACCAAATGCAGAGCACTTTGAAAAGAAATAAGGTTGTTATGAAACCTCAATCAGTTCTAACAAAGCCAAATTACCCAAACAATGTCCATGATAATAGATAAAATAAATCTTTGAGTTGATAACTCCGGCCTGTCTAAAATGTATAACAAAGATAAAACAGAAGATAAAAAGTTAGTACAAATTGGAAGATGAGTAATAGAGTCAAACCAACTCCACAACCTTTAGAAAAAGTGCAATGTAATAATGAGTGATCAACTGGTTCATAAGAATGACCAAACAAACTGCACATGGAAAAAGCTGTACATCCCCTTTGATGGAGAAGATCATATATGTAGGTGTTGTGAATTTAAACCTCTTGATGAAACCTGTTGTGAATTCCAACAAATAATCACAAGAATAAACTTAGATCTGTGGAGCAAAGAAAGTAGTAATCAATGAGTAAAGTAGCCTCAAGCAACAACAAAAACAACAAACAGACCTAGATCAATGTGTGAAGCAACACTACAAGCATATTCAAAGCAATAAAGATAAGAGAGAAATGAAGAAAGCAACACACCAATATTGTTTACCCATTTCGGTCCAAAAATTACCTACTCTTGGGGAGAGAGTAGCTATATGTTCCACTTTGATAAGAGAGATACACAGAAGTTACAAGAAATTAGCTTAAAAGCTTACAAAAAACAAACCCTAAGTTCTACCCATTTTTCAAGTCATCCCCACTCACAATGAATCCTAAGAGAAACCACTAAAGGAAGCTTTTTGATCCTACCTCTAGCGAAATCTCACTACCCGAGGTGTTCACAAATGTTTCGCAACCCAAGAAATAAACTCTCACCAAAGACACTCAACTCTAAAGTTCCCTCCGTTGGTTTTCCAGGTTTCTCTCTCTTGAGCTCACTCAAAACATGAAGAATGAAACCTTATATAGTACCAGATCCCGAGATAATCATGCAACGTTAGACACCCATCGTGCCATGATTGTAGTTAATACATCAGTACAATACTATATTCTATGCGTGAATCGTGTCACGATGCCTTTCCATCGTGTCACGATATTTCCAGTGGCGACCTCCTAGAAAATGAACCAAAATCGTGCCACGTTCCCATGCTCACATGCCATGGTTTTTCCAGAACTTCAACATCCAATTTTGAGCCAAATTTCAACATATCTCCACCTTGACTCTAACTTGGTAGTGATGTTAATTTAACCATCAACCACCTTGTTTCTCTCTCCAATAGGAAATCACTCTTCGACAAAATCGATCAAGTCCAAGCAATGTTAGAACCTTGATCCAGGCAATGACTTGGTGAGCATTTCTGTCAAATTTTCTTCCAATGCCACTTTTTCAACCACAATTTCTTTTGATTCAACCACGTCTCTAACAAAGTGTAGGCAAATATCGATGTGCTTTGTCTTCTCATGATACATTGATGATTCGGCAAATGGATGACACTTTGGCTATTACAATGTATATCTTCACACTTGAGTAATTCCTAACTCACCAATCATACCTTTCAAGCATATGGCTTCCTTCACCCCTCCTACAAGGAAAATATACTCCACTTGAGTTGTATATAAAGCCACCATGGAATTTTGATTTTCCTTCTAACTAATAGCCGTGCCATAGAGAGTAAACACATAACCCGGTAAAGATTTTCTTGCATCCACATTGCCCGAATAGTACACATCTACATACCCCTCAAAAGCGTCTTCATCTTGAGCTGCTCTTGTGTACTTCAAACCGCCCTTCAAAGACCCATTCAAATATCTCAAAACTCACTTCAAAGCTCGCTAATGAACAATACCCGAATTTGCCATAAACCGACTTACTATTCCAACTACATAAGCTAAGTCTGGTTTACTACAAACCATTCCATACATGATGCTTCATGTTGAAACAAGAAGGGTCTTGTACAATTCCTCTATGGTTTTGATGATAACAAAATATTGAAGAACAAATGAATATACTAATATATTAAAAAGACTTAATATTAGACTATTGTATACGATTATACTTAATTAGTATTAGACATGAAGAATGAAGCCTTATATAGTGTCTAGATCCTGAGAGAATCATGCAACGTTAGGCCCCCATCGTTCCATGGTTGTAATTGATACACTAGTACAAGACTACATGCTATATGTTAATCGTGTCACGATGCCTTTCCATTGTGTCAAGATATTTCCAGTGGCGACCTCCTAAAAAATGAACCAAAATCGTGCCATGTTCCCATGCTCATGTGCCATGATTTTTCCAAAACTTTGACATCCAATTTTAAGCCAAATTTCAACATTTCTCCATCTTGACTCTAAATTGGTGGTGTAGTCAGTTTAACCATCAATCACCATACTGCTCTCTCCAATAGGCAATTACTCTTCAAGTAATTGGTATATGACCCCCCTCCCATAGAAATGGCTTCAAGCACGTTAGGGATAAGCATAAGAAGATTAGAATTAAGGTTCTGAAGCAACCCACCAGTAGAGAAAATTTCTTGCATGGAATGAATGACATCTGAAGCAACAATGTCCTGACAATGTTGATAGTAATGACCACAAAAACCATCTGAGACAAACGCTCCATCACCATTTTGGTGTTGCAAGTTTGATTTGATTACGTAAACCAATTGAGTTGATTGTAGATTTTAGCGGTGATTAGGATTCTTCGTTGGATTAACATAGACAATTATCAGTTATGAGGCACGTGTTCTATTTAAGTGGCGAGTTCGTGAGATTTTAACTTCCCTCTAGATGTCAAGTGGTGAGTTTGTGGGATTTTAAGTTCCTTCCTCTTGAATCGTAAGTTCTAAATGAGAATTTGTTAATGAAAACTCTTGTATTTATATGCAAGTTTCCAGTTGGGCTTGGGCTGAAAAACTTGCCTTTTTCCCAAACCCGTAGATAAAATACTGATGAAAGTTGTATTTTCCCACCAACGCACGTACCTCGCGCTTGAGTGCTTAAAACAATGCTTTTCAGCACTGCGTCGCACACCGGGGTGCGTGGCAGCACACTCGGGGCACATGGCTTCTGCTTCAAATGCATTTTTTTTCCTTTTTCTTCGTCTTTTTGAGTGCTTTCTTCCTTCATATAAAAAATATTAAAGAGTATTCAGGATCAAGTGGATATTCAATTAATGACTTTGACGTCGTCAACGTTGCAGATCCGGAGACACGAGTATTCTGGATGCTTAAATATAGTCATATTTGTAGATATATGCAGTATGCCGTTTTATGTTCTTAATATGGATGTTGTGAGTTTGTTCGCAAATTCGTCCTTTCTGTTTTTAACGACTTTGAATTTGTATTGTATCGATGCACTCTATCAATTTGATTGCATGTATATCTTTTATTTTTGTAAAAAAAAAAAAAAATAGGAAGCAAGTTAGCAATATGCTTTCACTTGCTTTTTGTAAAATGGAAATCTCAATTATTTTCCAAGGAAGTAGAATTGCATATATGTTAGGCTACATATGAAAAATTTATGTTTCTTCCAAAGTATCAAATCCATCCCAAAATTTATGGGTTTTTGTTAACGAGTGCTCTAAGAACACTCTTTAAGGATTCCTAATCAAAAAATTATCCTTTAAAAAAGTTAAAAACTTCAATTCCCAATGCATTGATTTCATAAACTTTGACAAAAATTTACTATGCCCTAAGGGCCCTGGGTGACATTTCCCTTAATTTATTTGCCAAAGAAAACAAAAAATTGTTGTATTCACATTTGCTTTGGCTGAAAAACACATGTAAATTACTTAAATGCTTCGCGGCAGTTAACTGCCGAATTATGGAACCGGCTACAGTTAACTACCGAGAAAAAAAAATGCTTTTATAATATAATTAAACAAATCAAAATAAAAACCACGTATAGAAATGAATAAAAAAATTCTTGACAAAAAAATAAATGGATAAATTTTTTGTATTTTTGGATTGGTGGCTGTCTCACATGCAGCCCCTTTAGACCGGTCCTGAGTAATATACTACTTGCTTAAGGTAGCAACAATGGTCTAATATTTCAGAACTTTAAAAGAGAGACATCCAAAAAATTTAGGCATTAGTTATATGTCTCTCTTATATATTGATTATTTTTTATTGCATAGAGGAGGAAAAGGCTCGTATATATTGAATATTTTGTCTATTCGTAGTTAATATGAGGTTAATCACTCACACTTGTACATATCAAAGGTATTCATACTAGAAAATTTAAATGTTTAAACAAATTCATCGTGCATTATAATTTTTATTTTAGTTTTTCAATTTCCAAAAGAATTTTATTTTATTGAACTTAATTAAAAAAATGGTTTTGTTAACGAGTTTTCTAGAGCATTTTTTAAGGATCTCAAATGTAAAAACTTTTACAACATTAAATATTACAAATTTTAATGCATTAAATACACGTTTTCATAAAAACTTACTATAAAATCCTTAATTATAGAATGTCATGGAGCATCGTTATCATTTCTCATAAAAAAATTAGTACTCTATATTATATTGAGTCCTCCCTAAAACATAAAATTCAAGTGAACAATAATGTCTGTCTGTTGGGAACATTTACTAGTTTTTGTTATTGTTGGTGAGATTAGTTTACAAACATTTACTTTACTTTGACAAGTTCATAGATTGCAATTACTTTTCCTATCAACTTTCGTAATCTCCCATCCCTCGTCAAAATAAGTAGGTCTCTCAGTTAATAAAAGAGCGGTGGACGAAAATATCTACTATGGTTAATGTGGTAGGGACTTGTGAGAGCAAATAGATACGATATGTGAATATACATTGAATATTAATATCTCTCCATTATGAAAGTCTAAGGAGATGGAAGACATACTATATACTCCCTCTTAAATGAAATATAAGAAAAAATTATAGTTGAAATGTTAAATACTTCCTCCGTTCCAAAATAAAAATAAAATTGGATGAACATATTTGATACAAATTTTAAACCAAATACATTAATTTTAAACCAAATATATTAGTTGTTAAATGTTGATATCCAGAGAATTCCTTCATCAAAGATTACATATAGCCGAGATAAAATATGTCAATTGAGTGTGTATAATGTGTGGTCTAGGCATTATTTCATGATATAGTTCATAACTCAAATAGAGTTCTGAGAAACTTCATTAGAGTATATATCAAATTTGTGAATAAATTTTTTATTTATATATTTAAAAATAATTGTTAATTTTATATCGTAAATACAATTCGGATAGTAAAAAACTTCATATATATTTGATAGAGATGATGCTTTTCTGAAAATGAAAAAACCATTCTTTAGTCATTTTCATTGTTTCCAAGAAATGTATACACTTGTTGTCTTTTATCTCATTGTTATTAAGTGAAATTAAAATAAATTTTAGAAAGTAAAAATGATTTTTTTTCAGAAAATAAACTTTTTGGTTTTCATAAACTTTTTCCTAATTTTTTATCTTTTTTTTGGTTTTCAGAAACTTTTTCCTCAAAATATTATATTTTGAAAAACTTCAATTTTAACTTTCCTAGACTATTTTCATTTATGACAATTTGAGTTTTGAGTTACAATAATAAAATATGTTTTTTTAAAACTCGGTATCCGATCTAAGAATCGACTAATCCGAGGGGACCAATTCCACCGCCCACTTGTGGGGCCCCATTTAAAGTCAAAGCAAAGCTTTGTATGGACTTGTCAATCGAAATTGGCACCAGAGGAAATCGAACCTGAGACCTTTAGAGGAGCAAACTCCAAGATCCCAAGTCAACCACTAGGCCAACCCCAAATGGGTTACAATAATAAAATATGTTAATTAATTTTTGTGACTAAAATTAAATAGTTAAAATAAAAAATGTTTTTTTTGAAAGAAAAATAAATAAAATGTTAAAACATAACTTTTTAATAAATGTCTGGCATATGTAATAGGGAATTGGATTTCACGTTGTTAAAGCATGACGCTTTGTCTAAAAGTCCTAGGTCAACTGGAAAATGCTGAAATTGCAAGGTTGGACGTCGTGACCCGGGTTCGAACCTAGGACCTCACAATTGTGTGTGAGTTTAATTTCAGTGGATTACCACTTTATCTAAGACCAAAAAAAAAAACATGATGCTCTAAGATGGTGTTTGATTTCAAAGTGACGGTTGAGATTGTTTTACCACGTGTAATCGTGTTTGAAATTTGAACCGTTCAATCTCAAATGAACAAATTGAGATCGTTTACAATGTCAAAATGTGTGAAGCATTCCCACACTACTAGAAAAAGCTGAAATACCGATGGAATTTAGAGACGGAATTCTTGAGTAGGAGTGAAGGTGTAGTCGGTGTGAAGGTGTAATATTTTTAAAGGCATGTTAACAAATGCTCTAAAAATATTGGCTAAAAGATCTAAGGTTTAATATGTTTTTAGTCCCTGCAAAATCATGAATTTTCAACTTTAGTTCCTAAAAAAATTCATTCACATTTAATCCCTAACTGCATTTTATAAGGAACAATTTGAGAACTAAAAATATCGTAAAAAGTTTTAAAAATATAAATTATTCTTACAAATTGCTATATTATGAAGGACTAATTCCTAAAAAAATTCATTCACATTTAAACCCTTACTGCATTTTATAAGGAACAATTTGAGAACTAAAAATATCATAAAAAGTTTTTAAAATATAAATTATTCTTACAAACTGCTATATTATATATGAAGGACTAAAATTACTATTAAAATTTAATAGAGACTAAATTTAAAAGTTTGTGATTTATAGAAACTACAAATATATTTAACCCAAAAGTCTACAAAAGAAAGTTGTCTTTAAAATATAAAAAGAAACATCGCTTACATGTATTTCTAGTTCATCTATTTTCAGAAAGTGGAATTTTTTTAGGAAAGAAAATGGAATTTTTTTATTAACCCAATTTTATTTTATTTTTTAAATTTTCCAGCAACATCCCATTTTGAGGTCATTTTTGTTGATGAGCATATTCATTATAAATATGTGACAACGCTTTATATGCTCACTTTGACTATCCATATCAGTAAAAGAAAGTCAAATAAACGTTGTCTCGCCATTAATGAATAAGCATCACTAAGAATGATTTATACTTCACTTGAGATGGTCTAATGTGATTAGTTTAGAATTTTAAAGGATACTCTTAAGGTCTCAAGTTTGATTTTTCTCAATGTTAATTTTGATGGCTAATTTATACGAAGCTTTGCTTTGGATTTATATATCCCCACAAATTACTCGGTCCTCGACCACATATCAAGTTTTAAAAAAATATATCCTAAAATGGGAAACAGATGAAAAATTTAGAAGTGAAATTAGGAGGAAAAAAAAGGGTTTTTAAAATAACGGGGCCATATCTTTTTCTAATATTAGGGGACCGAATCTTCATAAATTTGTATTCAAAAGTTTTTTTTTAAGAAGCCAAAGGAGTTATCTTAAAAACAGAAGAGATACCAACTACCAACTGAAGCACAAAATCTGTTTAACAAGGGATCAAGGAACAATCTCAGAATACAAAAAGCAAAATAACCAAAACAGAAAACAAAAAGTCGACAAACAACATTACATGGTGGAATAACCAATACAGACTGAAAAATTATTCCGCCGAGCATGAAAATCGTATGAAGAATTAGGCATATACACTTTAAGCCACCACCAAGAGTAAAGTTTCACTTTGTATTCCATCCGAGCAACAAATGACTCTTTGTTTTTATAAAATCCAGAGGTTTTGCGCTTCCACACAATTCAAATACAAGCTAGCCATATTGTTTGAAAATAGACATGAAGATTCTTCCTGTAAAGATGAGATCCACCAAAGTGGGAAGCATGCGATCCAATATTTGAAGGAGGAACGCTAAATTCCCGCAACCATTGCAAAATGGAAGACCAAACATTCTCAACAAAAGAACAATGGATGACAATTGGACCTAGGTCTGATGGGTACTCTCAAAAAATACCTCTCATAGGTAGGGTAAAACCCCGCTTTCATGGACCTGAGCTTGGGTCCAGGTAATTACCCGCAAATTTAATTTGGTATGGGCGCGGGTCTGGGTACTATACAACGAAGTCCCGCAACCCGCATATAAATATTTATATAATATGATAATTTATTTATTTTTTGTATATAATCTCTTATTTATTAAAGTTAACCCGGAAACAAATGTTTGCCCTAATTTTAACCTAACCTAATGGTTAATTTTACACTAATACCCCTGTTTAATTATTAACCCTATTTTTTCCTTCTTAACAAAATCACACCTAATCTCCTATTTTTTTGAACAAAACAAATCTGCCTAATCTCTTATTTATTAAAGTTAACCCGGAAGCAAATGTTTGTCCTAATTTTAACCTAACTGTAATGGTTAATTTTACTCTAATACCCCTGTTTAATTATTAACCCTATTTTTTCCTTCTCAACAAAATCACACATATTCTCCTATTTTTTTGAACAAAACAAATCTGCCTTATCTCTTATTTATTAAAGTTAACCCGGAAGCAAATGTTTGCCCTAATTTTAAACTAACCCTAATGG
>Ga0315915_1000287_pt1 | contig 46934 bp, 37 predicted proteins | sample MpolbnodulesMG_FD_207738 | JGI IMG/M metagenome (GOLD analysis project Ga0315915, IMG submission 207738) | Medicago polymorpha root nodule microbial communities from Los Angeles, California, United States - branched nodules | ecosystem: Host-associated > Plants > Roots > Nodule | place: USA... | reverse complement strand
CCAAGATAGCTTATGAAAAACAATTTACCTTTATATTTTGCAAATTAATTTGTTTATCCAAACAGGGCTATTGCTTATAAATGTCTTAAATATTAGTTGTTTCTTTATACTATAATTACCATGGTTATGTTATGTGTTTCATTGCTCTACTGCAAGTAACTCAAAATATATCAACTTGGAGTTGATAAATAGTTTTTCTTTATTATTTCATTCACTCACGGGAACATTTTAGAGAGAGATACATATATGGTAAAGTTTCCGGGTAAACAACATATTTTGAAAGCTTCCATGTCCATTACATTCTTACCAAAATTAATCGGCGATATTATTTTAATGTTTATAGTGGAAAGTAGTTTTTTTATAGATTAAACTGTAGATCACTAGATTCCTTCATATTGCCATCACAAATAATAAACAGGAGCATACAACTGATACAAGCAAGAAATGATAAACACCAATTATGCTTGAATCTATCATGTATTTTGATTAAGTAAATTTGACATATTGTGTCCAAAAATAAAAGTAAATTTGACATATGATTTTTTATTTTTATTTTTTAAGAAGCAACATATGAAACGATCTTAATTTAAACCACTACATATTCTTGAACTACAGTGATGGTGGAAGGCCCAACAGTGCTAGCATCTTTGTTGGTGGCTTTATCTTGGGAGGATTGATTGTTGGAGCTCTTGGCTGTGTGTATGCACCTCAGGTAGTATTTGTTACCGTGACATACATTTTGGTTTTCAACAGGATCAGGGCCTTAAAGATATCTGTCTTTCCCGGGATGTCGTCATTTATATGGCCATATAAGGAAATTTAATTTGTTAATGCCTCTTACTTATACAGTTAACAAAGCATGCAGCATAATTAAAAGCGCTTGGCACTAATATCTTTAAAATCTTTAAGATAGCACGATGCGCATAATGATTTTCTTAAAAATATTTATGTTCTGCAACTGCAAATCAGGATTTCACTTGTTGCTTGAACTTGAATATATCATGTGCTCTTTTACTCTTTCATAGATCAGCAATGCTTTAACTGGAACTGAGAGGAAGGAGTTGATGAGAAAACTGCCAAAGTTCATATATGATGAAGAAAAGGCTTTAGAGGTGAGCAGTGCTTGCCATTTGTTTCATCCTACAGGTTTATCTTATAAAGAGTCCTTGCCATGCTTGCTTTCTTCTTTTACTTGGAGGCACAAGAACTGCTATTGGCCTTATATCTGGAAATGAACTCACTTGAATGGGGATTAATTTTTCAAATTCTAATCAATATTATCATGGACATGTTTACCAAATCTGTATAATGATTTCTATGCTCAAATCAGTTGTAACCAACCATTTGGTTGCAAAAATTTATATAGAATTGGGCCTAGTATTAAGCAATGAATTGGTCCTGGGATACCCTTATGTTACATTTGTTCTTCTTGCTGCAACTTGTTGGTTTTAAGTGAGTATATCATTAATGGCTCACAAAATTTGCTTAACTTGATTTGCAGAAAACACGGAAAGTATTGTCTACTAAGATTGAACAATTGAACGCGGCTATAGATGAAATTTCTTCTCAGCTTCGGCCAGATGATACCCCAAATGGGGTAGCCGTGAACTCTGATGAAGTTGAAGCTGCCAAATGAGACCGTTGCTGTGATGTTGGCCATTACACTGTTCGATGAAAATATCGTTGGTACAAAACCCATTTTGAATTTCTTGTAATATCTTTGCATTTCATCATATAGTAATAAACAAAGTTGATGACAGCCTCCACTTAGGTAAATTTGTCATTCTGATGGGAGGTTTCTTGTGCTCTATTTCTGTCAGCATTTTTTTCCTTTTTAATGAAAGAATATGGACATATCTATTAGTTAACTATTTCTGGATTGTATCGTTTTAATAATCAGTGCTCATGCTTAGACAGTGAAAAATATCACTTTGGATTCTCCATAATAGGATGTTGTCACTTTTACAGCAAACATGAAATACATGATAACTATGGAGGTGTTTGTCTTGTCATTTGAATCAACGGCTAACTAAAAGTAAAATCGCTTAACTTAACAACACCTTTGAGATTTATCCCCTTCTCATAATCTTTCCTCTTCCATTAATTGGCTATTTCAACCCTTCTATAAATTCTTGCCTCCACTATGATTCCAAGCTAACATGTCCTCTTTTGGGTCACAAAGTTGATGTTGTTTTCCTGTGAGAAATGAGGTGGCTCGAGTCATCATTGAAAGTAACGATAAAGCTTCCGAAAAGGATTAAAGAGAGCATCACTTTGCAATTTATAACAGTTTATAATATCCTCCATTAAATAAAATATTCACAATTAGGAGACTTCTAATATTGCACAATGTCACACATATCATGGTGCGACAAGGTAGAGTCTGCCTATAATAAAATGCATGTTTGAATTGTGTGTGTGTATTTTATTATCAAGTTTTGCAAATGAGTTGCTATCTCAACGTGCAAGTTTTATTTTTCTAAAGAGACAGAGACAACTCATGTATCACTGGAATTTTCATGTATAATCTGCTTGAGAGCAGATGAAACTTTCACAAATATTTAATGTTTCTTCTTCTAGTGCCCAGATGGTTGGTTCTCTTGAGAAAAGAATTTTCATATACGTTTAATTTTTTTTAAGGCAATTATTGGTAGGAACTCCCCGTGGCTAGAGGAAAAGCTTAAACCAATTAAAAAAACTACTGTAAAACTTATTTACATAAAATTCATGAACTCACAGTTTGTTCTAGAGTGGATTTTCCAATTGGTTCAAACCCAATACCACACTCCGTCAAGCTATATATGTCACCCAAGTGCTGTCCATGGAAGTACGCCATTAGACATCATGACTGCCATGGATTCCAGCCACATTTTGAGGAATTGTTCTTTCTCTAATCCACAATCACAATGAGATTTTGTCTCTTTCCAGCACATTCACTGAGTTCGTACATAACACAGCTATGTTTGATGTTACATACAAAATGCAAAAGAGATAGAGGAAAAAGAAGAGTACATACAAGATACAACACTTGCACTTACTCACTCATATATGACTTCCGACTACATGCAACCCTTCACAACTTACCAAGACTATCGCTATCACTATCCAATTAGATAACATCTGAGTTTTTTAATTTTTATCTCAATCTCTTCATGCTCGACCAATATTCTTTGTTCTTTACTACGTAGCTTTTAAGTACTTTTACAAGTATGTTTCACACCTAGGGTTAACGTCCGAGAAGGAGAGTAGCCTTGCCTGTTTTCCTGTGAATTTTTTTGTTGTTATTACAAACAAATTTAACTAGTGTGAATTATCGGTGGAAAAAAGTTGTACACATTATTCATCCAATCACATCTCATCAAATAAATAATTGTAAAAATATTTTAAAAGCGAATATATCAAAACAATGTAAATAGTAAAATATGATTAAACACATGTATTAAAGTGACACCACCGGATAATATGCATATTAATTAAATCCTATTATAAATATCTTATAATTTTACAATTTGATTTAATTTGGATTTTTTTAATCAAAATACAAATGGACACGTCCTTGGGAACAATTAATAAAATTACAGGTTATTTTTTATTTATTTATATTTTATATATTTTTTTAACATTTTAAAAATACACTATTTTTTAAGTGTAATGATCCTACGGATAATTTTGGTACTACAAGTGACCAAAAACAACCCAATCAATTTTGAAATGAATTCATTGGTGTTGGTTATACAAGGTGTCTAAGAATTCATTATCTAAGATTAAATTCATAAAAATTCACTAATGTCAATTTTATAAATAAAATAAAAAACAAATTAATAGTTTTTATTTAGAGAAATGATATTCGAACAACCATTTTTTGACAACTTTTTTAACAACATTCTCTCTCATACTTACATTATGTTTTTACTTTATCTCTCTCTATTGATTTGGTTTTTGTGCTAATACCTCATTTTCTTTGTAAAATTTTGATTGTTTTAAAAGTTGTCATATAAACGGATGTTCAAATAACACAACTCTTTATTTAAACTCAGTCATCATATCTTTCCCTTCTTTCACATTGTTTTATACTTATATGTATGTGGTTCAAAATTAGAAGTCCAATGATCAGAATACATGGATGTCCAAACATTATCTTATCTTGTAGATATTCTTACAAATTATTCACCACTCATTCCATTACTCCCCCAGCAACCATAATTTTCTTTTTCTCAATCAACTTCACAAAAATCTGTAAAGAAAGATATTAACCACTCATTCATCAACCATAATTTTCATTGTGAATATAAACACTCACCAAAGAGTTGTTTTTCAGCTTGGTTGCATCTATAGCTATGGCCACCCATGCAGCTTTAGCTTCTACAAGAATCCCCACAAGCACAAGGTTTCCATCAAAGGCCTCTCACTCTTTCCCAACTCAATGTGCCTCAAAGGTTTCACTCTCTCTAAAGTTGTGTCCTTCATGATTTGCTTTGTTTCATATCTTAATTTAAAGTGTCTTATACTTCACTTTACTTTGATTGTGCAGAGACTTGAGGTGGCTGAATTCAGTGGACTAAAATCAACTTCATGCATTACCTATGCCAGTAATGCTAGAGAGTCTTCTTTTTCTGATGTTGTAGCTGCTCAACTCACAACCAAGGTTATTTTCTAGTTACATATTTTATATATCTCACTGGATCATGAGAGATTCCTTCCTTCTTTTATATGTTGCATAAATGTATTAGCTCCGATGATGAAGCACTGACACAAACACCAAATGCGACACTGACTTGTCGACAAGGGTTTTGGAAAATGAAATAATTGAATGTAATCACATGTGTCGGTGTCAAACACTGACACGTTTTGGACACTAGACACATGCAATCTGAATCGTCGGTATTGCATATTTGTGCTACATATATTAGCTCTAAATATCTTCTTTGTAGCTAAATATATTTATCATTAGATGAATTATCATACTTAGATACCCTTCATCCAGAAAATGTTGGTACCATAACATATTTGCATGGAAGCAACAACAAAATTGTAGTTAAATATCTCCTTTTAAAGCCACTCTCTTAAATCCCTTAAAGATTATTAAAGTAATATTACATTAAGTAACATCTTTGGTTACTGGACTGGAGCTAAATAAATTCAATTTGCTTATGGTTTGCAAATTATAATCAGGCCATTGGATCAACTGCTGTGAGGGGAGAGACTGTTGCTAAGTTAAAGGTTGCAATCAATGGTTTCGGACGCATTGGTAGAAATTTCCTTAGATGCTGGCACGGTCGAAAGGACTCACCACTTGAAGTAATTGTTGTCAATGACAGTGGTGGTGTCAAGAATGTAAGTTTTCAAATGTCATTGCTCCTTTAATTGTTTTGAGTTAGTTTGCTTTGGTACTACAAACTAATTAGTTTCACTGAATTGAATGGTATGGTAATAGTGACATCCTCTTGTTTCACATATTCAGGCTTCACACTTGTTGAAATATGATTCTATGCTTGGAACATTTAAAGCAGATGTGAAAATACTAAATAATGAGACTATTACAGTTGATGGTAAGCCCATCCTGGTTGTCTCTAGCAGAGATCCTCTTAAGCTTCCTTGGGCCGAGCTTGGAATTGACATTGTTATTGAGGTAAATTCAAACATCATCAATTGTAGGCCACAAAATGAAAATACAAGCATGTGATTGGTTCATTTCTTAAAAATCAACATAGTACTGTTTTATGAAAAATATGAAAAGAAATTTTTTCTGAATGTACTCGAGAGAATTTTTTAAAGTTAATGAATTTTTTGTTCAGGGAACTGGAGTGTTTGTGGATGGCCCTGGAGCCGGAAAACACATCCAAGCAGGTGCCAAGAAAGTTATCATCACAGCTCCTGCAAAGGGTGCTGATATTCCAACTTATGTTATTGGAGTAAATGAGCAAGACTACGGCCATGAAGTAGCCGACATCATAAGGTAAGGCTTTAATATTTAAGTTGTTCACCTCGTTGCGGATGTTGAGGTTAAGAACAAGGGTATCACAGCTGAGAACGTCAATGCAAGATAGTGTTTTGATTGACAATTCATATTCATTTTATGTTTCTTAATGTACAGCAATGCTTCTTGCACCACAAACTGTCTTGCTCCCTTTGTGAAGATCCTGGATGAAGAATTCGGTAAGCAAAAACTCTGATACTCATCATACTGATAGCTAGTATTGTAACAGCAACGTTTGATTCTTAGCTCAAAGCCACTTAATCATCTTTTGGTCTATATTTCCAGGAATTGTTAAGGGAACCATGACAACCACACATTCCTACACAGGAGACCAGGTATATTATCAAACATCATATGTTTGATGGAATAGAAAAATTGTTTTACTTATGTGTGGTCCATTATTTATTTCCAATAGCTTCCTAGTCAATCTTCCAACTGAAAATGGATAAGAAGTTACAATAAGGCTCGGCTTGATCTGACTTACTTTTGACTACTTTCTCCTTAAAAGAAGAAGATAGGTCAAACAGTATTTTTAAAAAGCTTATCTTTTTATTCTTTTATATATAGAGACTATATATGATTAACTTTTCAAAAACTATTCGAGAGAATTTTTTTAAATCAAGTAGGAGAACTTTGATAATTTTATCTGTTTTATTATTATGGCGTATTATTATTTAACTCAAATTCTATTATTCTATTAAAAAATATCTCTTCGCTAAGAAAAACAAAATTAGCAAACAACTTGAGTTTTAGTGCCAAAACAAATCAAGCCAAACAAAGTCTAAAAGTTGTGTTTGTGCAGAGGCTTCTGGATGCTTCACACAGGGACTTGAGAAGAGCCAGGGCTGCAGCACTGAACATTGTCCCCACCAGCACGGGAGCAGCCAAGGCTGTCTCTCTAGTGCTGCCACAGCTCAAGGGAAAGCTCAACGGAATCGCCCTTCGTGTGCCAACACCTAATGTTTCAGTTGTTGACCTTGTGGTGAATGTTGCGAAGAAGGGTATTTCAGCTGAAGATGTCAATGCAGCATTCAGAAAGGCAGCTGAGGGACCACTGAAAGGTGTATTGGATGTCTGTGATGTTCCACTTGTGTCTGTTGACTTCCGCTGCACCGATGTTTCTTCAACTATTGACTCTTCCTTGACTATGGTCATGGGAGATGATATGGTCAAGGTGGTTGCTTGGTATGACAATGAATGGGGTTACAGGTTAGATTACTATCCATATAATGAAGTTTCATGTCATATCACTATATTTTTTTATTTTCCATTCCAGTATATACAAATAGAACATCCATGCATCTATTTAGGATAACAACTTAATTAAGCGCTTATCACAAAATGCTTATGTATTAGCTCTTTCAATAATAAAAGCTAAAATAAAATCAGTGTTTTCATAAGCTATTATGGAGAGCTTATGTAAATAAGCTAAAAACACTTATGGACATGTCATAAACTGTTTCTACAAGTTCTCACAAACAATATATTAAGTGTTTATTTCAATAGAAAAGTTCAAATAAGTCAATCCAAACAGACCTCAAACGATGAAGGTTGCTGCTGGAGTTGTTGACTTTTTGTGTACTTGTAATATAGATATAGATCATGTTATTGATAGTTACAATGTTGGTGATTTCAGTCAAAGAGTGGTGGATTTGGCACATCTAGTAGCAAACAAATGGCCAGGCACCCCTCAAGCAGGGAGTGGAGATCCATTGGAGGACTTCTGTGAGACAAACCCGTCCGATGAGGAATGCAAAGTTTTTGAATAGAGGAAAATCATTTTCTAACTTGATTATTACCTCTACAATCAAGCCATTTGTTTTTTCCTTTTGTTATTTACGTATGATATCATTCATATGAGAAAAAAGAACAAAATGTTCAGACATACATTGTGTTTTGTGATGTCTGAGGGATTGATACCAAGTTAAATTTGTCTGTGGTCAATAATGAGTTTTGGTGTAACAATGATTCATAAGTATCATTATATATATATTGATAATAACAATGCAGTTCTGATATCTGATATACGATTTCACAATTCTCAAAAACACAAAATTAGTAATTCAAAGAAGGAGGGAAATGGGAAAAATAGTTCTTTCCTAATCCGTAGTTCATACCAAGTGTTTTGACTCAGATACCAAGCATCAATCTTTTTCATGTTAACATCATTCATTTTTGGAGTGTGGAGTGTGTAACTAACATTACATCATGATGTAACTCCATAAACTGGCATAGCAATAAATAAAACTAACTAATCCACCATATGGAACAATATTACTACCATATACCACACAGTTCTCAAAGATATAATCTACTACAATGGAAGGAACTGATAATATAATATGCAGCTACAAGAAATTACAATCATTAAGAGGATACCTTGACTTTTAATGGTGTTTGTATTGAATGTAATGTAATACAAGTACTAACATGTACTTACAGATAACTCCCAATATATAATTTAAAATATCGTGTAAGAAGAGTAATGTTATCACTAGAATCATTTACAATGCTCTAAAATTTGGGATTTGTACAAAAATAGCACAACGGCTAACATCAATAAAAATTCAACAACATCAAAGGGTCAATTGTTTGATTTGAACTATGCTGCCATTACTCTTTGTATCCTCTTCGGTTGCCTTCCCAGTTGATCTTCAGGTGATATTTCATCTCCATTCCTCTTTCTTCTTTCACTCCTCGATGGACCTTTCTTCTCGTCGATGAGTGAAAGAAATCTTTGAAGTGGGCCAACGTTAGAAGCAGATTCGGGAGGAGTAGAATGTCGTAACAGTAACATAATCTGCAAAAAATATATGACGAGAGCAATAAAGCAAGCCATCCCGCAAATGATGAAGAGACCCCAGAAACTTTTGAGCTGAAGACGATCTGATTCAATTTCAGTATTATCTAAACTACACGTGCTTCGTGTCATCCACTTATCATGAATCCGTTGCAGATCCCCAGTTTCAGAAAGTTGTAGGATGGCAGTTGACAAATCCACCGCCAAAGGGGAGTCTCGAGGGAATGCCTGTCATAAGATGATAAACAATGAGTCTTGTGATTATAACACTAACAACACAAATTCAGGATGATGAATAAGTCATACACATATATTAACAACCCACATTGGTAAGCAAATTGAAGTGGACAGGAAGAACACAAAAGCAAGGAAATATGCAGTTGATGTCATTGATGATCCAGTTTTTCCATTCAAGATATTTGAAAGATAGTCTAATAACATACCCTAATACCCATGCTAATAGAATAAAAACAAAACGAGTCTTATGGAAAATGATACTGAATACACTAAAGGATGAGTTAGGTACATGCATATATTACCATATTAAAGAGAACAACAAGCAATGGACCTAACTCAATTTTGCCTTCCCTCCAATGTTGGCGGGATTTGAAAGGGTGGAAAGGTGGTTTTAAACTTAAAAGCATTTTAAACACATTAACTAAAATCCTTTCACAAACTATACCTATAATAAAATATAACATGAAATGTTATAAGAGCATAAAAATTCATCAGTTTTAAAATCTCTCCCGTCCCATGATGAACCAAACATGGAGAAAATCATTTTCCCTCCCCTTCTCTTCTCGTAATCAAACAGATTGTCAAATTAAATCCCTCCCTTCCTTAGAACAAACTTAAAAAAGCAAGTAATTGAGGGTGTTTATGCTCAATCTTCACCAACCAAATAATGATTCACTTTTCCCAACACAAAAAAATATTTTTTTTTTGAAAGACTCAATATTCACGGTTGTTTGCAGCACATTTAAATATCTATTTCTTTTTCCTATTGATTATTTATTTAAAAGGTAGATAGATACTCACAAACCCCCAGCCACTTCTGGTGAACTCCTGACCTACAATCCTGAATGTGCATTGGGTTGATAAGAATATTTCGACATAAGGTCGTTCATCTACAATAGCAGCAACACCTCCTTTATTAGGACCAAGCTGGAGTGCCTTAGCATATTCTTCGGGAGATCCAAGAGGAACAAGTCTAGATCTGGATATTCCAATATCTTCAGTCAAGTAATGTTCGGCAAATGAACCCACTTGAAACCCTATTGGTTCATCACTAACTTTTAAGCTTTCGATGCCACTGATACGTGAAGATAACTGCTGCACTGTGAGTATGGATGTTAAACTAGCAGTGTAGCTGGAATTAATGATCAAAACCACAAACAACCATATGAGTACTACACCGCGACCAAGAGTACTCATTGTGTTCTCTCCTGCAGAAGTGACGGGAAAAAAATGATAAAGTGCTTCATTATGTCTGTTTAAATTTCATCTAACAAAATTAACTGGAGTATCACTTACTGTGGGAAAAAAATAGAGTTGACAGGCTAAACCTGCATGCATGGTAAAAATAGATGGATCAGAAACAACTGAAACCACCGTATTCAAAATAAAGACAAATCATATACAGCAGGCTGCAACTGCCCCCAAAATTGGTAAATTGAAACTGTAAATTCTTAAATGCTTTCTACATCCTATTGACAAGCAAAATGGAATGAAAATCTAATAAACGTGACCTAAGAAACATATAGGTTATGCCTAAGCTTTCCATCGCATGGACAGCAGCTGAAGCTACTTATTAGTAGTAGTCTAGTCGTAGTCTCGTTTATACCACAGCATATACAAAAGTATGCAACTATTTAGCAAAGCAATACTGTAAGATTCTCTCAAATAAATAACTGACCATAATATGGTTACAAATTGTTGTTTAGGTGAACCCCTGAACTCATCATTTACCCTGTGTTCCAGAATCCATACAACTATCCCAACAAAAAAGAAGAAACAAGCAGTCACAATCCACATAAAAGGAGTGAACGGCTGCAGGAAAGACCATCCGCCAGAATTGATCTTCTTAAAAGGAGCAACCACAACAAGTCCAGATGCAGCATATGGTTGTGTAAAATCTACAATCCTTGTCCGATTTGTGACAATGGCAATGTCACCAACAGCGCCATCAAAATACTGATTGGTATAAATGAAAGAATTAGCCAGTTGGGATAAAATAATGAAGCTAAATCATATTTGTTAGCATACATAGAGGATCAGGTTTAAAAGGCAGTACTTACACCAGTGGTTATTAAGTTGACGAATTCTGTGTAGCTTGGATTTTTGTGGCCATCTCCGAATGGCACAAATCGGTAAGGAACAGCATATGGCAACAAGTTTACAGCTGCCACAAATACATCAACACAGAACCCTTTAAACAAATCAGTTCCCTTCACCGGTGACACAAATTCACGGTAACTGGCTCTTATAGGCACACCAATTCTCAATTGTTTGCCATTGTTTGGGAAGACCCATCCACGGGGCCTGGATGTTGTTTCTCCAGGCCATATCACAGTGTGAAGGTGCTGGTTTGCACTTGACCTATTAGGTGGGTTAGCATACAACGTCTCAGGAGATACTATTGACAGACCAGAATAGTTAGACCAGTAGCCAACTCGACGAACACCATTTCCAACAACATTAATGATGTCATAGGCAGGACGAAAAAGAGATCTTTCTGAATCAAGTTTTAATGGACCTGATAATCCAACAAAATCACTCCGCAATATATTGTTCAACAGAAGAGTTCCATTGTCAAATATGCTCATAGCATCGAGGTTAAGACCACCTGCTTTATCACTATGCAAACTTGTATAATTGGTACATGAAACAACACCACCCTGACTAAAAAACTTATCAATAGCTTGTGCAACCAGCCAAACAGTATCATAAGCATGTAGGCCATAAGAATTTAATCCTAAGGAACCACCAGTTAAATTATTCCACTTTGAGATAAACATTTTTTTCCTATCAGTATCAGGCGTATGCTGGCGCAAAACAAGTGCACCCTGAAGATTATCCATTGTGTCCGATGGAAGAGAAGTTGAATCTAGAACAGTGGAAAGCCAGTCAGTAGCTATCCACACATAACCCTCCTGCATCATTCCAAGATAATGGGCCACTTTGAAGATCATAAATCCAGAATTAGAATGTGCATGGACAAGAATAATTCGAGACTGCATCATTGCCACATTCACAAGCAAATTGGTGATTTCACCCCTATCAACATCAGGTCCTGATTTGATTCCTGCCTTGTAAGAGATTCTACAACGCCTCGCTGCCAACGCGTCATCTAACGCAGACACACCATTTCGTCCATAATCATCATCTACATAAATGGCAATAACTTCTTTCCATTCATAAAAATCAATGATTTCAGCAACCGCAGTCATTTGGTACAAATCACTGAGTGTTGTCCTGACAAAGAAAGGAAACTGCAACGATGAGAGTGTAGGGTCTGTAGCTGCAAATGACAACATAGGAACACGAAGCTCGTTTGCAACATGGGCTACTATGTGGGAAACTACAGAAGATTGTGGACCTAATATAGCAATTACATCTGTCTCCATGAACCGCAAAGCTGAAATGAATAAAATACAATAGGTTCACAAATCTTTGTTCAATCATGTGATCAATATGGATGTATGTTAAATGTGATACTGCAAAATTGTAAATCATAACTAGTAGAATACAAATACTTAATCTAAAGGTAGGAATAGGATACCTTGAATCATGCCATCGAAACCGCTGCAATTGGAAGTTTGCATATGGAGAACAAGTTGAGTGGAGTGAAGTATAGAGGAATTGGAGTTGACGTCTTTAACGGCTTGTTCCATGGCAAGTTTAGCAACTTTACCAATGGAAGAATCAAAGGTGAAGATAGCACCAATATTAACAACGGACGGTCTTGAAAATGAGACATTTGAAACTGTTGAATTTGAATAGGGGAGCACCAACACCAACACCATTACCAGCCAGAAGCAGTAATGATAAAAATTCATGTCAACTAATTAATTACACAATGAAGGATATAAAGTAAGAAATAAGCATGCAGCATGCATTAGTTTAGTTAATTAATAGAGTTATAAGAAAATGGAAAACTTGAAGACACGCAACGCAACATCTATCTTAAACAGGGGGAGGGAAAAACAAGTTTGCTTAACCAATCAAATCAATAAATAATCAATAACAATAGCAAGGTGATCTGAAGAGTGAAAAAGATTATTAGGAATAAATCGAAAAATGGTATTGCTATTGGTGTTGAGAATGAGAACAAACCCCACCTGGGAAAGGGAATGGGAAAGGGAAAGGGAGTGGGGTTCACGTTCGGTTCAACACTGTCTGTAAGGCTGCTTCTAATTTCAATTATTATTATTATTATATCATTCATCACCCACCCAAATCTAATCTTATCCCTCTCAATCTTAAAGTTCTCAACTCTTCACACACACGGTAATTACTATCATCACTTTTACACATCGGAACCACGTGACCTTCTTTCCACTTTACTCTCCTACCTTTAATTAAAATTAAAAAAGTTATCAACTCCCTCAGGATCATCTTGTCCAATACACAGTAGTAACTAAAAGAGAAGTTAATATTTCTATAATAAATTTTGTTTTAAAGGCACAAGTTAATATTTCCTTTATTTTTTACTTTCTCTTCTTATTACTTTAACTTTTATATCAATACCTCATTTTCTTTTATAAAAAATTGTTGTTCACATAACACCCTCAATCAAACATTATACACTCCATCGCATAATAAGTGCAATCTTGAAGATTGAGACAATAAGAGTAGCATCCAATGATTAATCGAAACGTGTAATGTGAGAATCCGAGGCTTGTCCCTTGACTTTTGTTGTCCGTCACAAAAACAAACCCAACATCAAAGTATCTATCTATCTATCTTGTTACACCATAGATCCAACGGTTAGGACACAATCCAGTAAAGGCCATCCACAACACCCAATTATAACATCCCACGTGTCCATATTCCCCCACCCAGAACCGCCACACGCAGTTTTTCTTTCTTTCTTTCTTCCAAACAATTTTTGTTTCTTGTTCAATTTTCATCCTAATTATTCTATTTTCCTATAATTTCCTTTACAACTTCATCTCTTTGATTTTAACTTATTCTTCTTCAGATTCATACATTAATTTTTTTTGTTAGTTATATTATTTATATATGTATGATTTGGAAGAGATTGTTATGCATGTGGACATGGATTATTCTCCTCCAATTACAATATTAGAAGGCGATGATTACAACAAAGACAATGATAATGATAATGATGATGACAAATTAGGAGATTTCAATAATCTTAAACCAACCACAATTGGTAAACCTCCAAGGCATGCTTCCAGTTTGAGACATAGCCTTAGCTCCAATAGATTAAAACTGCCTGCATCAGATTTGGTATGTTATTCAACCTTCTTCATAAAGTTGTATTTTTTTGGTAATATTTTTTTTAATAATTATTTATTTTGACATTTTGCTTCATGTCATATTTTGTGTCCTTGTTGTTCTTACTTTGTATTAATTTCTTTTGTTGCTTTGCTTGCTATAATTTTCAGATAATTTTAAATTTTCGTTTATGTTTTTATTATTACAAAGAAAATGCTACCAAGTAACAAGTTCCACATTGGTTAAGGAATTAAAAAAGGTAAGTTTGTATGGAAACTGATGTATTTATTACATTAACTTGTATTGTTAAGATAAACTTTCCTTTTATCGATTCATTAACCAATGTTTAGATTACTAGTTAGCAATATACTTATTAGGATTTTTCAGTGCTCTTGTTAGTTTCATAGTTCACCTTGCTAAACTGATACAGACATAAATGCTGTGAACTTCATTTCAATTTTTACCAATAATACTTTACTTCCTATGTTGTCATATTCGTCTTAAAGCTTAGGTTATCTGATTTGTTTGTGTCTCTCTTTTTTAAGAGTGTGGATGCAGAGGTTACTGGAAGTAAGTCATCTTCTGAAAACAAGACAGATTTTGTTCCGATATTTCGATCAGGAAGTTGTGCTGAAAGAGGACCTAAACAATATATGGAAGATGAACACGTGTGCATAGATGATCTTACTCAACACATAGGTTCTGCTTCAAATGTTCCTTTTCCTGGAGCTTTCTATGGGGTTCGTATGTTATTCTTACTCGAGATTACAATTTACATACATTTGCTATGATGTGAAGCTTCATTTTTACATTCACATGTTGAATCTATTAGATAACAAGCTTTATGTTCTCATTTATTTACTCTGCTTAAAGGTAGTTTAGTCTTTTGTTACTGTCTGTTCATACATTTACTGCAACTCTTTGTACTGCATTCATATTGTACCCTAACAGAGTTTCTTCAACTTCGTTCCCTCTTTTGCCTTTTCTCTATGCATTACTATTCTTAACAGAATCACGGCCGATGCTTAATTTCCATCAGAAGTTGACATTGCTGAAGATTAGTACAAATGAGTAATAGGCTAGAGAGGTTTTTTTGATATTTTCTTAAAAGATACTGTTTTAATGGATTGAAGTTTGTTGCTCATACAATGAGTTTCCACCTTTATTTTTGTTTGCTTGTTAAAAAATCAAACAGTTCAGTAACCCATACTCATTGTTCAGGTGTTTGATGGTCATGGAGGCACCGATGCTGCTTTGTTTGTAAGAAATAACATCCTTAGACTCATTGTTGAGGACTCTCAATTTCCAACTTGTGTGGAGAAGGCAATTACAAGTGCGTTTATGAAAGCTGATTATGCATTTGCAGATTCCAGTTCGCTTGATATATCCTCTGGCACCACTGCTTTAACTGCACTTGTATTTGGGAGGTAATGACATTGCATTATGATTAAATGATTCTTTTCATTAATATTAGCAAGTTTTTGTTGCCTTCAGATTTTATTGGTTGTTTGTTAGATTCTATTATTTTTAAGTGGGTGTTAGAACACGGCCACTCTGTCAATGTTTGGAAACAATATAATGGCATTTGCTTCTTCAACTGTAATTTATCCAGGAAAAACATAAGAATCTGGGATAGTGTTTTTGTCTCATCTCATTGGAGATGGAAGAGAGAAGTTGCGGAAAGAAACTTATATGCATTGTGCTCTCTGTTATTGCATGATTTCTTATGAGCTCTCTCCCTCAATTTGTGAAAATTTCATCATTGACAGGAACATGATAATTGCAAATGCGGGGGATTGTCGAGCTGTACTGGGGAGGCGAGGGAGAGCAATTGAGATGTCAAAAGACCAGAAACCAAATTGTATTTCAGAAAGACTAAGGATCGAAAAACTTGGTGGGGTGGTATATGATGGATACTTGAATGGCCAATTATCTGTTTCACGTGCCTTAGGAGACTGGCACATGAAGGGTCCCAAGGGTTCTGCCTGTCCTTTGAGTGCCGAGCCAGAGTTGCAGGAAATCTTATTGACTGAGGATGATGAATTCTTGATTATGGGCTGTGATGGCCTGTGGGATGTAATGAGTAACCAAGGTGCTGTGACAATGGCAAGAAAAGAGTTGATGATACATAATGATCCTCAAAGGTGTTCGAGAGAGTTGGTCAGAGAGGCTCTTAAGCGTAACTCGTGTGATAATTTAACGGTTATTGTGGTATGCTTCTCCCCAGATCCTCCTTCCAGGATAGAGATACCTCCTTCTCGAGTCAGGAGGAGTATATCAGCAGAAAGCCTCACTTTACTTAAGGGTGTATTAGAGTGTTAGTGTTAGCTCATTATGATTGTTTATGTTTAGAAATGAAGGATGGATATTTGTACGTATAAAATTGTTGAAGTGAAGGTTGCTGCCTGCTGGAGGGTATCTCTGCCTTCTTGTACCACTTCAATTAATTTCAATCTAAATTTATTTGTTCACCTTTCTAATATTCCCTTTGCATCTTTACAAGATAAATTGAATAGTACTAGCATACAACTTTTGCCATTTCTTTCTTCACAAGAAAGGAACAAACGGAACATACTTGATAGATTGACGATGTTTGCGGATTGGAAGGGACAAAAAGTGTAGCAAGAATGTTGAATACTTCAGCCAAGATGCTATAATACATTTACAAACAATATAAAATGATAATTTGCTTTCACTTCAACAGTAAACGTTTATACCTGAGGGAGACAGAAAACTTCTTTAAGGTCAGGTTTCCAATGAAAATTAATGGGAAAACTTTTATGAACCAAAACCAATTTTTTTTTGTGAAATGATATTTGAATATCCATTTTTTAACAACTTTTGTGACAACTCTCTCTCATACTCTCAGTGTACTTTTATTCTCTCTCTTCCTTTTTCTCTCTCTATTGTTATTGTTCAATAAAAAGAGAGGAAAAAAGTTGTCACTAAAAGTTGTTGAAAATTGGATGTCAAAATATCATTGCTCTTTTTTTTTGGTTCAAATTTATGAACCAAATTATTTACGGTTTATTTAAGTTTTTTTAACGTTGCCTAAAGAAAGCGTGAAAACTAACTATGGAATCTTTTGGTCTCACTTTTGCAATATAGCCAAGCAATAAATTATCGCTTTTATAGTCTCCGTTGAAGTTGCAAAACATTAGTATAACCTTTAAGATAAAAAAGACTCACAAGAATAGGCAAATCAACCTACAAACATAACCATTCTCCATCAGGAGAAGTGCAGGAGAGGAAACAACATCTGAATAAACAAAAGCAAAGGAACTAAAAAATTCCAAGGTTTCCTCAGTCAGCACATCTACTATGTTTGTTCACTGTATCCATAAGTCTGCGAATGTTCTGAATGTAAAATATTGAATTGAATGTAAATTTCACAGGCCTACTACTATGTCTATATCTATGTCTTTTAAGAATTGTGAAGGTTTCCTTTTTATGTAACTAGTAGTACTTACCTGTAGAGGCATTACCTCTCTGAATTACCAGGCATTCAAAATAAAAGATTTTACAGTGCAGTGATAAAATATGAAGTCACGATCATAGCTTGATTAGAATCCGATCAACCGTATCATTATAATGTCTCTTAATTGAGAAAAATGGAAGTCATTCTAACTCCAACTACAAAACGGACAACACCATCAATTTTGTGATGTATTCTATTAATTTTAATTTCCCAGAGGTAGATTTCCAGCCACCCCAATATCTAGGGATTTAAAGCTCTCTATCTTCGACGACCTCCTCCTCATCTGATACACTGCATAAATATATTCACAGTTATATCTACATATATCTTTTTAATTTTTAAGAATGCATCAATTGTTAAATAACAAATACAAGATTTTGACATAGTGCAAGTATGTTCTGACTGGCCAACTTGCAAGAATCTTATTAGATTTTATTTTAATCTTCCCCCTTAAGGTAGGTTCTTTGCAGTTATCATTTTGAAGTTTGTGTAACATTTTAGAACCTTAGGTAAGATTGAACAGACCGTGAAGAGTATTTGGCAATTGGCCAAATGGATGTTAGAGAATTCTGAAGAGAGCAGCAACGGTTTTGAAAAGCAAGTGTGAAACTATCCTAATCCCCACATATGTCAAAGGTCAACTATGACTGACACAATGAAACTCATTACTATAAGCCTCATCGGGAACAACAGGCCAGAAAGGGGAAGGCTCCTCAAACTAGTGCTGAATGAAACCTAAGATTTTCTCCATCAATAAATAATGATATTAACTTGAACCATACAAACTTTTGGGTACCCTGAAAGCTCACGACTACAACAAATGTGTCCCAGAAAATATAGTGAATTGCAAAATAAATTCTAACTATTATCTTTGAAGTTACCTTGTCTGACCGCAGTGTTTGCTCAAATCTTGACAAAGAACTTTGCTCACATCTCCCACTTTAACAGACCCTTTCTTTATCAACTCAGCCAGCTACAAGACATGGCATCGTTTCAAAATAATTCACAGTACAGATAATGCAGATACAGCAGAAGAGTCAAGAAAAATGAAAGTTCACCTCATCTTCTGTTTCTTCAAGTAATCTGGTCACAGTACACACAGATGGTTAGTGCACAACGGCAGTACTCAAGCTTTAAAGTCACTTCTTGCAAAAGATAATGGAAAAGCTTTGATGCCATAAATATCCCCTGTTGAAAAATATTAAAGTTAAAACATAAATCTAGTTGCCTCTTACCTTCCACAATAAGAAGAGATATCTTTTGAATGTGCCCGAGCTTCTTGTTTATCTGCCGAGAACAATATTTGTTCAAATAACCCATCAGAATTAAAGAAACCTTTTTAAATATTTACTCGTCAAAGTATTAAAAACAGAAAACAAAAGCAAACAACTTAAACGGTAAACACTGGAATAAGCATGACAATGCAACAAAATGAAATAATTCATACTCGTTACTCGTTAAGGAATTAAAATCTTACACCTTAATGCTTAAGTTATACATGCCAAATGTGAAGTATGGACTTCAAAATCAGGCATTTGCATTGTAAGAGACAGGTTGATAAATTGACATGTAAAAATCTTGCAAAACATGATTCTCAAATACATGATGAATCTAATCAAATCACGGCTACCTTTCCATTTTTTGGAGACAAGCAATAAAAATGCTAAATATAATGTATATTTTGATCCTGCATATGAGCTCTTGTAATATTTACAACCCATTTAATTCTGACGCAACAAGCAAAGTAACGACTAATCTCATATAATTTTCAATTGTTTTAACATATTATTGCTATGTTGAGTACCAGAAATCCCAAATATACTAGAATAAACGGGTGTAGCATTAAAATATAGCATAATATTTTCTTAACTACACTCCTCGGTTCTTTTCCATGAAAACTTTAGCATGTTTTTCTTAAGGCTGAACAGTCTTGGAAATATATGGATTTGTTGGAAAACAGAGAGAAATTTCATGAAGTCAAGCATGGTAAATCAAAGGTAGATGAAATAGAGTGCATACTTGTTCTGAGGTTATCCCAGCTACCGACTTTGTACCATTCATGTGAGTCTGGAAATATCTGCAAAAACAGATGAAAACACGATGCCAATGACGCTCATTCTAGAATATCTAAGAATGAAGATAACAAACCAATGGAAAGTAATAAAGCAAGCACCCTGAGTGTGTAGTCTTGCATCTTTTCACAAAGGTCATCAAGAAGTTCAACGACTCTTAACTCGCTGATTCTGAATATTAAACAAAACAGTTTAACAGTTAGTTAGATAATCAATCTATGAGAGTAACTGAGCATAAAAGATACATTTTTGTTTCATCGGATAGATCAAAATTAATGTCAGTATGACCTGTAATCGATTAACTTTCCTTGACGCTGGCCCTTGGCGTCCAAGCGATGGCGCATATCCAAATGATTGCGCGGCTTCTCCTGTTTAAATGTAAATCCAATGATTGAATGGATCATCACATTACAGACACAAGTGGAATTGAAATAAAACATGTGACTTACAAGGGAAAGTCCAATCTCTAGCTCCCCCTGCAACGCAACATAGAAACGGATCGAATGGAATGGAACGAAATCAAATGAACAAGAAAGTAAATAAGATTTGGATTGGGAGGAATGAAAATGAAGAGGTTATTACCGCAACAGCTTTACAGGCAGCACATTTGTCATCAACGGCATCAGACATTCCGATGAGTAAGAGGAAGAGACACAGATGAAACATTGAGATCTTCATCTCCTTTCGCTGCAATAAGGTTTGTTCTTTCTCCAAACTGACACCGATGTAATGTTGTTAAGACAAGAAAGAAGGAGTGGATATCAAATAAGTCACACTTTCGGGTTCAAACAAGATAAAGTGGGACTTTTAGGCCATTTGATCGAGTCCTAATTCATAATTTTTTAAAGTAGGGGGCTAAATTCTGAAACTTCAAGCCATTGTTTTATTTTTGTTAGGGGAAGTTTAAACCTTTATCTTATTATTATTTTAACATCATCAATTTTACCATAGATTTTGTTTACGAGTTTGGAAGAAAATGAGGAAGAGTTTTGAAAAAAAAAATGAATGAATAAATGAAAAAAAATTAAATTGTGAGGTTAAACTTTTTTATGATACAAAATCTCCGTAATTCGAGAAACTAAAAAAATTGTATTGAATGATTCCCGTGAACTTAGCGTAGTTGGTAGGGATATTACATTATTATATGCAAGAGTCGAGATTTGAACCTCGAATACCTCACATTTTCCAATTTAAAATGTGCGAGCTCTAACTACTATACTACTTGATAAAAAAAATTGCATTGAATGAAAGTTTTAAAAGTTATGGCTCTAAAGAAAATAGTCTTTTAAAATATATTAAAGATTTTTTTCACCATCCAAAACTCTTCCTTCCAAACAAAATCTTAAAGTGCGTTTAATATGCTAAAAATTAAGGATAAGACAACTTCAATTATACTGGATTTGATATTTCTTGTAATATGACAAACTGGAGAACATGATAAAACTAAATTATTTTACCCCTCACCAAATCATGCATAACACAATCTTTTGTCTAAATACAAGTTATCTAAATTTCTAAAAATAGTCTTTTGTCCATCAACATCAATTAAAACAAAAATTTGTTGAATAACATAAAAGTTTTTCATGTTGTTTTTACTGATACTTGTTTTTGGCTGATCCAAACCAAAACACCTTTTTATGAAAGAAGATATCATATTTAGCCGTAGTCCCCCGTACTAAAAATTAACTCGGCTGATTTTTTAAATCTTGCAATCGGAACACCCTCATAATGAGAAGATTATTTATACCATTGAAAATACAGTGACACAAGCCCACATGAAGATGGCATAAACAGACCCACAAAGTGCAGCAGGGAGGTTACCCATAAACTGGCAAGACAGTAACCGTTGGAATTTTGCTCTTTACCCAAGCGGTTTTACTCATTCCTAAAATAAATGACTAAAATACCCCTACACATGTTAACTCACGCTGCGTGACTTAAGTCACGCAGAAAAACACACACTAAAACCAGCGTGAGTTAATTCACGTTGGTATTGTTTCATCCATTATCCAATTTTTTCACACATTGATGGGCTAAAGATGTTGATCACATGCATGCAAATGAATGCTAGAGGACACCTCCAACTTCAATGTCATGCATGCACTACAAACACTTGTCAACTTTTGGGCAGCTCAAATGAAATACCAAAACAAGTTCATTTTATTATATAAGGCACATGTTAGATTTTTTTTTTAACACTGAACTTACCATGCCATTGATTAATCGATCATCCTCATCACATGGCTCCATTAATGAGTACAAGTCCAAAAGGTGTGTGAAAAAATTGGATAATGGATGAAACAAAACCAACGTGAGTTAACTCACACAAATTTAACACTAGCATGAGTTAACATGCGTAGGAGAATTTTGGTCATTTACTTTAAGAATGAGCAAAATCGTATTGGTAAAGAACAGAATTCTAACCGTTGAACTAGAACATGGCTTCATAAATCGGTCACATGCGGTATTGAATGTGATGTTAACATAGCCATCATTATTATTCATTGTATTATTATTCATTGAAATACAGTACATGATAACGTGACATTATCTTTTTTTAATATGATCCATTATTACAAGACATATTGTATTAGTCAGAAGTTTAAAAAAGAATAAAGATTAGCAGTAGAAGAAGTAGTAGTGAATTAGTGTTAGGTAGACAATAGTATAGTAAAATAATAATAATTGATTGATTAATTAAAATTAAAGAAAGAAAGGTAGTACCAAAAAGAAGAAAAGGAGGAGATGGGTGTGGGTGGGTGTATAATAATAAGTGGTGCGGTCGCTTTACTAAATTCCCAAACCAACCAAAGCATCAAATTGTCCAATTTTCTTTTTTCCTTTTCTCTTTTTGTTTTTATTTCTCTAATAATAATAATAAGAATAATCGGTGCTGTGTTCTGAAATGAAAAAAAGAGTAAAGTTATAGCTATAGCACCATTTCTTTTTCTTTCTTTCTCAACAGCAGCATTTCAGGAGACGTTGTAAGTATTCCTTTAGATTTCCGTTACTCATTCGATGATTCGTTGCAGGAGACGTTGTAACAATCTCTCTTTCTTTTTTTCTTATTCAATTCAATCAATTTGCTTCTTCACTGCTCTCAAAATTAGTCTAGGTATGCATCATCACTCACACTCATTTCTACTCTCTCACTCGCTGTTGAATCTTATTTTTTTTATTGTTATGAACATAATGTTTCAATTTCCCCTCAGGATCTGGATTCAATTCATTCATTGCTTTTCCTACCATCACTTGTTTGCATTTTTTTATTTAATATTCTATCGGGTTTAGATGTGAAATGATAACCAAAACATTGATATTTTATTGATTTAATCACATGCACAGACGGTGTAAATCGGTCAATCGTCATCATGTTTAACTCTAACTTAACATTCATACATCTCTTCTTTTATTTGACAATGCTCAAATCTGATTTCTTGTGTTTCCTTTTTGTTTGTCTGAATGCTTCATAGAAGGCGAGCTTGTCTTCTATTCTCGGTGCATATTGTAAGATTAGAGATGGGTTTTCTATATTTTGTTGTGAAAAGTTGGTGAGCATAATAATGTTTTCTGTAAGATCGGGGGCAGAAGAATCTCGTTGTCAAGAAGATTTCCACGGTTTGAGTGTGTCCAAGCGTCTTGTTAGGAGTGTCAGCCAGAAGTTGAGGAAGAAGAATAATAACACAAGTTTAGGGGAAGAAGACGGTGATGTAAATGGAGTCTCTTTAAAATGTCTAAGTCTGTATGGTCGGGGTGGAGGTTGCAAGGTAGGTGCCGACACTAGTGAAGAATTAGGGGATTCGAGCACAAGAAGGAGATCTAGTTCTAGTGAAGAAGGCAAGGGATATAAACCAGTTTGTGGTCCCCAAGATACTGCTGTTGTAGACTGCTTCTCGTATGGGGTGAGAGATAGGTTTTGGAGGAGACACCACAGAAAGAATTCTGAACTTGATCAGTTGTTAACAACAAACAATAAAATGCATGTCTTTCTTCCAGATGATATTCTTGAAATGTGTTTGATGAGGCTTCCGTTGACAAGTTTGATGAATGCACGACTTGTTTGCAAAAAATGGAGGTCCTTGACCACCACACCTAGATTCCTCCAGCTGAGAAGGGAGGGCTTGCATCAAAATCCATGGTTATTTCTGTTTGGTGCCGTTAAAGACGGCTTTTGCTCCGGTGAGATACATGCGTTGGATGTGTCTCAGAATCAATGGCATAGGATCGAGGCTGGTTTTCTCAGAGGAAGGTTCTTGTTCTCCGTTGCTAGTGTACAAGATGATATCTTCATTGTTGGAGGATGTTCTAGCTTGACTAACTTTGGGAAAGTGGATCGGAGCTCATTCAAGACGCACAGAGGGGTGCTTTCATTTAGCCCCTTGACAAAATCTTGGCGTAAAATATCAGCTATGAAGTATGCTAGATCAATTCCTATACTGGGAGTCTTTGAAGTCAGTTTGGATTTTCCAAGTTCTCAAAGCCATCAGAATCGGCAGGACAGACGTTTTCCAAGATCGAGGATTGGTGGGGTATCTGACGTCTATGAGGATCCTCATAAGCTTTCGATGAGACGTCATTGCAGATCAACCTTTAATGAGACAGAAGCTTCATCATTGTCTAGTAGAAAGGCACATAAATTCATGAGACAAATAAGCGATCTTTCAAGCTCAAAGAGTAGTAGAAGATTTTTGTTGATAGCTGTTGGAGGTCTTGGATCTTGGGATGAGCCTCTGGACTCGGGAGAAATATATGATTCTATCTCCAATAAATGGACTGAAATCCCAAGATTGCCTTTTGATTTTGGGATTGCTTGTTCTGGAGTTGTATGTGGCAAGATGTTTTATGTTTACTCTGAAACAGACAAGCTTGCAGCGTATGACATAGAAAGAGGTTTCTGGATTGCAATTCAAGCCACTCCGATCCCACCTCGTGTACATGAGTACTACCCCAAACTTGTATCTTCAAAAGGTCGTTTGTTCATGCTCTCTGTGTCATGGTGCGAAGGTGATGGTCAAATTGGGCGCCGAAACAAGGCTGTTAGAAAATTATGGGAGTTAGATCTCATGTATCTTACCTGGACTGAAGTCTCTGTACATCCCGACGCCCCAATGGACTGGAATGCTGTATTTGTGGCCGACAAAAACTTGATTTTTGGGGTCGAGATGTTCAAAATATTTGGCCAGGTGTTGGATTTTTTCACTGTATGTGATGTGACTGATATGTCAAACTGGAACCATATTTCAAGGAACCATGTCACTCATGAGCTGGATGGTTCATCGTGCGTGACCAAATCTGTGGCAGTAATGCACCTTTGAACTCCTACAGTCCTATGTACATGTATGCTGAATTGCACAATCTCAAATATTCCATGTACGTTGTTTTGAGATGCAAAATGACCGATGACCGATGGTAAGTCCTGCTTTGTACTTGCTGCATATAATTGTATAACGGCTAGTCTTCTGAACTCCATTGTATTTTCTCAGTTTCTGTGTTTTTTTAATGTACCTTTTGATTTAATTCATTTTACACCGATCATAAAGTTCAATTTCATCCCGACTTTGCACTTGTATTTTTCATGCTAGCTAGTTAGCCTTCTGAGTTTTTGGAATTATGTTATTGTAAAGGAATTATTCTCATCTTTTATTACCACGGTTCTATATATATTGCTAATTGCAGTCATCATCCGCTGAATGAATTTGGCTATGGCTATATGCAATCCAATTTTATTTGTTGGTTCTATGCATTGAAATGAGACAGTAGTCCTTTCAAAGAGCTTATACAACTAATAAATTTTGTAAAAATGGAAAGAGCTTATACAATTCATACTCATACTTCGTAGTCCAGAATTGAATTTGAAGTGATTGCAACTGGGCATTCCTGTATTAGATATTTGCCTTAGTCAAACTGTAAAAACTCAATGTCACACTGAACTAGAAACCTCGAGTAATTTGGAATATTTTGGAGGGAAAAAAGGGGAAGAGAGAAATTTTAGTTTTCCTTAATAATAATGGGAGGGATTTGAAGATGTATTTAATTTTTTTAAATAGATAGACTTTAATATGCTTTATTGAATGTGACATTTAATGTAAATTCATTATCTTAAAGTTTCTCTTCTCCCTTGCTCTAATCAAATACAACACCTCGGTTCAGAGAATAGGAATAAAAATCAAACACAATATTGAAAATCTCTCTTCTTCCTTCTCTTCTTTTGAACCACCACTCATAATCAAAAGGAAGGAGAGGAAGTTTACGTCCATACTCTTTTGCCTGAGCTGACTTGCCATCATCTCAATCCCTAAATCCCCATTCTTAGTTGTGAACTCCAGCCTTCCCTCTCAATCCAAAATTAAGCTTTGCTTTTGTTATTGTGTATTGGATTGTTTAATTTTGTTTTTGGACTCTATTTTCTATTTCGGCAAATTAAAAAGATAAAAATGTCTGGGTTATTTGCTATTAGACTACGAAATATGAAGGTAGATCGATATAGAGAGATAAAAAGAAGGGAAAATAGTTGTGTTTGATTGGATGAATTTATTAACAATTTATAATGGAGTATTTACAGGCAAAAACTTTTACTACAATTCGAGAACACCAAATAGTACAATAATCGTAGAAACATCCTAGTCTTCGTGGTATTGTCAAGACGATCTTTGTGTCCTAACTGTAAATATAAAACATATGGTGTTAGTTGTATAAATAAAAAAAAATTAGGAATTACAAAAATAAATTCATAAATCATGATTCATTTTATCGAGACTGGAGACAATAAAACATGGCATCAGTGCAACAAAATACATAGAAAAACATAAAATCAATCAACGACCCAATTTTAATAATGAATAGTACTCTAAAAAGAAAATGATGAAACCAATATTAACTAATATCAAGTACATTTGAACATCAACCAAATGAGCCGTAATTTATTTATCAACGGAGAATATAGCATAATAAATCTAAAATTAAAATCATACTTCAATACATGGAACGGACAGGACAGAACTACAACAACATATATCTACTACATAGTAAATAGGCTTTCAGAAATGTTAGCAACACACATTCTAACACACACTTTTCAACACACTCTTTGATTGGTTAAAATTCACATGGAATCCACCAAATTTATATGGGACCCACATGATTTGGTGGGACCCATGTGAATTTTAACCAATCAAAGAGAGTGTGTTGGAAAGTGTGTGTTAGAATGTGTGTTGCTAGCATTCCTCATAGGCTTTATAAAATCTGGAGCCTAGTCTTTATATTAAACGGGTCCGGTCGAGTTAGGCTTTAAATAGGTCCTCCTGTCGAGTGGTCTGACCTATCTCATCCCTATCTCAAAGAGATTAACTTATTTATTCTATGATGTCGTGGTGTATTTGGAAAAGAAGAAATGAAAAAGTAGCAATTGGCGATTATATGGTGCAAGGGTGGAAAGTCTGACCAGTGGAGGAAGCAGAGCATAGTAGAAACAACAAAAATCATGATCGCTGGTAGCCACCTAGAGAAAGAGAGGTAAAGTGTCATTGATGCAACCTTGTTTAAAGGAAATCATCGATTTGGGATAGGCATGTGCATTCATGATTTTGGAGGTCATTTTATTAAAACTTGGACACCATGGTATGACGGTGTAGCAACTCCTATGGAAGCGGAAGCGATGGGACTCAAGGAAGCTATTCTTCTGGCTTGCTGAATTGGGGATGTCTAGTGTGTCAATTCAACTAGACTGCAAACTAATGATCGATGGCATAATGGATAAATCCACCAACCAAACAGAGTTTAGCATAATTGTAAACGACTCTAATATGCTACATTCCAATTATCCAAACTTTGGGGAGAATTCAAAGTTAAATTTGGAGCGTCAAAATTATATGTCAGTCGTCGCATCTTTGATTACATGTCATTTTTGTGTTTGTCATGTTCTGATGAATGAAATAATATAATTTTGTTATTGTAAAAAAACAAACCAAAAAAGTAAATTTGGCGCTACACATATGTACGTCATCATAGGGTGAATATTTCTTCATGGCTTGTTTGGATTAAAAAATTCGAGTGAATTTAAATAAAGGAACCTAAAACCTAATAATATTAAGGATAAACAAAGGAATGTCAAAATCTAATTATTTGATAGGTCAACAATATGGGACAACGTTGTCAAAAAAACTTTACTAAAATTCGCAGGAAATGTAAAAACAAATACCGAAATTTTTCCGTATGAAATGCCTCAGCAATATGATAATTACCTTAGGATTTTCCTGCAGACATAGAATCCACAGATAATTAATCTCTGGTCATTATATCCGCAGGAAATGCATGAGCTTCTTGTCTAGTAGTTAATTGAGAATTCAGAATCAAATTTTGATATTGTGACGATGGAAAAAAAAAACACAACGCTGAGATTGAAAAAAAAAAGAAGATTCTAATGAATAATACAAGTGTTACTGTTGTTTTGAGTTCAATTTTTCAGAGACCAACCACCCCTACCAAAGGAATTGAGGACATGCTAAGATTACTAAAGTGATAAACGAAGGGAATCATATGACAATACCTTGGAAGTATTAGAGGAAGAAGAGGAAGTTGTAGAAAGTGTTCGATTTTTACCTTATAATAATAAAAATAAACATTTGACTTAACAAACAATATTAGTTCAGTTCCATACTTCCATATTCACTTAACAATGTTTTTTTTTTGAGGTCACTTAAGAATGTTGTTAATATGTGAGTTTTTTCTCTCTCATTATTATGCAATGAAAATCAAATCAAAATACATTAAAATTAAAACACAGTATCAAAACAAAAAATCATTAATATATATTCACCAATTTTTTCATTTCAATATAATCTTATTTAGCCAAACCAAACTCATGAAGGTAATTTTATTCAAGACATACTATGCTTTATTAATATAATAATACTAATAAATATACAAGACATAACTGTTTTATTTTTTAGGGAATAACTATCGTAGTGTTATATAACATCATTTCTCTATTTCCCTTTGGTTTGCATCATGTTGAGCCACCTTAGCATTCAGCTCATTACTTACAAATTTCAACTTCACTTCTTTTTATTTTACATTATCCTTTGGGGTGCTATTTTCATTTCTCTTACGTTCAATTTCTTCCACCTCTTTTTCATTCACATACAATTTCACTTCAATGATAATGTTTGAAATCTTCTTTTTATTTTATGTTATTCTCTTTGATAAAAAAAAATTATGTTATATTTATAGGTACACACAAAGTAGTTTTTATTTTTGATATTTCTTGCACAAATTGTATTTATTTTATTATTTTCTTCCTTAATTCATTTGTTAGGGTAAGAAAAACGAATTATTTGATATGAATATGATATGATATTTATTTTTGACTCATATCAAATGAATTATGTGTGTAATAAGGAAAATAACAAAATAAGAAGTACAATTTGCACAATAAATATCAAAAAATAAAAAATACATTGTAGATGTACCTATAAATATAACAAAAAAAAATCAAAGAAAAGAAAATAAAAGGAATATGTCAAACATTTAACATTGAAGTGAAGTTGCATGTGATCGAAAGAGAAACCGAAGAAAATGAACGTAAGATGAATGAAAAAAGCACCTCAAACGAGGATGGAAAGAAAAAAGTAGAGAAATTAAAGCTGGCAAGAAATGAGCTGATTGTTAAGGTGGCACAGCATGATGCAGACCAGAGGGCAGCAAAGAAATGATGATATATAACACTGCGGTGAATATTATAAAATAAGTCGTAAATATTTATCATTATTAGCATTATATTAAAGCATAATATGTAATAAATAAAACTACCTTCATGTGTTTTGTTCGGCTGAATAAGAGTATATTTTTTTTTTGACAAAGGCTGAATAAGAATATGTATTTTGAAATGAAGAAATTAATTTATATATATGTGTGGTTTGCTAACTTAGTCTAACAATAAACATAAAGGTCTAAATTAGTAAAAGTGTACTTTTTCATTTGGAAAAAAAACCAATATCCACTTGTGTTTTAAGTTTTAATTTTAATGTATTATAGGATGAGATCAATGAATATGGTAAAACATTGTTATACGTTTTAAATTGTTCAACCCTATTCTAATGATCTTAATTTTTCAATTTCATATTTACTTCTTTTCGTTTTTGTGACAGTATATAAAAAATACAAGTTAAAATACTTTAAATAAAGACTAAAGAGAAAAAAAATTAGAGCTATAGATAAGACCTCATTTCCACAAAATTAGGTGTTGCTTGTCAGTAGAGGTATCAATACTATGGGGCTTTGGAGTTTAGGCCCCAACCCACATAGTAAGAGGGCTTGAAAGTTTACAAGATTAAAAAGTCCACATTCATGCAAACCCACAGATAAAAAAATCAAAAGGCCCCAAAATTTCTATAAACATTTTTTTTTTAAAAAAATAACTTTTTTTTTACCAGAACTTTTTTTTTTTTACCTTTATAGTGGGGCTTTTTTAGGCCCACAAATAAATAGATTTTAGAGTGGGCTTGACCCCAAATATTTTGTTCAATTAGGGGGCTTTAATTTAATGGGCTTGGTGAGGGCTTTTTTAAATGGGCTTTGAAATTTGGGGCTCTATTGACACCTCCACTTGTCGGCCCTTCCATTGATGATTCATTCAATACATAAAAAATTGGAAACATGAAAAACATTTTAGAATTTAAAATTTGAAAAAATTAAACTAAAAACAATTTTTTTTTGAAGAGTTGAAAGAATTTAAACCTTAACTCTACATAGATAATCCTCATCATAAGCGGTTGGCCTCGTTCCAATGCAATGTTGAGAGTTAGATAATCCTCTTTGAGTTCTTCAGGAAGAGGAAGAAGAGTTTTTCATGGTGGTTTAGAGGAGAAGAAGCAATGATTCAAGATTTCAATACTCACAGAGTGAAGGAGTATCTTTCTCTTTTCTTCTGCAATTTGTTTGTTATTCCCTCTTCAATACTTGAGAGAAAGAGATAGCAACAAAATAAATGAAACCGCAGCCCATAAAAAAAACCGCAAATTTAATTAAGGAGTCAATGCAATATTGACCACAGTTAAAGAGTGTGAAGGAAAAATAATTGATAGTAATGAGTTCATAAATTTGATGAGTTACTGTTGTAAAATTAGAGTTGGAAATTATCACAAGTAAGAAATTAAAGAGAAATATCATAATAAATAAATATGCCTAATAATAATGTAAAATAAGGCTCAAGAAATTTATCGAATTTGGTTGCCGATACCTCTATCAAAACCTTCATAAATCAAATTAGAGCAAACCTGCAAAACATCACATTGTTAAGTAATCTGAGGTGTGACATAGTCACTGTTCTAGAGGATTTTATCCGCCTCATAAGCGCATATCCTTCCAGGATAAATCATAACCGGAGGTGACAGAACAGCTCAAATTTATCTCAAAGATATCAAGAGTTGTAACCCAAAAACTCAATATTTTGGATGAGAGAGAATAACTGTGTACATAAAAGTATGAAGTGAGACAGTTTTTGTAGCAAGTACGCTTTGTCTTATGTATATAGAAGTGATGGCTAGGTTACGTGGGTAAAAACAGAGTTGATTAACCTCCCATTATGGACAAAGTCAAAGGCATATAATTAGTGCCACATATTCCATAAAAATAGTCACATGATAAAACCATTTTTCAGTTGAGAAATATATGCAAGGCTTTTGACTAAGTAGCTAACTTCAGAACTAATAAAAACGTGAAAAACATAACTTTAGAGAGAATTGGTTTTATTTAACTTTTGAAATATAATAATTAAAAATATACAACAATCCCCCACATATTTCAAAAGTTTAAATGAAAATTATGTAAAAACTTTCTGGGTTAACACGTGGATGTGATGCATCAAACTGGTGTAGCAAGCTATATGAACCAGTCCTAGAATGGTAAACTTAACACATAGTGAATTTGGTGTAGCAAGTTATATGAACCAAAGACACTTGTGTATGTTAGAGGTCTATCACCAGCATCACACCTCCACAATTCTTGCTGTTACACGGTTGTGCGCTAATAGGCCATGCGCGTGCCTGGCATTCATGAGAGCTATAAAGATTTTGCCAAGATCTAATGCAAGCGGCCCCACTTGACACTCATATAGGTGATTTCATCAAGTGTATGCTGCAAATCATACACCAACCATAAGGGATATGAAATTCATTAAAAGCTTTATATGCTTATCCTCTTAATAATGCAGTGTCTAACACTTCTTACACACACCATAGGAAAGGGACGAGAACAAAAATTACTTAACTTAACTAATTTTTGGTGCTAGCAGAATTAATAAGTGACTTGTTCTTACCCATATGAACCTTATTCATGGGATCTCCAATCACAAAGGTTGGGTTTCCATCACTTATTAATTTCGAGTGGCTTTAGTCTCAATCCCCTCGATGTACACAAATTTATTTCATCCCAAGGGGCTTTGTTTAGTAGCTACTTTATACACAAATGATGAAGACAATTTTCTTTCATCATATAAAATTGACTAAGATGTCTCTAAGTCAATCAACCTCATATATTCATCAAAGTTTATAACAATAAACTTGATCTCTATAATTATTTTTATACATGTCTGCTTACATTATTATTAAGCGACATCACTATCAATGTGGATAAATATAAATCTATTTGTAGATTTATTTTACAGGTCTGCTTGAATAACTTCAAACGACAACATCCCTATCATAAGTAAAGTAATAGTACATTTCGATTTATTCTCATTGAATTTCAATTTCAATTAACATCATTGCATTATTTTGATGCAGTGGTTCATCAACTCTAAACAATATTTCATATATTGTCAAACTGACATCCTTAACATACTTCATCAGGTCTACTTAGATAAATTTTAAGCGACAACCCCCCACATTGAGAAAATATAACTCTATGTATAGATTTATTATACAAGTCTACTTGAATAATTTTCAAGTGACAACAGTTCCACAATAGAAAATAAATCTGATAAATATATATTTTCGATTAAACAAATTTCATTAAACATCATTGTATTATTTGAATACGATGGATTACCCATAAACATTTTTCATGATATTCTCAATAAAATATCTCATGTCAATTGACTTTTATAATGAAAATTTTTCAAAACACTAAACTCATGCATACACATCTCAGGGAGTGGTCTCAATATAAACATATATCACATATAGTCAATTTTATAGAGAATTAACTTGGACTATATTATATTAAAAGAGACATCATTGTACATTAGCCTCTCCGTAATTTTATTGAACTATTGATCAAATTTTCAAGTTCATTTTAAATTCTAATTTAACATGATATATGTATCAGAGTATCAAATACACATAACCATAATCACTCCACACATCTCAATTTAAATTAAGGTCTTATTATGTTCCAAATCGGTTAGATTAAAACCTCACAGAATAGCACTATATATATTATAAATAGACACATAAACCATGTACATCAAGAGAGGCAATTGAATTTGAAGCTCAAGAGAAATTAACTTAGCATCACATAAGATCTTGGTTTCTAAACCAAGAAGAAAGACAGTCTTTTCAAAATAAACAAATAAACCACTCAAAGCAAAATCATGAACAACATATATGATAATAATGCATTTTTTTTTTCTGTCAAAATTGAAGGTACATGTTCATTGATATTTTTCACAGGGTTCAATTAACAAGATAAATAGCAAGTATAGCCACACTATTCAGCATATGGTTGTATAGTACGAAACTATTCCTACGAAAATAACCAAACTCACATGTTCTCATAATAGCTCTTTGTGAGACAGACTTATATTTCATTTCCCTATTTTGTGCAATCATTTGGTTAGTGAATAATCAACTCTAACAACTATTGTATCTCCGTAGATCATTAAAACAATTGCCTTTAAATACACAAATTCATCGATGATGGAATACACAAGTTGCATTAAATTAGTTCACAAATTGATCAGTATAAGAAAATTTGCGTACCTTTGTAGAGTGACACAACAGTAGTTTCTGATTTATCCAAATCCTCGGTCAAATTTTTGCTGGATAATATTCTTTCGAAGGTTTGTATATCTCCGTTTCTTTACCTTATTTCTATCTATTACATATCTCCGTTTAAGAGACAATTCATATATTTAAGTCAGTAACGCAAACTACAATCTTCTCTTTGAATTGTAACCCAGAAATGAGAGAGAATAATCGTGTATAGAAAAATATGAAGTGAGACAGTTTTTGCCTGTATAGTATGTGCAGGTTGATATATTTTTTGTAGCAGGTACGCTTTGTCTTATGTATATAGAAGTGATGGCTAGGTTACGTGGGTAAAAACAAAGTTGATTAACCTCCCATTATGGACAAAGTCAAAGTTGATTAATTTTTTTAAAATTTTTTTTCTTCACAAATAGCAATTTTTGTAGGTGTATTGAATTCTTATTTGATTTAAAAAAAATAACTTTTAAAATTATTTTTAGATATTTTTCCCCGTCAAGTGAATATAGAATATAAAGAGATTGATAAAATTTGATTTTAACTAAGATATTGTGTCATTCACTTGTATAAAAAATGTTGGAACAAAATGTGTTTAATATTACCCTTTGAGTTTTGATGATAACAAGGTATTAAAAAAATTGTCAATTGGATATTCTAATATTTGTTCAAGTGTGCAGGACCATAGACAAAAATGTAGTGTCTTTAAATGCATAGGTTCTGAAGAACAAATGAGAGTAATGGAATCTACAAAATGGAAGCTTGTGTTGTAAGAAAACATTCTGATCAAAAGAGGTTTTGAAGACTAGAGGTTTTGAAACTGACATCATCAGAAGCACTCTCATCAGAAGCTGGACATCAGAGGTTCTGAAGGTTCAAAAGGTGAAGACTAGAAGCTTCAAAAGATTGTTCAAGTGCTGTTATTATCACACCTATCATTGCAGAAGAATATGAGCCTAGAGCAACAGCTAATTCAGAGGATTGGAAGACATTGGATGCCTATTCTTTGTAGAACGTTGGAAAAGGACATTAGTACAATTGTACAACCACTATCTCCACTACTCTGTTTTGTGTCTGCAATAGTTCAAGAACAACAGCTGTGACTACGCTGGTATTCCTCTATACATGGAATAGATTTGAAATTGTTCCCTCATAGGACAATAACCAAATCAAGCAACAGATCATTGGTGATCTGATCAAGTTTCAAACAACTCTTTTTGATGTACTGACAAATCAACAACGTCTTTTTCACATCTCTATATAAATGAGTGAAGACTTGAAGATTTATGAGACTCACAACAATTTTACAAGTGCTAAAACTCGGCTGAAATTGTTCCACATCAAAGTTCACTTAGAATTTCTTTTCAACTTTCATATCTTAGAAATTCTAGAGTCTCAAGAGTCTGTATCTGATTTGGTGAGATTTGCAACAAAGGATACGTATAAATGGACATGTAATCCTGCACGGTGAAACTTGAGTTGTCAATCTCAACACCTCCTTCTATTAGGTCTATGAATTTGTTCACACCTTTCTTAAGCAAAGGCCAACCTTTCTGGAAACTCGTACGGCTCCTTTTGCCTTCTTCCATCTTCCTGTAGGAAAAAGTGTCAAATGTAAATGTTTATCGACCTCAATTTCTTTATATGATCCTAAAAAAACATAAATTTTGTTGAATGTTATTAAAATGATCAATTCTAAAAAGCTTTACTACAAAGAAGTATACAACCAACCACGGCATGGAATCATCAATAATGTAACGATTAGTAGAGCAAGAGCATATGCATATATCCAATACACACAAATACAAGAATTCTGTAAGAAAATAAAAGGGCTGGGGAAGGTGTGATAAATAATGTACTAGAAGAGAAGACAAACAACATTGCAAACTTTGACCTACCTGAATTAGATGATTGATCTTTTGATTGTTGTTTGGTCTTTTTTATAGTGCTTGAGGCATTACACAGACAGTATTCAATCACAATAATTTCTGCTCCTTATTTATACTTGTGACTTGTGAATCACCAAAATAAAAATGAGATCAAATCAACAAGATTCTTTCACGCTAAAATTAAAGCTAAAACTTGTTCTCTCCCTCTTCCCTTTTCCTTTTTTTTTAATCACACTGTTGTCTATCAATCTAAGGAAGTAAAATTAAAAAGAATAATAATAATTTGAGACGATTTTTAATTTTTTTTATTTGGTAAGAGAAAAGTACTACGAAAAATGATCTAGATCGAATGACTTTATTGGCGGAAAGTCACTGATTTTTGTTTCAAATTATCTTTATAGATTCATGAAAATAAAATGATAGAAAATATGTTATTCTTACATTTTATTTTTCGGTATAAAATGCTTCTCTGAACAGAAAAAAGTTCCCGTCCCTGTGAGTCAAATAAGAAACTACAGGTACAAACAAGAGGTCAAATAGGGATTATAGGAAACAAAAATCTGATCATTTAATAGAATTAAAAAAGCAATAAAAGCAAATGAAGACCTTCTAAAAGAATGGGTAATTTTGTATACAATAATCCCAGGGGCTACAGTTGGATAAATAAATGCATACAAGACAAAGCATACAATATAGATACAATCCAAAACTGATTTTTAAACGCATAAAAATTACATACAGATTTTTGTTATCATAAACATCACAGTGAAGCATTTACAACAAACCTACACTCATCCCATGTTTGGAAAGATTCCTGAGAAGTTTGGTATCTTATCAACATGCTTGAGGGCACGCTCAGCAATCTGCCTAGTTCGATAGTCACCGTGTTGGAAAGCGTCCACAAGTGCAGTACTCACATTTTGATCTCCAGACACTTCGTAGGCTATATCGTCTGTTCGCAACAGTCTCTCCACTGCCCAAACTGCCCTCCTCCTCAAATTGTCTGTCCGTTTCTCGAGCAACACATCAAGTATTGGCTTCACTCCTTCTGCCTCGCACAAAACCATTACACCTTGCTCAATATCTACTCCATCATCTATTACAGTACATAAGGCTGCAAGTGCTGCCTCAACCACATTCACATTTGTGTGGTCCAGTAGAGCTACTAATTTAAGGACTGCCTGTCCTTCGTAGAGACAAAATGTTTCTTTTAAAGAACACTTCCCTCGGTGGATCCTACATAATCCGGTAATCACTGGCGGTTTGCTGAAACACGAAAAGAATGAAACACAAAAAGCCGGTTCTGGCGTCTCAGGCAATTTGGTTAAATTCTTTGATTCTAGAGATAAATTCTCCAAAGCTATAGCAGAAACCATCTGTACATTATCAAGTCCATTGGTCTGAAGCAGTTCAATGAAGAGTGCAGCAAGATTTTGATCACGGCAAAGCGCGACAGCATCAGGCTCATCAGCCAAGACATATGTAATCCTTGCAACAATCTTCATAAGCCCTTCAAGAAATGGTGTCACGAACCGAGTGCCTCTAATCTCTCCTTGCCTGATGGCAATCACTTTTGATATCGCCATAAAAAAAGCGCCTTCATCCAGTAGCTGTCTCGTGAGGCCTAAATCTCTCTCCGGTAGATCAGCTAAGAGGCCAACAGCAGCTGCCTGCTCTTCAGTGATTCCGATATTTTCTGATATGACTTTAACTAGGCTACTAAGCTGTCCCACAGAACCACGAAGTGCATCGGCTAATTCCGGGCCCATGTGAGGAGACAAATTTTGAAGAAGTTTTATGGAAGCTAAACGAAGATCTTTCTGTGGTGCCTCAATGAATTGAACTAGACTGATAGTGGCACCAGAGCTTTTGATAGCAGAAACTAGACTCAGCACTGTAGTTGGAGAACTAGCAAGTCCAACAAGAACTTGTAGAAGTTTGCACTCAATTGCTGGACCAGTGTTGCTTATAAGATGGAGTAGCTTATGAACTATATCCTCTGAGACCAGAGTTTGGTGATCAGGTCCAAGTGGAATCGAATCAAAGTCTTCTCCCGAATTCACAACACTGGCAAGAATTGTAGCAGAGACCTCTTTTAGTCGCGTGGGAAGCAGATGAGGGCCCACCGCAAAAAGGTCGTTGACAAGTGGGGAAAGTATTCCAGCCTCTATTAAAACCTTTGCGCTTGGCTCACACGATGATATCTGGTTTAGTGCCTTTAGTGCAGCTTCTCTTGACTGCATATTGCCACTTTTCATGATATCGATCAAGGATGAGCCCACAGTTCTGGCAACAAGGACTTTAACGTCATTGTCCAAAACCAGCTCACCAAGGATTCCAGCCATGGACAGTTTGGTTTCTGGTGGCCCTGCAAAAGTTTCAACGAAAAACAAGACAATAGATTAATATCTGCAAAGGAATAAAGAGTTCTTCAAGCAAATGACACATCTTGATTCCAAATATTTAGAAGATACACAATTAACAAAAATATTATGGATTATAAATCAGAAGACCTATTATTATGGATTATAAGATACACGATCAATAAAAACATGTCATTTTCATGTAAAAGCAAGTGACATAGCAAATATATAAGCTAACATATCATATACAAGTCCTAAATCAAATGACAAAAGAAAAGTGGCTTACTATTCAAAGTTGGCAAGACTAAAGTAGCAGACTATACTAAGTTCATGCTGTGATTTATGAGAATGAATTGTTATACACATAGGGGTTTACATTGATTGAGTTTGGTTTTGTATCGAATCAAGATAGGACTCACATGTTCAGTCAGATACCAATAGCCATGTTCAGGTATGTTAAAGTAAACAAAATTAATCAAAACTAAGTTGTATGCACTTAATTTCCATCAAATTCAAGTTTCTAGTGTTAAATTCTTTAATATTTCCTTGTAATTATATATTTTCTAACTTTTGGTAATCGTATATTTTCTAATTGCTTGTAATATCAACATATTTCTGATGTTTGGGGACAGAGATATTTTCCAGATAACACTTCTACATTGGTTGCAACAGGGAAAGGTGTTGATCTGTTTTCTGTGGTAGTTGTTTAAATGAATAATTTCTACCAACTCCTAAAAAATATGAATTCTACTAAACTCCTAGTAAAGAGGGGGAACTGAATTTCTCACACCTTAGAAGGGGGAGAGATTTTCTAGAACATTAGCAAACTACAAGATGTTGTAAGAAATATTTTTTAAGAAGCTATTTTTCCGAGTTTGGCTTTCCTCCATTTACTTTTCTCCATTTAGTGTCTATTTATGAGAGAGATAGACACATATGATAGTTTTGTGGGATCCACTTAATCTTTAATCTACATATATGTCTATCTCTCTCATAAATGGACACTAAATGGAGGGAAGCCAAACTCACCCAGATTATATTGCCTAATGCATAGAAATGGTATCGATCTTAAGTTGGGAGCTTCTTTAAAACATCTTCCACATAAGTGTTATTCATTTCACTCGATCCTTGAATATTCATACAACAAATATAATTTTTGTCTTAATCTTCCACATAATTCCAAAAAGAGGAACATATGCACATCATTTTACCATAATATACGTGTAATATGGCTGGAATGCTAGTCAAGTAGTTTATGTTCTCTTGAGAATTAACATAAAACAGGGACCAAACTTACCATACAACATTGATATGATGCGATATAAGATATAGAGAAGTGCTAGTACCTTCAAGAAGATGGGTTAGAAGAGGCTGCAATCTACCATTTTCAGCCATCTGCCGCACATTATTCTCATATTTCTCCAGATTCTCTAATGTTTTATCAGCCTTCTCAACGGTGGAAAGGTCTTCTGATTTGCTGCTTGTCATTCCAACTAATATGAGAATAGATCCGTTGATTGAACCAATCTTCTCACAAAGGGTTTCAGATTTCGAGAGTTCATAAAGCAAAGAGACAGCTTCCTCTCTTTCTTTAGAAAGCTCGTGAGAGAGGAATTTTACTACCGTACGCACAGTGTCTCCTTCAGCCAACAGTTCCTGTTGAGCAAAGAGATGTTAATATGAATCTCCAAAGGCAGGCACAATGATAATAGCAAAAAAATGTAAAGGAAATGAAATGATAACTAGCAAACCTGCAACAACCTTATTCTCATCGTCTCCCTCGACCACAATTCTAAGGGTTTCAAGAGCTCTACAACGAACTTTACGGCTGCTACTCTTCAGCATATCAACAATCATTTGTATAAGCCCTGCACTGCGGACAACATGTTTATTCGACCGACTTCTTTGACAGATGTGCTGGACGTACCTCAAGGCCTGAAGGGTTTCCTTCTCGGGACTGCCCGTATTCAATGACCGGCGAGCCATATCCAGCTGTGCAGCTTCATTCCTGGTAGTCCACTCTTCAATGGTGTTCCGCAAAGCCATACTAGGATTCATTTCGGTGCTTTTTAATTCTCGAAGAGTCAATGGGCAAACCAATTTCCGTCCACTCTCCCTGCACTCCTTGAACCATTTTTCAATTGCTTCACGTTCATAAGTTTGTCCGTTTTCTAAAGTAACGGGATCACGCATAACTTGCTTCGTCAAAGGACATACAAAAGCATCATAAATAGGCTCAATATGCATCCTCTCAAACAGAAAACTATCATCTGACTGACTGCCAGGGTCATTACTTCCATCCCAGCTAGAAGACATCATACCTCCACTTATCTAACCGACAGCCACAAAGAAATAACAATGAGATTAAGTTATTAGTCACTCAAATTAAAAACATAAATAAATTGTTTCAGGAATCGATCACAAGAATGATTCAAAACTTCAAGCAGTGGTCCAATTATACGACTCTTTTCATAAGAAACCAAAAATTGTCTTTAAACATAAGTCTGTTTCATCCAATTATACTCATAATTAATACTTATACTACCATGTGTCTTGTAAGATTAAAAACATTGATAAACAAAATGGTATTTTAGGAACATTAAGAAACAACTATGTGAGAATTGCAAAAGAGAGTTGTAAATAGTAGTAATATTTTATCCAATGCAATGATATGCAAGAAATTAAACAATAAATGCAGTTAATGACTAAGCATCAATAATTGAGAATCATATCATAAAGATTAACCAGAATTGAATATATTATCTTAATTTAGAATCAGGGACCTACGAAAATTACTTGAGCATATTTTTCATGAAAATTACTACTAGTATCTTACTAATATTGGAAAGGGGGTGTTTTAAGTAATAATAGAAACTAGATCAAAAATAGAAACTAGGTAGGTGATGGTTAAGGAAAATAGACAAACAAAATGAATAAAGAGTATTAATTACAAAACAAATCGAGAAAAAGAATACCTGTGTAAAGGAAGAAAAAAAAATATAGTTTTGGTTAATAGTATATAGTTTGGGAATCAAAGAAAGAGGGTTGAAGGAAAGTTGATTGGGCGATGAAATTGTTGTGGTGGCAGCATGGTAGAATTGGAGCTGAAAGGAAGGAAGAAAGATATTACTCGAGTTGAAGGAGAGAGAAAGAAGAGAAGAGAGAGAAACACCAACAACAAAACAAAACAAAACAATGCAAAAATTGAAAAATAGTTGCTTCAAATATTGTACTAAGAAAAAATGAAAATAAAATAGAAGAAATTCCAGCAAGAGAGAGAAGGTTGACTCGATGCAACGGTAGTCGTCAGGTCAGACAATGAAGAGAGAGCGAATTTCTTTTTCTAAATCATCGGTTGTATTAAATTTAGCGTGAAAACTTTTTTAGATGGCAAATTATATGATACACCTAAAGATTTGAGTGTATTGGTACACCAAATCAATAAATTAATAGTTTAATGTGATAATTTTTGAAGAGAAAAATTGTTTTCTATCACCTATAATTATAATAATTAAATCTTATTTACCAAAAATATCAACGAAATAAAATTTAATTTTTCTGAATTCTTAATACTCATAATAGAGAATTTTGATTATTTTTTACATGTAAAAAAATTAGTATGATTTTTATAAACAATGAAATGATGTTTTTTCTTATGAAATGACATTTTCTAATATATATATATATATATATATTAACAAATAGCTCTTTATTCCATAAAGAATAATAGTTAATTTAAAGATTTTTGAAGTAGGAGTACCGGTACACCTTAATTTGCGGGTGTACCGTAGAAGTTCCCTTTTTAGATATGGTTTATTTTCATATTACGAGGCTCGACATTAACTCTCGGTGTTAAAAAAAGTCAATTTAAAGCAACGTACCTTGTTGATAAAGAACCAAAGAATCTGTTTTCGAGTGAATTATTAAGGATTGCTCTGTCTTTTGCATAGTAATTTAATGGAAAAGAAATCAAGAAAACCAGAAAATATTTTCTTTTTCAAAAATAAAAGATTAAGGAATCTTATGTGTGTTTCTTGGATTTTAGGCATGATACTTGAAAAATTAGACGTTACTTGCTAAGAAAGAACAAAAGACTCATTTTTATTTTTTTTGGGTTATTTGGGATTACAAAAATTTTCGCACTAAAACGGCTATAACATGGGATGTCCTTTTCTGATCGAAGCTTTTAAACATTCGTTGAAAGCTAACAAGTATAGATAGCACATAGGGGAATTGAAAATTCTATTAAACAAAGAAATCTTGGAGAGCATGAAGAACAATCAATCAATAATTAGTTAATAATTTAATAATAATCATACACCTCTACCATAATTTTTTTTTAATGACAAAATATATTACACCAAGTATTACACAAAAAAGAAAATAAAAATACACCAAAACACCCATTGGAAAATCAACAACAATCAATTTTCCAATACCGCAAACAGAGATTGGAAAGTAGCCGACGACGATATGTTGCTTCAAACTCGGCCCCCCTCAGCTCACGACCCACCTGAGTAGACACCTAAACCTGTCCAAACTCGGCACACCAATAACCCGATGCCAAATTCAAAGATGGAGAACAGGTGGAACAACAACACAAATCGAACCAGCTCGAACCTAAACATATCAAAACAAGCCACTAACACAACCACCACAAGCACCGCCCCAGACCCCTTTTCAACGCCACCCTCTGGACTATTATACCGTCTAACTTCGCGGAGGAGAAAAATCTCAAATCATCCAGAGACTAGATCCACCATCGCCGCCGCACGACCCTTTGCAGACCTAAGGGACGCCGCCGACCAAAGATCGACGACGAGGGAGAGGTTGGGAAAACGCACAGAAGCTTGGACGGCCAGAAGGAAGGAACAGTAACCAAAACTAGCACGGAAAAGGCACAAGCCCCAGTCCACGTAAGAAACACACAACAAAAATAAAAGACCCAAACAAACAAACAACACAACAACAGCGACCAACCCCTCACAACAAAACTAAAGGTGCATGAATGACTACTACCGCCAACACGGAGCATCTACACACCAAACCCTTTCGAGTATCATCCAGAAAATCAAGAGATCACCACATCCAGCAACAGATTCGGCGACCGCTCAACTCCGGCAGCCAGCAACATATCTGGCGAGGACACACCCACGACACACAAAACAAAGAAAACGGACACGACACACAAAACAAAGAAAAAAGACAGCCAACAACAGAACTGACGGCAGCTCAACTCCGGCGAAGACCGGAGGAACACACACCACCACCTCCGGCAAGGCTTACACCGCTAGAACACCAACAAGAGCAAAAGAGCATATGTCATTGGCCACCAAAACAAAAAAACATAGAACAACCAGATCCGGATCACCACCGTGAGATGTGTTGGTACAACCTCCTAAAGCCACTGGCCCACCGATAAACGAACCGACGACGCTGATAGCAAACCGGCGACACAACAACAAAGAAAAAGAAAGAAAAAAACAGCAACATTGAAAAACGGAACATAAAAAAGAAAAATAACCTCGGCCACCAAAGAGGCGGAGGCAAGACCCACGCAAACCTCAAACTTCCGGCGAGCCACAAAGCCACGAAACCGAAGACCGGAAGAAGCGAACAAACCGGATCAAGTGACACAGGATGATGACGGCGTCAGAGGAAGGAGGAAGCGGCGGTGGTGCGAAGGAGAGCTCTCAACGCACCACCAGGTATGGGATCTACATCTTCAAGGAGGGGGGTTTGAATTTTAACGGAAGGAGGGAGGCGGAGCTTTGTGAAGTTTGTAGAGAGAGAAGAGAGCGCTTTTACTTTTGTACGGTCACCCACCTCTGCCATAAATAAACCAGGTTGGCTCAACATTCCATATTTTACATTCATACTAACATACTAATCAACACATTATTTATTTTTATTACATTTTATCATTGGTTATTTCTCAACAAAAAAATATATTTCGAGGTCATGTTGGTTGAATATGATTCAAACCCATGTTTTAAAATCAAGACTAGTTATCAACAAGATCAAAGCACTAGATCACTAATTGAACAATTAGGTCACCGATTAAACCATATCACTAAACAAAATGACTCGTTCATGTAACTCAAGTTCAATAAAAAAATGTATAAGTATTAAATTAGATTGAATCGAATAACAGAGTCTAAAAACAATTGGACACATTAACATCATATTTATCATTTTGTAATATTGACATATTTTTAGCCTACGACTTTATAATATTTAGTAACAACTATTTCAATGACCTCTCAAAAAATTGTTCAAAAAAAATGACCTCTCAAAAAAAAGTAATAACTATTCCAATGACAATAAATAAATAAAATTAAGTGTTTTTAATGTATTTTTAAATAATAATAGTCAACTTATGGTCCCTAAATACATTTTTTATTAATAATTTTCAAAGCTCTTATCTATATAAATTTTAAAAAATATATTGACGGGTTTTAAGATGGAACTCCGATGTGAACACTTCTAAATTTCTAATGGTGATCTCTATTTGTTGGTTCTTTGTGGGTTCCATTGATCTGCATATGCTTCAAACAACCCATTAAAAGTTTACTCCAAATTTTTAAAAATGTATTGACGGAGGTTCAAGGTGGGGGCTCCAGTGTAAAGACAATTGGCAAAAGGATCCATCAATTGACCATTCTGACATCCTTGATCTCACTCAGCCTCTAAACATTCTCTTTCCAATTAGTCGATCCTATCCCAGTATTCCTTTTCCCTAGCAAGGAATGTCGCTGCCTTGTCTTCCTGCTAATATTAAAGAATTCAAATATGCATCGAGAAAGAAAAAAATTTGAAACTTGAATCAAAAGCGTTGTTAAAGGCTGCATAAACTTTGTTAAGGTTTTCAGAACAAAACTTGTCGGGTCTTCTTGATCAAACTGGTCAGTGGGCATGGTGCAAAGGCAATGATACAGAAAGAGAACTAGACCAAATTCTTGTACAAATCGAGTAGGAGGAGCCTCACTCATAACTCTAGTCAGGATAGTAAGCAACCCGTCTCTCCCAGCCCCCTGCTGTTTAGAAATTGATATTAAAGATTTAAAATATGCACAATGAAACGAAAATTGTGAAACTTGAGTCAAAAGCATTGCTAACGGCCCCATAAACTTTGGTAAACATTTGCAGAAAAAACTTGCCTGGGTTTCTTGATCAGGTAGGTTGTGGGTAGAAGCTGAATTGCCGGAATGAGTCCTCACATAGCCGTCCCAATAATAAGGAAGAGGCACAGGGGGCTTGCGTCTAAAGAGAATGTCCACTAGATTGAGTTTGAGCATCAATACAACCAAAGAATGCTCTTCGTGTGTGCTTTCTAGCCAAAATAAGAAAGAATGAAATCACAAATCACTATAGGACAACATCAATATACTAAAATAATAATGACCAAAATGGGCTCAATATCCCAAGTCTAGAAACAATCCCAACCATCAATACTCAAGAGCTTGTATGTTCATAAAAACAAGAAAGAAAGATAGATTGCATCTTCATGTGGTGTTAAAGTCAAAATCTAAATCGTGAAAGATAGATGGAGTGCATGTTAACCCAAATTAATTCAACCAACTGCAGAAAATACAGTATATTAATAGTTCAACATGAACAACATTGAGCAAACTTACTTTCACTTTAAGTTGCCTAATCTTAAACAAAGACAATCTAGAATAAAAACATACATATAATTGGTTGAAATTAAAAAGAGATGATTTGAGTTACCTATTTGTTTGCATTTGTACTTTGATGACGATTGGGGAGACACTCGGTTGCTGGCTAGTTCCTTCAAATTCCAACAGCGCAACCAGTATGAAAGAACAAAGCTCTTATACAATTTAATTGACGATGTTGATCAAAATAACAACACCACCGCCAATAATGATAATAAAATGGGTTACATAAGTTTTTCATCCTTTATAAATATAGCAAATTTTGATTTTAATCCCTAAAAAATAAAATGAGATGTTTTCGTCCTCACAAAGCTTTTTGTTATGTCTTTGGTCCTTAATAGATATAATTTCTACATGTTTTTGACATTTTTTTAACATAATATGAACATAAGACACATCTTAAACATAAAAGAATCATAATCTTGATATTCATAACAACATAAATTGGCCATTAGGGGCCAAAAACAAAATGAAATTTTGTGAGGATGGAAACATTCAATTTAATTTTTTAGGGACTACAATCAAAATTCACTATATTTTTAGGGACGAAAACTTATTTAACCCTGATAGTAATAACAACAATGATAACATGTTGCTCATTGCATCCTCCAAAAGAAAAAGAAAAATCTGCAAGGTATTATCTGCTCGACAAAGAAATGGAATTAACAAAGATGAAATACTAATGTATCACATGGAATGAAGGGGCAAGAGCTACATTCTTAGATATGTGCTCTAGTGTCTAACAGTCAACACAAAGTCACCACATTGTATCTAGATCCCAAATCACACAGGAATTTGAATGATTACAAACGAATGAGGTTGCAGTTTACAAGAGAAATCACCCTCAAGAGGGATGATCCCAAAGTGAATAGCCACTATGCCATACCTCGACGTCGCCAATAATAGCAGTATGATGAACAAACGATTTATCTTCGTTTCTCATATCTTCTGTCTTATCTGGCCCAGAATTTTCAGAACAAACAACTGCATCTCCAGAGTCTGGAGGAATGCCCATGACTAGTCCAAACATCTTCTAAACCCTCTCATCATTCCAGTATCTGCATGGAAAGAATCACTTCAGAAATTATTTACCAATTTACACCACAGCAATTTACGGTGAAAATATGGAAATGCCAAAACAATAAAATATGATTTTAAAAATAGTATTTAAACCTCATCATTACAGCAGGACCACCATTCTCTATCTCATCTAAAATAAGTTTCAAACATGGAT
>Ga0315915_1000285_pt1 | contig 47043 bp, 32 predicted proteins | sample MpolbnodulesMG_FD_207738 | JGI IMG/M metagenome (GOLD analysis project Ga0315915, IMG submission 207738) | Medicago polymorpha root nodule microbial communities from Los Angeles, California, United States - branched nodules | ecosystem: Host-associated > Plants > Roots > Nodule | place: USA... | reverse complement strand
TATATATATATATATATGTGATTGATGAACCTAAATTTTTTGTATTTAGCATCTATTTCTTACAAGCTTGTCCCTTATATAGTATCACCAAAATGATGAACATTTTTTCATAATATAATTGTTTTAGTTGGTTACAATGACATATGTTAATATGATTTTTAAAGGAGTATATATAACTGGAATCAATTGCCGTTTGCATAAATATTGGTAACGGAAAGATTGAAATGTTATAAAGAAAAACACAACTGAGAATAGTTTATGGAAATTAGAGTAAGAAGATTAATTAACTATGATTATATTACTGTCATGTACTCATTATTCCAAGGTTATATTTGGCCTAGGTGATCATTTTCCTTTTGGATTTGGATATTTTAGACGGCAATTCTTTCCCAAACTAGTAGTCATTTGAATTTGAAGACTTTAATATTTTTTGGTCTCTTAACTTATATTTGAGGTTGGTCTCTCAATTTTTGAAAAATCAATTTGGTCTTTTACATTACTATATATTTTTTATTTAGTTTATGAACCTTCTTTGACAATATAGATGCTATTTGTATGATATAAACATCAAATTTTAGGTCCCCATCTAAATCATATCTTAAACCCTCAAATCCTAACTGTATGCTACAACCATATTTTGGGTACGTACTTGTTTGTGGTAAATGTTTACCTATATTATATTGCATATTTTTAAAAAAAGTATTACAAACATACTTTTTTTTTATGAAATAGAATTTAGATTAGGGGAGACACGTCCTCGTGGAATGTTGGGACGAGCTACCAACCTCGTTAAAGATTTACAATAAAATTTACGTATAATCTACCAGTTGCAGAATTTAAGGTCAGGGAGATATGACCTTATTATATCGCCTCGTAACACAGGCTTAATTATCATTATCACATGTATACCATTATCTATATCATATCACACCTGTATCCAGGTTTCATAGCTTTAAAATTAATTAGGATTGGTTTATAAAATTTCATCACTGTTGATGGGTTCATCTAATGTCCTAAACATTGCAAGTGTATAAAAACATGGCAAATAGGAACTATGATCATGCAAAATGTGAACAATGTAACAAGGGTACAAAATATCAGCAAGAGACACATTCTATGATATTTTATTACTCTATCTGCATGATTGTAATACACTTCATAAAACCATTCAAAAGTTTGATATTTCTTCCCTAATAAAGAAGAGGCCAGAAGGGGAACCATCAGGAAGCAGTGCTAATCTCACAACACTAGCAGCACCTTGGTCAACAGGTAACATGCCAGTGTTTTTGTTGATGTCTGTTTTAACAAAACCAGGACACACACAATTGATGCACATGTTTGGATACTTCTTGGCTAGAATCCTTGTGTAAGAATTCATGGCTGCTTTTGAGACAATATAGGCAGACATGATTGTTGGCCACCCTTTGTTTTCAAGTGAACCTTCTTTGAAGTCTTTGATGAACTCTTTTAGTACCTCATCTATTCTCTCTTCTGTGAGATTTTCAATATCATCAAACACCCTTTTAGCCCATTGATTTGGTATATTCTGAAACATCACCAAAATTTTGCCTATGTTAAGAAGGTAATGTAAAAACATATTTGAGAATGGACTAAAGTTATAAAAAAAAAGTTCAGGACTGAATCGTCGATTTAGTCCCATGAAGTTGTACGATATTGTCAATTTAATCCATAAAATTGTTAATATTTCAAAACAGTCCTTGAACATTGAAGTCTTTGATCATATTGGTCGTTTTGGAATTTAGTCCTTGAAATTTTCTACGAGCGGCTAAGTGCATGTTTGGATTGGCAGAATCATGACGAGCCATTGCAATTTTGACAAGAGTTATACTTTGGAATTTCAACAAACTCACTGTGCCATTGCGATTAACAAACTCACTAATAATCCATACACTAATAACATTATTTTGATATTGTGTTAATTTAAGAGACTAATTTGACAAAGCATAGCAATTTCAGAAACTAAATTGGTGAATCATTCAAGTTTTGGTACTCTTGTTTGTACCTGCAATGATGCTGCTTGGGAGGAAACGTTAACAATCTTGGGAGAATTGGATAACTTGAGAAGGGGAAGAAATGCCTCAGTTGTTTCCTTAACACCATAGTAGTTTGTTTTTAGGCACTTTTGAGCCATCTCACAAGTTTGTGTCAATTGCTCCCAATCAACTGTTGATCCCACCTGCATTCATGTTGAAGAAATTCAAAGCTTTGATATAGAGGCTTCACATACACCAATGGTAATACTAGTAAATAAAATAAGAACACTAACCGTTTCATATGGATTGACACCACTAACTCCTGCATTGTTCACCTACACACACCAATCACCAGAATTTATAATACTTAAGAATTTAAAAGATTAATTCATATTAAACTAAGGATAACAAAGAAGCTGGCTTGTTATGTCCTTTACTTTTTGTGATATCATAAAACTTATTACTTTACCATCTATTATAGACAATTTAGGGAAGTGTGTCATGAGTTATCGTGAACTGATACTTGAAAATCGTTCGAAATTTTAACAACCATCTGTGCTGCTCGCAGCAAGTAGAAACTCACTAAATCAGTAGCCTCCTCACAACTTACGTGGTGACCCAATTGGGTGTCAGGTATGCAAAAAACAAGGAAAACAAATATTAGTGCTTCAAAAGCTATCTAGCTTATATTTGTTTTCTCTTATATTTGTTGAATCAACACCGATCAAGTCACTAACTCTAAGGATGTGGAGAACTAAAAACTTCTACTTTAAGGTGGCGGTGTAGATCAATCGAAATTTTGAACAATTTTTAAGCATCAGTTCACAATAGATCACATGTGACACTTCTCCACCACAACAATTTCTTGTATTATAACCAAATAGCAAACCACATTTTTGTATCTTTTATTTATTGATGGTGAGATTGTCAAAATTGCGGTGAGTCAATGTGATTTTGCCAAAAACTACATTTTGTAGCTTCAACAAAAGCACTGTGATTTCCCGAAATTCACCGCCAAACCAAACATATGTTTGTAGATTCTTCGCGGAATTCACCAAACACAAGATTCTAATTTTTAAAATAAAAGCCATGAAATTACATTTTTTTTCCTGAAAAAAAAAGAAGTATTGAGAATGAAATCCATAGTTAGAAGATTTAGTAGTATGCATGCCTTCTTACCAAGATATCAAGTCTCCCAAACCTTGTCTTAAAAAACTCTACTAGTGAAGTAATACTAGCAGGGTGAGTGACATCAAGTTGGTGAAACATAACTTGGTCAGAGAGATCAAACTCTTTCAATTTCTCAATGGCTTCATGCCCTTTTTTCTCATCCCTAGCTGTGAGCACCACCTTGACACCATTTGAGGCCAACATTTTAACAGTCTCAAATCCTATCCCTTTGTTTGACCCAGTAACAACTGCATACCTGAAAAGCACAAACCTTAATTAAACAGTTCCATATAATACCAAGTAATATATGCAAACATACATAGGAAAATTGTATCTTTGCATGTGTGCTGATTGATATGAATGAATTACTCCACTAACCTTAGTTTTGCTGCAGCCATAGATGCTGAAATTCAATGAATGCATGAACCAAGGAGAGGGGTGAATAATGTAATCTAATCAGAATATAAATAATTAAAATGAAAATCCAATTTAGTCATGGACAATTTTGTGTCAGTCTAATTTAACCTTGGACTTGAGATAATATCAAACTAATATGTCTTTTGGAAATGATGAAATGTTAGAGACTAATTTGTCTTTTGGAAATGATGAAATGTTAGAGACTAATTTGTCTTTTGGAAATGATGAAATGTTAGAGACTAATTTGTCTTTTGGAAATGATGAAATGTTAGAGACTAATTTGTAAATTATTTTTTGTAAGGGCTAAATTAAGCATGAGAAAATTAAGATGGATCAAATTGAATTTTCACTCAAATAATAATTAATCGTGAAGTGATTTAACTTTTACTGTAGTTGATGTTATCTTTTCAACAACCTCATTGTTCTTGATATACATGTGTAAATTTATTTGGTAGTGGTAGTGGCAATACTTGATGACAAGTTACTAGACTAACCACCACACGTGAGGAAATAGACGACACAAAATCCAAAGAATGAGATTTTTATATCGGAAACATTTTTCTACTTTGATATTGTTTTCGTTTTTAAATGAATATTTGTTTATTAGAAATATGTCATTCCAACATAAATACACTATTGACTAATTCTATCTTATGTGTTTATGTCTCTCGTTTTAAATAAAAGTGTTCATTAGATTAACCATGCATTTATACAATTTTATTTAGAAATATATTATTTAAACAAACATTTTAAAATAATTTATGGAATAACAAAAAATATATAATGTAATGTAGGTATTGACATAGACGGTCAAAAAATAAATTAATACAAAGAGAATAAGAACTTTTTTTTTTCTTCTAAAAGTTATCCTATAATAGTTTTAAAGATATCATTTATTTTTTATTTATCACGTCTATATCAACTTTACAAAATATTCAAAAAAGTACTCATTATTCCAAGGTCGTATTTGGCTTAGGACCTAGGTGATCATTTTCCTTTTCGATATCGATATTTTAGACGGTAATTCTCTTCCAAGCTAATAATCATTGGAATTTGAAGACTAAAATGTTGTTTGAGTCCTTAACTTATACTTGAGGTGCAAGCTAGTCCCTCAATCTTTAAAAATATCAATTTGGTCACTCATATTTTTATTTAGTTTTTAAATATATATTTTCCCTTTTAGCTTTACATCATTTTTAATTTAATTTATAAACCTTTGACAATATGTATGTTATTTGTATGACATAAATATCTAGACCATTTAAGGGTTTAAGATATGATTTAGGTGGTGATCTTTTTTTCTTTTTGTTTTTTGTAAAAAAAAAAAAACACCACCAAAATTATATCTTAAAACCTCAAATCCATGTATGTTACAACTAAAGTTTTTTTTTTAATACTTGTTTATAGTAAATGTATATGCATTATTCCATATTTTAAAAGTGATTACAAACATACCTTTTTCTCCTGAATAAACATTTAGATTAAAGAAGACACACCCCATGTAAAGACAGAGAGAACCATCAACCTCATTGACGATCTAAAATGAAATTTATGTATAACCTATAAATTAAGAAATTCAAGGTCCCTATTTGGGGTTGACCTAGTGGTTGGCTTGGGATCTTGGAGTTTGCTCCTCCAAAAGTCTCAGAGCTTGCTCTGGCTTTAAACGGAGCCCCCGCAAGTGGGCGGTGAGATTGGTCCACTCGGATTAGTTGATTCTTGGATCGGATACCGAGTTTTAAAAAAAAAAATCAAGGTCATGACCTTATTATACCCCTATATATTTTGCAATTTGAACCCCTCAATTTTGTTTTTGAAGCCCTAGATATGGTTTCAATACATTTAATAAAACCATTCAAAAGTTTGACATTTCTTCCCTAATAAAGAAGAGGCCAGAAGGGGAACCATCAGGAAGCAGTGCTAATCTCACAACACTAGCAGCACCTTGGTGAACAGTTAACATGCCTGTGTTTTTGGTGAGGTCTGTTTTCACATAACCAGGACACACACAATTGATGCACATGTTTGGATACTTCTTGGCCAGAATCCTTGTGTAAGAATTCATAGCTGCTTTTGAGACAATATAGGCTGACAAGATGGTTGGCCATCCTTTGTTTTCTAGTGAACCTTCTTTGAAATCTTTGATAAACTCTATTAGTAGTTTATCTATTCTCTCTTCTGTATGATTTTCAACATCATCAAACACCCTTTTAGCCGATTGGTTTGCTATATTCTGAAAAATCACCACAATTTTGCCAGTGTTGAGAAGGTAGTAATGTAAAATCATATTGTCGAGCATTGTCAATCTAGTCTATAATTTTTTTAATATTTTACAAGTAGTTCCTGAAATTTGAAATCTTTAATCGTATTGGTCTTTTAGGAATTTAGTCCTTGAAATTTTCTGTGAGGCCAAATGTATGTTTGGATTAACGGTGAGATTTCAAGAAACACGATTAGTCATTATGGTTTTGGCAAAAGCTAAACTTTGGAGTTTCAACAAAATCATTCTCCCACTTTGATTTTAACAAATTGACCAACAATCCAAACATACACTAGTATTTTAAAATGATTTTGTTATTGTCTTAATTTAAGAGACTAATTTGACAATGCTAACAATTTCAGAAGTTTTGGTACTCTTGTTTATACCTTTAACAACGCTCCTTGGGAGGAAACATTAACAATCTTGGGTGAATTGGATAACTTGAGAAGAGGAAGAAAAGCCTCAGTTGTTTCCTTAACACCATAGTAGTTTGTTCTTAGGCAATTTTCAGTCATGTCACAAGTTTGTGTCAGTTGCTCCCAATCAACTGTTGATCCCACCTGCATTCATGTTGAAGAAATTTAAAGCTTTGATATAGAGGCTTCACGTACGCCACTGGTAGTTACTACAAGAGTAAACAAAATAAGAACATATACCGTTTCATAGGGATTGACACCACTAACTCCTGCATTGTTCACCTACAACAGAATTTAGAAGTTGGCGTGTCATTTTCTTTTACTGTCTGTGATATCATAAAACTTATTACTTTTTTGCCATCTATTATAGGAAACTTAGGAAGTGTTTCATGATCTACCGTGAGTCGATACTTGAAAATGGTTACTCTAACAATGATTTGTGCCACTCGCTTTAAGTAGAATCAGTGTTGGTTCAGCAAAAAAACCAATGAAATCGAATATTAGTGCCTCAAAAATCAGCTTATATCCGTTTTTCTCTTGTTTTTGTTGAATCAACACCAATATGGAGAAAGAAACTTCTATTTTAAAGAGGCAGCGTCGATCAATCGAAGTTTTGAACAATTTCCAAGCATCATTCCACCGTAGATCACATGCAACACACATTTGTGTGTCCTTTTTTTTATTGGTGGCGAGATTGTCAAACTCTATCTCGATGAGCTGTGTGATTTTGACAAAAGCTACACTTTGTTGTTTAAGGATTCCCTAAAGATTCACCAAACACTAGATTCTCTCTTATTTTCAATATGCAAGCCATCAAATTACTTTTTTTTTCAGAAAAAAGAAAAGTATTGAAAATGAAATCCATAGCAAGAATATTTAGTATATGCCTTCTTGGTTCTTACCAAGATATCAAGTCTCCCAAATCGTGTCTTAACAAACTCTACTAATGAAGTAATACTAGCAGGGTGAGTGACATCAAGTTGGTGAAACATAACTTGGTCAGAGAGACCAAACTGCTTCAATTTCTCAATGGCTTCATTCCCTTTTTTCTCATCTCTAGCTGTGAGCACCACCTTGACACCATTTGAAGCCAACATTTTAACAGTCTCAAATCCTATCCCTTTATTTGAGCCAGTAACAACAGCATTCCTGAAAAGCACAAACCTTTATTAAACAACTCCATATAATGCTGCAAATTATGCAAACATACATAGGAAAAAATATATATTGAATCTTTGCAAGTAGGCTGATTGATATGAAAGAATTTTGTCAAAAAAAGAAGAAAGACATGTAAGAATAATATGGGCCCCAGAAAAATGAAGTAGTTCAAAGTAGTGTAGTAGTCATACTAACCTTAGTTTTGCTTCTGCCATAGATGTTGAAACTATGAATGCATGAACTAAGGAGAGGGGTGAATAATATAGTCTAATCAAAATATAAATAAATAGAATCAAAGATCCAATTTGGTCATTGACCAAAATAATATCAAACTAATCTTACATATTATTTTTTGTAAAGACTATTAGGAAACTGGATTTTCACTCAAATAATTAATAGAAAACCAAACATTACAAAAAGGATCTAAGCAACATCAGAAAAATATAACATTACATTGATGTTGGACAAGTAGCTAATTTTTCTTCTTATGTCCCTTATTTTAGCCAGACCGAGTTATATTCAATTCCCTTGGAGTTAAACATCTTGGCATTATAAGGTATCATACTTGTCTCAAACTTTGTCCATATTGAAGTATTGTATGCCCAACAGGAATAATAATGGTTACAACCTACTAGTTGTCTGTTCCTTAATATTATTGAACTAAAATATTGTTATTGGTCAATTCATGCAACTCCTTAATATATTTTTTTCGATAAAACATTCGGTTCTTATTTTTTGGTAATTGTAGGTTTTTTTTTATTGAGAGTCGAATAAGAAGTGGATTATTGTACCCTTGTATCAATCTTAACAGAGATGAAACAGCATTCAACTTTTTACAACTAGGGTAACTATGTCATATGCCAAAAAAATGTATATTAATAAGAATCTAATATAAAGTTAATAGCATGGTCTATCCCTAGACAATAGTAGTAGTTGTGTTTGATTTTCTTCCTCATTATTTTAAAATTATTTAACGATTTTTTATTTTTTTAAAGTTGGTGTTAATAAGGAAAGGATCCACCTCAATGCACTTACCATTAGAGAGAAATAGAACTAAACAACAGTTTTTTTTCTCTTTTTCTTTTGATGTTAAACAACTGTCTATCACACTAGTGGTGTGGAGCTTCTAAAATAAAAAAACCAATAAATATTAAATCAAAACTTCATTACTGATTACACAAACAATTTACGGCAGCAGAAAAGGGACACATCTTTTTCCTTCCTTTCTCTTCCCCTCCATTATTCGACCTTCAACTCTCTAAACCTTGTCAGTCATGAATTGCTGTGACTAAATATGAATAATGCAAGACCGTCGCAGAAATTTCATTTTTCATGAACTAGAGGGCAATACTCAGGGTACCACATATTTCCTCTGACATACTCCACAGTATCATCCTGAAATGCAGCCAAAGCAAACAACAATGAGTTAGCAGCAGCAGAATACGAGTAAAACCAGGGTAGCATTGACATAAGAACCATGTATAAGATAAAATAAGAGGTTTGGTCAATTTTGCAATGGACTGTTTCTAATCATGTTTGTATTCACTCTTCCCTGATAGAATACAAATTATATCAGTCCACTCAACCAGAATATGCAATGCATGATTAGTGAGTAATCTGAGAGTTTTCATACTTCTGACATATGTTCAAGTTCTTTGGACCCAACACCCCCGTGTCCTTCAGCCAGTCCTTCAGCAATTGCTGCACGTAGAACAGCAGCCCCAACCTCTGCTGTAACATTTCGTATACTGCAGTGCAAAAGTAGAAATAATTTATTAGCTTCCACAAATAACCATATACATACCATTATTTCTTTTAAAAACTTGTGTACATAGTTTTGTTTCTAAACAAATTGATTTTTATTTTTCTAAGCAATTCAGAAACTTGCTAATGAAAAGGAGAGCCAAGAAAAAATGAAAATCAAATGATAACAAAAAAAAAATGGAACATTACCTATCAATGGATGGATACAAGATTCCTTTTTGGATATCTTCCTCTGTCATGTATGAAGCAAGGCTGTCAGGATGACAGTATGTTAGTAATATATTTAAAAGGCATTGAGTGGCTTCGCATCAGAAGGGTAGACAAAATCCACAATTGATCTAAAAACTAAATATTAATAAGCTTTTCATCACATAATTTTAGAAGAAATGTGCTGAAAGTAGTGTAGAGCTAGTGGCAAGGGACTGCTGTGTATGTTAATATTCTTATTTATTACTTCATAGAAACAAAGTCCCCACCACATATCAAGACATGTAGAGAAATTTTCAAAGAAAGGAGGTAGGAAACAGATAAAAATGATTAGACAATAAGTGAGAAGGTCAGAGTGCTCAATTTTTTCGGCATAATACCAAGCCCTACAGACATCAAACAAGATAAATTTTCTAAACTTCCACTGGCGCCAAACTATACCATTCAGATGCTGCCTGCAACATTCCATCTGTTATATGATGAGCACCAGACAGAAGTGATCCCAAGCCAATCCTGAAATGGAAGGTTACAATAGAAATTACCCCAACATTTTCATTCAAAGGCATGATTCATGAAAATTTATAAGCTCACACCCTACCCTGGAAACAGGTACATGTTGTTGGCTTGATTTACATGGCCAACTCTTCCATTTCCTGTACAAAAATTATTTTTGAGGTAATGGTAAAAATTAAAACATAATTCTGAACAAATCAACCAAACTTTGTACCACAAGATGTATATCCTATATATATAGCCTCCATATCTGAGAAATATATGAAAATGACAAAATACTTCAAAGCCAAAAAAATAATATTAACAGGTAATTACCAAGATCTACATTTTCAAAAGGGCTTCCACTTGCAAACACTATGTTTTCTCCAGCATGATTAAATGCATCAATAGCAGTGCACTCAGCTGTACCAATAATAATAAAAATATCAGAATGAAATACATAGACATTAGCAATTGTGAGTGCTGAATAAGCCTTACAAACAAACCATTCATAGTGGGATTAGACATGGCAAAGATAGCCGGTTTTGTTGAAACAGATTCTCTCATTGCCTTAAGAACCTGAGTTGAATCCCAAAAATTAAAATAAAGAAATCCAAACATGTCTATTGCATTTAATTGTTGAATATACTTCACTGAAGAAGAAGAAGACACTGTCAGAGTTTAAAAGGTAATTACCTGCTCATTAAAGACACCACCAACCCCAGACAATCCAAGCAGCACATGTGGCTTAACCTTCTTAACCTAAAGATAATTGGCATCAACAACAGCATGCACATGAGTATCTTTAACTAGCATTATTTAAGTGTCTTCTTATACAAACATGATTATCTATGGTGTCATAAATTCTTAATTTATTTTATTCATAACTAACAGACTTAAGTCAATGGAATTTTCCTCAAACAAATTCAGGAGCATTACCACTTCAATGATACTAGCACCCTCTGCAAGCCCTTCAAGGTCTCTTGGATTTTTAGCAAATGGAACTGCAGCTGGATCTAGATTACTCCTTTCTGTAGTGACAAGACCCTGCATTCAGGCATCACGTCATTATTGACAGACTTAGATGATGAATCTTATCAACAATGGCTGAATCGGATAGGTACAATGAAATAACATAATCCAAAACAGATATGCCAAAGAGCATATATTTATCATGCCGTCAAAACTATAAATGAAAACAAATTAAGACAGATTTTGACGATAAAAAATTGAGGATATTTGGATTACAGAAAAATGAGCCAATAATCACGAGGTAACATCATATAGAATCATGAAGATTATTATGGATTAGGTTCTTCAACTTGAAGCAATAGCAATGCAACTGTGCAAACAAAGACAGTGAAAACATACATTTTTATCAATTAAGAAAAATTGACTTTTTGCTGCTGTTTCACTGCACCCTGACATCCTTGAAACTGCTTGGACAGCCATGTTAAGAACGCCAAGCCCTGCACTGCAAGTCGGGCAAAAAAATATCATGTAAGGCAGGAGCGGGCAGTTTTTTGGCAGCCTTGTTAGGCAGAAAGTAGCGATAACGAGAAGCATGACGGAACAATAAAACAAACTGGACACAATAAGGATTACATCACAATAAGTTTTGAAAGTACCTCCCAGCTCCAGCTATAACTATCTTTTGTTTCGTAAAATCAGACAACGGTCGACCTTGGGATCTCACAGTTCCCAGTAGTCCAGCAAGTGCAACACCAGCTGTACCCTATTGGACAATGAAAATAATGGGAAATCGAGATTTCAGTAGTTACTTCAAGAACACGGCTCCATCACTTAAATGATTGAACATTTTCAACATTAACAAATATATCACTTATTCACCTGTATATCATCATTAAACATGCAAAACTTATGGCGATATCGTTTCAGGGTTTCAAAAGCCCACTTCATTTGGAAATCCTCAAACTGAAAAAATAAGTCATTATCAACCAGTTGCTAATGTAAACATCAAGAGCAACATGTTCTAAAAGAAATGCATACCTGCACAATAGCCTTCGGCCATCGTGCGTGAACAGCTTCCATGAATTCATCCACAATAGACAGATACTCTTCACCTTCCAACCTAGGTTGTCGAAGTCCTAAATCTGTCACATGAAAATCATGTCAGAATTTTCACACTGTAAACTACGAAGAATTAGGATGTTTGCTTTCTTCTTGCTCAAGAGACAAAAAAAGTGGCAGAGCCATTATAAAATATTATTTAAATGCAATCACATAATCTAGGATGCTGAAAAACATGAAACCTTCCTCCAGTTTGTAAAGCAAATATGTCCCCCGAAAATGAGAGATGAGACAATACAACAATAGAAATACGCAAATTAAATATCTAACAGAATGAATTCAACTCACAAAGGCGATCATCAAGTAGCTTTTGATTGTTTGTTCCAACATCCAACATGATCGGAAGTATCTGCCACAGTTGGGAAAAAAGCATACAGCATAAGTTACCAAGAGTTGCTGGCCATACCAAGTTCCAATTAAAAATGAAAACATACCTAAAATAAAATACACAAGTTGAGGAGAAATTAATGATACATGGAGAGTGAGTAAGGGAAAAGAAACACATACTCTTTGTGGGTTGATACCGGCAGCTGCAACATACATATCAAGTTTTCCTATAGGTATTCCAATGCCTTGAACTCCAAGGTCACCTAACCCAAGAATACGACTACCATCTGTCAAAACAATCATGTCTACCTGAAACAGGGAAACATGATAAAGACCAATTCTAACAAATGAATAACAATAGTCAGGAACAAGAATGTTACTCAATGAACCAAAAACCTCCTACATTGCAACAAGGCATATAGTCACATAACAATGCATCCAGTAACTGGGACACTTACCAATGCAGTCACAAAAAAAGATAAGAAATGAAGTAACCAGATTCAAAGCTAAATACCTAAATCGTTGAAGAAGTTCTATAAGTTTTAAAATGAGTGCCAGTTTTATGCATGATAGGTGTTTTGAGAGTACAAAAGAACATATTTACATAAAGAAAGAATAAAATAAACTAACCTCCTCTAGATTTTCCTATATTTACCTACCTCCCCTCTATTCTTACCTACATGCACCTTACGCTAGCTCAGTATATTATCCAAAATTCAAAAAAATAAGAATATAAAAAGAAAGTATATAAAGTTACGTGTCTAAGAGAAGTCCTCAATTCCACTAATAAAATAAAAAATATTTGCCGCAGCTAACTGGATCCATAACAAAAAGGCAACATCCTGCTCATTTGAATTACACTGTATCCATCAGGAAGTTAAAATTTTACTAAATTCATCGACAAAATTAAAGTTACTGCAGAATTTGTTATATTCCAACCCGCACAAACTTGAACAATACTATGTAGATGTTCCAGCCCATGGAAGGGAATAATGAAAAGAATATGTCACTTCCATTTCAATTAAGAACTGAAAGAAAAGGGATACAGTATTTACCAAGATCAATTAAATACCTGAGGAGCTGGCCAGTTATAAATCATCGACATCATCTCTCCTTTATCTTTGGCACTAAAATACATTCCACGTGGGCGTCTATATAACCCACAATAATTTTGACACACTAACCCAACTGTAGGAGTATAAATTATTGGAGCAAATTCTTTGATGTTATCAATAAGTGCCTGAAGAGAATGAAAGGTAACGACATAAAAACGTTTAGGAATAAATATTAGCATATTTTCTCACATTAACAACCCAATTTCATCATCAAACTCACTCTATAGTACAGAGTCTCATTCCTGTCATGTAGTCTATTTAAGATCCTCCATTTGGATAAGGAAACAATTTTATCCGATTGGCCGTGGGTGTTCTTCTCCAATGATCTATATGAGCTCACTGGAAATGTAAAATAACATGTTATGTCTATCAAATATTAAAAACGAGTAACAAACGTGAAGATAATATCACTAGCTTCACTAGCACTGTACATAATATAAAAGATAGCCAACAGTTACTGAGATTGAAGAACATAGATGCATATAATAGTATCCGAAGATTATGGATAAAACTTACTAAAACGGTCATATTGCTCCTGAAATGAAATGATACGAGGAGGAAGGAGGCCTCGAAGCCCCAAACGATCCCTTTCAGTTAAAGGAAATCCAGTATCCTACATGTCGAGAATAAAAAAAACAAGAGTTTTAAATCCAAACTTATGATTAAGAACTGGTATAAGAAACTTGAAATTTTATGCAGACAGTAAATATTTTTTTCATCTAAATACAGGACCAGAAGTCACATTGGACCATAACTAATCCAAGGGGAGTTGGATGGCACATATAAGGGTAAAGCTTTTCCCAATGCTTATTTTTGCATTCGTAAAACTTGAATTCAAAACATCGCCTAAAGTTAACCAAAACTCTCGCCACTTCAATAATAAGAAGCCTATTGTAAGTTGTAACACATTGAATGTTACATTCAGAATTTGTCTAAACTAACCAAAAACTACTACCATGTATAATATGAGTAGTATCAATAAGTAGGAGACACTAAAAAAATTGCTCCATTTAATTAACTTCAACCTGCACATCACATGTATATAATAATTCCAAGGCAAATACCTGAATTCCAAACTAATATCAATGTTCAAACTTCAAATCAACTAAACCAAATCACACTGAGTCGGTTTGTTACATCTTTTTTACATGAAAAAAATCACTCTTTTAAACAAAACAATAACTTTTAGATGTTTTCATCTATTTGTTATAATCTAAAAACTGCTTCAAATGAGTTGTTTTGAGTAGCTTCTAAAAAAAATCATTTTTTCCGTAACTGAAACACAAAACAACTATAACATTTTTTTAGAAACATGTAAACTATCGAATATCAAAATCACATTTTTATTACAATTTGTAACAAAATGACCACATTTTCCATAAACAACAATACAAATTCATTCATAAAATAAAAAGAATTACAATCTGAAAACACTAATTAAAAAAGAAAAGAAAGAGAGAAACAGAGTGAAGTTGAAGAGGAAGATGATGAACCTTGTTAAACCAAGGATCATGAAGAATATCAGCACCACGTTTATGAACCATACACGGAGCAGGTATCACAGTGGAGAACAACCGCGATCGCGATGATGCAGCGAAACGCGTAACCTTCCACATTCTTCCAAATCAAAGAGATTTCGCACCTTTTTCACGTTGCAGGTGAGAATTGAGGTAGGTGAGGTGTTATGTTATCAGAGAGAGAATTTATAGGATGAGGAGTGAGAAACTTTCTCTCTCTTCACACTGTGTTGTGTTGTGAGAGAGGTGAAAGAAACAGTTTGATTCAGTTGTGGCAGGTGCTGCCCGATACTGATACGGGCAGCGTTGAAATGTAAAAGAGGAAACTGCCCTATGAGATACGGGCAGAGAAGAATAGGGTCAGTGTTGTAATGTGAAAATGACTAACCAAATTAAATCATTGTACTATCGCTTTTCTTTCTTTCGTCATTAATATTTAATATTCATTTTCGGTTTTTAAATAAATTGTCAAATGATTTTATATAATATTTAAATAAATTGTCAAACCGTTTTTTTAGGAGAAATAAATAGTCAAATTTTGTTTAGGAAAAATATTAATTGAAAACCAAAAAAGTTGGAATGGTGGATAATATATAAAAAAGGGCAATTGATTGAGTGTAAAAACAAAAGTGGATGATAATATTTAGAATGTTCCTCTAAAAATATATATATTTCAAATGTTAAATTAAGTGAGAAAATTTAGAGATACTATCACTAAATAAAAAAGTTTTTTTTTAAGAAACTAAACTAACCTACCAAAATTTGAAAGAGAAACTTATTTTAAGGTTTTAAGTCAACAACGTTATCTTACGAACCCAAATGGGTTAATATAAAAAAAAATGTTAACTTTTTTTTACTTTTATAAATCCAAACAATATTATTTTATACTACTAGAAAAAGAATTAGCTTGACATATAGTAAAATATTTGTACTTTTTTATATCATTTAATTCTATTAATTACCAATATAGTTGAAAAAATAGAGTAATATTATAAAATAGTAACTTTTTATAAAACTTCATACAAACATGATTTTAAACAAATTGATACCATATTTAAAAAAAAATAAAATAAACACCGACAAAAACAACTAAACAGGAACGGCGTCATCCGTGCGGAGGGTATAAACTAGCAGCATATATGTAGAAATGATCAAATTATATATTGCGTAACACTTGCATTATATTATAACACTCAATAACTTTTCATCATAGTATTCATATTCAATTCTTTTTCTTCTTTTCTAGTTTCATTTTATTCATATCAATTTGTTGAAATTTGAAAAATTTGATGCATTTATTGTATTATATAAGTATATATATCATATATATTTTATTTCAATGAGGTGAATTTGTACAAGTTTGTGAGAGTTGATTTCACATAGACAAAATTTTTTTTTTTTGACAAATCAAAACATGTTTGTTTAAACTCTCAATTTTTTGCTATCAGCCTCTTTATGTAATTTCATAAGTACAACTTAAATAATAAAAGATTAATGAGAATGTTTGATATACCGAAGTGCATGTTCGAATATTCAACTCTCTACTTAGTGACACTAATTATGTGTAAGTTTTGTCGTTAAGCCTTAATAAAAGGAAAAAAGTATTCTTAAGCATTGATCCCATAAGTATGAGACATTTCTCCACCTTAGATGTCATCTTAAAGTAACATGATACTTTTCAAAGCATAGTTTGATCACTTTTTTTCTTCTTCTAAATTACCTATTTTAGAAATATGATATCACTGTCAAGCATTCAAGCTCATGCCAAATATGCTAACCAACATAAGTAGCCTTCTAGTTGTATTTTTGTTTCCTCTAATTTTCAAACTATCCTTCCATTTTATCAACTTTGTCAGTCTAAGAATATGCCGTGTCCACAATAGATGGTCAACAAATTAAGGAATCTGTTACATTATAGAAACACTTGCAAAACAATGGTCGCTTATAAACCACAGACAAGTAAGAGACTATGAAGCAAGACGATATAATTTTTGTTGGAATGTGTTCCATGCATATAAATTTGATTCGAAGGGGTAAAGAATTTATTCATAGAATAAAAATCCATGTATCTATTCTCATAGTAAAGACATATGGGGATAGGATGAATTTGGTTGAGAATTATAGAATTTGATTCCATTAAATGCAATGGATGGAGATGGATTTTTAACCTTTCTAAAATCATGTGAAAATTGGAACCAAATCTGAACATATTCCATTATGTTAGAACTTTCACCTCATTCGATTAGTAGGCAATTGGTCATTACTACTGGTTTAATTTAAAGTTGGAAAAATACCTTTTACCACGTACCCATAAAACAACAAAAACCAAGAATCTCACTTACCACCACCCATGTTTTCCACTAAAGACCAAAATATTTATTATTTAATTAAAAAGAAACTGTCACATGTTGATGTTTGTGTGTATCATATATTTCTTGGTTTGTTCATCAGTGGTATATATTATCCTTCTTGTTTCTCTTGAATTGAACTTAGTTGATAGAGATATTGTATTATACATTTAAGAGTTGGGGTTTAAATACTAAACTTTCCATTTATTTTTCGTAAATATGAATCTTTTGTCATTAAACTATTAAAAAAAATAAAAAAAGGCATCATTTTTCTTACAGTATAATATAATCAAACAAATTAGATACAAATACCTTTTCAGTCCACAACAAAAAGAAAAGGCAATCATGCATTATAAACGGTGCTAGCAAAATTATGGACTGCGTATTATTATTATTTATCTGAAACTACATCTTTCAACACTTTTATGTTAGATTTTTCTTTCCAAAAATACCCTTAATTTTCAATACAAATAATAAATAGATAAGAATAAATTTAAATTTAAATATTAAAAAAAATGTAACAAACATGAGCAAAAAATAATGTTAAAGATTGGACTTTAAATCCTTAAAAAAAATTGATAACAAAAGTGAGCAAAAAATAATGTTAAAGATTGGACTTTCATGATTCTCAACCTTAAATAAATTGAATGTCTCCTTAAACAAACGTGACAAGGAAGTTACTAACCTTAGTTTCGTTCCCGCATTGTTTAGTTTTTTTCAACCTCTCTCAACCCCCCTGCATCAGAATTCATAATTAACTTGCTCTTGAAGATTTCATTATATCTGACATTGACAGAAGCAAAGTAACTTCTATGATTTATAGCATTTACAAGAACAATGGTAAAGGGACTAAACTAGCGTGAGTTAACTCATGCAGTTTTTTTCTTTTTCTTTCATGTTACAACTAATCAAAGTTGATTAATTTTATGGATTATTTGACTTTGCTGATTTATAAGTGATTATGATTCAAATTGTTTGCGTAACAATAGTTTGATAGTATTTCGAGTTTGAGTGATGAATCCGCTCTCCACTCTTTAATTGTTTTCTTTCATAGTGTTATTTGTTTTGAGTAGTCAATTACATGCACAACAGCCACTGTTAACAGGCGTAACAACAATTACAACAAAGAAAATAAATCAAACCCCTTACACAAAAACCTCTAAAAACTTATCCACGATTATTAAATAAATAAAATTAACCCGTGGTATAGAGCAAACCATTCTATTTAGTTTATTGGGATAAGTTGGAATTAATGTTTAGAAATCATCTACGATTGGAGTTTTTAGGTTGTCTCTAATTTTTGTGTGAACTATGAACCCTATTTTTTGTGTTTATAATTTGGATAAAGTTTGTTGCCTTAATTCTAGGTTAACAAAATATTGCTTTGATTTTTTTTTAAAGAAAAATATTGGTTTGTCAGAAAAATGGTAACAATCTTTACTTGCGGTTAAAAAGACATAACCGATACAACAAAACAATAGAAATACAGAATTATAAGTTATGGGGAAAATCACGTAAATTATTATTATAGAAACAATTCAAGTGATCACATAATAATAAGATCACCATAACCGAAATACATAATCATATCAACTTTACGAAATTAATTTTTTCAAATCGTATCAACCAATTCATAGGTTATACTTATATTCATTTTTTTGGTCTCACCTCCATTAAAATATTGGTTCGTTGTTATGGTTTGCTACTTTGGATAGAAATACATTGTTAAAAATCTTTTTTTCTTCAAAAACAAAATGTTACAAGTCTTCTTTATCAAGGACCGTGTCTTCAATTTGAAAAACTAGTCCCAAAAATCAATAACATTTTTTTTTTTAGTGTAAAACCACTAACAAATTAAATAGAACGACTTGACCACAAAAAAAATTGAACGATACGATTTGAAAAAAATTAGGCATTTGCATCAACGCATATATTGCTCAATCAATCTAAATCCAATTTAATTCCCTCCCACCATAGATCTCCCAAAAGAGCTGAAATTATACAATAGAAATAGTGGACAATATTTTGTTTATAAATCAATATATCAATAATTTTCATTAATATTTTAAATTTAAAAATTTAAATCAAAATTATAAAAACAAGCATAATAAAATAATCACATGCGTCCTTCAAAAAAATAAAATAATCACACGCGTTAGCGCAGTAGAAAGAGCGGACAGACGGACATAAAAGATTTTTAAGAGTGTCGTCTTTCCGCTAGTTATAAGATAAAGTTTGATACAACTTTCTTTGGGGAAGGAGATTTTTAATTATTTTTAACCCAAATCATGAGCAAGATAGTATACAATTCAAGGACTGGTGTGTGTGGATTAAATCACAATCTGTTGAGATTAGTCATAGCTAGCCTTGCGACACTGTTACCCGTTCCTTTCACATAAGAATAGAATGACAGAAGAAATCTCTATGCAATTTCTCATAATATTTCCGTTAAGTACAGTGTTAACTTTTTTTTTTTTAACAAACAAAAATGAGATATATATATATATTATAAACAAGGTTAATTTAGCATGCACAAGACATGCAAAAGGTAAACCAAGCAGCAACATTACAACAAAAAGGTGTTGTTCTAAAAGAGCACCATCAAAAAGTTAGGGCAGATTACACAGTAACACCCATACAAGGTAGTAGATGTTTCCACCAGTCATAATAATTATAGTTAAAAGATGCCTCTGTTGATTTCAGCCACATAAAAGAATTTAGTTTAACTTTTTCAGCTAAAGTAGAAGAATCACAAGTTGTATCTTGGAAAACACGGTTGTTTCTTTCTTTCCAAATAGCCCAAACAGAAACAAACCAAATTATTTTCAAGAAAGAGTGAGTGACTCTAGGCAATCCGGCCATATTAATGAATTGAAGTAAATGTTGTCGAATGTCACCTGGAAACACCGCAGATATACCCAACCAATGCAAGATATGAGCCCAAAGCGAACTGAAAGTGTTACAACCAAAAAATAAGTGTGTTGCGGTTTCTGGTTCACCGCACCTAGACACACAAGTCAAGTTAGCTAATAAAAGGACACGCACCGCACCAAATTTTCTCTAGTAGGAAGTCTGTTCCGGAGAAGACACCACACAAACAAAGACACCTTTGAAGGTATATTCTTATGCCAGACGTCATCTACCATCATCCTATCCACAGAGTTACCATTATTGGTAAGTGGTAAGCTTAACTTTTTTTTCTTTCTCAAAGGATACAATGTTAGCTTTTGTTTATTGGGTATGGAGCTTGATACAATTTTGTGTGAACCGGATATCATCCGCGCATGATAGAGGAAACTGATAGCTAGAGTGTGGAATTTAAATGGGCAACAAACTCTTCTAGGAGTTTTAACGATATCATATGCATAATATTGGATTTGAACCTAAGACTTTAATTAAGTTAGAAGATATTCATGTGATCTTATCTAAACGATTTTAATTCAAGATTATTAAACTTTTATCCCAAACTTATTGTAAAGCCTGCTTCATCCAAGTTGATAATAAACTTCCTAATAAAAAGTAAACCCTAAAGTAGAGCGAGCCTCACCCATCCTATGGGTAGCAGGAGCATTAATTTAATGCAGGGTGAAAACCCCATTTGGTTATTCATAATTTAGTCCCTCACAAAAGTAAAAGTTTAAGGATGCATTTGATTTGCTAAACAGTATGTATTGGACAAAACAACACAACACAAAGTAGAACAAAACATGACAAATTTTTATGGTATTGAATAATTTTGTCTTATACAAATTTTGTTGGACAAAGAGTTATTTTGTATTTTAGATAACTTGCATGTGGAACAAAATGACAATATTTCATGTTATTGTCACGTCTCAACCTCCAATTTTACAAATCAAATATTGTACAGCTGAGTTGTTATGTCTTATCCTTTATTTTTTTTAGCTGATCAAACACACCCTAAATAGTCTCCGAGGTCACAAGAAAGTTATAAATTACTAAATTGAGTCTTGACTCTTTGATGTAATGAATTATTTTCTCAGACCCAAATTATAACTTTTTCTGTAGAGTGCAAACGGGTTCTTAAGGATCCTTACATTTAAAAATTTGACGGTCCCTGTTGATATTATTTATATATTCCATTCATTTAATACAAAATAATTTTTTACCCAGAATTTAAATGGGGAATATCGCATGAAATAAGTTTTGTAGAAACTCAACTGCCGAGTACAGAAGAAAATGAGGACCTAAAAACCAGAAGTTAAATGAACAAAATCGATATAGCATCAATTACTATATAGTAACCAGTAATGCCAATTTGAACAAGCTCTCCAAAGAATCCAGGCATGAGCAGCTTATTTAAAATTTCTTCAGTTTTCAAATGAAACTCAGTGCAGCAAAAAAAAAAGTTCTATTACAATTATCCTAGACCCAATCCGTACATAACATTGACAGCAGCAACTCTTCAATGCTGTTCATAACAAGGAAATTTTGTTTGACAAGACTTGAAAACCCACACAACTGATGCAATTGATAGTTCAAGATTATTCGTAGTCTTTGTAGTCTTTGGTTCCAAAGTTCTTGCACCACATTTGGGAAGGGATTGGACGAACCGGGTGATGTGGTCGTTGCTGAAGAAAGAGTTCAAAAGATATTGTTAGCCAATATAATATATACTAGTTATGGCAAAATGCTACTAGTAAACATCATAACACTACCAAAAAAGAAAACATGATATACAAAAATTTCTGGCATTTCAAAAAGTTAAAAAGAATAGCAGCAGCAACTAGGAAAAGTAGAACTAGATTCTTCCAGAAAGAAATTCAAGTCGTCCATCTATTTCCAAAGCAAATCATTGGTAAATTTTCTGGTCGTGGCAAAGCGAAACAAATATTCTATTTATATGCACATAATTCTAGAAACCAGAGAGCATAAAATCTATATGATGCACACACAGACAACTGCCAATTAAACATAAACTCTACCATAGTTGCTTGTTCACTGAAGATTGTAGATTTCAATCAATAATTAACCCCATTTTTTTGAAAGTGGAACAACAGGGGAAAAGACAAAGGGAATTAAAATTTACGGATCACATCTATACAATAATGTTGGGTGAGTCCTGGAAAATCCCAAGAAACTGCAGCAAAAGACTTTGCCAGTCACAATTTGGTATTATACAGACACCTATTGATATTATACGGATATTTTTTAAAAGCAGAAAATAAGGTGATGTTTTTGCAATTAAACAGAAGAAACACCACAACAAATAGTTCAGTCAGCAATTAGTTTGTTTTCCTTTTAAAAAGTATGAAATAACGATATGTAGGGACTGGGGCAGATGATTGTTGTTATTTTCAACCGTAAATATGAAACACAACTGCCCCATCTTCCCCAACTTTATGCTGCAGGGAACTCTTTTGGAAGAGTGCAATAATTGCAGCACAACATCAATACACACAATCCCTGCTCAGAACAAGGCCTTCTTCCTATACAACACTACAAGAGAAATGCTAAAACAACCTCTGACACACTCTTTTTACACTTGCTCAACTAATATTATGACAGGCAACCTGCAGTGTCAATTTAATGTATTTTTAAAATAAATTCTACTAATTTTTTATTTAGTCAACACACGTTTTCCCCAAGGTCTTCAAATCACTGTCTACAGGCTTCACAGCAAGACCGCCTTCACCGTCAACCTCACCAAAATCATGGGAAGCGAAGAGGTGATGACATCCTTTGCATTGCAAATAAGGCAATGAGAGAACACAAATCGTCGGAAATTTGTTCCAGTATTGTGTTAAAGAACACTTGAATTGGGACAAAGAAGTCAAATTCTAGCACATTTCTTCTGGTCGGGGTGTGGTGAGAAAAAGATGGAGAGAGGGATGGGATAGAGTAAGGCAAAGAACCATTTTTTGATGGAAAATAAAAAATAACCATTTTTTGAATATACAAAGAACCTGTTTTTTCATGGACTAGCATCCTCACAAATATGTAAAGCAGCAGCATTGGTTTGGCTTGTTGAGATGTGGTAGCTGTATTTGAGTTTGAGCACGACTAGCTTTTTGTGATTCTCAGAAGTGGGATCTCTACTCTCACAAGAGATAAGAGTCAAAGCAGAGAACATTTAAGTTTTTTTTTAAAAGTTGAATAAAAAAAAAAGTGTGGTATAGCTGCATATTCAGTTAGCCTGTAATGCTTTTAAAAAAATAATGCAATGGTTTAGTGTTCAAGAGAGTGTGTGAGAGAGACGTTGTCCATAGCATTGCTCTACACTCCAGTTGTTTCGACCTAACTATTAGGAATTAATTTACACTCTACAGCTACATATACCACACATGAATAAGAGCCTAACTAATCTCTTTCTTTGGGAAAAAGAAGAGAGGGTGGGGGATACGTGATAGACAATACTGACAAACGTGTGCTACGAAATAATGTTCTTTCGAATTTGACCTATTTTTTTTGGGAAAGGAAAAAAAAATCTAACGATAAATATGTTTTTCTTCGCTATAAAAATTGGCAAATTTTTATTTGGTCTTCATTTATTTGTTTTTAATCCCTACATTTACAAATAATAGTATGTTTTTAGTCCCTCACCATTCACAAACGACTAAAAAAGCACATCATTTTTGTATAGCACAACATATTTAACCTGAAATTTCCATATCCTAAAAAGGTTCTCTTTCAGTCAAGACTTGCCAAAATATTCCTAAAAGAAGAAGCTAAAATCTTCAATCCTCATTACTATCAACAAAAAAGAGGTGGGCAGATCTACTTGTTAGCATTTACAAATTTAAAACAACATCCATTTGCTCTCCCGTAGAGACAATGTGAGAAAAGAACCAATAAAAGCAAACAATGACAATGGAGAAAACAGTTTACACCATTTGAAATTTTGAATTCAACACATCCACTACTTATCATAGGTTTGTACTTATGTACTTAACTCATCAGTCAAAAATCTCAAATCACAAAGGATGGCATAAAACCCCACCCCATAACAACAAAGACAACTAAATTCTTTCACACTAGGTGAGAACAGCTACATGGATCAAACAAAACCATAATGTGTTGAAATTTGGGGCCTAACTCATACTTACAAAACCGGCTTGTAAGGTGAGGAGTGCTTCCTCTTTATAAACTCTCATCAAGCTTCCTATCTAACCGATGTGGGACTAAATCCACCCCCTCAAAGACAAGCCAACATAAGGCAACTAGGGGCAGATCGCAATTAAGGTGGAATTACCAACACACTCCCTCACGTTCGGGGCGGGATTTCCAACATAATGCCCAATCATGAATCATGCCTAAATATAGACATCTAAAATTCTTTTAATGTTTTGGCATAAATTATTTATGGTCTCTCCCTGCCTCCAACAATTAGACTATTCTCCATTTGTTTCTATGAGTCCTCTCCATATATGACAAAATCACTAAAAACAAGACTCACCTTTTGTACAAATGGGAGAAACCTCAATTTTCTCTTTAATAATTTGATTCCTATTCCTATCTTGTTTTGTGTGCACAGTGCCGACTCATTTGCAACATTGAGCTTTACTTTCTAGTTGTCTCTTTATTGCCCAATATTCAATTCCATATTACATATGATTGTGCAGTAAAATTTTCTTATAAGTTGTGTATTTCTATCACAAATTCCACTTTCTCCATTTCATCCACCCAAATTGAGCCCTTTGACTAACATCTCTCTCCATCTCCCTATCATACTGTATAATGGAATCAACATACTTAAACCATGGGACTGGAGGCATGGTATATATTCTCCAATTTTCACATTTAAGCTAGAATTGTGTACTTCTTGCTAAACTTACATTTCATGTACTTTTTTATGGACCTCAACTAAAACCTCAAGACCAAAAGGAGAATCCAAGTTCCATGACAATATCAATGATCTTTTTTCCGGTGGCTCATGCAGGTCTCAAAACTACGATAAAATCAATGATCTAGAACGGTAGTATTACACAGAAAGTTCACACAAAGCTAAAGCTATAATGACAGAACAGGAAAGCAGTTCCAATACAGAAGGAAAGAACACACCGGAGAATAGTCTAAACAGAACTTTGATAAAGGTGAAAACAAGGAAAATTAATGAAAAGACAATGCTTCCAACAAATAAGCTAGAAAATAATCATACACCATTCAACCCATCTTTGACATTCATGCAGAGTACCTTAAAGTCCATTTCCAACTCAGAATTCAAGGAATCACTCCTAACTCAAATGCCAGCCCTTACATGGTTTAGAAACCATGAATTTTAAAAACCACATATGAAATCTACAATACCACGGACTTATATTATGGTACCCAATCCCATGAATCGGTGAAAATCTCACTTCCCCTTTGATTAAAATTGTTGCTATTACATAACTAAAACAATTCAGAACAATATTTTCTAAACACAAAATCATCAATAAATAGCAGCACAGAACAAAACTACAGCATACTAGCCAATTTATCAAAGTAAACATTGAAAAGATCATCATATGCCCAGATCATCATTAACATTACCATTAAAATTAGCCGAAAACATTCTTAATTTTGTCAAACAATATCAACAATAAAATCCGATCAAATTAAGATTCCACTATCCGGTTCCTCATTTCTTAACAACGTCAAAAATGAATCAAATATATGATACAAAAACACAAAATTTCCCCAAAATATTCATAATAATTTGGAGAAATAAAATCAAAACATAGAAATCTGGTAAAGAAAACAGGAATTAGATTGAGAAAGATAGAATGAAGAACCTCAAGTTTAGCTGAGAGTTTGAAGATGGGGATACAAACGAGGACGATACCGAACATAGCGATGGCGGTGTTGCGTTTCCAGTGTTTAGGGCGACAGTGAGGGCCACCAGTCATACTCCATACCTTGTACCTGAAATCTCCACCATTGCCTCCGGCGTTACCGTGATCTGCTCCACCACCTCCCATTTTTGTTCTAAAATTTCAGAATCGAAAATTCGAAACCCTAATTTGATCAATCGCGTTTGATTTTACACAATTGTGTTTGGGATTGGGAAGAAGTGAAGAATGAGAAGGAGGATGGGATATAACTCAGTGTGTGACTGACCACGGGCTTATCGTAGGGTTAACTAATTTCTAATTATCCTATTGGTTGGTTGACTCACATCAGATAAATGAATTGTAAAATTAAGGAAGAAATATAAATAAAAATTATTTGTAATTTTTTTTAATCAATTTTTAGCTTTTTCTTCCTTTAATCATCCGTAATTATGATATTTGACCTCTAGATGTCTTAAGGTATCTCCACGACTTAAGTCCTTTGAACCAGCTATGAGACTAATCATTGAGTCGACAATGAGATATGTTTTTTTTTCCTTCATTTTTTATTAGGGTAAGACAACCTTTTAAATAGGCAACTCCAAAACTCAAGATGAGTTCTTTTTTTAAGGTTTTTTTGATAAATTAAATTAGAATTTTGGATTTTATTAGATAGAAAGTTGGTATTTATACTAACCACTACAATTTTAACTTCTTTTTTTTTTATTGAAAGCTAGAGTTTTAACTCTTAACATCCTTTTCAAACTCTCGTTTTGATATCTTATTCAACCACGTAAGGTACATCTTTGTTTTATGAAAGAAGAAAAAAAAGAAAAATTAGAATGGGGAATAATGTTCCAAAACCTTCCTTCTTACTCATATATCACTCACAAATATATTACATTGATTTATATAAGAGATTAACAAGGCTTGATTCTTGAACTCTCAACATGCATATCCAAAACCTGCCCTTTTACATTTTAATCAACCCTTACTTGAGGTGCACAAGGGTGATATCACTAAAAAATGAGTTTATGACAAAATTAGTCACTCAAATATAAATATTCATAATTTGGTCCCTAAATCATGTGAATGGACAAGTATTTTCTTTAATTATTTAGCTCTTGGTCAAACATAAATATTTTCGTTAGAGATCGCCATATGGATGTCAATCATACTTTAGTAAATTGTTTAAATATTAGGTTTTCACAAAGCGGATTGTATGATCTTCGTCACTTTCCTAAAATCACATTTGTCGTTAAAAAATCTCCTTATATATGATACTTCAAATGGACCAATCCCATAGAGATCTCCACTTACATGCTCAAATTCACATCCCTAAAATCAATGACCATATATAGTGCATATGGTTTTTTATAATGATAATAATAATCAATTGTAGATTATTATATTGGAAAAATTGAACTAATCATAATTTGGATTAATGAGCTTGAGCAGGAAATTGCTTGTTTACAAATAAATGGATAACCCTCATCTTGGACAATCCAACAAAAGAAACATTGGACACGTTTCAACTTATTGTGGTGAACAACAGCATTTAGACAACTTGGAAGCTGTCAAAGCATTTTTGGATTCTACGTTGAATTTGAAATCATGGCCAATAAGGATGTTGATGCAATTTTGATATGTGGATGGATGCCTCTAACCAAGCACATGTTCTAAAAAAAGCACATTATTTTTCTGTGGCTATAATTCATCATAATTGACCAACAATGTGTCTCATTTTATCTCTAAAAATTGGGTACAAGTTAAAAAGAACCAATTCCAATTTTCATGTAATGTCTAATTTATTCTAATTGGCACCTATGGACTGAACACAGGATTGAAGCAGAACAATATGATCAATTCAATTTGTCCCAAACAATACTAATGATTTAGTGTAAATTAAATTCCCATTTGGATTTCTCATAGATTTTTGGAATATCAATTTTTATCAGTCCAACAAATATAATCCTTTGAAAACTATTTTTTGTTAATCTTACAATCATGTTAAAAGATATTCTGAAAACAAATTTAATAAGTTACTTATAACTGGCCTCATTAAAAAATGTCCTATTAACATTGATAAGCAAAACATAACATACATAATCACGAAGAGACCTAGAAACATAGATACTAATACTTCCCCGGGTCCTTTAAGTTTCAAGTTTGTTTCAGATAAGTCCTTTAAGTTTCGAGTTTGTTTCGGATCGGTCCTTTAAGTTTATAAGATTTCAAATAGGTCCTTTAAGTTTCGAGTTTGTTTCAGATAGGTTCTTTCTATCAACCTCCGTTAAGCCAAAGTTAAAAGACCTATCTGAAACAAACTCGAAACTTAAAAGACCTATCTGAAACCTTATAAACTTAAAGGACCTATCCGAAACAAACTCGAAACTTAAAAGATATATCTGAAACCTTAGAAACTTAAATGACCTATGTGAAACAAACGTAAAACTTAAAGGACGCACGGAAGTATTTGGCCTAGATACTATTAAAGAGAAAAGAGTATTACGCTCCACAAAAATCTTGTCTCACCTCATCCATGTTTGAATTGTCAGAAATCATATTGGAAAACATATACATCAAATAAAAGTGGACAGAAAGAAAGTTGAACTATGTTGCTTTGGATTCTTCAACAAGACTTTGATTTCTTTCTTCAATAGTAAAAGGTTGAGAAGAATTCCTAGGTGGATTTTTCTCAATGAACTTAATCAACCCTTTTTCACCACCAGGAAACCCTCCAGTTAGCCCCATCATTTCCTTCTCAAAACCATCTTTTGGAATTGCAACAATATCACTAGTCAACTTTTCTGATCCATCTAAGTTTTCTTGCACTTTTTCATTAGATGATCCTGTTTCATCTTTATCAACTTGCCTTTTCAGCTCTTGTTCAAGTCCTTTTTCTCCATTGCATAGTCCTCTTCCTCCCATTATTTTTAGTATGTTGAATTCAGCACGTGGTTGTAGTTGAGAAGCTGGTTTTCTGTGATGTGTTATTGAAGATTTCATGAGAGTGAAGTGGTGATCTTGGCCTAGAAACTGGGATCGTAGAAGAGAGCCATGTAGACCTTGAAGAGTAGCAAAAGAAACCATTGTGATTATAGCAAGAGGAGGAAGTGAAGTTGGGTGCAAAAAGGGAAGAGTTTTGATGTAATCCTTAAACATGTTAATGAGTCTTGGAAGTATAGTTCAAATATCTTGATGAATAGATTCCTCATTTAATTCTAACCACAAATTAATATCTTACATGGTACATCCAATAGGTGGTTGGTTGTCATTGATTACATTTATCCAAAATATGGAAGTGGACAAAAGTTGAATGAATTGTTGGAAAGAATATTAACATGATGCACACGTATCCTCTGGTAAAATCAGTCATTGGATTAATCTAATGGTTGAAACTTTTAAAAAAAAAAATCAACTAAAAGGAGTCTTATATGACTTTTTAAAAACAAGAATGCTTAGATTCAGAGACACGCTCTCATGCAAGGTCAAATAGAACTGCCTAATATGACTTCTGAAAATTTGACCTTGCATGAGAGCGTCTTTGAATCTAAGCATTTTTTATTAGTGTCACAAGAATCACATTAAGGATCAACCTCTAATACGACTTCTGAAAATTTGAGTCTTTGGACAAGTTTTCAAAGTTACCAAGCATATACTTTATTTTGTTTAATTTGATCTCTCAGAGAGAGTTTCTTATGATCATTTTTGCACAGAAATGAAATTAATTTGACCATGCTTTCAAAATATATATGGCAGTGATCACATTCGGAACCATTGTTAACTCGGTTGTTAAGTACTTAAGTATATCAAATGAACCACATACAACACAACACAGAATAAGAAAAATGGAACTAGGACAACTATTATGCTATCACAACTTGAGATTCCAAACATCTAGTTCCTAAGCCATCATTCTATACAATCAATCAAAATTGGGACTAATGAACACAAATAATTACAAATATTGCTTCATATTTCCATAGATATAAACAAGGTATTACTGATTTGAAAACTCCATTTCAATTTTGCAGGGCTGGCCTGTGGTACTTTAGCTGGCGGCGAGAGAACCATGGGACTTCTCAATAAGCAGCTCAAGTCTCTGGTCATTATTATAAAGGAAAAACACAATTAAAGTACGAATGCAAATTAGTCAAAAATAAAATTGAATAGCGTAGTTCACAGGCCCGCTGTTCTGTTGTGTAAAATAAATATATTCAACAGGAGCAAGCCAAGAATTTGGAGCCAATAGAAAATATACAAGTTCAACAATAGAATCCATGTTCAGATATTCTATTAAACTGAGATGCAAACCTTTACTGATTTATTGACTTCTTCGAGTTTATTAAGAATCAATCCTCCGCCTATTCTGCGCTCTACTGAGGAAGAATGTGGTGAACCTATCATCTGCAGATTAGAGTAAGACAGGTTTATATGCCTGAAATTCAAGAAATGCATTTGATACTATTGCCATCTGTTTACGGCTTGAATTTTAACAGCAAAATATCATAATGAATTATCTGTCTCTCTCTAAATGATAGATGTATTATTATCAATCTTATGACCAGAAATCTACCACCTTGAAATCTAAAATAGATATATTTCATTTCTATCAAAAGCTGATCAGCACAATTAGAAATCTACCACCTAACCTAAGTGATACCATACTTCAAAAAATGATTATAGAATTTTTAAATAAATAATATGAACACATTACTGTGATTGTCCTCCATTATATTTTGAAATTTCTAATTCTTGTAGCAGGTGCATATATGGACTGCTTTCTTTTGAAAGTACACTTTCCCATAGGTAAGTGATCATTTTATGTGCCCCTCAATAACTAGATCAGTAGAAAGACTCGTCCTACTATCAGATCAGTTATCATTGGGCCATGATAACCTAAAACCGCAACTACAACAACGACAAAAACCAAGCCTTATGCTACTAAGTGGGGTTGGCTACATTGATCAAATGACATCATAATGTTCTATCATATAAAATATTTCTATCCAACTTATTAATATCTATATCTTTCTTAATAGTTTGTCTTATAGTTTTTCTAAGTCTTACTTTGTCTCTAGTGATTTGACAATACTCCATCTAAATCTATTCTTCTTACTATAGAATCTACCGGTCATCTTTCTGCATGCTCAAACCACCTAACCTGAGTTTCCACCATGTTTTCTACTAGGTGCCACCCCATCTCTCGCTAATGTTGTCATTTCTAATCCTAGGAGTCAACAAGTCGAACTTGTTTTCCTATTAGTAACTATTCTAAAATTCTTTGAAATTCTAGGCTCGAAGCCAGGAATGCTCATCAACCACAACAACAACAAAAGAAACATGAGAATGCTAGGAAATAGGACTTCTATCACTAGAATTCATAAATTGCATTGCTTTATCCACTAGGTCAAAACTGGATGTTTACCTTCAACAAACCCACAAAATTCTAACTTAAACTTTTGCAAAAAACATAGGTTAAATTTGTACTGACTCGAGCATGCTTCTTACAAAGACCATCACAAGGCCTCAAATTATTCTATGTTAATAGAGGGCCTTAGGTTCGATTTGTACCACCTCAAGCTCAGGTAGCTCTGGGATGATGATTTAGACTAACTGCTAAACTTTTTAATGGTCAAAGAAAAAAAAATCAATCTATGATATATTCTAACTGAAGTCATATTGCCTAGTCCCTTGTCCCCCATTTGTCCAGTCTCATGACCAGTTTTAAAATCAAACATGGTACAACTAGAGTTGTGTTGTCCAGTCCCTTACATTTAGGGTGCAAATCATATGCACCCTAAGATTAGACTATGGAGAAATTATTTCTGCTCTGCAGTTATTCAACGGATTTAACAGTACATATACAGGCTATACAAAGAAACGGAAAAGGAAACAAAAATATTCCTATAATTAATTAGGAACCCCTAAAAATTAGCAACAATAATAAAACAGAACGATCGACTACAATCCCTTGAATTATGAGATATAGTTATTTTTCATCAAATTTGGGATTCCATTTTAACGCACACAAGTGGAACCTAATTTCCTTCACACGGGTTACTTCACACGTATAGCAATAACAACATTCTAGAAAAGATCATTGATAGTATGTCTCTTAGAATTACAAGTTGTAACGTTTTCTGTACTAGGAGTGGATCTTTGTTAGGATGCATTGAGGAGGACTATTATTACCTTATGACTTCTTGATGATGATCTCAAGACAGCTGGTCCCTCAGTTGTTGCTGGCATACGAGCCGTGTTTTCCACGTCTATGCTTGGAGCCATAGGATTCCAACTTTTCCTTAAATCTCTTGAGATCTTTGAAGCTTCTGTTATGATCACCTGCAAATCAATTGCAATATTTTGTATGATGATAACATCCTCTTTGCTAGCACTAATGTAAAGAAACATCCCCTTTGTTATGATCAGACCTTTCTCAAAAGGTCAGGGTCAGAAATTCCTTGAGCTTGTAGTACATCTACTGGAGCAGCCTTTCCATGAGCAATACTTTCAACCCGAAAAGTGTGGACACCATATATAGACTGCAAACAACCTGAAAAGGAAATAGGAAATCAAAGAAGACATAACAAACATCATAAGGCGAGGTTTTAAACTTTTAAACAGAAGATGAGTATGTGCAGGTGTGTTTCTCAATCCTCAAGGAAAAACATAATTAAATACAATTACTTTAAGAAAGAATGTTGGAGTAGGATGCAAGAAAATAATCTTGTAAGGCCTGCATCAGTACCTTGTTCAATAATAATATCAATCACCAAAGAAAGAGGTAAACACCTCTCAATTGTTATGGTCCCCCAAAATGGTATATATGATGGCCTTGACACCTTGACCAAGGGAGAAAGGGAAATAAAAAAATCACTTCTCGATCAAACTCATAATACAGCACCATGTACAAACAGAACTATTCATATGTACCTTGCAAACTACTTCAGTATGTGTAACATATAATCTGCGAGAAGACAAATCCTTTCGAAGCACATATCTCCTAAAGGGAAGGTAGAGCAACATTAAAAGACCAAATCCCCAAGCTAAAACCAGAAGTAATGATATAGAAAGCCATATGACTGTATCATATTTAATACTACTGCTTGCAAGCTCTTCAAAGGAAGCTGAGTAAACTATCTGTTCAGAACAACTTTCCTCTTCATCCTCGCCAAATTCAGACACGGGGTCTGCAAGTATTTGATCATTTGATGATATCAGTTCTTCTGATAGTCGATCGGTGTGACCCAACATCCCTCAACTACAAACCATTCAAGAAGAAAAAAACACAAATAACAATATTAGCCCCAAAATATAAAATTAAAAGCCTTTATCCTAGAATAAATACTACTGACATAAAAAAGTCTTTCACCGTGTTGTGGCAAGTGTGAGGTGAGTTAAAAGTCTGACATTGTTTGGAAAAGTGAAGGTTGAACACTTTATAAGTGAGAGGACTCGTAAATCTAATGCCTTGAGGTTTTGGGTAAAGATGTAGCGTGTCTCTCACTTCTCTTGTTGCTCTGAGCCCAATGTGGATGATCCCCGAGCTCCTTTTGTGTCTCAACCCAGCGAAATATCAAAACTCATGTGGGTTGAATTGAAACAACAACCAAGTCTTACCCCATTAAGCAGGATCAGCTACATGGATCATATAATGTCGAAACATTCTTTCATGCGTCATATCTCTAAGTCATTGATCTCTAGGTCTTTCTTAATAATTTATCTTATAGTTTTTTTAGTCTTTCCTCTACTTCCAACAATTCGAATACCATCAATCTGATCTAGTCTTCTTACTACAAAATCTACATGTCTTTTCTCCACTTGCTCGAGCCATGTTTACTTAAATATATTCAAATTCCAAACATGAATCGCTTTATATTTAACTTCATTTAAAATCAATTTTAGTCGCCATAGAATCAAACATATGAAGTATTCAGCTTTGCCAAATAGCAGAATATGAAGAAAAAAAAGGAACCAAACAAAACAAAACCGAATATCTCTTTTGAAAACATGCGACGAAGGTTGAAGGAAACAGAAGAGATTAATCAAATATAAGATGAAGTGAAATTATTACCTCGTACTTGCAAGATATGTGACGAAATGGTTTGATGGGTATGTATGTGAATGGTAGCTGTAGAAAGTGGAAAACACTGAAAATGCACCAAACGTTCAATTCAAGGGATGGTCAACAACCTTCCGGGACAGTTTTCTATTTTCGCTGATCAACACACTCTGGACTATACTCCCTCCCTCTCACTTGTTTGACAATTACTTATCATATTTTTTTACTGATAAATATGCATTTTTATTGGTCAAAAAATAATTACATGCATTCTTTAAAAAATAATGAAAATATAAAAAATACCATCATTTTTCTAAAACAAATTGGGTTTTGGTCTCTCACAAAAAATACGGATAAAATTTTAATAGTTGGCTAATCTCTCTGTCCCTATATATAAGTACCATTTTATTAGAGGCAAATGATGCTTATACATAGAGACGGATGGAATAAAAAGGAAAAATTTTAGTCTCTAAACCGCGACAATTTAGTCATTCTATAATCAAAATCTTAATCGGTTTTTTGTTTTTGAATTGTCATTGGATTATGCGACAATCCATATATCAAATAATAAATGGATATGAAAAGTTGGGTTGAGTTAAAAGGATAAAAAGTTGGAGATTATAAGTTCAAATCTCAACAAAGGAGAAAAATTAAACCCATTTGTATTTGACTTGGGATCTTGAAGCGTAAAAGTCACTTCTAAAATTCATTCATTTTAGATTCAACATTATAGACCACATACATCATTGATTAAATGAATCCAAAATATAGATTTTTATTTATAATAGTGATCAGATGACATACATACATATGATTGATTATTCAAAAACACTTGAATGAGGTATTAAGAGATATCTTTTAGCTTGTAAAAAAAAATATATATCTTTGAGTTTAACGAGAGGTTCTATGGTCGAATTCAATCGTGATAATGCAATGGAGCTAAATCTATTGAAAGAGATCTTTGTCATCTACTGCGGTCCTACTCGGTTGAAAAGATTAATCTATACAGTTATACAACGAGATTTCCAATTCACAAAAAATTTCATAAATTAATTATGATGTGCGTGAAAATTAATATTGCCTTGAGTTAGGGCATCATCCCCGACCCAAAGGTGTATTCAATTATGATTTTATAAGATTTTCTTATATGATGAAAAAGTCGTAGGTTATTCAATTAAGATTTTTGGTCTTTTACTTAATTTAAATTAGTCTTGTGGTATTCAATCAATGTTTTCTTTTTATAATTTAAAAATAATCTTGTGGTATTTAATCATGATTTTTTGTAATTAAAAAGAGTCATGTGATATTCAATAACTTTATAATTTTGAAGGATTGTTTAATAAATTATATTTTCAACATGAAATTTCTATAAATTATTATTTTTATTAAGATTTTACTCTCTCTCAAAAAAGAAAAGAAAACAAATAAAATAGCGCGAATTTGTGAAAAAGATTTTATTATAATAACTGTTATTCAACGATTTCATAAAATTCATAGAATCCTCTAAAATCTTATAAAATAAGGTCGTTTCAAATCTTTTATAATCGTATGGTATAAATCTTGTGAAATCTAAATCCTAAATCTTAACGATATTTTAAAATCTTAAAATTCATTGAAACCTTTAAATCTTTTAAAATCCACAAACTTTTTTAAATAAGAAACGTGTTTTTCATAATACACATAAATAAAATTAGGATTTTGAGAAACCATTTTTTAAGAAGAAAAAAATAAATTGACAATTAATGATTCTAAAATTGGATTGGTCGTTAAGTCGTTTACATTTTTTGTTTGACTCACCAGATTGGTCATTTCTTTTCTCTTCATAGATTGGTCGCAGAAGTATCAAACCAGAAAACCTCGGGAACTTGCGTACACGAAACGACATCGTTTACTTCAGACAAACACAGAATAATATTCCTTCTCCTCATCTTCCTTCGTTTCACTCTCTTCACCACTCTTTCCTCTTCTTTCCTTCAAGGTACATATACTCAACGATTTCCCATTTTACGCCTTTGATTTCATTATTAATCTTTCTTTTTTGTTATATTTTTTTTGTAAAGTTTGAGTTTTTAAGTGTTCAAGTTTGAAATAACAGAAAGATGTTTAAAGGGTATATGAGATTCAATTCTGTAACTTTGTTTAATAAAAATAATTACAATTTAAGCTAAGATTGTTGTTTTCTTTTCAGATTCATTGAATAACTGATCTATATTATAAACCAGATACATTAATTATTTAATGAATTTGAAAAAAAGAATCTTTGCTTATATATGAGACCGAACAGAGTAGTTTTTTTTGGACTAGGATTGTTTTAATTTGAAAGTTATTCAGCTAATGTTTAGTTTTTATTCTCATTTGTTTCATAATGCAGTTAAAGTGATCAGTTAGTTATTCTTCTCAAGCTGTTTTTAGCTGGTAATTTACATGTTCTTTGGGAGTTCTGAAGTGCCGTTAGATTTATCTTTTAAATCAACTAAATAGATGGATCGGAAACGCCATATTGCGATTTTTACTACTGCCAGCCTTCCATGGTTGACCGGAACCGCAGTGAATCCTCTCTTTCGTGCGGCGTATCTTCACAAAGCTGGGATAAGGAATGTCACCTTGGTGGTCCCTTGGTTATCTTTGAAAGATCAAAAAGTAGTATATCCGAACAATATTACATTTGATTCTCCTGCAGAGCAGGAGAAATATATTCGCCAATGGCTTGAGGATAGAGTTGGATTTGCATCTGGTTTCAGCATAAAGTTTTATCCAGGAAAGGTGATAACTTTTCTCACTGTTTGTATGTTTGCCATTAACAGGAAATATTGTAAACTTACACAAAACCACTGAAATATGCACACATGAAAGTGAATACTGAAGTTTAAGTTCGGCCATCATGGAAAAAAAGTTATTTTGGAAAAATGGTTTGCTAATGAATGAGATTTTGCAACTTCGAGTCGCCAATGTTTGAATAGTAATATGTTTTTCTTTGACATACTTGGGTCCTTAGTTTGAGCCATTTACCGGTTTTCAAAATTCTCCATTTCTGTTTTATTTAGTTTTGTTTACTTGCAATTATATGAGACCTGAGTGTTTTCCAATTGACATCATGATACCTTTTGTTATATAAGTAGTGCTAATTTATGATGTGCTTACAATGCAGTTTTCTAGAGATAAAAGGAGCATTCTTGCTGTTGGCGATATTTCAGAAATTATCCCCGACAAAGATGCAGATATTGCTGTTCTTGAAGAGCCTGAGCACCTGACGTGGTTTCATCATGGGAAAAGATGGAAAACTAAATTCAAGTTAGTTATAGGAATTATTCACACCAATTATTTAGCATATGTGAAGAGAGAGAAGAATGGAAACCTGCAAGCATTTTTACTGAAATATTTAAACAACTGGGTTGTTGGTATATATTGTCACAAGGTAAGTTCACAAACAATATTTATGTATCCAGTGTTTAGTGTTTACCTTGGCATACTATACTGTCTTTTACTTCTGCAATGAAAGAAGCTAAAGCCATGAAATTATTGCATTTTTTTTTCACCTGCAAAGTTAAATTAAATGGTCATCTTATCTGCCCCATTACTAACAATTAGATTATGGGTTGATGCTATTGAATCAACTGGTTGATAAACAATAGCACAGTGGTGTGATATTGACCTGCTGGGAGGATCTGCTCACCCTTTTTTCATACACTACTGAATAACTTTTTAGACTTTGGATTTCATCAATTATATTTCATTAAATTTATCTAGTTGATACTATGGCACACTGTTTTTAAAATACAAGTACATGTGGACTATAACATACTTTTGGATATTCAATTTATCTAAAGTTTAACGTACATGATCGAGATAAAAGTATGCAATCCAATGACTATGTATTTCATACAAGGTTTTTGAACAATGTAATCCCCTAATTCCCATATATATAAAATGTTTGAAGAGTGTGGATATCTGTGCAATATACAATTCATGCTACTACTTGGTTCATTTGGTTGGTGTGTAATCCGTATATCATCACTGAGCTTTCATAATGTTGGTGTATTCATCTGTGTGGGTAAAACTAACACCTTTTCTAAAGATAACATGAGTTTCTTCTTGAGGTGGGAGCTTTACATTCTCAAGCTGTATTCATAAATATCACCGCAGTGGGAAATGAAGCTTTGTTCTTATGATTAGTTGCGAAAATACTCCCTCCGATCTTGATTAGTAAAAATAACTAACTTTACACCTATTAAGAAATTTAGTTAAATGAAATTAATCTTATTGATCTCATAAAAATATATCAGTGCATTCTCAAAAGTGTCCTTCATAGGAACTTGTTCCATGAGAATAAAAGAGTAATTGGAAAATTAAACATATTAATGAAAGGGTGTTTTAGGATACATGTCATTAAATAGAGTCAGTGTAGTAATAATATGGGAAATGCTAACAAGTGCCCTTGGTGCACTTGTTTAGAAGTCCAAAGAAGAAACTTTTTACTGGAACTTGTGTTTTCACTACATTGAAAATTAATAATGAAACATTTTCTACATGAAATTCATAAATTATTTCCTCTTTTGAATCCTTAACCATTGCCCTTAAGGCACTGGTTAGCAAGACCCTAATAATATTTACCGCTTTCATGAACTTGTTGCAACCATTGCATGCGCTTGCTCTGTCTGAACTGATTAGATGTATGATTGCAGGTAATCAGACTCTCTGCTGCCACTCAGGATTATCCTGGGTCCATCGTCTGTAACGTTCATGGAGTTAATCCAAAGTTCCTTGAGATTGGCAAGAAAAAAAGGGAGCAACAACAAAATGGAGAGAAAGCCTTTACCAAAGGTGCCTATTTTATTGGGAAAATGATATGGAGCAAAGGCTACAAGGAGCTGCTCCAACTTCTTAATGATCATCAAAAGGAATTATCTGCTCTTGAGCTTGATTTATTCGGAAGTGGAGAGGACTCTGATGAAGTTCAAGAAGCTGCTAAAAAGCTGGAAATGACAGTTAGAGTTCATCCAGCCCGTGATCATGCTGATGATCTATTTCATGAGTAAGTTTCATATTTATCTCTTGCGCTTTGTATTTTGTTTTTGTCTGAATGGCGTGTTAAAGTTTTCTTTTTTTTTTTTTATCTCTTGGACAATGTACTGATGGGAACATGTGTATGTTTACTCTTTAACACTTTATTTCCTCTGCTCCAGTTTCAAATTGTTTATTAATCCGAGCACAACAGATGTGGTTTGCACGACAACAGCAGAAGCTTTAGCAATGGGAAAAATTGTTGTGTGCGCGGACCATTGCTCAAATGAATTTTTCAAGCAGTTCCCGAATTGTTGGACGTATAATAACCACAAGGAATTTGTTGCACTAACACTTAAGGCATTGACCGAAGAACCCGGCCAACCTACAGACGCTCAGAGACATGACCTTTCATGGGAGGCTGCCACAGAACGGTTTCTTAAGGCCGTTGACCTCGACAAGCCATCTGAGAGAAAATTATTATCAAGAACTACTTCAAACTATCTGTCTACTTCGTTATATTTGCAACAGACAGTAGAGGATGCATCAGCATTTGTACATCATGTAGCTTCTGGGTTTGAAATATCACGAAGAATATTTGGTGCCATTCCACATAGCTTGCAACCTGATGAACAGCTGCGCAAGGAACTCGGGTTTGCTAATACTTCCGGGACATAAGGTTTGAAAAATTATGTGTTATTAACGACAATAGTTAAAATTTGTTTAATTTATTCCTAAAAGGTTGAGAGTGGTTTGCTCATTCAACTGCTCTCTTTCTAGTCGGGATAGGAATTAAAAAGTTTAGTGCCTTGAATAGATGTATGTTAAATAAGACATCTTTGTTTAGCATCAGTAAATGTTGGAGAATTTGACTATTTCACCTGAGTTGAGATGACTGGTGTAATTCATATTGTTTGTAGTAATAAGTTCAACTCCAACCCCATTTAAATGAAGTAAAAACTACACTACAGATAATAAAGCAATTGAAAAACTTTAATTTGTTAACAAAATGAGCTATGAATTACATGTCAGGTCAGCTCATCAATGTAGCTGGTTCACTAGTTGGCAGTTGTTCTGCTAGTTGTTCTGTCAAAAGTCGTGGGTAACACGTCATTGTCGAGTTCCACTATATCTTTTGACTAAGTTTTTAGCCTTTGAGGACCCACGTTCTATCTAAGTAGTGGCATTGAGAAAGTTGGTTGGTCCAACATCGCACATCCTTCACTTGGTTGAACGGTTTCCTCGCTTAATTGTTCGATCGCCTATTTACCAAATTCTACTATAAGGATAATTCTTTTTAGTGTAAACAACTATGTTACAAGAAAAATAAATCAGATTTTAATCTCACAAGAAAAATTCAATTTTAGTCCACACATACAAAAAAAATCTAATTTTAGTATCAATATAGTCTTTGACCAAAAAAATTAAGGTACCAATTTGGTCTGCAACAACAAAATAAAACTAGCAATTTGACCCCTGTAAAAAAAAAGCATCAATTTTTTTTTAAAAAATATATTAATTTGATCCCTTAGTTTTTCACAAACTACAATTTTAATATTTTCATGAAGAAAACAACAAAATAAGGGATCATTTGTGTAGGAATCTTAATGTCCCTTATTTTTGTAAATAAAACATGTGGTTGCCAATAAGAGAGTTGGATTGCAACATAAGCTCAATCACGCTAAAAATAAATGAAAAAGAAAAAGACTTACTTTTTCTATTCTATGAGGTTCTCATGTGCCATTTTTTTTTTCCTTTTAAAAGTGCCCTTCGGATTTTAGAATCCAAAACCAGTTTGGATTCTAAAATTCAAAAACTGTTTATATATAAAACGAAAACTATAACTCCCCCCATTTCTTCAGTTTTACATTTACCCCATTTCACTTTCTCTCCTCCCTTATCCCAAAATCCACGAACTGGTCGAATCTTGGAGATTTTTTTGTTGCTCAAAATCATCACTTTGAAGCTTTATCAAACATCAAACTAAAGTTTAGGTCTCATTCTCTGTGCATGCAAATGTCTGGGTTCGTTTTTTTTCTTCTGTAGACTGCATTTTTTCGGATTATAAAATCTGAAGCGCACCAACAGACAATTTTTTTAACAGTTTTGTGGATTTATGTTGATTGTGTGTTACTTGATTGTACATGTTACATGTATGGAATGTACCAGGGGTCATAGAGAATCGATGAATGCTTATGTTAGGCGAGAGAGTATGGAGAGGCTAACGGGGGGGGAAGTGCTCAGGAGTGGTGGCAGGGGCAAGGGAAGATGACGAGGGAACAACTCAGGAGAACGATCCTGACCCATGGTACGTGCCCCATATGGAGGGTGATGCTGAGCAGCAGGAGGAGGGCGATCTTGAGTAGCAGGTGGGTGTGGAGCCAGAGCAACTTGATGACTATCCGGGTGGCCCACACGACTTAGCTGTGCTGACCATGTATCATGTTCACCTGGTCAGAATGGCGGCTGATGGAGTGGTAAGACGCTATATCTTTTATTAAATATAAATTGAATTCCTATGTTGTTTTAATTATCGTAAGTTGTTGTTAATTTTTTTCATTTATTATTCTGATTATTGTGAAGTTGATGTTAATCTTTTGTTTTTTATTTTTGCAGTGGCATAGCAATTTAAAATGTGTAAACAACAGGAAGAAGATTGTGACGATACATGATAAAGAAAACATGGCTTGGATGGCAGCATAATGGTTTAAGGATGACCTGAGAGCCACCTGTCTTCAGTGGCTGCAGGATACCAACTACAGTCAAATTGACCACGGGTTGTGTTCTGCCTTTGTTGAGAGATGTTACTAAGAGACATCGAGCTTCCATCTTCCATCTAGGGAGAAGATAATGACACTTAATGACGTGTCCAGTCTGCTGCATCTCCCCATTGAGGGCATGCTCGTGGCCCACGAGGGTTCAATGCCTAGGACTGAGGCTATGAGACGATGGTGCAGTTGTTGGGGGCTGATGTGGACCAAGCATGGTATCAGGTGGAAAGGACAAATGGTGCCCATGCACAATTTAGCTGGTTGAATGATACTTTCAAGGAGTGTCTTTAGAAGGCACAACATGCCTACATGCTGGTCATTTGGTTGAGATGCAGGAGAAGCGGAAACGGTCTCTCCGCATATATTTGCTATACTTGATGGGTATCATGCTCTTCACTGACAAGAGCGCCACCTATGTGGATGTCACTTATTTGAGGTACTTCAGAGATTTGAAGCTTGTCTCTGATAATGCATGGGGAGCTGCTGCCCTTGCACACCTGTACATGGAGCTTAACAATGCCTCCCATTATAAGACCAGACATCTAGCAGGATACTTATCTTTGTTGCAGGTATAAATAATAATGGACTGCATGTTTATTCATCTGTATGTCTTGGTTGTTTGTATACTTATATGTTGTTGACTTTGTTGCATGCTTAGGTGTTTCAGCACTTCAAGGGTATGTGAGTCAGGGATGCATGAGGTGGATATCTGGACCAACAACATCCATGTGCCTTGATGTATCTACCGATGAGAGGTCTGGCTACACCAGACGAATAAAGAGAGCATATGGATCAGTTGGATTTAGCGAATGTTATCATGTCTCCGTATGTTGAACACCATCAAACATGTTCGTTCGAGCGGGTCATCCTTTATTCTGGATGGCTCAGATACAATACTTGTAGGGTGAGATATCTTCCAGAATAGGTGCTTCGCCAGTTTGGGTTTATCCAGACCGTCCCCAGACATCCATGTGAGAGTGCATCTCCTCAAACAACCTTATCGAAGATCAGCTACCACTATGCGCACCATCTTGATCATACGCTGTTAGTTCAGGACTTACTGCTATGACTGGTAATGAGACGTCACAAGGATACATCTGATGGTTTTATTCTATCTCACATCCATGCATCATACTTCCAGACGAGGTTGTTCATGTCCCGAGGCCACCTGAGAAGGAGGCCCTTGATGAGATCGTTGCTGAGCAGGAGGGAAAGCATGAGCACCTAGACCTAGTCGGAATTTTGGGCAGTATAAAAGACCATGTCTATTCCGTCATGGTTAGTGGTGTGGTGGCGCAAGGTATTGATGAATGGAGTCATTTGGAAGCAATTCTAGCGGAGGTTTATGGAGGACAGGTTTATCGTCGTAGACATGGTGGTAGGGGTGGGGGGGTGTAATAACTTAGTTTTATGGTGTTGTAATATTTTGACTCATGTTTGATGTTTTGCATTTTATGTTTGAACATTTGGTTTGTAACCTTTGGATAATTTCAATTTTAAATTTATTGTTTGAAAACTGTGTTGTTTTTTATTATTTTTATTTAAGTATTTATTTTATACGACCACAAATGCATGTTTATATCATTTGACAGTAGTTTCTTACCATATATATGTCCCAACCAAAAGAGAAAGCTTATGTCTCTGTGCTGAGACAATTCGTATTATATAATCCGAAAGGTTTTACGACATTTCAGATTATATAATCCGAAATGTACCTTTTTTTACTCCAAAGTTAGACTTTTCTGGGGTGTTTGACACTTTTCGTATTCTATCTATAATCTGAAATGACTAAAAGGATTTCAGATTATACAATTTGAAACACAGTTGTACAAAAGATTACACAAACATCTCCAAGGTGCTCTAGGTTTCAACAATTTATGAAATTCGAATTTTAGAATCCAAACTAGTTTCGGATTCTAAAATCCGAAGAAAGAGAATTTTTGAAAGAAAAAAAAAAGGGTGGGTGAGAATGCAATAGGGTAGGAAAAGTAATAGTAAGAAAAAATTGGGTGGAGAAAAATATTGCAAGAGAAACTAATGTGGCCCAATTTCATTTTATGAGAGTAAATATGGTTTTCGTTTCAAGGACTAATCTAGGCTCGACACATTTTATCGAAAATTAAAATGGATCTTCACTCTTCCTAACCTTCCCATACGCACTAGTTTAGACAAACATCTACAAGTTAATAAACACAAACATTTGTGTCACACTGGATTGGTGCAATTAAAAAATATTATTATCTTAAGGGAAACACACATTTGGAAATCTTATAAATACATTTAGATAATTATGAATTTTTTAAAGAATAAAGCATTTTTTTTTTATAATTATTAACTTTTCCTTAAAAGAAACTTTAGTCAAAAGAAAAAAAATTCTTTATTCTAAGAATACTATTAAAATATTTTGTAAAAGGAAAAGTATACTATTAAATAAAAGAAATAGATAAATGTTGTAAAAAAAAAGGAAATAGTTTTTTAAATTCAACTACCGTATCCAATACATTAATTAGTTTGTCTTTAAATAAAAAATGATAAATTTTTTATTAGAGTTTTAATTGATGCTTTTAATTTTTTTTGTCAAAGTACTTTATTGACTAACAATTTACTATTAAGATGAATAAGTTGGAAATAAGAGTTCCTATCCTAAACTCTACATATTACATGCAATTTTTCTATTACATATTTTAAAACATTATGAAAAATTTAGCTAAAGAATAGAGTCTATAATCCTTAAAAAAAAATAGAGTCTATAATGCATCAAATGACTTTTGGCCTCATAACTTATCAAAACCGCACTGCAAACACCTTAAGTCGAAGTTTATTAACTATTGTGATTTTTGGACAACATTGTTGTACTACTACCACCATACTACTCCATCCGATCACATTTATAAACAAAAAACAATTGTTTATGTTCATTTAATAAATAATGCATTTGACCATATTTATAGACTAGATACATTAGTTATTCGAAGAATCTAAAAAAAAATGTATTTTTCTTACAATTGTGACCGTAGAGAGTATTAGCTAAGCAATGTAAATGAAACTGAAACCTCGAAAACCAGTTTTCAATTGCTTTCTCAAATTCCGTGTTGTTCGTTATGGCATGGTTGCCACATCAGAAAATCTAGAAAGACAACCTCAGTTTCAAACTAATTCATTCACAAAACAACAAAACCCTTCACAAGGAAACGCACCCTTCACAATTCTACAATGTTTGCGTGCATTTCTTCACTCCAAAATGCCTGCCACATGGCATCAGAACAAACGTTACTCACGAGCACTTTTGTGTTCTTACCATGTTTGGATCATTTCAGCATTATAAAATTTGTTTTCTTTCATTCTTGAGGCATTGTATTCTGCTATTTGTAAAAGTTGTTTTCTTTCATTTCTTGAGGCTTTGTATTCTACTGTTTGAGAAAGCAACATGGCAGAAGAAGGTTTTAATCCCCAAGATTATCTTACTCTGCCACCAAACTGGAAGGACAATCCTGAAACCAAAGTAATATTTTTCATCACTTAATTTCTTCAAATCAGTTGAAGGGCCTACTTTCATTTTACCTATCTTGGAATTAAGTTGTAGTTTGTAATTTTCTTTTTTTCTTTAATTCCTTTTTCTGATGTTCCTTAGATCCTATTTGTTCTTGCTTTTGCTGAATTATTTTTGAGAAAATAGATTTGGATATTGAATTTATCTTTTGAGAACAAAAATCTGCTCATGACATAATCGATAAAAAAGGCACACAAGAATACAAAGATGGATCATGGAGTTGCATTGTAGATGCTATGACTAAAAATTACAATCAAGATTGTGCTTGGAGCTTCCCTCTCTTGCACTCAAGTGTGTGTCCACTTATGGGTGAACATGAGTCATACTCAGCAAATCAATTAATTTTTGTTTTATATATGGAATAGAAATTTCATTATGTTTTTGTAAATTTTGTACCAATTTTTTTTTCATTATGTTTGAATTCAAAGCTCATTTACAATTTTTTTTTACGGAATCAATGCTCAGATCTATCCATCAATTATGTTGATTCTTTGATATGTTTGTAACATAATTAAGAACGGTGGATATGTTGCTTAACGAAAGAAAGCACTATATTTTGCAGTTTGCTAACAAGTGGTCATGATTATGTGTTAGATGGTATATCTGGTTCGGCTGTTAAAATCGTATGAATGTTACATATATTTTTTAATGCTGAATTTGAATTTATGATTGCAGTGTTTCATAAATTTGTAGTGGGGATTTTGTTGGCTTTGTTGACGACCCTCCGAATCAATATGTGAGTTTCTAGCTTTTTTTTTTTTTTTTTTTATCTCATTAGAAATTAATCATCAGAAGTAACATGTCATGTGATAGAGGAAGTGGCAACATTGACAAATCAATATTAAGATTTCAAAAATTATTTTGCAACTTTGAGAAATGCGTCTCAAATGATGGCTTAAAACTTGTGATATGCATGTTGTCCTCAGTCTCATAAGACACCATCACAATAATTGGGACTTTGGTACATTAAGTGCACCATAACCAGTTTTGTATTACTACTGCTCTTTTTTGTGCGTATATCAATTTGGAAAACAATGAAATGTAAGGTTTTTGATAGTCCAAAACTTAATTCAAATGAAGAATTGTGGTGACCAGATGCGGAGAAATAGAGAAAATACTATGGTGGAAAATATACTTGATGATATACATTCAAAGAACACTTGTATTTGATCTATGGGGATAACTCTTAGCTGGTATATGCTGTATGATATTACATTTATGAAAAATTGTAACTATATATGTAATCTGTGGTTGTAGGTTGAAACTAAAATAAAATTTGAGAAACCATCTACAACTAAGGAAGCAACTGCAGCAATAGCAAAACAAGCGAGTTTTAAATTATTATTAATATTCTTCAGTTCATTCTTTTTGTTTAGGCTAAATTGCATATTTGGTCCCTTAACTATTTTTGTAGTATCGTTTTGGTCCCTTAATTAAAATTCGATTTATTTAGGTCCCTTAACTTCTCTCCGTTACACATTTTGGTCCTTTCCGTTAGTTTTAATTCAAAAACAATAGGTTTTCTTCGTTTTCTTCTGGAATTTTTCTGGGATTGTTGTTGTTGAAGGTTGATGGAGATGATATGAAGATGAAAAAGAGGAGAAGAAGA
>Ga0315915_1000284_pt1 | contig 47137 bp, 32 predicted proteins | sample MpolbnodulesMG_FD_207738 | JGI IMG/M metagenome (GOLD analysis project Ga0315915, IMG submission 207738) | Medicago polymorpha root nodule microbial communities from Los Angeles, California, United States - branched nodules | ecosystem: Host-associated > Plants > Roots > Nodule | place: USA... | reverse complement strand
TATATATATATATATAATAAGCATAATTAAAATAGTATTGATAAAGGAAATTATAATTGATGACATGTCATCTTATGTTATTCGTAGCATGTTTTTCCAGTCAATTTTAGTAGGTTTTACCAGCAAAGCAGATGAGTATTAGATCAATTGCCTATGATTTCGAGACATTTGTAATATTTTTATATTTGAGTTTGTAATTCTATTCTTCGCGAAACATAACAATTTTAGGGTGCCTTGAAGTAATTCACAAAGAAAGGAGGTGACATTACTAATACTGAGTAAAATTTGTTGAACATAAGATGTAACTAGTTATTAATTAGGGAAACAAACACCAAGGAGAGTGAACATAATAAGACCATTATCCTCGACCTCTTGGTAAGGTAGACGCTAATAGGGCTGCCCGTTTGTAGAACTACTAAGGGGAGAAGGATAATGTGTTATGAGTGTCTTAAGATTCATAGATGAGAAGACCTTCATGAACATTGGCCTTCATTGCCTTTGGAAACCTAGGAACGCCAATTTAAGTTTATGTTTCAATTACCTTTGAATTAGCAAGACCCCGCACGTAAGGATCATAGTACGATCAACAGTTGCAGTTAGCCATCGAAAGGATAAACCTAAATCAATAGAGATAGTATAGACCCTTCACGTAAGGATCACCGTGTGATCAATAGATACAGCTTGACAACCGACTAGGTTAGAATGTCCCAACGGCCTCATCACTTGTATAGTCTACTTAAAATATGGAAGCCAAGTTAAAAAAACAAGAAGATACATGGACAAGAGTACAACAAGAGAAAGTGCTCTTGAATGCTGAAGCTTGTCTATTCTTGTCTCTTGCACCGAGTATGCAATAAAGTGAAAGACTAGATGATTGTCTCATTTCTAAGAAATTAGGGGATACACTAAAAACACATCATGAAGGAACATATCATGTCAAATAAGCAAGAATTGACATGGGTGTAAGAAAGTTTGGTATATTCTCAATGGAAGAAGGTACAACCATTTATGATATGTTTTCCAGATCACAACCATTGTGAATGGCTTGAGAACACTTGAGAAGATCTATTCAACACATGACATAACCATAAACATTCCTCATATGTCTTCCCAGTACTTGGGGGTCTATGGTAACTTCAATAACTCTACCCAGGAATCTTAAGACAATAGAAATGGATAAACTAATTGGAGCTATAAGAGCTCTGATGATCGACAAATATGTCGTTATTCCCTTGCATTTATCTCCCATTATATTTGATCCTCGATTCTATGCAAATCATATTTAACCCTTATTTGGTCTAATTAGTCTTTTATAGTTTTAAGAATCTTTATTTCAATTTTTATGTTTATTTGAATGTGAGGAACCTTTCATTCTTTCTAGTGTTTGTTTGAATGACAGGTCGTGTGAAGATGTTCATAGATATAGCGTTGGGATGCATGCTAACAATGTGAGAAGATGTAACGTCGAAAAGGAGTCTAGAGCTATAACGTTGAAGATCTCTCAGTACGGGTCGTACAAATGTATGACCTTGGGTCCATTATTTGCAAGTCTTAAGGACTAAGTTTACATGAGTTGGCTCTCGGGAATGTAGTACAAGGAAGAAGGAATACACTGATTCTAAGAGATAAGTCTGACAGCTCAGAGGAGAAAGTATTGAAGGATACGTCCCAACAATGTAGCAAGCTACATCTTTGCGAAGAATCAGACTTGGTTTATTAGATATACACTAAAGTGGGATTAGAACATCGTGTGCATGGAGAGGAATATAAGGGAGCCTCAAATAGTACACCAAAGAGATAATATATATTCTTATGCTTAATGGTTAAGACAAGGACCATGACACAAGAAAAGACCCAAATGACACTAAAGGATAACAAATGACTTGTACTATAAAAATTCAACAAGCCTTCATTCGTAAGGTGTGCTAGTGGTGAGTTGTGCTGAATAGAATAGAGATTAGAGGCCGAAACCTCCAATCAACCCTAGCCACCAACTTTGAGATTCAAATAATTCTTCTTCATTTCATACCTTCATCCATTTCATCTTGAAAACATAGTAGTTAGAATCTTAGATTTTTAGAGCCGTTAGAGTAAATTATTTAGTGAGGCTGCAAAGGCTCACCTTCATTGTAATTTCTCTTTTGTAAACTATAATGTTATGCAATTATATTTTTATCGCTTATCTTTTCCATTTCTATTTTTGTGTTTAAGTTCATTATGAACTAACCACTTTTATGGTTAAAGAATGATTAGGTAATAATTATGTTTGTAAGTTTAGTTTGTTACAAACTTTGAAGCTTCACTCAAACAAACCGTTTTTATTCAAAATCTTTGAAAATAGAACTTGATCTCTTTTATTTTTAGTGCTATAGTTCCCTTAGGTCGGGAGGGTATGAGACTGGAACATGTTTGTTTGATATGAGTTAGTCCATATGCAACAAGAGGCAAAGAGATCAAGATAGACTAGTTTGCACGAGTACTAGATCTCAGAAGAGGCTTTAGGTGATGAGATCTAACTAGGACTCTTGGCATAGGCTAAAGCCTCAATATAATAACACTTCAGGGGAAAATGTTGATGACCTAACATAGCAACGTTGCATATTAAGATCATGTGATTGTACTATGACCGATAGTCTTCATGTGCTTAACATGAAGGATGAGTGCACAACACTCCTAGTGGCCACCAGATTGCTAGGAAGTTATGCAAAATTATAACTCTTTACATCTTTCCTCGGGAAGTTGTACAAAACTATAACTTCCATCTCAAAGTTGTATCTTTTTAAATATTGCAAAGCTACTTTTTAAATCAGATCAACCAATCTTAAAAATCTTAGTAGTCAACTCCATCCAGACACCTTTTAGATTTCAATCATTTTTTTAAGTCGGATCAATCAATCTTAAAAATCTTAGCGAGTTAACTCAAATCAAAAGTGAACATTTTAAGAGAAAAGTAATTTTCTATTTTTCTTTTTTCACTTGAAATGCATCTTCACACACATTAGCCACAACATAGGAATTGACCATAAGCATGAATGAGATGAGTTTGATTCCTAATCCGAGTTCTAAATCATCTTCATTTTGCGTAAAATGGCCATGGGATTCTTTAAACCCTAACCCTAAAATTTCCCAAACCCCTAACCCCTGCAATTTCGAACCTCCTTGGTTATTCAAGTCTCTCCAAAACCTTGGATCATTTGCTTTCAATTTCGCCAACTCTCTTTCAAATTCTTCAATTTCTCAAACTCCTAATTCATCAAAACCAGATCAGAAATTGAATTTGACATGGAACAAGAAGACGAAAATGGCTTCCAGTGGTGCCGAGCAGGCGGAGGCGGAACAGCGAGCGTTTGCTGCTGCTCTGGCAAGTGGGAAGGAAGCTACATTGCTCGAATTTTACTCGCCGAAATGTAGGCTTTGTAATTCCTTGCTTGGTTTTGTTTTGGAGATGGAGACGCAGAACGCGCAATGGCTTAATGTTGTTATGGCTGATGCTGAGAATCAGAAGTGGTTACCAGAGGTATCTTATTTTCATGTACTTTAGGGACTAAATTGACGAATTTTGTATAGTTTAGGGATTCTTTAGTATATTTTTACAGTTCAGGACTAAATTGGTGACATGTTGATAGTTTAGGGACTAATTTAATGGTTTATTCTTGTTTGTATGTCATGTTTAACAATAGTGCCAGTGTTAATAAGGGCTTCAGCCTCGGCATTCGGATTTGTCTGTGTCCTCCAATTTTTATTGAATGTAGATGGGCCTGTTTGGATTGGTTTATTTGAGTTTATCCGCTGACATAAGTTTTGTGAGACTGTCTAGGAGAACTTATGAAAACAGGTTATGACAATTTTTCAAAAGCTTTTTTCAGCTTATTTACATAAGTTCTCTAATATAGATTATAGCTTATAAAAACAACTTTTTATTTTTATTTTTAAGAAAGCTTATAAAAACAACTTATAGCATATACAAGAAAAATTTAACTTTCTTTTATCCTTTGCTATAGAAAGAGCTTAGGTGAGCTTATACATAAGCGTTTATCATAATAAGCACTTGTGCTATAAGCTGCTTATCGAAACTGACATATACAAAATTTTAACTGGTATTAGGTCTTGTTTGAATACAACTGAATTGAATGCTTATAAATGTTCATGTATTTGAATGCTTATAAATGTTCATGTATAAGCTATTTCTATTACAAAAGATAAAATAAGGTCAAATTGTTTTTATACAAGTTATAAGTTGTTTTTATAAGCTATCCTAGAGAGTATATGTAAGTTGAGAACAGGTTATGGAAATGTCAGAATTTGTTTTTATAAACTCTCAAACAGTTTTTCAAAAGCTTATGCCGGTAGGTAAAATCAAATAAGTCTATCCAAATAGGCCCCGAGAATATTCCTATTAGTGAAATCCCACTTGTACAACCTGATACATGGATCCAAATCTCCATCGATTTGTGATCGATTATCTTTGAGACTATTTGCAGGTTTCTCATCTCTTACATAAGTTGCAGTCACATTTTTCGTATCTCAGTTCTTTCTTGGTCTTGAGTAAAGCCTAGGGAGTCTTCAAAACTACAAACTGTTGTGGATTATATGTCATTTAGCAACCATAGTAGTCAATAGCACGCTATAGCGGCACTATAGAGGTGTAGCGGCAAGAAACCGCTACAGTGGCTGTCGTATCGTAGCGGCGCGGTTCAAGATAGAGGCCGCTATAGCTTCTATAGCAGGTAGTGGCGCGGTTCAAGATAGCGGCTGCTATAGCCGCTATTGGATTTTAACAGGGAAATCCCATATTGACCCTAATTTTATAACCATTTTAAGGGGCATTTTGTGGATTTCGTATAAACCCTAACATTTTCCTAACTCTTTCTTCTCTGCTGCAAAACACACAAAACATGATCTGCAAACTAATTGGTAAACCCTCACAAGAACTGCAAACCAATTGCCATCGCTGTTGCCTTCGCTGATTGCACTGCTGCCATCATCTTCCACTGTTCATGTTCCGTCTATCTTCCTCTGTTCTTTGTTCTCCTTATAGTTCCTCTGTTCTTTGGTCTTTTGGATTTAATGTTTTGATTAAGACTTGTGAAATTTTGTTGGAGACTTGAAAGCTTATTTATTTCCTTGACATTTTTGGTATTTGGATTTGAATGTAATGTTTTGTGGATTTGAGTGTTTTGACTTATGAATGTTTCATGAAATTTGAGTGTTATATAATATTAAATATATGTTTGTTTATACTTTATACTTTATAGTATTATTCAATAGCAGTCTTCCTGTTACACGCTATCCCGCTGTTGGGGTCGGCTGCTATCCAGAGTTGACTGCTGTGTTAGCAACACACAAGAGATGCATAGAGAAAAGGAGATCTGAAACACAGTCAATAGAGTGTTGTTCTTCTTCTTCTGGCAAGAAACTAGGAAAAGTAGAATATAATTAACTTACAAAGTTAAGAAAAACTTAACTCTTCCTAGTTGCAACAATCAAACCTCTTTCTAATAACTGACACCCCAATTAGAAATATACTCATATCTACCGGAATAGGTCTAATACTAGCTGTTAGGATACATTAGAAATATCTTAATAATAACTGTATCTTTCAGAATATTTTACAGTATTGTAGGTGATCTCTTATAGTGTGTTTGTTTTGAGGTATGCAAATATATATTACTAGGAAAGTAAGATTGGGGTTTAAAAAAATATTAGGGGTATAATGGATTGCAAGAATATTTTTTTCTTGGTGTTTTCTCTTTTTCAATGGAAGATAAAGTACATATTTAGAATAACATGTAGTAGTGGCTTGGAAAATATCTATGCAGCCTTCCTACGGTAGCATGAATAATGGTACTTGCGTGTCAATCCAAAATCAACATCCAAGGCCAAAAAGTATTGTAATTGATTCCGACTTGCATGGTTGGTGGCATGGTTTCCACAATTACCCTAAATCATTAAGCCTAGTCTCTTGGGGTTTCTTCTCGAAAAAGCTCAAGCTAGTACTCATTGATATTCTTCCTGCACCTTATATGGAATTGTGAATTCTGCTATCTTTCAATTCCTTGTTTACGAATACTTTTAGATATATGTTATTTAGTCTCCTCTGGAGAGTTCATTCTGCTAATCTGCTCATTGTGAATTCTTGCTGAACTATAATTAATTTTTGTTACTGCAGCTCCTTAATTATGATGTTAGTTATGTCCCTTGCTTTGTGCTTATTGACAACAAAGGAAGGGCCCTGGCTAAGTCGGGTGTCCCAAATAGTCGTCTACATGTTATAGCTGGACTCTCGCATCTTCTCAAAATGAAGCGTCCTCAACAAAGTTAATGGATGGTGGGCATGAAAACCAACATTTGTTTGCGGTACTGTTCTATGATCTTAAGTTGCACTTCTTTATATATATGGCGTTGAGTCCGTTTTAATAGAGATGGGATTTCTTCTGCTTGTTGGAATTTGTCCCAAATTTAAGGTTTGCTTTGAGTAAGAAACATATTGTATGACTGTCCTTTGCAATCGTCCCTTCTTTAGATTCAATGTGTGGACTTGAATCGTATATTCATATTTTATATAAACTGTTGATCATTCTTTTTCCTCCCTGCCTTCTTTCTCATTTCTTTTAATTGTAATCCCTGTTTATTTCTCTTGTTACTTTCTGTTCTAGAATGTTGGCATCATCACCTTCAAGGTTTTAGTTACTCACTATTGTGCTGTCACAGTCATAGCATGCTTTAGGTGCAAAGGTGTTAGTTAAACTTATTGGCCAATTTGATTGATGGCCCAAAAATATAGATGTTGTCCATCTAAATCCTAAGTAGTCAATTCATTCTAGTTATGCGAATTAATCCTATATCGATAATAGTTAATGTCCAATATAACATACGAAGAAATATAGCAAAACCTTTGATGAGATGAATAAGGAATAATAGTAAAAAAGAAATCAAAGGAATTCATAATCAAGTAATATAGAGACCGAGTCATGATATCGTTCTGAAATGTTTTATTTAACAATTACTAAATTAATAAAGTTCTTATTTTGTTTAAAAAATTTAAAGGGGCACTGGAGCAATATCAAGTAAGCAGCAAGAGAATGAAAGAATGCAATAAAGAGCTTAGAACCCAGGAAGAACAGTAAACATACAAGTAGTCAATTATGGTTAAACCTAAAGTTTCTAGTTTCACTTATATTTATTATGATTGCTTAGTTAGAGATAACTTTTGCCTTCAAAGCCACTTCCTCCTACTAATCTTATAATTAAACAGTGGTGATGAATCTCGTGATGTGCAAAAGGCATGTCACCTACACAATTTACATGCAAAAGGCATGTCACCGACACAGTTTACATTATTCAGTTGGAGAATAAATTATGACAGTGCTTTAAGCTTGAAGCAGAGTTAAAAATATCAAATGGCACATGACTTAAACAACACTTAATTCATATAATAATAAAACAAAGATAACAAACAGCCTTCTTTTAGTTGCATTCGTGATCTTACTATGATCAACAATAATGCACGACTCTTGGCTACATCACACAAGGGTTACATAAACTTGATAGTAATCTCACACTCAAACAACTAACCACAAAGAAACCATAGAAGGAAATTGCAATAATCAAACATAGTGCATAGCTCGCCAATGCTAAAACCCATGAAGCTACCTAATGCTAACCATTATGGCAGCACCTGTAGCTGATATACACTTCCATTGTGCGGTGACAATCTGGACACTTAATAAAGTCTGGGATTTTTCCATCAACATTAGGAATCTCAAGGTGAGAGCAAATATGAACAGAACTAGCAATCGTGTCATGATACTCTCTAAATGAGTATTCAAAGCCCTTGGTGCTCACATCACCTTTCCATGTGCCAAACTCTGCAAATGTCTTCAAAACTGTAGTCCCATGACCAACAGCAATCACAATAGAACCTTTGGTTACAATTGCCCACCCTGACTCATTTTTGTAAGAAAGCAATTTCTCAACCTGCTGTGTAATGGTGTTTGTTTTCTCATGCATCTTGGTCACAAACAAACTCTCTACCTTTTTCCAAAAGGTGTTAACCACATTTTGTTGTTGAGACTCCAAGCAAATCAACTCAATTGAAGTCTTTGTCTGCTTAATAGTTGCATCATTTACTAGGGCACCAAAATACTTAGTGAATTGTTGAATCCATTCCTTATCTTTACCTCCACAAATGATGACAATGTCATCCTCCCTCTTCATTTTTCAAAGGAAATATATGAAATTTATTAGTCACATTTCTTTTTCTCAATGTAAATTTGTCAACAATAACGCGAATGGACAATATATTAAACTTCTAGAAATAATCTGCACTAGATATGTAAAAAAGTTTGTCACAAACATATTATGTCTCAACATAGGTAAATATTAGTACATGATGTTATATAAGAGTATATAAGAGTTTCATCATAATAAGAGATTTTATAAAATTTACGACCAACCAAACACTTACCCACTTAATCTTTATATCAATGCCAACCAGCACAGAATCAACCCACATTAACTCTTGGGTCATTGATTCTTCTTTGGTTTTGGTGAAAGGGAATCCCTTTACTCCCCAAACATGAATCATATGAAATGCATTCTGATGCAGAATCTTTCCTTTTGTACTCAACACAACAACCAAAGGATTCAGCTTGAAATGCAACTCCTCTTTTATGAACTTGATACCTTTTATGGTTGCAAAATGATGTAACACATACCATGGCATCTTAGACTTCAAAGAATCAAACTTCTTCCTTCCTGTATCATTCCATTCCTCCACAATGGGAACCCACACAATCTGGTGTTGGCTTCCTGTTTTCTTGATATGATCATAAATTCGAATCATAATTGAGATGTCTTCTTGGCAGATGTCCAAGGTTGAAATGAACAAGAACACGTCCTTCTTTTTTAACACGTCAATATTAACCTGTTTAAATATAAACCATTCCAACCAAACTATATTAAAAAGTCAAGACAAAATGCGCTCACTTTAAAAGAAATGTATTTAGTAGCATAATGTATAAAGTTATTAAGATATGATAAACCCTAACCAGTGTTTTAGTGGAACCACAGTAGATGGGTGTTTGTGGAGTATCTTTCCAAAAAATAAGCACCTTAAACACTTCCATAATTTCCGTCGGAGTTTGAAAGAGCTTTTTGAGTAACTTGTTATACAAAGCTTCATCTGAGAATTTAAATAATTTCCTTCAATATGGGAAGAAAATATGAATAAATCAAATTTAATACATGTCACAAGCTATAATTACCAATCTGTATAGTGATTTGTGACACATGCTTCCTCAATTTGCTGATTATGATGTTGATTTTTTGGCCAAATTGAGATAAGTCCTGCCTCTTTTCCCTGAAAATAGAAATATTATTAGTAACTATTTTTGTATTAATGTAGCTGACTTAATCGTTACGCAGAAGGATTCAATACCAACAAGATCAATAACAAAACTTACGAATCAGTTGTAAGGCATTCAATCTGAGTAACAATTGCAACAATGGTGACGATAACCCAATAGACATCAACAGGGAATTGCTCCAAAGCTGGAGCAAGAGCTGGCACTTCCTTGATGTCGTGACGTGAGTTGAGCCTTTCTAACTCAATGATGATATCAATCACTTGCCATGTTGCCTTGATCAGGTTGTTCACCTCCAAGATTGCATAGCGGTGTTTTTTGAGGGATTCAGGTTTAGTGAGTTGAGGCACTCTCTTCATTATAGCCAATGATTTGGCTAGTGGTTCTGTTGGTAGATACTGTGATAGCAGCCAGAACTCTCCATATTCAAGAGCAAAAGCAGAAAGAGTGAGCACTCCTTTTGCAACCCATGAATAGTTTGACAGCTTGTTCAAGATTGCTAGTGTTGTTTTGTATGCAATTTCCTCACCTGGGGCCTTGCATGCCATCTGCCACCATCATACAATACTGTTATTCATATACAATGTGCACCAAATCTTAAGGTTTTTTTGCTCTTAGTTATGTGCTAATTTTAGAAAGGCCAAAAGTAGTTGAAGTCATTTCTAAGGAAAGAGAGGATGTAAAACATAAAAATAAAAATGCAAACAGATTATTTTTGTTAAGCTAGCCTATTTTAGTTTGCCAAAGTTTTTCCATTAATAGTTTTTTTGTTCAATCCATAAATAGCTTTTAAATCGACCACTTATATTTCTGGGTGTAAACTGGTATGCACCCAGCACAATTTGTAGAGACTAATCACTCGAACCTTGTGGGATGTAAGCACAACGTTGTTGCTGCATGTCTAAGGCTGAATTCGAACTCATGTCCTTGGTTAAGTAAAAAAGACTTATTTCATTCATCTAAACGATTTTGGGTAATCAACCACATATATTATTTTCATGGAATTCACTCTCTAGATTGAGTTGTTGCTAAAGAAAAATGTTAAGAGGTGATATCATAACACACTCATGATTTATAACAAGTATATATATTATCAACATTAATAATTATTTCAAAAAAAACAAAACGCTTAATAATTTGGTTTTTAAGGTTTAAAAAACAAAACGTTTTCTCCTAAACCGTGTAAATTGATTAATCTTTTATTTCTTGTGGTGGTCAGGGTTTGAAACCCGGAATTTGCATATATTATGCATTGTATATACCAACTGAGCTAAGATCACGAACACTAAATTGATTAATCTTGATTGAGAGTCTGATTGATCACCTTTAATAGAGAGACCCCTTTGTTATTGGATTTTTTTTTTTTGGAAAAAATCATTATATTTTTTTAAAAAATTATCATCATATGTTGTTCAAATTTTTGTAAAAAAGAGAATCTGAAAAGAAAAATAAAATCAATAAACTATTTCAATTTGTTAATCTTAATTATTAAATATTAAAATTTTAAATAACTTTTTAACAAAAACACATTTAATCTCTAATTTTTTTTAGGGATTTTAATTTAATCTCTAAATTATTAAAAATCAAAATATTTTTGTTTTTCTAACCTGTAACAAACATACCCAAAATCTCTCCTAACAACTACATTTTTTCTTCCAACCACACGATTTGTACCAAAACCAATACTTTAAAAATATCGAGCTAAATCGGAAGAGCTTAATGTTGGGATATGTGTACTTAGTTTAGCATATGAAAATGAAATATTAAAATAAGACCTCAGAATTGATTTTCTTCAAAGTACACAACGGTGAAGTGAAGCTAGCAGGGGGGTTAATGTTGTCCAATTGTTCCAGACTTGTTTGATTTTCATGTCCCTGTAATAAACAAAGTTAACGTTATTCATCCCTAAAAAACATTATTTACTATACTACATAATAAAAAGAACCGAGAGATAGAGCAGAAGTTGGCAAAATCTCAAAAATCAAAGGCATAAATAATAATTATTACTACTATTATTTTAAATAAATAGATGCACGTGCAAATATACACATACTTGCACAAAGTTATCAACAACATGGGTTGAACGTGTAAGGATGTTCCCAGCAACGTTGAAAAGGTATTCAGCATCAAACTTAGTGTCACTATGGACATGAGTTGAATAAATCTCTTCCAAAATGTGTTCATCAGACATGGTTAAAGGGTTATGGTTGATAATATCGCCATTTCCAATGTGAATAGATGATCTCGATAGGCGAATCATATTGATTCAGAGAGAAAAAAAAAGTGCACTAGAATTACTCTTGTGGGTTACTATGGTTTAGAAGCAAAGATTTTGTGTGCTTTGTGTGGTTGCTTCAGTGCCCTATTTATAGCATTGAGTGCCCTAGCTATCATCATTTGAGTTTAAAGGGTCATGCACAACAATGTCATGTCTCCTAGGGTTATAAATATTGTGTTTACGAGGATTGATTTTGTCAAATAAAAAAGTCTATTGGCACATCTTATTGCTCGTTTATCTTCTATTTATATTCATGTGTAATTAATCATTTGATATATAAAATTAACACTTTATTTCTTTTTCTTTTTGCTGTTAGGATAAGTCTCTTGCTGAGCTGTTCGGAGTTCATAGTACAACTGACACAGTATTGTTGTTTTTAACTTAAGCATTAAGTATTATCGTGTGCAATTCTTGAGAATTGAAAGTAATATCTTATCTTGCATCTATATAGACTAAGTTCAAATCTTATCGAATGCGGTCATAAAATAATCATTAGTATCACATTAAATAGTTTCAATTTATTTTAGAGGAAATTTAGTTTTTTAATACCTTATGTTAATTGATGGATAATTAAGTGGTTGACATGTCTCATATCAATTGTGTTTCCAAACTTAAGAATTCAACTCGGTGTTTTTAAAAGTATCTAGGATCATTATATTGGGCTCAAAAGCAACCATACAAGTGATTTGAACATCACATGTACACCAAAAATCTTATAAAACAATTAGTGAACTTATTTCTTTACTTATATATATTTTTTTTTACTCATCTCTCACACAATTATTGTATAGCCAATATGAAATTTTTATTTACACTTAGTACCCCAACAATGTCCCTATCAAGTGCTAATCTAGCTGGTCATTAGAATGGTCCTCCTTAAGTAGAAACTCTTTCATCTACATAGACTTGCACCAGTGTAGGCAAACTCGAATTGTGCGTCAATGAGATCTCATTGCTTCAAGTTCATACCAATAAAGCTCTAAAGAAGACTTTCCAAAAGCTTGTTGATTGCCTTAGTTTGTCCATTTGTTTGGGGTGGCTTGCACTACCACTACATGTAACACTTAATAAATGTAAGTAAATAAAAAAATGTTACTATTTAGATTTAGTAATATTTGATAAATGTTAGGTAAAACCCGTGTTACTGAATGATTTCAGTAACAATTGAGAGTATTACTTGTAACACTTGAAAAATGTTGCATATTAAGTAGCTAATTTGCAGCCAATTTCTAGCAGACAGTTTTAGTTGCAATTGTAGCTAATTATGTTGCATAAATGTTCCTAAATAGTGAAGACTAGTGTAGATCAATCGATAAAATATTAAGATATTTGATTTCAAATATTTCAACAAGGCTAAAATTGATTCATAATGAAAATATCAAATACATCATACATCTCTTCAAAAAACAAATACATTATATATCATTGGAAATATAAAATGAGTAGTTACCACCCTAATTTAAGAAAATCAAACAAATTTAATTCAAATGACATACATCATATGTCAACTACAGCGAATCTCTGACCAGCCCTCCAGAAGAGTTCATCTCCCCTGAACTTGCAACAACCATAAGCGCAAACTATGTCTAGCAGCGCATATATACTGAACGGGCGATTTTGACATATCTACAAGAAGTATACTGCTGTGTTTCGGTTGAATGGCCGGGTGATTATCTATGAGCTTTAATGTGAGTAGAGGCAGTTGTGACATAGTGGTTGATGCACAGCTGAGACAATTAGTGAGAATGTTTATTGAGGAGGGATGCAGTTTGGAGCAAGTCATTGCATAATAAATTTTCTAGTGTTTATGATTCAGTTTGATAAGTTTCAAAACTACTCATGGAGTATTGATTAAGACTCAGTTTAATGTATTTTTGTTTGCGTAAGTTTAATGTTTTTCTGAAAAATGGAAATGTAATATGGAAACATTTCCTAGAAAGTAGAAACTAATTTTTAATACGTAATATGAACAACTTTTATGTTTAGTGTTATATACTGAGTAATTATGGAAACAATTTTTAATACAAGAGATGATATTTTTACACGATCACTGTGTACTTTTGAAGCATACAATAGTTTTCTGACAAGGTATAGACTCTATTTATGAGATGGGAGAGAAGGTACTGTGCAAGTGCAGTAGTGTGACTTGTGAGTGTAAAGAAAGTGGATTCAAAACATTTCCAGTGGGCGCAAGAGCTAAACATTTAAGATTCACAATGTAAAAATGTGCAATTAAGAATAATAAGTGAAAATAAAAAATGTGAGAATGCAAGTACTAACCCTGACCAGTGGGTGGGTCTGTCCCCACAATCTAAAAAGGAGAAATTCTAATAAGAGCACATTTAAGGTTGAGCAATTTGATAAGAAAAGAATTGAGCAGTAGAACACGACGACTTTGGTAAATGCACAAGGGAAGATAAACAATATAGCTCAGTATAAGGTAGATTTTCAATAATGAGTATTAAATATTGGGGTAAAGATCCACACCGGTTTCTCGTTGGTTGGATACCATAGGTTTTCGTTGTTAACTTGTCATAAAAGTTAATAGACACTATGAACTCTAGTTTTTGGGAGGTTAAACTCAAATAAAATTGAGTATTGATATTTGTACATTCATTTGATGACAACTTTGGTAATAACGGACTAGGATTCTTTGTTGTGTCCTTTTCACTGGACATGGTGCAGTGGAATCTCCACCGTCCAAAATTATTTTTAATAATTTTGTCCTGCACTATAGAGTAAAACGAGTGGTTGAGATTCCACTGGACTCTCCAGTTACTGCAGGGATTCTGTTCTCTGTAAAAACCTTGTTTTTCTCTCTTCTTATTGGTAAAAAAAAATAGGAAGAGAAAAAGTGAGAGAAGATAAAAATATATGTGAATATAAAATAGAAAGTTGTTTGAAAATTATCACAAAATTATAACACAAATATCATTTCTCAATAAAATTAGAACAATCATGGGAAATGGCAGTTCTTGTATGGCCAATTTTAATGGCGCATGGTGGATGTTAGACAACCCTAAAACAAATTGATCATAATAAAAGAAGAAAAAACGGGTACAATATTAATAGCATGCAGAGGAATGTGACAGGACAGACAACTCACCATCCAATATTTTTTTTTTTATATAAATAGAAAATTATTATGATGAAAGGATTGTCCTCGTATTCAACATTGGTCATCATCCTCCAATCTTAAATTTAAGAAGAATTTCAAATATTTTATTTAGTAAATTATACTTACCTCTTTTGAAAAAAGAAACTTAAATTACATTCTTCTTCCCTCTTATAATTTAAAATATACTCTCTTCTTCTTTAAAAAGTAAATATATAGAATAAATTATACTATTTGTTTTCTATGAAATGTTTGAATTACACTCTTCTATCTTAAAAATTAAATACATATTACACTTCAATTGATTTTTAACATAAAATATTTTTATAAATAAATAAGAGAAGAGTATGGTGTATGTTTAAGCGTCTTTTATGAGGAAAAAATATATATTTTAATATAAAAGATAATGAAGTATAATTCAAACTTCACTCATTTAAGAGAGGAGAGTCTAATTTACTCTATTTTATTTAAACTTTGATAAAGAAAATATACTTAACTTTTTAGGCAATCATAGAAGAAGGAAGAATAAAAAGGAAACCGTATTGATTGTAAGAAAAATACAAATTCTAGAGTGCCCCAACGAGAATCAAATATATAAATATTGTATTGTTCAACAAAAATTTGTATTAAAAAGTGTGTATTTAATTTTTCAAAATCATTTTTTATTTTTTTATTTTTTAACAAATACATTAAGAGCAAAAATTAGAACAACTTTTTAGGATTAAGAGAAAACATTAGCACAGCTTTTTAGGATTAAAAGAAAAGGCCACAATAGAAAAACACCAGTAAAGAAATTGTTTTAAAATGGATGACATGTGATAAGTGATTATATGTGTATGTTTGTTTGGTTTCATTTTTAGAAGGACCAAATTGATTATGAATGTGTATAATTGATTTTGAAAAATTTATTGTTTTTAAGTAGAATTGATTATGAATGTGTATAATTGATTTTGACAAATTTATTGTTTTTACCTCTTAAATTGATTCTTCTTAAAGTTATGATTTGTAGTTTTTTCATTTAAGAATGGATCTTTACACATGTATTTATAATAAGGGTCATGTTAACCAGGGCCCTCAAAGCACTAGTTAAGCAGCTAAAAATGGCAAGAAAGGACCAAATTAATGTTAATAGCAACACTTATGTAACATACACAATATCTAATAAAATATTTGTTTTTATAATTTCTTTTTTTTAAAAAAGTTTTTATAATTCCTTAACTAGTGTCATTGAGGCACTATTTAACATTTCTCTATAAATAAATGTATTTAAACACAAATTCCTATACATGTCCTGCCTTTAACTCACTTTTATTTATAATAATCAATTTTATAAGATCAATTCTTTCAAAATCAATTTTTGTAATCAAACATAAACTATGTATACCATAGAGGTAGGAACTCCATATTGTTGTAAAGGATAGAAAGTTGTTACCCAAAAGAAGAGAAGAACTCCGTGCACCACCATGACGTAATCCCAATTTGTAGCCATGACGTAAGTGAAGTAGAAACACACAAAACGCGTACTATAATTGTAACGCAAGTCAAATGGACTTGAGGCAACGATAGCTTCAAATAAAATTATGTAGACACATAAAAAATGGGTCTATTTGCTATGCACAATTAATGTAAAGTTATTTCACATGTGTATTTATATTTTTTGTTCAGGTATTTTTTGGTGTGTATTTAGCATGAGTTGTCAAAATACATGAATAATCTTTTTTTTTATTATTGTAACAAAAAAAAGTCATATTTATTTATTGATGTGATAACATATCATTAGATTTACATGTAAAATAATTTTACATTGCTTGTTCAAAAAATAATAATTTTACGTTGATAGTACATATCAATTACACTTTAAAAATATATATCATTTTGACTTATTTTTTTTAGTTATATAAATGATTTGATCAATTGAAAATATACTTGTTTAACACAATGACCCTCTTAACACGTAGAATTTGCAAAATATGATAGATTATCAATTATCTACACATCTATCAATATATATGAATCATACTAAGTCTCTAAATCCTATTTTCTAACCGTAATAGTTATTTTGTCTATTTTAACATTATTTTTACAACCTAATTCCAATTTTATCCCTAAACCCTACTCTTTTTACCTCCTTTTATAAAAAAATATCCTTCTAAGGATTGAACCAGGTACCACATTCTCCCAATTCACAACTCTTACATTCCGGATATTGATGTTTTTGATGATGAGTGATTGCTTCAATGTTATGTATTCAACGCAAATTTTGGGTCATACTTCTTTCAATCTCACAATCTCTAAATCATTTCGCACTATCATGCAATTGAACCTAATAGCCATAACCCCGCCCTTTTTTGCGGACCTAATTAATTTTTATGAAAAAAAAAGGTCCGCAAGGAATTGAATCAGATAACACATGAAAAGTTCATTTTTTTTTAAGTCACTAACGTCATTGCAATTCCTTTTTTTTTTATAGCAGTTCCTTTTTATTATTATTTTTTCATTCAATTACCACATAACGGTTCCTTTTCATTATTATTTCTTTGAACCTAATTAATTTTTATGAAAAAAAAGGTATGCAATGAATTGAATCAGGTAGCACATGAAAAGTTCATTTTTTTTTTAAAGTCACTAACGCCATTGCAATTCCTTTTTTTTTTTTTTTTTTATAGCAGTTCATTTTTATTATTATTTTTTCTTTCAATTACCACATAACAGTTCCTTTTCATTATTATTTTTTTTTCTTTCGATTACTACGTAACAATTTTTTTTCTTACTAAGCCTCCAAACCCTGTTCTCTAACCCTAAAACTCAATTAGTCTATTTTACCCTTATTTTTACAACCTTATTCCAATTTTGTCCTCTCACTCACAATAAAATCATATTGAGTTCATCATGTCCATAAGCTAAATAATGAAAACAAACGTTTCAATAATGGAGAGACAATAACATTGAATTAATTAAATGGATATATTCAATTTCTTAAGAATGATATATTATTATTAAAAACAAAACATTCTACTTCAATTTGCAGTTTCAATTGGCAATACACTCCCAACTTTAATCGTTTTTACTTATATATAATAGCCTAAATTCAATTTGATAGTTCCGAATCAAGTAGGGAAGGTTACACTTATAGTTGAGTATACCATTTTTTAATGTCGATTTTATGTGGGCTACTACGGTAGAATTAATCAAGGAAAAAATATCTATAAAATTCTGGGATGTTATGTCTCCTTTGAAAAAAATAAAGATTGTGATGCCAAAGCGCATACCTTCGATGTACAGTGACCCTACCATATTAATCGTCAGTATTTCTTATTCTTAATTATCTATAAACTCAAAAAAATACGATGACATGATCATTCCCCATTCAATTTTCCATCGACATTGGTCCATGATATGTGAGTTTGAAACCTATTTCATTTTTTTAAAAGTCTCTTTGAATTTGATTAATGTATGTAATGTATATTTTTTTTAATTGTTAATATATTGTTTTTAGTGTTGATATGTTTTCGAAGAAATATTTATTTATTGTAACATATATTAGCACATAAGATCTGTGCGTATGAGGTTGTTGATGAGGCTAGACGTTCGAATAAGGAGCTTCTTATGTTCAAAGTTGATTTTGAGAAGGCGTATGACTTGGTTGATCTGAAATATCTTGATGCAGTGATGGTAAAAATGAATTTTCCAACCCTTTGGCGGAAATGGATAAATGAATGTGTAGAGACAGCAGTGGCGTCAGTTCTTGTAAATGGATGTCCTACGGAGGAGTTTCTGTTGGAGCGGGGACTCCGTCAAGGGGATCCTCTCTCGCCTTTTTTATTCTTACTGGCTGTTGAGGGATTTAATGTTTTGATGAACGCGGTGGTGGGGGCTGATCTGTTCCACGGTTTTGAAGTAGGAAGTGGGAGTGAAGTCCGTTTAACGCACCTTCAGTTTGCGGACGACACTCTAATTATGGGTGGAAAAAGTTGGTTGAATGTGCGGTCCATGAGGGCGGTCCTGCTACTGTTTGAGGATGTGTCAGGCCTAAAAGTTAATTTTCACAAAAGCATGTTGACGGGAGTTAACATCTCCAATTCTTGGTTGGTGGAGGCCGCGTCGGTGCTGAATTATCGTAGAGGAAGCATACCTTTTGTTTACTTGGGTCTTCCAATTGGTGGGGATTCGAGGAAGTTGAGTTTTTGGAAACATGTCGTTGACCGTATTCTGGGTCAATTGTCGTCATGGAATAATAAATTTCTCTCTTTTGGTGGTCGTCTGGTTCTTCTGAAAGCTATTCTGTCCTCTCTTCCGGTTTACTTTCTTTCCTTTTTCAAAGCACCTGCAGGTATAATCTCTTCTATCGAATCTATTTTTAAAAGATTTTTTTGGGGGGGTGGTGAGGTCATTAGGAAAATAGCTTGGGTTAAATGGGACTTAATTTGTTTACGAAAGGAGGATGAGGGGTTAGGGGTTAGGAGGATGGGAGCTTTTAATGTTTCTCTGTTGGGTAAGTGGTGTTGGAGAATGCAGATGGAGAAGGATGGATTGTGGTATCGTGTGTTAAAAGCGCGGTATGGGGAGGGTGGTCGGATTAGGGAAGGGGGTAGGCAAGCGTTAGTTTGGTGGAAGACGGTGGGTCTTATTCGTGAAGGGGTAGGTATGGGAGTGGGGAATTGGTTTGAGGATAATATTAGGCGGGTGGTAGGTGATGGTCGGAACACTTTGTTTTGGTATGACAACTGGATTGGGGATATTCTGTTAAGGATGAAGTTTCCGCGTTTGTTTGAGTTGGCGGTGGACAAGGTGAGCTCGGTTAGGGACATGGAGAGTCGTGGGTGGGGGGTTGATGGAGGGGCGTGGGAGTGGAGGCGAGGGCTGTTTGCCTGGGAGGAGGAGTGTGTGAGGGAATGTTCCTTGTTACTTCATAACATTATTTTGCAGGATACTGGTTCAGACAAGTGGCGGTGGTTGCTTGATCCCATTCATGGTTACACTGTGAAGGAAGCATATTCCTTCTTGACTATCACTGGTGATATGGTGGACAGGTCCAATGTTGATGACGTTTGGCACAAGCATATACCTTCAAAGGTCTCTCTGTTGGTGTGGCGTCTCTTTCGTAACCGCATTCCAACTAAAGACAATTTGGCGAATCGAGGTGTTCTACTTTTCACAGACATGTCATGTGCGTTTGGTTGTGGCTCAAATGAGTCGGTGGGTCATCTTTTTATACACTGTTCCTTCTCTGGCTCTCTATGGGCTCTTGTTTCGAATTGGCTCAGTATTTCATTTGTTCATCCTAGTGTGCTTCAACATCACTTTACTCAGTTCACTAAGATGGCGGGAATGCCTATTCATTCTCATTCTTATTTCAGGATTATTTGGTTTGCCACAGTTTAGGCCATTTGGAAGGATAGGAATAACCGTATATTTCAAAATATGGTATCCAATCCTATAAATCTCTTAGAAAAAGTAAAGCTTAATTCTTTCGTGTGGTTAAGGTCCAAACAGGTGGATTTTGTCTATTCTTACCATGATTGGTGGAAACACCCCATCCCTTGTGTTCTCTTGTAATTTTTGGTTTGGGGGTGCTTTTGTTTTGGCACCGTAATTTTGTAAATATTTTCTGGTGTTTCTCCTTTTGCACATCTTGTGCGGGGTCAAGCATTGTTGGTTTAATAATATATATCATTTTAATTTGTTCAAAAAAAAGATCTGTGCGTCGCACGGGTCGACGGTCTAGTTGTTATAATTTTTTTCAATTTAAAAACGGTGGCGTAGACAACCATTTAAGATGCGTCAAGTAAAAGTGTTTTAACAATCGACATGCTTTTTATACTATTTGTGTTTAACATATTTTGCTTTTTAACACTAGAGACTGTTGACATTCTACAAAGATTTCAAAGGATCATGTATATCAATGTTATGTGTTCTAGATCCCTAAATGTTGTGTTTAAGATGATTGATTTTGTAATCCAAAAAGGGTTAGTGGTGCAACTTTTTGTCTGCTTGTCTTGCATTCCTGTGTAATTTTCTATATATACTTCACCTAAAAAAAATTATATATTGATCTCCAAACTACTTGAATTTTTAAAAATATATATATAAACCAATTTTTGTGTGTGTAATTGTATCTTAAAGTTTGTCTAAAATTATTTGTTTAATCTCTGAACCAATTAGTTTTTAAATCCAGTCCTTTAACTTTTTAAATAATTATTAATTAGGTTATGATAACTTTTATAGAGTGAATACTTATTTTAGTCCATGAGAAAAACTACAAGATCCAATTCAAGAGTCATTTCAGAGTTATTTTAGTCAGTTTTCATTATATTATAGTTGAGTTATGTAAATAAATTAGAAGATGAGCATGGAAGAGCAATTATTTGTACAAGACCTTGAACAATGTCAAATCATCTAAACCAGAAAATTATATGGTCACGCTATACTTTGTACAAGATTTATCAAGTGATTAATTAGGGTATAGTCACCGCGAACATTTAAGGTGTGAGAAATGGGACAAGAGAAGAAGAAAATCAAAGGATCAACTACTTGTACATGCACGATGTGTGCTATGAGTTGTGCATCGCGTAGCTGAGAAGAATTCATAAGTGTTCACCTACTGGTAGACATGTGATGTGTGCATTGAGTTGCATGTTGCGTGTCTTGGAAATGATTTGAAGGTGTCCAATCACTGCCTTATGCGTGTGGCGCACAAACTGTTCTAAAAGTATTGGAAAGGCTCGTCTATTAATAGAAAAGCCTTGCTTCGTTGGAAAAACACTCCCTAACGAGAAAAACACAACAAAGTTGCGATTTGGAAGGCTATGAGTGACCGGAAAGATCCCATAGGTGATTATTCATCACACGGTGATCCTTGATTCATGTATTTCTTTACATATGCAATTGTTTATGTTTAGTTATCATGATTCATGAATATCTAATTTCCTAGGTTAGGTCATGTAAATGACCTTCTTTGTTACTACTTGAACCATGTAATATATTGAGTACTTTTGAATTAAATTGAGGTACTTAGTTTTATTCGGTTCATGTTTGCTATTAATTTTTTTTACGTGTTTAAGAATGCACATAACCTCATCTTGGTCTTGAATGAATGATTACTAACTCTTTTTGGACTTGACCTAATGTTATCCGTTCAATCTGTAATAGTTTAGACAAATTTTATTACCACCTTTGTGAAAAGACTGGATTTTGCCACAAGCATGGACGAGGTGGATGAACCACTATAAGTCTTGATGTCACTGTTTTTATCAATTCAACATTGTTGTTCAATTTGTGAAATTCTTGTCAAGAAAATTTTCTATTCATGGACAAAATTTTATTCACTATTAAACACTTAGAATCTTTCATAGTGATACTTGATTTTTAAAAGGGATGCAGAAAAACAAATGTCAAAGAGTGTAAAATTCTCGTTTGCACACACTTTTAAATTCTGCAATTTCGTTAGAGTTGATTTTGTATAAGCTTCAATTTTTGTTCAAAGATCACTACTTAAGTGTTGGGCAGAATTTTGTGTGTATAATCAAATCATAAATTGGATTGAAGGTTCATAGTGAGTTTCTTTTGTGTAATATTGTTTGATATAACACTACTTAAATTGACTCCAATCGCATGACTCGCTTCACCCTTTCTTCTCTCTTGCTTCATATGAAGTCTCACCATTGTTCTGCAACTCGCCTCTTGCTTAAAGAAGGTGCAAATAGCTTCTCTCTCTCGTTGGTTTCCGGAACCTCAAATTGGTCGTTGTTTGTTGCTGAATTTGAGTGTTCATGTTCAAGTATGAGAATGTAACACTGTTAATGTTATGTCTATGCAAAATGTATTTCATTTGATGAAACAATATCATGTTCATTGTTTGCAGTCATGTTTAACAATAGTGCCAGTGTTAATAAGGGCTTTAACCTAAGAATTCGGATTAGTCGTGTCATACTTGGATAAATAGCTTAATTGAGCGCTTATCATATAAATGTTTGTGTATAATCTATTTTAATAACAAAAGATAAAATAAAGTCAAATTGTTTTTATATAAGTTACAATCTCTGTTTTCATATGCAAACTTAAAGAACATGGAAATAACCCGTTTTTATATGAGCTCTCAAACAGTTTCAGAACTGGCTCGTAGTGGTAAATAAGCTCCGATAAGCCAATCCAAAAGGACCCTTTGCGTATTCTTGTAGTGCAATCCAACTTGTACCACCTAACAAGTGGATCCAAATCTCCATCTTTAAGACTCTTTGCAGGTTTCTCTCATCTCAGACACAAGTTGCATAAACATTCTTCGTATCTCGAACTCTTTCTGGTCTTCGGTAAATGACTTATGTAAATCCTAGGGACTCTTCAAGACTACAAGATGTTATAACTACTATGAATTAACAACATAAAGAGATGAATAAAAAAATAATTATCTATTGGAATAGGTCTAATACTAGCTGCTAGGATATATGAAAAATATCTCATAATATTAAAGTTGCCTAAATCATTAAGTCTAGTCTCTTAGGGTTTCTTTTGAAAACAACAGCTCAAGCCAGTACTTCTTGATATTCTACTTGCATGCTTGGAAGAAAAGAAAATTTGATTCTATTAACTTCTTGATATTCTGTTTGCGGCAGTGTTATATGAATTTGAGTTTGTTTTAATTGAGATGAGTTTTACTTATTTCTGTTGGAACATGTGTGAGAAACTCAAGTTAACAGATAGTAAAAAAAAAGAGAACTTTGATAAGATAAGCTACAGCTATACTAACATCTAACTTGGATAATTCATTGCTTGCATTTATTCACCACAAATAGGCATTATATAACCTAGGGATTACAAATGATCCTGACATGAGAGGATAGGCTCTAACGGTTCAATACAGTTGTTGCCATATGTTCTAGTACTATTGCTAACATTATTCCCTCTACTATGCAAGCTTTTTGTCATTATCTATTGCAGCTTCTCTGGGACCTGATAGTTGTTTAGTCACTTGGGCCTTATCTTGTTTCTCTTGGCTCTCATAAAAGGAATTGGGCCTACCTCTTCATTCTCTAAGTCCAATTTTTCCTCCTCAGCTAACTCAGGGTCCGTAACATCTCCTTCCCCTTGGAGAAGGACCTTGTCCTCAAGGTCCAAGTGAGGAAAGCGCTTACGCATTTCTGCCAGATTTTCCCAAGATGCATCTTCTGGGTATAATCCATTTCATTGCACCAATACCTTATCTTCATTGTCCACTGTTTGGTGAGCCACAATAGCTGTTGGCACAAGAATTGGTTGGTTATTGATGGATGTTGGTGGCAGGTCCAGTGAAGGCAGAGTTTCCCCAAAGCAAGGTTTCAACTGTGATGCGTGGAAAACAGGATGAATCCGACTTGTTGCTGGCAAAGCTAATTGGAACGCAACATCACCTATGGAACAGAGTATTTGAAAAGGGCCATAGTATCGTTTTGCTAACTTGTTCACACGATGCCCTGCCACATAAACTTGACGGTGAGGTTGAAGCTTTACAAAAACTAAGTCTCCCATCTTGAAGGGGTATGGGATCCTTCGTTTGTCAGCAAATTCTTTCATCGTTTCTTGCGCTTTCCGCAGTTTCTGCTTAAGTTTGTGCAGAATGGCGTCCCTTGTCATTAGCTCAGATTGCACTGCTTCAGTTGTGCTAGAACCTTCTACATATTGCTGCAAAGTTGGAGGAGGTTTTCCAAATACAACTTGGAAGGGTGAGAAACCTGTGGAGTCATGAGTAGTGGTGTTGTAGTGCCATTCAATCCATGGAAGATACTTTCCCCACTGCTTTGGTTGTTGATGAACAAAACACCGGAGGTATTGCTGTAGAGCCTTGTTAACAATCTCAGTTTGGTCGTCGCTCTGAGGGTGATAGGCTGATGACATTCACAGCTTTGTACCACTTAGCCGGAAGAGTTCCTGCCAGAACTTGCTCATAAATATGGGGTCACGGTCTAAAACCATACTCTTTGGCATGCCATGAACACAACTGATCATTTTAGTGAAAAGTTCTGCTACCTTTGTTGCAGTGAAATGTGTGGGTAACATGCCGAAATGAGCCACTTTAGATAGGCGATCCACTATGACAAGGATGACGGTATGGTTTTGGAAGGAAGGCAGACTTGTAATAAAGTCTAGAGAAATGTCATCCCATACATTTTCTGGTGGTGCAAGAGGCTGAAGTAAACCGTATGGTAAGTGAGCGGGGATTTTTGTTTGCTGACATATAAGGCAGGCTTTGACAAAAGCAAGGACATCCTTCTTCATGTTTTCCCAATAGACATTCTCTTTCAATCTGCTCAATGTCTTGGATATACCATTGTGCCCTCCAATTGGGGATGAATGAAATTCCTCTAGCATAATCCGTTTCCAAGGAGATTGGGGAGGTAAATAGGTCCTTTTTTGAAAAACAAAATTCCTCGTTTGACTTGAAATAGCTGGTGAGAATCTGGATCCTGTTGCACTTGATTTAGTAAGTCCATATACTGCTGATCTTGTTGTAAACTGGTTTGCAGTTTGTCTATGAACTCACAATGAGCCACAGTAAAGCCTAGACAGTGGGATGAGCCTTCATGGATTCTAGAGAGAGCGTCAGCGACGCGGTTCTAAATGTCGGGTTTATAGAGAATCTCATAAGACTAACCCAGTAGCTTGGCCAAGTAGAATTGTTGTTCTGGGGTTTGTATTACTTGTGTCATGAGTTCCTTCAAGCTACGTTGGTCCGTATGGATGATGAATTTGCGACCCAACAAATAAGTATGTCATTTCTTCACTACAGTAGTAATAGCGCATAGCTCATGGACATAAGTTGAAGAGCTCAACAATTTTGGACAAAATTTCTTGCTGAAATAACAAATAGGGTGTCCTTGCTGTGAATGAACAGTGCCCATACCCAAACCTGATGCATCGGTTTCCAGCAAAAATTCTTCATCAAAATTTGGTAACCGTAATACTGGTGTCTCTATCATAGCTTGCTTCAGTTTCTCAAACGCAGTTTGGGCTGCTGTGGACCAGTGGAAGGCGTCATTCTTCAATAAGTTCGTGAGTGGAGAGGCAATAACATCATAGTCTCGTACAAACTTTCGGTAAAACCCAGTGAGACCTAAAAAAACCCTAAGTTGCTTCAAGTTTTTTGGGGTTGGTCATTGGATCATAGCAGCTATTTTTGTCGGGTCAGGACCCACACCTTCGCCAGATACAATATGTCCCAAGTAGTGGATTGACCTCTGAGCGAAAGAACATTTTGATTTTCTAAAAAAAACATATTAGTATCTGGAAAACCAACTTCAAATGCTCCAAATGTTCTTGCAGTGAACGACTAAACATCAGTATATCATAAATAAAAAAAACAATGACAAATTGTCGTAGATAAGGCTGGAATAAGTCGTCCATAGTGGCTTGGAAAGTTGAAGGGGCGTTACTTAACCCAAACGGCATAACCAAGAACTTGTAATGGCCTTGGTGAGTGCGGAATGCTATCTTTGACACATCAGCATGAGTCATTCTTATCTGGTGGTATCCAGATCGCAGATCGAGTTTGGTGAAGAACTGAGTTCCAAATAATTCATCAAGTAGTTCATCTATTGCAGGAATTGGAAAACGATCTTTGATTGTGAGAGCGTTCAAGGCGCGGTAATCGAGACAAAACCTCCAAGTACCGTCCTTCTTGTGAACCAATAGCACCGGCGATGAGAAAGAGCTGGAACTATGTTGAATGATACCTTGTGCCAACATCGCACGAATTTGTTCCTCAATTTCTCTCTTCTAGAACTGCGGGTAACGATAAGGCCGCACATTCACTGGATCTAGTTGCTCAATAGTGGGATTTTGTGGTCTGTAGTTCGGTTGGGTGGAAGGTGAGTAGGTGGCTCAAAAATGGTGGTAAAATTTGTGAGGATTTGGTCAAGTTCTGGAGGAGTAGTGGTGTTTGTTGGTGAGTCAGATGAATCCAGTATGTGAAGTTGAAAAACTGAATCAATTGCGTGCGTGTTTACCATACGACGCAATTGATGTAAAGAAGACTCGGTGGATTGCGGCTTGGAAGTTGAACCAATCTATCTTCATAGATGAATTTCATAGTGAGGGTATTGTGATCAGTTAAGACTAGACCTAAGGTTCTTAGCCACTGGACTCCTAGAAAAATCTCGGCCCCGCTTAGAGGGAGCACAAAGAGATCCACCAAAAATTTGTTGGTTCCCAGTTGGAGTGGAATTTGCTCGCAAAGTGATTCACACTTTAGTTCTTCTCTGTTGCCTACTAGTACCTGGAACGATTGGGCTGCGTTACGAGTAAGGCCCAATAGTCTAGTTGTCCTGTCTTGAATGAACTTGTGGGTACTCCCACTATCAATGAGGATTGAGACAGAATGTTTGCCAATGAGGCCCATGACTCTCAGTGTTTGGGGAATAGTGTGGCCCATGAGTGCATGAAGGCTAATTTGAGCTGGAGTTGGGTCGGGTTGTGGGTCTGACGGTTTTGTTGTTGGGTTAGAGTGTTCCAGCAACAATTGAGATCCAGTTGTATCTGCATCATCTGGTTCGTCCGGTTCCACAATGAGTAAATGGAACTGGCGTTTACAACGGTGACCGTTAAAGTAAAGTTCATCACAGTTGTAACATAAACCGCGGTCACGCCTGGCCTGTAGTTCCGACAGAGAGAGACGGCGTATGGTGGGAGCAGGGCAGTTGGTGTTTGTTGCTGGTGGGTTGGTTGGAGTTGTGGTTAGGGCAAGTCTGGGATTGGGATTTGGTCGTTCGGTATTTTGTGGGATATTTGGTGTTGGTGTGGGGGTAGTTTCTGTGCGACGGTGGGGGTAAAGATGGGAACGGTCGTTGAGTTTATCTTCCTGGAGGCGTGCAAGGCTGATGGCATGGGAGAGTGATGTTGGTTGAAAGGCTTGGACCTCTCTTTTAATGCCTGGTTTAAGGCCAGAAATAAAGCAACTCAAAGAAATGGTTTGGGAGTCCAGAAATGCGATTGGCCAAAGATTCAAAGACTGTTTGGTAATCTTTGACAGTGGTGGTTTGACACAATTTAAACAAAGCCCCTCTTGGGTCATCAAAGTGAGATGGAGCAAACCTGAGTTCGAGAGCATTCAGGAACATCGGCCAGAACAGCAGCTGGTTGTTGGAATGCATCCACCGGTACCAGATCAGAGCTTCCCCCTCCATGTAGAAAGAAGCTATTCGCAGTCGTTGTTCTTTAGCAGTGTGATGGAAATCGAAGAATTGGTTGATTTTGAAAATCCAACTCAAAACTTCAGATCCATTGAAACGAGGTATTTCCAGTTTAATGGAAGTATTTGTGAAGCCATGGTTTTGTTGGGTGTCGGTTGTGTTGAGGTTAAATCCAGGAGGCGGTATACGAGTTCGGATCTGGTTTACTTCAGTAGTGAGGTTTACCAGATCTTGTTGGAATGAGTGTTGGTTTTGTTGGAAGGCGTTTTGATTTTGAATGAAGGCTTGTTGAGTTTGGAGTATTTGGTTTAAAGTTTCGTGGATGTTATCGTTGTTGTGGTTAGGAGAGGCCATAATGAAAGCACCAATGTGAGAAACTCAGGTTAACAGATAGTAAAAAAAAGAGAACTTTGATAAGATAAGCTACAACTATACTAACATCTAACTTGGATAATTCATTGCTTGCATTTATTCACCACAAATAGGCATTATATAGCCTAGGGATTACAACAGATCCTGAGATGAGTGGATAGGCTCTAACGGCTCAATACAGCTGTTGCCATCTGTCCTAGTACTATTGCTAACATTATTCCCTCTACTATGCAAGCTTTTTGTCATTATCTATTGCAGCTTCTCTAGGACCTGATAGTTGTTTAGCCACTTGGGCCTTATCTTGTTTCTCTTGGCTCTCATAAAAGGAATTGGGCATACCTCTTCATTCTCTAAGTCCAATTCTTCCTCCTCAGCTAACTCAGGGTCCGTAACAACATGTCTCATGTGTAAGGTTTGCTTCGAGTAAGAAACATATGTATGATTGTCCATTTAATTATCCTTCTTTAGATTCAACGCGTGAACTAATCGAATCGTATTTTATACAAACTATCGTTATTTTCTCTCCTTGCCTTCTTTCTCATCTCTTTTAATTGAAATATCTGTTGATTTCCCTTGTTGTAACTTTCTGTTCAAGAAAGTTGGCACCATCACCTTCAAGGTTTTAGTTACTAACTATCTTTGCTATCACACAGTCATAACTTGTTTTAGGTGCAAAACAGTGAACTTATAATTCAATTGATGACCAAAGAATATAAATGTTGTCCATCTAAATCATAGAGTACTCAATTCATTGTATAATTAAATGTAGAAATGTTCCTGATATATCAACTAAGTTTTGTTATAGGATCCTTGGTTAAAATAGGAAACTTTTGTCTTGAAAGTCCCTTATTCCTACTTACAATTACAACCATGGTCATGACATGCAAAATGCATGCCACATACATAATTTACAATTTTTAGTTGAAGTATAGTTAAAAATCTCAAATGTGAAACCTTAAGGACAGATAACTTAAATAACACTTTATTGATATAACAATGCAATACAAAGTTGACAAATAGCCTTATTCTAGTTGCATTTGTGATCTCACTGTGATCAACAATAATGCAAGACTCGTGGTTACATTGCTTAAGGGTACATAAAACTGACAGAGATGATCTCACACTCAAATGACCATGAAGAAGACTAAGAAGAAAATGCAATAATTAAACATAGGACATATAGTTTGCCAATGCCAAAGTTCAATGAAGCTAGCTAATGCTCACCATTGGCCTTATCCCCATTATGGCAACACTTGTAGCTAATAAACACTTCCATTGTGCGGTGACAATCTGGACACTCGATAAAATCTGGGATTTTTCCAGCAACATTAGGAATCTCAAGGTGAGAGCAAATATGAACAGTACTAGCAACCTTGTGATGATGTTCTCTAAATGCAAATTCAAATCCCTTATTGATCGCGACATCTTTCCATTTGTCAAACTCGGCCACTGCCTTCAAAACTGTAGTCCCATGACCAACGGAAGTCACAATAGACCCTTTGGTTACTATTGCCCACCCTGTCTCATTCTTGTATGAAAGCAATTTCTCAACCTGTTGTGTAACAGTATTTGTTTTCTCATGCATCTTGGTCACAAACAAACTTTCTACCTTTTTCCAAAAGTTGTTAACCACATTTGGTTGTTGAGACTCCAAGCAAAACAGGTCGATTGAAGTCTTCGTCTGCTTAATAGCGGCATCATTTGCTAGGGCACCAGCATACTTAGTGAACTGTTGAATCCATTCCTTATCTTTACCTCCATAAATGATGACAGACTTTTCCTCCTTCTTCAATTTCCAAAGATAACATGAAATTACAACATTAGTACATAGTGATTAAATTCATAAAAGTTTATCGTAATAAGATTTTTTCTAAGATTTATGATCGGCCAAATACGTACCCATTTAATCTTTATATCAATGTCAGCCAGCAGGGAATCAACCCACATTAATTCTTGGGTCATTGATTCTTCTTTAGATTTGGAGTAAGGGAAGCCCTTTACTCCCCAAACTTGAATCATATGAAATGCATTCTGATGTAGAATCTTTCCTTGTGGGCTCAACACAACAAATAAAGGCTTCTGCTTGAAATGCAATTCCTCCTTTATGTACTTGATGCCTTTAATGGGTGCAAAGTGATGCAAAACATACCAAGGCATCTTTGACTTCAAAGAATCAAATTTTTTCTTCAACTTATCATTCCATTCCTCCACAATGGGAACCCACACAATCTTGTGTTGGCTTCCTGTTTTCTTTATATGATCATGAATTGGGATCAAAATCGAGATGTCTTCTTGGCTTATGTCCAAAGTTGAAATGAACAAGAACACGTCCTTCTTTTTCAACACTTCGATATTAACCTGTTTAATTATAAAAACATATTCAAACATTAACCAACCTTGTACATACTTAAACATAAAACCAATGAAACTAAATTAAGATATGACCAATACTAACCAGTGTTTTAGTGGAACCATCATATATGGGAGCTTTTGGAGTGTCTTTCCAGAAAATCAAAACCTTAAACACTTCCATAATTTCCGTCGGGGTTTGAAAGAGCTTCCTGAGCAACTTGTTATACTCTGCTTCATCTGAGAATTCAAATAATTTCATTTAATATGGGAAGAAAATACTTACATTTTGGGTTCACAAAACAAAAACATATAAAGCATTAATTTTCTACATGTGTCAAGCTATAATTACCAATCTGTATAGTGCATTGTGACAAATGCTTCCTCAATTTGCTAATTATGATGTTAATCTTTTGACCAAAATGAGATAAGTCCTGCCTCTTATCCCTGAAAAAAAAATGTAACTATTTAGACATTAATTAATTTAATGAAGTTGTTCAATTATAATGTTGCTAACTTGATTATAAACAAAACAAGGTTTTAACATGATTGACCATGATGTATCACATCAGTGCTAAGAATAATTAAACTTACGAATTAGTAGTGAGACATTCAAACTGAGTAACAATTGCAACAATGGTGATGATAACCCAATATACATCAACTGGGAATTGCTCCAAAGCTGGTGCAAGAGCTGGAACTTCCTTGATGTCATGACGTGAGTTGAGTCTTTCCAACTCAATGATGATTTCAATGACTTGCCAGGTTGCCTTGATCAAATTGTTGAGCTCCAAAATTTCATTGCGATGTTTTTTCAGTGCTTCAGGCTTTGAAAGTTGAGGGACTCTCTTGATTATGCCTAATGATTTGGCAAGTGGTTCTGTTGGTAGATTCTGTGATAACAACCAGAAGTCTCCATACTCAAGGGCAAAAGCAGAAAGAGTGAGCACTCCTTTTGCAACCCATGAATAGTTTGACAGTTTTTTTAGGATTGCTAGTGTTGTATTGTAAGCTATTTCCTCTCCTGGTGCCTTGCATGACATCTGCCATCATCATACAATATAAATGTATTAGTTATTTTAAACTATAAAGTTTACATAATGATTTTTGTATCGAACTATTTTTTATATAATAAAGAATTTAGATTAGTAAATGCCCTTAAGAAAGATCTAAACTAAAATTTTCTTCCTTTCAAGAATTTGTTTAATATGGACTTTAAAGAGATGTCAACTTAGCAGGAAGATCTAAACTATATAAGCTCAAGTAACGTGATTCGAAACTTACAATAATAATAATTTTCCTTTCTTCAATTTTTTTTAAGAAGATGTACATTTACCTTTCTTCAATGTAACAAAATAATTATAGATGTTCAACTAGATTAGTTGGTCAAAAGAGTCTCATTTTCTTCTTGAACTCATCAAAACTTGAATTTTCTTTTATAAGTCTCGTATTATTATAATTTTAATTTAAATGGTGTCACTATAAAAATTATTTTAGACCTCTAGATATGTTGGGACGATCTTGGTATTCATTAGAGCTGTAGCAAAGAATTGGTACCAAATCTTTAGATAAAAAAAAAAATATTATGGATAAGGTTTTTCTTTGTTCCAATTGTGGGCTTATTTGAGAAAAGGTCACATGTGTTTGAAGCAATTTCAAAAGAAGAAAGGACGAAAGAGTTTCGGGATATGTAAACTTGTGTCCTCATGAACATGTGTTATTAACGAACTTATTATAGAAATATATGTATTAAAAGTTGTGCATTCAATTTTTTAAAAGTTAAAAAAATATTATGTTTTTCAATACAAAGTTGCTCTTTTTAGGTTTTTTAACATGTGCTCTTAGGACATTAGTTACTATAATCCTTAACTAATTTAAATTAATAAGTTAAAGGGATAAAATACTAACATAATAATTAACATATTATCATCTATTAAAAAAAACATACTAACATATGTCATAGAAAAGAACATACAATTTTTTTGTTAATTGTATGTTTGCTTTATAAAAACATTTTTTATTTTTATCTATTTTGTTTCTTATTTTAATTGTGGGATCCAATTGTTATTAGAGAGAGCGAGAGTCGCGATGATAACTTATAGATACTTTTAAGTAAATGACTCTATATTATAAACAATAGTATTTTGCGATATTAAATTTAGAGCTCGTAAGTTTGTAGTGACTAAAACTATATTTAACCCAATATAATTTATCATACGAAAATAAAATATTAAATTGACACCTCAGAGTTAATTTGCTTCAAAGTACACAGCGGTGAAGTGAAGCTAGCTGTTGGATTAATGTTATCCAGGTGCTCCAGACCTCCTTGATGTCCCTGATAATTATAAACAATTTAATTAGAGGCACTATATAAAAATATCGAACCGAGAAGTATAATAGAAGTTGGCAAAATCACAAAAATCAAAATGCATAAATAAAATGAAAAAAATGATTAATGTGCATATATATTTACATACTTGAAGAACGTTATCAACAACATGGGTTGAACGTGTAAGGATGTTCCCAGCAATGTTGAAAAGAGATTCAGCATCAAACTTAGTGTCACTATGGACATGAGTGACATAAATCTCTTCCAAAATGTGCTCATCAGACATGGTTAAAGGGTTATGGTCAATGTTATTATCATTACCAATGTGAATAAGTGATCGCACTAGGCTAACCATCTTGATTTAGAGGAAAAAAAAGAAAGTGCACTAGAATTACTCTTGTGTGTGGGTTACTATGGTTTAGAAGCTAATATTTTGTGTGTTTTGTGTGGTTGCTTCAGTGCCCTATTTATAGCCTTGAGAGCTGCAAGATTTACTTTTGTGAGAGGGTAAATGGTTTTCATTTTTTCGTTTAGGATAAGCCTTGTGTGCAGTTGTTGGGATTTCAGCCGTACGATTGACACAATATTCACCCTACAATTTCTTCACTTCTTCACGTGGTCCATTTTTTTTAACAAAAATAATAAATAACGTGTAATGGTAATATCTTATGCTACTATGAGGAATCCGAATTAACATCAGGCAAGGTGTCACAGGTTTTATTTTAAAGAATGGAAATGTTAATCAGTGTTCAATACATTGGATTTATAATATTTGATTTTTTAAAAGATTAATTTTTAAATTTAAACCCACTTGGGTTGGCCTAGTGGTATTGCCTTGGAACTTGGGAATGTGCTCCTCCTCAAAGTCTCAGGTTCGATTCTCTCTGGTGCCAATTTAAGAGGTTAGTTTAGCTTCTTCAAAAAAAAAAAAAATTTAAGATCCTTAAAGAATATATTGGGGTACTCGTTAACAAAATTTAAAAGATAGCACTAAAATTTAGATGGTTTGATCTCATTCAACGATTGCTAAAGTGGCAACTGCATGAATGTTTGAAATCTTGGATGGTCGAAAATTTGAATTCAACTATGAGATGTTTGTCTAAACATAAACACTACACTTGATTGAAATTGTTAAAAGACTCAAATATCTTATGTTAGACATATTGAGTTTGATATGTGCTGCATTTTTTTACTATATGTGGTGCATTTATTTGTTTGGGTTGGGACAGAATGGAATAGAAGGAGGATAGGAAATACAATAAACATGTCAATCTAATAAAACTTTACTTACGTATGGAAAAATGTGTTGTCACGTTATTCAATGATGTATGTAAGTTATCTGTTTTTAACTTATTATTAAATTATGTGGCAACACATTATTGAATGTATTTATAAAACTTTGTTATATTGACGGTGTAAATATATTAAACTCATATACATCTATATTACTCTCTTTATCTCACAATAAGTTTATAACAATGAATAAATTGGTTATGCGTTCATACAAACTGATTATGAATAAATTGATTTGGGTTAAAATCATGTGGAACGTATATATAGTAATTTATATTTGAAGATATTAATATAAAAGTATATAAGTTGAACAGTGTATTGTTGTAGAAAATGTTGAACAATACCTTTAATACTAAAAATCAATTGTAAACACAATGATTTTAAATTCAAATTTCAAGTTAAAGTAAATTCTTGGCAAAATCTTTTATACTAAAAAAAAAAAATATAAACATGTCAAAATTAATTCGATAATTCTAGAATCGACTTTGTCTCTTCTAAAAATAAATAGAAAATGCTACAAGCAAACAAAAGAAGAATTAGAGTTATTTAGAGCAACAATGAGAAATGACCTACTCATGAGCACAGATTGGTAATACAAATTAATACAAAGCACAAGTCAATCGCATGAAAGATAATTATGGAAACAAACTAACAAAGTATGAAGTTAGACATTTTCTCTCAAAAAAAATGAAGTTAGACATTTAAGAAGCTGGTTTGGCTTGATCACATTTCATCAGAATTCAAATTTAATGAATTGAGGCATATTTCGTTCAATACTTCTATATTACCATATATTTTGAGTTACAATATAAGCTTAGAATATTAGAGGATTACTCCATTGAATTTAGGTGAACATAATGGTACTCGATTGGGTATATATTATTCATTCAATTATTCAATATCATGTTATAATATTTTTATATTCATTTATATTAAAATAAATCTAAATGACAATGGAGTAATCAGTATTATGCATGTGGTGTCGTAAGCAAGCCTACAAATCTTATAAAGAAATGACAATGGAATACAAAGATGAGATACATTTAAATGATGAATATATCCAACTAAATTATATTTATATTCTTTTTGTTAATTCTCTAATTTTTTTGTGTTAAGTAAACTATGTTTTAAAAAATTGAGCATATTGTGACAAAAATAATAATTGAGAATTAAGACACGAAGACTTTGGAAGATGCACGAGGTGATACTTGAGCACGTGCTTTCTTTTTTATAATTATTAAAGTATCACACCCGTTCCTGTTGCGAACTTGTCATAACAAGCTGATAAAGACACATACGTACTCTTATTGATAAAATATGAAATACACTAAAATTAATCACTGGAATATTTATTAAAACAATTGTTTTTAGGGTATTGTTAAAGAATCCACCAAAAGAAATTTTATCTTAAAAATACAAGTTAAACGCATGTAAAAGTCATAATTACATAATTTTTAATATAAAAATTGCTACTTTTGAATGCTTATACAATGCCTTAAGATCGTTGTTAACATTTTCCATTTATTAATTACTTCTTCCATCCAAATTTATATGACATTCTAATAAAATTTGTGTCTCAAATTAATTATATTTAATTTTATAATTACAATGAATTATTAATGTTTATTTTTTTATTATGTTTTTGTGTATAATTTAACAGAATAAATAAATCAAAAATATACATATTAATGACTAAATTGATTAACCAAAAAAATATCTAATTAAAAAAATATTTTAACTAAATTAAAAGTTAAATTATTGTCCAAACAACCGTCCTATTCAAGAGAACAACTTAAGCTAAAGACACAAGTGAGAGGCTTTGTTGTCTGTTTTCTTCGGGTAGCACTTGGGTGACATTGTGGTTGGTGATATTGTGACATTGGCCAACCACAACGTCATAAGTGACTTTTCTTCTTTCTTTTTTCTAAGGTCTTTTTGTTTTTTTATATATTTGTGACATTGTGGTTGGTCAATGTCACCAACCACAATATCATCCAAGTACTTTCCGTTTTCTTTCGTGTGAACGTAGGACACGCGAGTTCTTTTTTTTTTTATTATTAATTAATGCTATCATCACCTAAATGAAGGATAATGTGAACAATAGAAAGTGAGTTTAAGTGGTCAGTGAGTTTTACTAAAGAATCAATCTTTTTTTTTAGAAGAATATGAGTTCGAATATTTGGTGGAATAATTATTAATCTGATTTTATTTACCTTTCGGCTGAACTTGAGATTACTAAGTCTCTTTCTGTTAGGAACCGAAGTTTTAATACTAAAATAATAGATATGTCCTTCGTTTCTTTTTGGAGTTTTTTTCCTATGACATCATCTTTTTAATCCACATATAAATTCTTAATTTTTTTTGATACATTGTCTCTTAAACCTACAAATTTTATAAAGAAATGACAAAGGAATACCAAGATGGGCAAAGAAGAGATACATTTAAATGATGAATATATCCAACTAAATTATATCTGTATTTTTTTTTGTTAATTCTCCAATTTTTTGTGTAAGTAAACTACGTTTTAAAAAATTGAGCATATTGTTTCAAAAAAATAATAATTGAGAACTAGGACACGAAGACTTTGGAAGAGATGCACGAGGGAAGAAACCTGAGCACGTGCTTTCTTTTTATAATTAATAACTATTAAAGACACCCGTTTCTGTTGCTAACTTGTCATAACATGCAAATAGAGACACATACGTACTTTTATTGATAAAATATAAGGAAAATGTTATTTCTCTAGAAAAATAGCATCAAGAATTTTTCAAGACACTTGTTCACTTCCTATTTTCCAGTCATACCTCCTTGAATTATGGCAAATAGTGCATTGTGATTGACTGCTCTTTATTTTTGAAGAATTCTTGATGTTATTTTTTTAGAGATATAGCATTGCTCAAAATATAAATATACTAAAATTAATATGGCATATGTATTTATTAAGACTCTTGTTAACGAATGTTTTAAAGGTAAAATTATTTACAAAAAAATGTTCTAAAGGCATTGTTAAAGAATCCATAAAAAAAATTGTTTTAATGAAATAAATCAAACATATGCAAAAATCATAATGACACAACTTTTAACGTAAAAGTTACTACTTATAAATGCGTATACAATGTTGCAAGGATCGCTTTAACATTTTTCATTTTTTAATTACTTCTTACATTCCAATTTATATTGTAACAAAATTTGTGTCTCAAATTTGCTATATGTAATTTTACAATTTTACTATTTATAGGACTTTTTGTGGATAATATAACAGATTAAATAAATCAACAAAATATATATTTAATGACTAAATTGATTAACCGCAAACATATCTTATTAAAGAATAATTAAACAAGTTAAAAATAAAATTATTGTCCAAACAACCGTCCTATTCAAGAGAACAACGTCAGCATAAGACAGAAGTGAGAGGCTTTGCTATCATCATCTAAATGAAGATAATGTAAACAACAGAAAGTGAGGTATCCATATTTTTTTTAAGCAGTGAGGTATATGTATTAACTAATCGATTGAATTTAAGTAGTTAATGAATTTTATTAAATGATGAATTATTAGGAATGATATGAGTATGATTACTTTGTAAAGTAATTCTTAATCAGATTTATTAAGTCTCATTCCGCTGGGAACCAAAGTTTTAATACCAAAATGATATTCCATTCGTTTCCTTTTGTAGTTTTTTTCCTCTGGTATCATCTTTTTATTCCACGGATAAATTCATATTTTTTTAACCTCTATTTTTTCTATCAAGTTGTTCCTGATTTCATCTTGGATTCTTTTCTAAAAAACAAGTTGGGTTGGTCTAACTTTAGAATTTCTTGACCATGGGAGTTGTGTCCTAGTCCCCTCCCTTTTGTATTTATTCTCTCTTTTTCAATGCAGTTTGGGTTGGTTGCTCTTTGCTTCCAACCTCTTTTTGCTAAAAAAAAAAAAAAATCGATCTTATCATGGAACCACTGTTATAGGAAACTGAATTTAGTATCACTAAAGTTTAAATTTGCGCATGACAGAAAATATTTTGATTATTTTGTTTTTGGAATGAAGTGTAGTTAAAATTTAGAAAGTCATGGTACAAGTGAAATGATGACTCTTCTATTGTCAATTTTTATGGTCCACCGGTAATCTGGTTTCTTTGTTGGAGGTTATTAGACAAACTTGGAAAATAATGATCATAAAAGAAGAAGAAAATTTAATGAATGTTGATCCAACTTATAAGGAGTTGGTTCGGGAGTATTTTCGTAATGGCATAAATTCAACTATTGTTATCGACACAAGCATGTGATGATGTGCATGATCATATACTAGCTCCTTCTGGAAATATGTTTTTTGCCTAATATGGAGCACTTTGATATGTTTTTACCTTTTAAAAAAAAATAAAGACATAAGTAATTATTATGTTTGATGTACTCAAGTAGGAGTATATGGAGTAGGTAAAAACTATCCTTAAGCTAATACTTTCATGAATTATGTGAATTAGAAAATTGATAAACATAACTATATTTCTTGTTACATTTAAAAAGTTTAATATAACTAACTAATATTTTTTGTAGAATAACAAACTAATCTTTTTTAAGTCAACAGAGAACTATATTAAAAACCTTTAGAAGCATAAGATGTATGTAAAAGGAATCAAAGTCAATATTTATAACTAACTAATTTTTTCAATTAACGTGATTTTCTTTCAAAACTTTGGTTGTTTTAATAATTTGATTTTGTTGCAAAATAAACAACGAGGGCTTTACAAATACATCAAGTTTTTTGGACCAATTTTACTATATTTGATATCAAAAGGAGTATATTTTATTTGTTGTTAGAGTGAATCTGTTGATTGTTTCTCTAAAATATTTAGGTAATTAAATTCTTAAGTATATAAAGTTTGATTTGGTGCTGGTATTCATAAATAAAACTCATTCAAACATTTAATTACTCGATAATAGAATATAAAGTCGGTCCAATAATCTTAAAAAATAAGTGAAAGTCTAAAACAAGTTTTGAATATGAGATCTTTCTTCTTCACATATAAGGCCATTTTAATTATAAAACTAATAAAAAAAATGGTTTCAGTCGCCTTACCCTCGGACCGGCCATGATAGAACATGTACTAAAGCTTAGGTAACGAGATTTGAAAACACAGGCCCTAGTTTGGCAGAACACACAGTGATAATAGAATATGTACTGTGTCACAAGGCATTTGAATGTGAGTTAAAATTATGTAAACGGTCAACTGGGAACGAGATAAGATAATGAATTTGTGGCCTAAAATGCATATGGAGTATTATCTTATCAAATCAATATGAATGCTGTGACAAAAAGGTTTATTGTCCTCTTCCACTCCTCACATTCACATTTCTACTCAAACAAAAACAAGGATTGTCCTATGTATCTAAAAAAACGCACGTTGATAAAAAAGAAATGATTAAATACTGTAACACGAGGAAAGCAATATACTTTGCCTAAAAAAGAAAAGAAAAAGAGATACACATGTCACTTAAATGTCGGGTAAAAACAAACACAGCATTAAATTCTTTCTCCACTCCTGACGCACTCACTAGATTTCCTTATAATGCAACTTCAAGAACTCTCTAGCTACTCAAAATGTAAATAGATAAAAATAACTAAAAATGACAACAACAACAAAAAATTAATGATATTTGAACAACATTTGTATATAATTATTATTATTATTTTTTTGCAAAATAATTATTAAAACTTTTGATAAATATACAATCGTTAAACAAATTAGTTAGATATACCCCTCGCAAGAAAAAAAAAAGTTAGATGCACAAAAATATGTTACGTCCGGCCCATGTTTTTAATTAGGTTGTACTATCAAATTTCGTTGCTAATCTTCACTATTTTTTTTTTGGTTACATAATCTTCACTAATTTGAGTATAATCAGATATACCGGTTTTTTATCTCTAAATTTGTCACAGTTGAGTTGGATTTAGATGTCTCGCCGATTTTCGTCACTACATTTTGTTTTTTTAATAAGCAATCAATCACTAAACTTTGTTTTTTAGCCGTCATAATATATAGAGAAGCAAAGAGAAGATTTTATTTGAAAAATTTGCAAATCAGAGATGAGAGGATTTTGTTTGGTAAATTTGTATAAGAGGGAGCTAGAGGGTAAAAGGAAAACGGTTGTTGGAAAAAGAAAAAAAAATCAAACCATGAAAGATCAAGAAGCAAAAACAAATGACTATCTGCAGTGTTGAGTGTTGACCATTTACAAATATAAAAGTATTAAAATAACTAGAAGCAAGGCAACAAACACATTTTTGTTCTTGCTAAAAAACACATTTTTGTTTTTAGTATTAATTATTAAATAAAAAAATAATTGAATAGCATAACTCAATTTAAATTTTAAATTGAAAATAAATTAAAATAATGTGGAGCCATCTAAGAGATTCATCATTCATCGTAAGAGATCTTGCATTGAAATAAAATCAATGTAAGTTGATTAAAAAATAATGTGGCATGTGGAGACCATTTAAGAGACCCAAATTGCAATAGTTAAGGGATGTTATAGCATTGAATATGCTTTAATAAAGCTATAAGGTATAAAAACATTAAGAAAAATTGAGTACAAACATGGACAACGTGCTACATGTTTAGGTTATGTTTTTCTTTGATCAAGTGTTTATTTATCTAGTCAAGGATATATAGAATCTCCAGCTGACCACTAGTATAACGTAATCACAATGCATAGTCCTGACGTAAGTAGAGTGCCCTACATCAAAACGAGAATAATCGCACTCAACTATCCAAGTCCAAATGAAATAGAAAAGCTTCACGTACATTAATTTATTTAATTGGCAAAAAGTAAACGAAAATTTATTTAATTGGATTCAAATGGTTAACGAATTTCGTCGAATAATGAAAGCTAGAAGAACCCGAGTTTAACTATAGGTGAACAATTCTAAGTCAGTTTTACTAACTTTCGAACTAATTTCAGATTATCAGGATCTCTTTATCTTGAAGGTTAACGATGATGAATATCAGAAAAACCCGAGTTTAATTATTAGCTGAAACAATTATAGGCCAGTTTTACTCATGCTGTTTAATTCATGTTGCTTGGCGTCTTCTTCGAAATCAGCTTCTTACGAAGGACAATCTTCTTAGTCGCGACATTCTATCTCATGAGAATCAGCTATGTGTGGGTGGCTGCGGGTTGGAGGAAACGTCTCATCAATTTTTTTTATACAAAAAATCCAATGAAGTCTAAGTTTTTAGATTTGTACGATGAAGATTTGGATTTGTTTACCAGTTTGATGAGTTTTTGATTTTTTTTTTTTTGAGTTTTTAATTTTTTTGATAAAAAAGGATAATTATGTTGATATTTTATAACATAAAGAACTAAATTGAGACCAAAAAAATAAAGGACAAAAGTGTTATCTGAAATTAAGTTAAGGGACGAATTGTGTAATTTTTCCTTTACATTATTTGATAATACCTTTTTTTACAAAAATAAATGATATTCATTCATTTAAATTGATAAAGTACATCGGTACAATACAAATTAAAAGTCGTTAAAAACAAAAGGGATAAATCTGCGAACAAACTCACATAATTTATATTAATAGCATAAAACGACAAACTATTTATACACCTACAAATATGAATATATTCAAGTCTTTAAAATCTCATGTCTTCATATCTACAACGTTAAAAGTCATTGATCAAATATACACTTACTCAAATTTAGATGCAAATTTCTACACGATAAAAATACTCAAAAAAATAATTCAAGAACACTTTTTTGTTTGGAACATTAATAGACAACACAACAGATTTGTGATCTCCTTTTGTTTTCTTTTCAGACTGTGTGAAAATGATTAGGTTGATGTGGGTACCAACCAAATTTGTCCCTCGTTCTAGTTTCATGACTTTCATCCATCCGAAAGGACGTGGGAAATATATTCGTCCAATTCTTTGGGGGTACGTGTCGTCTTTAAGGGCCGTTTATTTACATATAAAATAGAGAATGACAATTAATTTTTTTAATTTAAGAACAGATTCAGAAATTTTAAAGTGTGAGACGATACTGATATATTTTCGTATCTAGTTTTGTTATTAGTGGGAAAAACTCTTTCAATAGCATTAGATATCACTAAACAAATAAATAAATAAATATAACAACATACTTCATGTTTTCTAAATATATACTATTTTTCCCCAAAAAAATTAGATGATATTTTTAGGGTTAAAAATATGTTTTTACTATCTATAAATATATTAATTTTTCGTTTTAATTCTTTTATAATTTTTCTTCGACTTTTGTATCGGAGGAACACTAGATTCAAAGTCAATGAAAACATTCAAACTTAAAAAATTTGCATATAAAATTCATCAATGAACTTTATATATGCAAATTCAACTCTAGAACGGATATATCCCAGAAAAAAGAGTCAGAAGTGATATATGAAAGACTTCATTGTATTAGTTCGACATAAATAAGATATATAATTTTACTCAAACAGTTCTACGTCGTAATTTTTTTGGGTCAAATCTACGTTGGAATTAAACTGCTCCATAAGCAGCTTATCTTCAATCACTCGTATAACAAGTTTAAATATTTTTATTTTTTTGGAATGAAGTGTGGATAAAAAGTTTAGAGAGTCGTGGTACAAGTGAAATGATGATGACTCTTCTATTGTCAATTTTAATGGTCCACCGGTAATCCGGTTCTCTGTTGGAGGTTATTAGACAAACCTCGAAAATGATGATCATAAAAGAAGGAGAAAATTTAATGAATGTTGATCCAACTTATATAATGAGTTGGTTCTCGAGTATTTTCGTAATAGCATAAATTCAACTATCCTTAAACAAAGCTTCAAAAAAACTATCCTTAAACTAAAATTTTCATGAAACATTTAAATTCTTATAGAAAATGATAAATAAAATTATATTTCCTGTGACATTTAAAAAATTAAATATAACTAACCAATGTTTTTTTTAATAACAAACTAATTTTTTTTAAGAAGTCAAAAGAGAACTATATTAAAAACCTTTAGAAGCAAAAGATGTGTCTAAAAAGGGATCAAAGTTAATATTTATAACTAACTAATATTTTTAATAAACGTGATTTTGCTTTCTAAACTTTGGTTGTTTTAATATTTTGATTTTGTTTCAAAACAACGAGGGTTTCGCAGATACAATATCGGTTCTTCTGTTACTTCTTTCCTTCTCAAACCTTAGTCGTCACTCATTTCTTCTTCTTGTCTATCGAAGAGAGGTGATTCAAGGTCAATTTTGACCCAAAATCACTCATCTAAATTGTTTTTCCTTCTTTTATAATTGAATAAGTGATTTCCACGTAATTTCAGTATTCTTTTGTTTGTTTTTGTGATTTCGTTGTCTCTACAGGACTCTGTTTGTTTTGATTTTCTACATTTGTACGATGTGTTTTTTATTTCTCGTCTTAATGCGGTGTTTATTGGATTCAAGCTGAAAGATCAACTTTGAGCAAGCGCAGATCCGACCAATGACTTTGGCGGCGTTAATGTTGCAAATCCGAAGATATGAGTATTCTGGAAATTTGAATATAGTCATATTTGTAGACATAAGTACTTTGTCGTTTTATGTTATTAACATGGATGTTGTGAGTTTGTTCGCATATTCATCCTTTTTATTTTTAGTGACTTTGAATTTATATTACTCTATCAATTTGATTGAATCAATATCGTTTTTTTTTGTCAAAAAAAATACATCAAGTATTTTGGACCAATTTTACTATATTTGATATCGAAATTAGTATATTTTATTTGATTTTAAAGTATGTTGATAGTTCATCTAAAATATTTAGGGTAAATTCTTAAGTCTTCAGAGTTTGATTTAGCGCTGGTATTCTATAAATAAAATTCATTAAAAAATGTAATAGAGTCGACTCAATAATCTTAAAAAATAAATAAAACCTAAAGCAAATTTTAAATATGAGATTTTTCATGCCTGAAAAGTGGTTGTTTTTACTTATAAGTTTCAGTGGCTTTTACCTAAAACCGAGTAACCGACCATAGTAGAAAACACATGCCCTAGTTTGGCAGAACACACAGGGAAAATATAATATGTACTGTGTTACAAGGCATGTGAATGTGAATGTCAACTGAGAACGAGATAAGAGATAACAAGTATGTGGCCTCTCCCCTCAAAAAAAAAAAAAGTATGTGGCCTCTAATGACTAATGCACATGGATGAATTATGATGTAGTAAGAGAGACACAACAATAATTTTCAGCTTAAAATTTTTTTTTTACGTCTGTCCATATTTTTAATTAGGTTGCATCAAATTTCATTGTTAATGTTCACTAATTTGAGTTTATTCAGATATACAGTTTTTTATCTCTAAATTTGTCACACCCAAGTGAGATTTAGTTCTCTCGTCAATTTTCGTTACTAAATTTTGTTTGTTTTTTCACAAGCAATCACAAAATTTTATTTTTTTAGCCGTGATAATAGAGTAATGATATTTTTACAACTATTTGATGATAACTTTTGTGACAACCTTCCTTTTCTCTCTTTTTATTGGCTAAAAATAATAGAAAGAGAAAAAGGAAGAGAGAGGGTAAAAACATCATGTGAGTATGAGAGAGAAAGTTGTCCAAAAATTATCATAAAATGTTTGTACAAATATTATTACTCGTGATAATATATATAAAAGCAAGGATAAGATTTTGTTTAGAAAAATTGCAAAACAGAGAAGAGATCGACGATTGGTTGAGAGGATTTTATTGGGCAAATTTGTATAAGAGGGAGCTAGAGGGTTTCTCATTTGTTACCAAGAGAGTAAAAGGAAAACGGTTGTTGAAAAAAAAAATCAAACCATGGAAGACCTAGAAGCAAAAAAATGACTATATGCAGTGTTGACCATTTACAAGACAAATTCTAATATGGACCAGTTGTCCAATATGTTCCACCATGGATCAGTTTTTGCAAATCGATTTCAACCATGGATATAATATTAAAATATTGACTGGCCAGGATCAATTCTATTAGCAGGTTTTCAATCGGGTTTTTTATTTTATTTAAATATTGTCATGTTTTTAGAAAATGCTCAATAATAGTTATAAAATATAAGAAATAACTTAATATTGCATCATAAATCAAATGAATTAACAAATTACTTTTAATTATGTCATTACTGAAATAATTAAGTTCTAAATCCATAAAATTAAGATTTTTGATTCTTCGTTCAACAAAAAATTAAGATTGTTGGTTCTTCCTTCAACAATCGATCTTGTCTTCATCAATGTTTGCAACTTTCGCTTTCCCTTCATCGTTGTTCTCAACTCGCATCGTTCAATGACTGTAGTTTCAAAAAAGTAAAGTTGGTTTGTTTAATTAGTTATTGGTTTTCGATTTAAAATCATTTATTTGGTACGATTGTGTTGGAGATTAACATCAGCTTGAGTTGCGTGTGAGTTGGGACCAAATGAAGCAATGGGCTGTTGTCAATTCGCAGCATAGATTAATGAGTAAAGATTGAGAGTTGTGGGTAGGTTGAGTTATTTGAAACAGGTTAATTGTGTTAGTGATAAACATCTGATTGAGTTACAGGTGGGGGTACTCATGTTATAAAATGAATCAATGGGTTGTTCAATACCAATATAACACATTGAGTAGTTGTGGTTAAACTAGCCAATTGACTGCAATACCATTAGCCTACTATTACAGTTGGTTTCTCATTTTTGTTTCATTGATATATGATCTATATATGTTGCAGTACGATTGTATGATATGCTTGCATTGCCATACATGTTGATTTAGGTCCCAATAAGTAAACAATTGTCAACAAACAAAACTTAACATACATGTCCCTCCTAAATGACATCACATCATTTAGTAAGGTTATGTACAATAATTAAAATAACTCAAGGCAACAAACACTTTTGGTTTTTAGTATTAATTATTATATATAAAATAATTGAATAGCATATCTCAATTTAAAATAATGTGGAGCCATCTAAGAGATTCCTCGTAAGAGATCTTGCATTGAAGTAAAGTTAATGTATGTTGATTAACAAATAATGTGGCATGTGGAGACCATTTAAGAGACCCAAATCGCAATAGTTAAGGGATATTATAGCTCATTTGAAAAATAGTCTCTATATTTTATTAAATGTTTTTAAAATCCATACATTTTATCTTCGTTATCGAAATTAGTCCTTACTGTTAATTCTCTAAAAGAATGCTAATGTGGCGGTTAGTGGATCCCAATTATTTTAGGGTTAAATATGTTATTGATCCCTACATTTTGCATTATTTTGAAGAATAGTCCTTATTATTTTAGGGATTTTAAAAACATTTATTGAAATGTAAGGACTATTTTTCAAAGTCACGCAGAATGTAGGGACAAAAAACATATTTAATCTTAAAAATAATTGGGACCCACTAAATGCCACATCAGCATTCTGTTGGGGAATTAAAAGCAGAGACTAATTTTGATAAATGAGATAAAATGTGAGGATTTTATAAACATTTAATGAAATGTAAGGACTATTTTTCAAAGAGACACAAAATGTAAGAATTAAAGACATATTTAACCTATAAAACTATACAGTATGAAAACATTTAAACAAAAAAAATTGACTACAAATGGACAACCTTCTACATGATATGTTTATTTATTTTTTTGTCAAGTCAGGTTAGGTTATTCAGCTACATGATAGGTTTATTTATTTTTGGGTCTTGCTGACTATTGTCTTGAGGGTAATAGTTAAAGAAGCCAAAAGTGACATGTTTGCATTGGTTTCAATAACATTTTAACTTTTAAAAAGTTAAATTTATCACTTTTTACCATTTTTCAATACTATATTCTTATTTTTATCTCTTTATCCAACGCCCTAAGAATAATAATTAACATTCTAGTTTATTTTTTTT